>VFSW01013017.1_pt1 | contig 11578 bp, 10 predicted proteins | sample 5358111 | NCBI WGS metagenome assembly VFSW01 (sample SAMN11554181, study PRJNA540505) | mine drainage metagenome | isolation source: sediment from site ElyBrook_90M | place: USA: Ely Copper Mine, Vershire, VT | collected 2017 | reverse complement strand
CGCACCGGGTCGGTCGTCGATTTGCGGCGCTTCGCACCCATGAATATCGGCGCCCACGTGACCCGCAACGGTGCGTCGCGCGCGACGGCGCGCACCCGAGTTGCGCACGGCCGCGGCGCGCTTGTTGCTTTGATAACCGTGTGATAACTGTACGCCGCGATGTACGGGCGGCGGCGCGTGGCGCGGCCGCGATCGACAACGACAACGAACGAGGTGCGGATGGATACCGATGGCGTCAGCGGCGCATTGAGCAGGCGCGAATTGTTGCGGATGATCGGGCTGACGGCCGGAAACGCCGCGATGTATCAGGCCATGAGCAGCCTCGGGTTCGCCGCCGAGTCGACCTATCGAGGACCGATCGACCTCTCGGGCGCGCCGCGCGGGGCCTCGGTGTTGATTCTCGGCGCGGGCATCGGCGGCATGACGGCGGCCTACGAGCTGCGCAATGCTGGGTATCAGGTGCAGGTGCTCGAGTACAACGGACGCGCCGGCGGACGCAACTGGAGCCTGCGCGGCGGCGAGACCTACACCGAACTCGGCGGCTTCACGCAGCACTGCGAATTCGATCCCGGGCTGTACATCAACCCCGGACCGTGGCGAATTCCCTACCATCACCAGGGCGTGCTCAGCTACTGCAAACGCCTCGGGGTCGCACTCGAGCCCTTCGTCCAGATCAACTACAACGCCTATCTGCACAACAGCCAGGCATTCGGCGGCAAGCCGCAGCGCTTCCGGACGATCAAGGCCGACTACCACGGCCATGTGGCGGAGCTGCTCGCCAAGGCGACGCGCCAGCACGCCCTCGACGCCACCGTGAGCGAGGAGGACCGGGAGAAGCTGCTCGAGTCGCTGCGCACCTGGGGCGCGCTCGACAATGACTTCACCTACGGGTCGAACCTGCGATCGAGCGATCGCCGCGGCTACGCCAAGGATCCGGGCGGCGGCCTGACGGCCCGCCCGATTCCCTCCACGCCCGTCGGCCTCTCGGACGTGGTCGGCTCCGGGCTCTGGCAGGGGCTGGTCGCGTGCGACTCCTACGACATGCAGCAGACGCTGTTCCAGCCCGTGGGCGGCATGGGGCGGCTCGGCGAGGCGTTCGGCCGCGAACTCGGCTCGCTGATCCGCTACCACGCCAAGGTCACCGAGATCCGCCAGGACTCCCGGGGCGTGACCGTCGCCTACGAGGACACCACCCAGCCCGGCTCCAAGCTCACGGCCCATGCCGATTGGTGCGTGTGCACCATCCCGTTGCCCATCCTGGCGGAGATTCCCATGAACGTGGGCCCGCGCCTGAGCGCCGCCATCGCCGCGGTTCCCTATGCCTCCTCGGTCAAGGTGGGCCTGCAGTTCAAGCGCCGCTTCTGGGAGGAGGACGAGCAGATCTACGGCGGGATCACCTACACCGACCTGCCGATCGCCAACATCGGGTATCCGAGCACCGGCTATCAGGGCGGCGGCAAGGGCGTGCTGCTCGGCGCCTACATCTGGGGATTGAACGCCATGGAGTTCACGGCGATGGCGCCGGCCGAGCGCGTGCGCCGCGCGGTCGAGTACGGCGCCCAGATCCACCCGCAGTACCCGCGTGAATTCGACAACGGCGTGGCGGTCGCCTGGCATCGTTCGCCCTTCACCATGGGCTGCTTCGGCATGTGGACCGAGGAGACCCGCGCCGAACACTACGACGACCTGTGCCGGATCGACGGGCGCATCGCGCTCGCCGGCGAGCACGCCTCGTTCATCGGCGGCTGGCAGGAAGGCGCGGTGACTTCGGCGCTCGATGCGATCGGACGCCTGCACCAACTCGCCGTGGCCCAGGGAGAACACGCATGAGCCGCTCAATCGATTCATCCGCACGCGCCGCACGGCGGTGGCGTGCGACGCTGGCGACGATGGCCGTCGCGGCTTCGCTCGGAATCGCCGCGCCGTCCGTGCGGGCGGACGACGCCGGCTACACGCCGAAGGAGGCGCTCGGCAAGATGAGCGGCGCCGACATCTATGGCCACATCTGTCAGGGCTGCCACATGCCGAACGCGCAGGGCGCGGTCGGCGCAGGCTATTACCCGAAGCTCGCGGGCGATCCGGCGCTGGTCTCGTGGGAATACGCGGCGGTCACGGTGCTCGGCGGCAAGCACGGCATGCCGGCCTTCGGCCTGCCCGCGGGCAACGCCATGTTCGTGGTGCACCTGAGCGATGCGCAGGTCGCCGACGTGGTCAATTACGTGCGCACGCACTTCGGCAATCGGTACAAGGACCTCGCGACCGCGGACCAGGTCGCCAAGCTCCCCCATCCGGGCCGCAGCCACGAGGAGCCGTAGGCGGCCGGCGCCCCGGGCCAATCACCCGGGCGCGGCAAGGGAGGCCTTGAGTTCGGCGAGTTCCGCTTCGCCGAGACTCTCCTTCGCGAGCAGCGTCCGTGCGCCGCGATCGAGGACCGCGCGGTGCCGGGTCAGAACGCCGGTCGCGGTCTCGAACGCGGCCTGCACCAGGGCGCGCACCGCGCAGTCGATTTCACGCGCGGTCTGCTCGCTGTAGCCGCGCGGCGCAACCGATTCGGGTGAACCCGGCAGGTAGACGCGCCGCTCCTCCTCGTAGGCCACCAGGCCGAGCGTCTCGTCCATGCCGTAGTGGGTCACCAGCGCCCGCGCCATATCGGTGGCCTTGGCCAGGTCGTCGGCGGCGCCCGTGGACGGCTTGCCGAACGCCAGCATCTCGGCGGCCCGGCCGCCGAGCAGCACGGCCATGCGGCTCAGCAATTCATCCTTTCCGAGCAGGAACCGGTCCTCGGTCGGCCGCTGGATCGTGTAGCCGAGCGCGCTGATGCCGCGCGGGATCACCGACACCTTCTGCACCGGATCCGTCCCGGGCAGCGCCATGGCCACCAGCGCGTGCCCCATCTCGTGGGTCGCCACCGTCTCGCGCTCGCGCGGATTGAGCAGCCGGCTCTTCTTCTCCAGGCCGGCGACGATTCGCTCGATGGCGGCCGTAAGGTCGCTGAAGGACACCGCGTCGGCGCTGCGCCGGGTGGCGAGCAACGCCGCCTCGTTGACCAGATTCGCGAGATCCGCGCCGGCGAATCCCGCGGTCATGGCCGCGATCTTCGACAGGTCGGCGTCGGCGTCGAGCTTGACCTTGCGCACGTGCACCTTGAGCACCTCGAGGCGGCCCTTGATGTCGGGCCGATCCACCAGCACCTGCCGGTCGAAGCGGCCCGCCCGCAGCAGCGCCGGATCCAGGATCTCCGGGCGGTTGGTCGCGCCGAGGATGATGACGCCCGCCGACGGATCGAAGCCGTCCATCTCCGCGAGCAGTTGATTGAGCGTCTGCTCCTTCTCGTCGTGCCCGCCGAGCCCGTAGGCGCCGCGCGCCCGCCCGAGCGCGTCGAGCTCGTCGATGAAGATGATCGCCGGAGCGCTGCCGCGCGCGGTCTCGAACAGATCGCGCACGCGGGCCGCCCCGACGCCGACGAACATCTCGACGAATTCCGCGCCGTTGGTCGACAGGAAGGTGACGCCGGCCTCGCCCGCGAGCGCCCTCGCGAGCAGCGTCTTGCCGGTTCCGGGGGGGCCGACCAGCAGCACCCCCTTGGGGATCCGGGCGCCGAGCCGGCCGTAGCGTCCCGGGTCCTTCAGGAAGTCGACGACCTCGCGCAGTTCCTCCTTGGCCTCGTCGACACCGGCGACGTCGGCAAAGGTGACTCCGGTGCTCTTCTCCATCATCACCTTGGCGTGGCTCTTGCCGATCGAGGTCAGGCCGGGCATGCCCTGGCGGGCGCCGATGCCGCGAATCATGAAATACCAGACGCCGAAGAACATCAGCGCGGGCAGCACCCAGCCGAGGATCTGCTGAAGCCAGCCGCTCGAGTAGTCGCGGGTGAAGGGAACCTTGAAGCGGGAAAGCCACGCGGCCACGTCCGGCTCGACCCGGTTCGCCGTGAGCACGCGCTTCGAATCCGCGGTGGGCGCCTTGAGGTAGGCGCGGATCTCACGATCCGTCACCACCACGCGCTCGACTCGGTTGGCCTCGAGCGCCTGCTCGATCTCGCTGTAGGGCACGACCTCCACGGTCCGGGCCTCGTGCCACATGGAGTTGACCGACCACAGCAGCGCGAGCGCTCCGAGCAGGTAGGCGACGTCCCATATCGCCTGCTTGCTGATCTTCACGGACGCAGCGCGGTCTCGATCTGCACCTCGTTGCGCACCGACCCGGCCGCATCGACCAACTCGCCCGACAGGGTATCGAGCACGTCGTCGAGCGAGAGCAACCCGGTCAGGTGCCCGACGCCGCTCACCACGGGCAGGCGGCGAACCCCGATGCGCCGCATGTCCTTGAGCGCCGCGGACAACGGCGCACCCTCGCCCACCACCACCGGTTGACGCGTCATGACGTCCCCGACGTTGAGTGCGCGCGGATCGACGTCACGGGCGATCACGGACACCACGATGTCGCGGTCCGTGAGCACGCCGACGGGACGCAGCGTGTCGGCACCGGCGATCGGTTCGACCACGACGAGATAGCCGACGTGCTTCTCCCTCATGAGACGGGCCGCCGCGGTGATCTCCTCGAATTCGCGCACCGTGACCACGCTGCGCTTGCATATCTGCCCGACGTTCATGATTCGGCCCTCCAGGCACACTCGGCAAAGGCTCGCACGGCGCCGCCGCCGATGCCATTCGTACAACCGCGTATGGCGGGCCCGACGGTGCACGAGCCAGCATCTGCCCATGGGCTCGAAACAGGTTCTCTTCGGCTCGCGGGCGCGTGAGAAGGTCCTGCTCGGCGCGACCCAGCTCGCCGATGCGGTACGCATCACGCTCGGCCCGAAGTCCAAGTCCGTGCTCATCCAGAAGAAGTGGGGCGCCCCGATCGTCTGCAACGACGGCGTGACCATCGCCAAGGAGATGGAGCTGGAGGACCCGGAGGCCAATCTCGGCGCGCAGATGCTGCGCCAGGCCGCCGAGAAGACCGGCGACCTGGTCGGCGACGGCACCAGCACCGCCACCATCCTCGCACACGCCATCTACGCCGAGGGCGTGCGCAACGTCACCGCCGGCGCGAGCGCCATCGATCTGCGGCGCGGCCTGGACCGCGCCCTCAAGGCGGCAGTGCAGGCGCTGCACGACCTCGCGCAGCCCGTGCGCAGCCGCACGGAGAAGGCGCAGATCGCCACCATCTCGGCGCACAACGATCCGGGCATCGGCGAGCTGGTCGCCGATGCGATGGAACGGGTCGGCGGCGACGGCGTGATCACGGTCGAGGAGTCGAAGACCACCGAGACCTCGCTCGACGTGGTCGAGGGGCTGCAGTTCGACCGCGGCTACCTGTCGCCCTACTTCGTCACCGATCCGAATGCGATGCAGGCGGTGCTCGAGGAGCCGTACGTGCTCATCTGCGACCGCAAGTTGAGCGGCCTGAAGGATCTGATTCCGCTGCTCGAGCAGGTGGTCAAATCGAGCCGACCCGTCCTGTTCATCGCCGAGGAGATCGAGGGCGAGGCCCTCGCCACGCTCATCGTCAACCAGATCCGCGGCATCCTCAAGAGCGTGGCGGTCAAGGCGCCGGGATTCGGCGATCGCCGCCGGTCGATGCTCGAGGACATCGCCGTGCTCACCGGCGGCCAGCTCGTCTCGGAGGAGCTCGGCATGCGCCTCGAGGACGTGACCCTCGCGCAGCTCGGGCGCGCCAAGCGCATCGTGGTCGACAAAGACACCACCACCCTCATCGGCGGCGCCGGGCAGCGCACCGCGATCGACGGGCGGATCCAGATGATCCGCAAGGAGATCGAGAAGAGCGGCTCCGACTACGACCGCGAGAAGCTCGAGGAGCGCGCGGCGAAGCTCGCCGGCGGCGTCGCCGTGATCCGCGTGGGCGCGCCCGCGGAGTCGGAGATGAAGGCCAAGAAGGAGGCGCTCGACGATGCCATCAGCTCCACCAAGGCGGCGGTCGCCGAGGGCATCGTGCCGGGCGGCGGCTTCGCGCTGCTGCGCGCGACCCGGGCCGTGGCGCTGATCGAGGCGCAGGCCGCGGGCGACGAGCGCACCGGCATCGCCATCCTGAAGCGCGCACTGGAGGCGCCGACCCGGCAGATCGCCGAGAATTCGGCCGCCGACGGGGGCGTGGTGGTCGACCGGATGCTCTCATCGGAGGGCAACGTCGGATTCGACGCCGCGCGCAAGCAGTACGTCGACCTGCTCGCCGAGGGGATCATCGACCCGGTCAAAGTGGTGCGAACGGCCCTCGAGAATGCGGTGTCGGTGGCCGGCGTGCTGCTGCTGACCGAAGCAACCATGACCGAGAAGCCCGAAGCCGAGGAGCCCTCGGCGGGGTCCTCCGAGCCGTGAGCGAGCCGACCCCGCCGCCCAAGCGCATCGCGGTCCTCACCAGCGGCGGCGACGCGCCCGGCATGAATGCGGCGATCCGCGCGGTGGCGCGCACCGGCATCGCGCGCGGCTTCGAGGTGTACGGGGTCCGCAACGGGTTCACGGGGCTGATCGCAGGGAATTGGACGCCGCTCGGCGCGCGCGACGTGGGCGGCATCATCGGGCGTGGCGGCACCGTGCTCGGCACCACCCGCTGCCAGGCCCTCGAGACCGAGGCCGGCCAGGCGGCCGCGGTCGGGCAGCTCGCCCGGTGCGAGATCGGCGGGCTGGTGGTCATCGGCGGCAACGGCTCCCAGGCGGGCGCCAACGCCCTCGCGCTGCGCGGCGTCCGGGTGGTCGGCGCGGCCTCGACCATCGACAACGACCTGGCCGGCACCGACGTGTCGATCGGCACGAGCACCGCGCTTGACGTGGCGCTCGAGGCCATCGACCGGCTGCGCGTCACCGCGGCCTCGCACAAGCGGGTCTTCCTGGTCGAGGTCATGGGCCGCAACACCGGACATCTCGCGCTCAACGCCGGCATCGCCGGCGGCGCCGAGGCCATGGTCCTGCCGGAGCGCGAGGACCCGCCGGAGGCCGTGGCGGCTGAAATCCTCGCGGCCTACGAACGCGGCAAGAGCCACGCCATCGTGGTGGTCGCGGAAGGCGCGAAGTACAACGGCGAGCGCCTGGCCCGGCATTTTCACGACCACCGCGGCCGCCTGGGCTTCGAGCTGCGGGTCACGACCCTCGGGCACGTGCAGCGCGGCGGCACGCCGAGCGCCTTCGACCGCGTGCTCGCGACGCGGCTCGGCGCCGCGGCGGTCGAATACCTCGAAGCCGGCCGCCACGGCGTGCTGCTCGGCGTCGTCGACGACGAGATCACCGCCACCCCGCTCGCGATGGTCGCCCGCCTGAAGAAACCCCTGGACGCGCGCCTGCTCGAGCTCGCGTCCGTGCTCGCTCGCTGAACCCCGACGGAGTACCCGCATGCGCCTGGAAGACTTCTGCACGCTCGACGTGATCTGCTGCGCCACCTCGACCAGCGTCTCGGACGCGGCGCGCCTCATGCGCGATCATCACACCGGCGATCTGGTGGTGGTGGACGATCCGGGCGGCGAGCGCACGCCCCTCGGGATCGTCACCGACCGGGACATCGCCATCGAGGTGATCGCCCGGGACCTCGATCCGGCCACGACGCGCGTCGGCACCATCCTGCGCGCGCCGCTCGTGATCGCGAACAGCGGCGAGGGTGCGCGCGACGCGCTCGACCGGATGCGCGCCCACGGCGTGCGCCGCCTGCCCGTCGTGGGCGGCGGGGGCACGCTCGTGGGGATCGTCACGCTCGACGATCTGGTGCAGCTGGCCGCCGAGGATCTCGGTGCGGTCGCCGGCATCATCGCGCGCGAGCAGGGCCGCGAGCGGCGCCTCAGGCGGTGAGGCGCGTGAGGCCGCCCATGTAGGGCACCAGCACCGGCGGAACCTCGAGGCTGCCGTCCGCCTGCTGATAGTTCTCGAGCACCGCGACCAGGGCGCGGCCCACGGCCACGCCGGAGCCGTTCAGCGTATGCACGAGCTCGGGCTTGCCCGTGGCCGGATTGCGCCACCGCGCCTGCATGCGCCGCGCCTGGAACGCCTCGCAGTTGCTGCAGGAGGAGATCTCCCGGTAGCGCTGCTGCGAGGGCAGCCACACCTCGAGATCATAGGTCCTGGCGCTGCTGAAGCCGACGTCGCCGGCGCACAGGGCGAGCACGCGATACGGCAGGCCGAGCGCCTCGAGCACCGCCTGGGCGTGCCCGGTGAGCTCCTCGAGCGCCTGGTAGGAGCGCTCGGGACGCACGACGTGCACCAGCTCGACCTTCTCGAACTGATGCTGCCGGATCATGCCGCGCGTGTCCTTCCCGGCGGCGCCCGCCTCGGAGCGAAAGCAGGGCGTATGGGCGGCGAATCTCAGCGGCAGCGCGTCCGCCTCGAGGATCTGGTCGCGCACCAGATTGGTCACCGGCACCTCCGCCGTGGGGATCAGGTAGTAGCCCGGTTCGCCCTGCACGCGGAACAAATCCTGCTCGAACTTCGGCAGCTGCCCGGTGCCCTCGAGCGCGGCCGCCTGCACGAGATAGGGCACGTAGACCTCCCGGTAGCCGTGATCGCGCACGTGCAGATCGAGCATGAACTGCACCAGCGCGCGCTGCAGCCGCGCCAGCGCGCCGCAGAGCACTACGAAGCGCGCGCCCGAGATGCGTCCGGCCGCCTCGAAATCCATGCCGAGCTTCTCGCCCACGGCCACGTGGTCGAGCGGCGCGAAGGCGAACGAGCGCGGCTCGCCCCAGCGGCGGATTTCGACGTTGGCGGACTCATCGCGCCCCTCCGGGACGTCCGGGTGCAGGATGTTGGGCAAGCCCGCCTGCAGCGCCTGCAGCTGTGCCTGGACCGCCGCCAGATCCGCCTCGAGCTCGGCGAGCTGCCGCCCGAGCGACTCGCCGAGCGCCTTGAGCGGCGCCGCGTCCGCCCCCTGCGCCATCGCCTGGCCGACCGCCTTGGCGTTGGCATTGCGCTCGGCGCGCAGCCGGTCCGCCTCGATCTGCACCGCCTTGCGGCGCTGCTCGAGCGCCGCGAACGCGCTCACGTCGAGTTCGAAACCGCGCCGCCTCAGGGCGGCGGCGACGCCGGGTAGATCGCTGCGCAGCAGCTTCGGATCGAGCACGGTGAGGTCCTTGTGATCGGTGAAATGGCCCAGGCCCGGAAGAATACCGAAGGAGCGCTAGCGGGTTCCAGCCGCCGCGCCGCGCGCCGCCCGATTGCGCTCACGGCGGGCCGCAAGCGCCTCGCCGATCTTGATCTCGAGGCCGCGCGGCACCGGCACGTAATAGCGCCGATCCGGCATCGTGTCGGGCAGGTAGCGCTCGCCCGCGGCGTGGGCATCGGGTTCGTCGTGCGCATATCGATAGCCCTTGCCGTAGCCGATCTCCTTCATGAGGCGGGTCGGTGCGTTGCGCAAATGCAGCGGCACCTCGAGCGAGCCGAACTGCGCCGCGTCGGCGCTCGCGGCCTGGTAGGCGGTGTACACGGCATTGCTCTTGGCGGCGCAGGCCATGAACACGACCGCCTGGGCGATGGCGAGCTCGCCCTCCGGGCTGCCGAGGCGCTCGTACACGGCGCAGGCCTCGAGCGCGATGCTGAGCGCGCGCGGGTCCGCGTTGCCGATATCCTCGCTCGCCATGCGCAGCGCACGCCGCGCGACGTACATCGGGTCGCAGCCGCCGGCGAGCATGCGGCACAGCCAATAGAGCGCCCCGTCCGGGTCGCTGCCGCGCACCGCCTTGTGCAGCGCCGAGATCTGATCGTAGAAGGCCTCGCCGCCCTTGTCGAAACGCAGGTAGTTGCTGCCCACCACGGACCTCGCGGTCTCGAGATCGAGCCGCCTGCCCTCGGGCCCGGCCGCGCTCAGGTCGGCGGCGGTCTCGAGCAGATTGAGCAGCCGGCGCGCGTCGCCGTCCGCGGCCGCGACCAGCAGATCGCGCGCCTCGGGATCGATGGCGAGGCGCAGGTCCCCGAGGCCGCGCTCGGCGTCCGCGAGCGCGCGTTCGAGCAGCCGTTCCATGTCCTGCGCCGTCAGCGACTTCAGGACGTAGACCCGCGCGCGCGACAACAGCGCGTTGTTGACCTCGAAGGAGGGATTCTCGGTGGTGGCGCCGATGAAGATCAGCGTGCCGTCCTCGACGTACGGCAGGAAGGTGTCCTGCTGGGACTTATTGAACCGGTGCACCTCGTCGAGGAACAGCACCGTGTCCCGGGTGCCGCGCAGCGCCCGCGCCTGGTCGACCACCGCGCGGATGTCCTTGATCCCGGCAAGCACCGCCGAGAGGGTCACGAACTCGGCCTGCGCGCCGCTCGCGATCAGCCGGGCGAGGGTCGTCTTGCCGGTGCCGGGCGGTCCCCAGAGGATCATCGAGTGCGGCCGGCCGGACTCGAGCGCCCGCCGCAGCGGCGCCCCCGGCCCGAGCAGATGCTGCTGCCCGACGTATTCATCCAAGTTGCGCGGCCGCAACCGGTCCGCGAGCGGGCGGTACGCGCCGCTCACTTGGCGTCCAGGCCGATCACGTCCACGCCGGGCGGCGGAGTGAACGAGAACCAATCGGCCGGGAACCTCTCGTTTCGCCTGGCGTTGCTGAACGTGAGGGTCGTGACCTGATTGAGCTTGTCCGCGAGCAGCATCTTGCGCAGCTCGCCGTGATCGAAGCCGATGCGCACCGCCTGGAAGTCCGTGTCCGAGTGCTTCGGGATGAGCTGGAACCACTGCAGGCCCTCGCTCGCCGGCAGGGCGGTGACCACGAACTGCCCGCTGACCGAGCCGCTCCCGGAGAGCAGCAGCGCGGGCGTGCTGGCCAGGCTCGAATCGAGGTCGCGCACGTTGGCCTGGGCGAGATCCTTGTCATAGAACCAGATGCGCTTGCCGTCGCCGAGGATCAGCTGCTCCGAGGGCTCGGTGTAATCCCAGCGGAACCGCCCGGGCTTCTGCAGATAGAACCGGCCGGCGGCGCTTCTGAGCAGCTTGCCGTTGCCGTCGTCGATGGTCTGGCGAAAGTCGGCCGACCAGGTGGTCAGGCCATCGAGGCGCTGCTCGAGATCGCGGGCCGGCGTCGCATGCCCCGGCGCGGCCGAGAACACTCCGGCGAAGGCCAGCAGGCACGCGGCCGCGATCGCGAGCCGGCCGGTCGGTCTGGTCGCGCTCATCGGCGGGTCACTCCTCGGGGGGCGGCGCGCCGAAGATCTCGCGCGCACCGTTCGACTGCAGCGGCCCGACCAGGCCCGCCGCCTCCATCGCCTCGACCAGGCGCGCGGCGCGGTTGTAGCCGATCTTGAGGCGGCGCTGCACGCCGGAGATCGATGCCTTGCGCGTCTCGGTGACGATGCGCACCGCCTCGTCGTACAGGGGGTCGGACTCGGCGTCGCCGCCCTCGGCCGCCGTCTCGTCGTCCTCCGGAAATCCGGGAATGGCGCCGCGCGGCCCCTCGAGAATCTCGTCGATGTACACCGGCGGCGCGGCGGCCTTCAGGCCCGCGACCACCCGGTGCACTTCCTGGTCGGAAACGAATGCGCCATGCACGCGCGTCGGGATCGACGTGCCCGGCGGCAGGAACAGCATGTCGCCGTGGCCGAGCAGCGACTCGGCGCCGCTCTGGTCGAGGATGGTGCGGGAATCGCCCTTCGCCGACACCTGG
>VFSW01013016.1_pt1 | contig 11578 bp, 18 predicted proteins | sample 5358111 | NCBI WGS metagenome assembly VFSW01 (sample SAMN11554181, study PRJNA540505) | mine drainage metagenome | isolation source: sediment from site ElyBrook_90M | place: USA: Ely Copper Mine, Vershire, VT | collected 2017 | reverse complement strand
GTTACTACTAGTAACTCTGTAACTCTCTACCCTGCAGTGAGCGAGCCGATGCACAATTCTGCAAGGGCACCCTCATGAGCCAACCATCTGCACCTTAGGACCCAGCCCGAGGTCGCCGGTGAGGCCATCGGAGCCTCTGATGCTGGCTTTGGGCCTACATCCGAAATCTCTCCGTCTTCGACCTCGGCATCCGGGCTTTGCGCAGGGCTTGTTCTTACTCCTTGGGAAAGAAGAAGTCGCCCCTCGTAGGCAACGTTGAGTAGCTCGCCCTCGAACGACGACGACACCGTCACCGCCCCCATCCCCCATCTGCCGCTGGCTCTTTCGCTGGCTATCTTCACAGCTCCGAATCCCCCGACAACAGCCCTCAACCGCGAGCACACTGCTGATAGCACGGCGTCTGCCTCGTGCAAAAGGCTGACTCTACCCCCTTGCATGTCAGAGCTTGCCGATGAACCAGCAGGATTGAGCACCGTTCCGGGCCAGGCACCCGAACTGCACCTGCGCTTGGCCGAGGGGGGCTCGTCAGGATCGGAAGCCTGTCTTGATCTGCCTGGCTGCATTGTTTCACCGCCCGCCGCTGCTGGCAAGAGCTCAAATGGGATCTCGACGTCACAGCCGACAGTGACGACGAATCGCTTCAGGCCGAGCGCCGTGGCAGCGTCGACGGGTGGGACCAAGATGGCTGAGAGCACTGGGGAATCGGCGTGATCTCCCTTTCCCTCTGAGTTTTTTCCGCCCTTTTTATTCTTCTTGCCTTGCTGCTGCTGCTGCTGCTGCTGCTGGGAGTGCGGCGCCTTGCGGCCAAGGAGCAAGCCCGAGATGGGGATCCTCGTCATTGGAGCATCTGGCAGCAGCGTCGATTCTCTGCCCCACTCGCCGCTTGTAATTCGTACTCTCTGACTCTCCCCCGCTTTCGAGATGGCCAGCGCAGACATGCCGTCTAGAAGCAGTTGCTCCGAAACCCTTACTTGTATGTGCTCGCCTTGCTTCTCTGCGGCTGCCGACGTCCACTCGGGCGATGAGGGGGGACGGCCGAGCGGGGCTGCATCGGTCGTCGGTGTGCTAATATGCAACACGTAACCGATTTGTGGTGTCCAGCAGGGTATGTTGAATGTCCTAGAGAGAGATAGAATGTTGACATTAAATTGTCCTAAAATTCTATATATGATGTTGCAAGCGGCGAGCCTCACCTCTTGATCTTTTCCCTCATGAACTCCATCCTCGACCTCTCCCCGTGCACGAGCACAACTGTGCGCGGGGGCCCGCACTGCTTGACCACCGACAGGATGCCTTTTGCGTCGGCGTGGGCGCTGAACGAGAGATACCTCACCTATTTGATTCGCGAACGAAGCGTGAAAAGGTCAAGGTTATTGTGAGGCCGGGGAAAGTAGAAAGCATTTTGCTCTCGTTCTGACCCCACCGCCGCCGCCTGGGCCTCACCTGGCAGCGGACCTCGAGCTGCGTGCCGCTGTCCACTTGCACGGGCTTGCCGGCGACGCCGTTGACGAGCCTGCTGCCCAGGGTGCCTCCGACCTGGTAGCCGGGAAGGATGACGAGGTTGAGCGGACCTCCGGCCCAGGCTTTGAATGCCTGCAGCGAGGCGCCGCCGTGAAGCATGCCGGGCGTGGCAAAAAGGACGCAGGGGCCCTGTGATTCAGAAACACACACTCACTGGATTCAATTATCAAATTCAGGGTTCGGAAAGGCGAGGCCGAACAGAGCCACAGGATTCTCGTTCATTCATTTCTTCCCCCGCCCTCACTCCACGTGCCCACCTCAGCGTTCAACAGGGAGCTGTCCCAAGCCCGTGTGAGAGGGAAGCTGAATGCAGTCTGGCGAGACTGAGGGGTCTTGAGCTATGAGCGAACCCATTGTCAGAAGGGAAAAGCTACAACTTTCGTTTTTGTTTGGAACAAAAGAAGTTCTTCCCCCACCTGTGCGCTTGTCCAGTTCGTGAGAAGGCGATAGTACAGGTTTGCTCTGCTCGCCATGCCACCGCTGAAGTAAATAGGCACCTGGAGAATGGCGAGAAGAATAAGGGTGCCAGCCAAACACCCCTGGCGAATCTGTTGCCCTCCTGCGCTGCGGTGGGTGGGTGGAGAAATGTCACCTTGATCCCCGTCCTGTGCCAGTGCTCCTCCAACATCAGCAACAGCTCCTGCGCACGACCGACGGCGAACACCGGCACCAGCACCTTGCCTCCCTTTTCCACGCACTCTTGGACCTGCGTAAAGAGCAAGTGTCAATTTCCTCAGAGATTCACTTATTTGAACTTTGGGCTTACACAGAAACACCAATTTCTTGCCGCTGTCCACTCACCGCCTGCAGGAAGTCCCGCTCCCTCGCCCTCCTCCCATCTCTGAGGGTGGTGGCGTAGGTGGATTCGCTTATCAGCACGTCCGGGAAGAGCCGCTCGACATGGGCGGCTGCAAGGTGGCGCTCTGAGGACGTGTTGTAGTCGCCTGGTCACAGGGCCGCAATCGGGAGGAGAGCGAGTTCGACGACTGCCATGTGCAGATGAGCCATAATAAGCTCGTTCACTGGTAGCCCTGATCCTCCGTAACCCTCTACCCCATCTTCAAATCACACCGGTGTACAGGACGGTCTGTGATGCAACCCGCACATGGAACATCGCAGCCCCGAGCACATGGCCGGCGTAGAAAGATGTGAACTCAAAGCCAGGCTCAACCTGAACCGAGGCAGAAGCCATCACAGCTCGTAGCTGCAAACTTGAGACCAAAAGAGGATCTGTACTTCAACACGCCAATTTGATCGCACCTGAACCCGCTGCCCCAGGTCGACCGCAATGACCTTGCCCATGCAGTCATGAATCTGCTTCTTGCTGTACCAAATCCGATTGCCGGCACCCTGTCGCTCCACCATGACCTGCACTTGGCAAGAACGAGGGAGAGCTAGTGTGAAAAAATGCATTGTTTGCCTCCCCATGTCTCGTGCAGACTCTCACTACTTCTCTCACCACTTTCTCACCCTGTGGTAGTCTTCTAGCATGACGGGCATGAGAACCTTTGTCGGGTACGTGGCATAAATAGGTCCCTCGTAACCCAAGACCTGCGTTATTTAATTTTTCCATTCTTCAGGTTGCGCCATGCATGCTCTGTTGCAGCAGGCTAGAGAAAAGCTCTTCTCTTCAATTAAGATGCACCTCGGTCAAGTACGGCAGAGCTCCGCAGTGATCCAAGTGGAAGTGCGTGATTATGACGCAAGATATGAGATCGGAGAACCGCCCGGCAGCCGAGAGGAGTTTGAAATCTGGAAACCTGATACCAAGGCAAGTTGCTGAATCAATCACGAGCATAGTTGACTGCCCGTTGTCCTGCCTGCGATCGTCCTTGTATCCCACGTGCATGCCGCAGTCAAACATGACCGTGCGACCTCCCAAGGTCACGACGACACAGCTCCTGCCGACGTCCTGGCCGGCTCCTGCGTTCATGTGCCAGCGGGTCAGTGAGTGGGCACGTCATAGGGCTGGGGGCGCCCTCACCGAGCACGAGAACTCTGATCCTTTCGTCCATTTTGGCTGCGATCCAACCGCGAGTACGAGAAAAAGTGAGGCCGCAAGATTTCGTGGGCCACAATTGCCACGCGGCAATTCCTCCTACAACCGGATCACGACCACGCGCAATTCATACGCAAGCAATCGGCCGACACAGAGCTTTTCAGACCCAGGCGAATTTTGAGTCGGCGAAGGGTGCGGATTGGACGAGCTGTGCGAGCAGAGGGGCCTTCACCCGGTGAGAGACTCTCGCCCTTGTCCCCCGGTGGCGAGTGGCGATTTGCCTCCGCGACCTCGCCCGATCAATTGCCACAATTGCTCGTTTGCTTCACGCAAATGCGCGCAAAGTTGATTGCGATCCCGGTGACCGCGAAACGTGATTTCGCTCTTCCGCTCTCGCCGCCGCGACAGGAGCGATGGCGTCAACAGGCCTCCGACCAGATCGGAACGGCTCGGCCTTCGACACCTACCGAGGATTCAAGGATCAGGAGGACGTCCTGATCACCAGAACGATGAAGCTGAACGCACCACCTGACAACGAGGCCGTGACGCAGGTAGGCAGCGCGTGATCTGTACGTAGTCGCACACGTGGTTCACCGCAGTTGCCCGCCCACTGCAGGCCGAGTTCGTTCGAGCCATCAAGGATAGGCACGCGGAGATGCTCAAAGCAGGGATTGAGCCGCACAACGCGGTCGCTGACGTCCACCAGCTGTTCAAGTTCTGGAGGCCTTTTTTGCGCAAGGCCTCGGTGCGGAGGAAGCCCCTCTCACTGTCGGGCACCCCGGCCCCGACCAGCCGGCTCTCCGATCAGCAAGACGATGTGCTGTATTGTCTGGTGAGCAGGCTTCACCAGGATTTGTCTGCGTGCATCCAAACCCTGCTCATTCTTTTCAGGCTGGCTGTGGTGACGTGGAATTCACGCTGTCCAGAGTCGGAGCAGAGGTGAGGAGGGGTCAGGGGTGTCGCCACGAGAGCAATTTTCGTTTGAAGCGAAAATCAGTCAAGGCTCATTCCTCCCTGCCCCCGTTTGTGATCGATCGATCGACACAGGCCCGAGCTCTTGTGGCGGATATCTACGGCGTCGACAAGGCGTCAATGGCTATATGGTTCAAGAATAGGGCCTCCAAGGTTTCCAAGCCCGAGGCGCGTCGCCCCATCAGGCCAAGAGGAGAGGACAGGTATCAGCCTCAGAGGGACGACCGCCCTGCGGGCAGGAAGAGACATTCTGATGCGGATCCCACCCCGCCGGGCCTGCTCGGATTGGGAATGTCCCCCCCACTGATGGGAGACATGCATCACACAAACGGCTCTGCGAGGCAGTCGTTTGAGTCCCTGGCCAGGCTGCAGCCTTTACTGATGCTGACGACGGATTTCCCCATCCAGTCTGGATTGCTGCCGCAACGAGAGGCCTTTGCAGAATCCCTCCTCTCTTGGAACGCTCTTTCACCGGGGACGAAAAGTGAGCGGGGAGGTCCCTTTCCCGTGTCTAGGTCAAAGGGCGACACTTCTCAGCCCGTCATCGCATCCCTTGCTTTTGGTGTTACAGGTCGCCCTTCGCACCGAGTCAACTGGCTTAAGGACGTCAACGGTAGGCCGGGCGCAGAGGAGGGCATGCCGAAGAGGCCCCGAATGGACATCAAGTCAGACCAGGCATCGGCTGGCAGCGGCGGCAGCGACGACCAAGATGAGAGCGTCGAGGACAGCGGCGATGGTGACAAGGCCGTGCATGGGCAGAGCTTGATGAGCATGTTGCCATCGCTGATGCAGAGGCAGCTGATCGGGAAGCAAAGCGGAACCGGTCTCGAAGATGCGGCAACAGGCAAGCCGGCCCAAGAGCAGGAGATGGCTGAGTTGCGTCGCGAGCTCAGGGCTAAAGACCAGAGGATTGAAGAGCTCCAGTTGCTCTCTCAGCAGCCGATATGGCCACAGCGGATCGTTCCACAGGGCGCATCTTTGATTGGCGGCGGGGCACCGACTCAGGCGGTGCTGCTGCCGCCGCCGCCGCTGTCCTCGCCAGTGGCCCATGCCACACTTGTGCAGCAGCAGCCCCTTTCGTCGGTGGCCTCTGCCATGCTTCAGCTCAACCAATACCCCAGCTCCCTGCAGCTAATGGCGAGTGGGCTGCCGTCAGCAGGTGGCGGCTTGGTCTTCGTGAGCCCCGCCCCTGCCCTGGATGTCAAACGTGGCTGCCATCCGTTAACCGTTGTCACTGCGACCACCGATGGGCAGCTTCCCCACATCGCACTTCAATCGCCTCAGCTGCAGAACCTCCCGCCACTGTTCAACGGCGTCGCAGGCCACCAGCTCGAGCTGCTACTGGCGCAGCAGCAGAAGATGACCAACAATCAGTAGTAGGAGAAAGTGGATATGATCAGAGTGGAAGAGGGAGTGCAAAAGGGAGTCTGCAGACATTGTTTTCATTATGATCAGAGAAGACTGATGAAAAAAGGCTTGCTTGTGAATTTTTACTAAGGTATGATGATTTAGGGATCGTTTATAATTCTTTACTGTGTCCTTATGATAATTTGTACAGTATTAATATGTCCAACTTGTAAGCGTGTCACACGTCCACAAATCCAAGCGGGGCGTCAGAAACAAAAGGCACACTCTCCTCCCTGTGCTTCGAGTCACGCGTCCTTGTCCTTCTTCCCGCTGCCTGCCCCAACCGCCTCGAGAAGCCGCAATACCTCTTTTTTGACAGCTGCCTCGCAGATGTAGCCATCCTCGTGGAAAAACCCCTCGATGCTCCAAGTGCTGCGTGCAGACACAAGGAGTATCGAGCCAAGGTTCAGGAAGCGCAATTTCCCTCGAGGCCCCCCTCCCTCACCACGAGGTGCTCGATGTCCCGTAAGTCATGAACAGCGTGTAGCGGTGGTCAAACCGCTCTGCTTTTGATGACAATCGGATGACGTCGCTTCCAGCCGCAGAGCCCTGCGAGGTTTAAGTGACAGCGTGGGAGCGGGGGTGACCAACAAGGTCCTCTAACACGTAACACGTTCCCACCCTTTAAAGCCACGCACCTTCTTGGGCAGCGTGATAAAGAACGAGTCCTTCTCGTACTTCATGCTGCGAAATGAAGAGCGGGCGGACCCTGTAGTTCTTGCAGGACGTGCAAACGGGCCCCGCGCGCAAACGAGTGAATGTGTGTCCCTCTGCACCCACCAGTAGAGATGCAGCAGCCCCGAGAGAACGCAGTAGCAGGCCACGCAGCCGAAGACGGTCCACCAGGTGCCGGGGAACTTCCCGGGACCGAACTGAGCGTACAGCGCGAGGGCGACCCTGCCGGTAGGCATGCATTAGCCTTGACGTGATGTGCAACACCCTGCACCCACCCCACGCATGGACCCACACGACGATTCCGACAGAAATCTTGACGTTGCTGACCGTCACATCTTCATCAAATCCAGCCTCGATCACCGCCTGCATGCATGGATCACAGGAGGGGGCCGATCTGACCCACCATGCAGATCTCACCTTGCTGCAGGCGTCGTCCAGGGCCGATTTGACCGAGGGCTTGTCGTAGAGGGACGCAAGCTTGACGGGCTCTTCGCCCTTCGCTGCCGGTTTAGGTTCGACAGGTTCGGGTGCCGCTTCGCCCTTCGCGGCCTTGCCCTTGGACGCTGCGCCTTTTTTCATCGCGAGGCAGATCGCGATCAAACGATCTAAAATGCAGTACATCATTCGCATCCATCACTGCCCTACGCCGACGTCTTGCCGCGACGACGAAGGAGCAGGAGAAGCCTTGGACGACGAGGATAGGATCATATCTCCTTCTTCTGTCACATTGCCGACAAAGGCAGCCAGCCGAGCCTTCTTTGCCTCCTCCTCGCTCTGAGCTGCATTAGAGGATGTGGCCTCCACAACCCGTGGCATGCTCGGTGTTGCGGCCGAGGATGAAGTTGATTCCACTACTTGATTCGAGGCAGCAGCAGCCCGCTTTGCCCGAGCCTCGAGCAAAGCTTGCTCGACCAATGCTGTCTGCCTGTCGTTTTCCGCCACGGCAGCTGCCTCGATCGCCTCCCTCTTTTCTCTCTCCTGCGCGTACAAACGTTGTCATCAGAGGTCTATAATGAATTGATGCCTTGTCGCTCGTACCTCGGAAGCTTTCTTGTAGGCCGCAGATGCTTGATTGGCTCGCGAGATCGCCGGGAAGAAGTTGGGGTTGTTTTCCAAAGCCAAAGTGCCCAAAAACAGGAACGCGGCGCCTCCGATGAAGACCGTCCAGACCTTCCCCTTGTCGACCTTCTGCTGAGGCATCGGCATGGGCCGAGCCATGGACATGGCCTCGGATGCCGGCACCGTCTGCGCAGATGCACGCACCATGCATGGGGCTGCATGGGCGAGATGATGGTGTTTTCGCCCACCTGAATCGCGTGCGCGGCGGATGAGGTGCTCAGCACGACGAGAGCACTGCCGGCGAGCGAGAGAACCGATCGCTGTGCCGTTTCAGTCCATCTTGAGACGGCGTCGACCTGGGAGCACGGCCGTCTTTACTAGGTCGCGAACGCAGCTAAAAAGGCTACCTTGCTCGAAGTGGTAGCCGCACAGCGAACGGTCCGTTGCTTGTCGCTGCAAGCCACGGAGAAGGGACGGGCGCATCGGAGGAGGGACTGCTGCATCGAATTATTGGCCCGAGTCTGTGCCCTATGTTTTCTGCGCCCTGATAAAGCGCATTCTGCGATTCTAGGTCGTCTCCTATTAGCTAGTGCCTCCTGGGCGTTTGTGTGCGACTCTCTGCGCGTTCAAAAACGCTGATCGGCCTTGATCGCAACGATGTTCGGGCAGAGCACTGGCTTCGGTGAGATCAGAGACGTCTCATGGGGCATGCAGCCGATTGAAGCTGCCTGGCATCTCGCCTGCGCAGGCTTTGGGCAGTCGCAGCCCGCGGCGTCGCCCTTTGGAGCCGCTGCGCCGGCTGCCAATCCTTTTGGCGGGACGACTTTCGGCCAGGTCGGTCGGCCTCTCTCTTTCTGATGCGCCCTTCGGCCTCAAGCTGTGTTCAATCGCAGGCCCCTGCGTTCGGCGCAGCCACCGGCGGCTTGTTCGGTCAGGTAAGATCATCATCATGCAACTCTTTGAACTCGCCCCGAGGTCATCTCACCTCCGCAGACCTCCGCTCCAGCATTCGGTGCATCTGCGCCCGCGTTCGGATCTTCGACGTTCGGGGTGAGCGTCCGCCATGTGGCCATGCGACCGGCCTCTCACTCGCACTCCCTACCCGCCCACCAGGCCGCCGCCGCTAGGCCTGCCTTTGGCACAGGGACGTTGGGCGCTGCGCCAGCGTTTGGAGCGACCAGCCAGGTGAGTAGTCTCTGTTTGTTTTGTGGCGGGCCGGGTCAGAAGCTTGAGACGCAAACTAACAAAAATTATGTCCACCCGCAGCCTAATGCGTTTGGAGCACCTGCAACTCCTGCGTTTGGCGCTCAGCCGACATCGACCTTTGGCGGTGCGGCCGCCCCCGCTTTCGGAGCTGCGCCTGCTTTCGGAGCTGCCTCGGCCCCCGCTTTCGGAGCCATTTCCGCACCCTCGTTCGGGGCTGCGGCGGCGCCGTCTTTTGGCGCAGCGGCCAACCCCTTTGGCGGGAGCGGGGGCGCCTTTGGAAGCGCAGCCCCTGCTTTTGGTGCTGCGTCGCCCTCGGCTGCGCCAGCATTCGGCGCCTCGTCATCCCCAAGTTTTGGGGGTGGCGTCTTTGGAGGAGCGTCGGCTGCCCCGGCCTTCGGTTCAGCCCAGCCCGCATCCGGCGGCGGCCTGTTTGGTGGCGGCGGTGGCTTTGGGATGCAGCAGCAGCAGCAACAGCAGCAAGCCGTGGGCACGCGGCAGGTCCCGTACCAAAAGACGACAGAGAGGGAGACTTCAGCGCAGGGCGCGTCCTCCGTCTCGACCTACATCACGATCACGGCCATGCCTCCCTACATTAGCAAGAGCCAGGAGGAGCTGAGGTGGGAGGACTACCAGCAGGGCGTCAAGAGCGCGGCGGCGGGGCCGCCGCAGCAGGCCGCAACCGGAATGTTCGGGGCGCCGGCAGCCGCGTCGCCGTTTGGCGCCCCGGCCCCGGCCACGACCGGTTTCGGAGTCGCAGGTGAGAGGACGAGGGTGTGCATTGGTAAAAAAACGACTATGTTAGGGAAACAGTCGCATTCTCGATGCTGAATCTGTCCTCTTCGCTTGCCTCGCAGCACCTGCGTTCGGCGCCACTTCCACTTTTGGCGCTACCTTTGGCAGCCCTTCGTCTGCCCCTGCCTTTGGAGCTGCCACAACCACCACCACCGGCTTTGGAAACACGGGTCTGTTTGGGTCCACCTCGACCCCAACGGCGTTCGGCCAGCAGAGTCAGTCGACGGGCCTCTTCGGCTCGGCCCCCAGCTTCTCATCCGGCACCGCCCCTTTCGGGTCTACCACTTTCGGAGCCACCTCAGCCCCAGCGGGTGAGGTCTTTGCCCCCCTCGCTTCTCTCTGCGTCGTCTCTCCTTTGCTCCTCCGTGTCGCTCGAACCTGTTCCACCATGTACTCTGACCTCCAAATGCCCTCCTCCCCTTCATCAAAACAGCCTCGACCGGAGGCATGTTTGCCTTCAACCCGGCCTCATCCACAACCTCTATCTTTGGAAACGCGAGCCAGCCGGCTGCGGCCTCCTCTCTCTTTGGCACGTCGACGGTCTCTGCAAACCCCTTTGGGGCCCCTTCGCCGTTCGGTGCTACGACACTGCCTGCCAGCGGGGGAGCCTCCCTCTTCGGCTCCGCTCCCGCATTTGGCGCCGCCAATGCGTTTGGGGCCAAGCCTGGCGGCTTCAGCTTCTCGTCGGCTCCGGCTGCGGCCTCGACAGGCTTCACTTCCACTCGTAAGCTACCTCCTCGTTGGACCCTCTCAAAAATGTTTTTTTCTTTTCCGATTCCTTGAAGGTCTTAGAGATAAAAGGATGATCAGTTCACGCTCGACCCCCCCCGTCGCAGTGCAAGGCTTCGGAGCGTCGTCCAGCCCCGGCCTCTTCGGCGCGACGACGGCCTCGTTCGCGCCCGCCGCCGGCACCTCGACCGGCTTTGGCTTCAACACCTCCCCCGGGGGCCTCTTCGGGACGCCCGCCGCCGGGCAGAGCCTCTTTTCGGCGCCTGGCGCGGGCGCGCTGGTGCCCGTGCAGCAGGTGGACGGCAAACGAACCACCTTTCAGCCACCTTTCAACCACCTTTCAACCACCCGCAGGGACCCGCCCCGTCCGTCGGCCAGACGCCGTACGGCGCCTTCCCGTCGCTGCCGGTGGTCTCGGAGCCCAAGGTCGGCATCAGCGCCCGGCCCCTTAAGGGCGGCGCGGCGGGCGGAGCCGCCACCGTCCGCGGGAGCCCCCTGCTGAGCCTCCGCTCCGCCAGCGCAACGCCAAAGTTCGGAGTGCAGGTCGGTTGCTGGATGCGGAGTACATCGCTCTCTCCGCCTTCTTCTGTCCGAAGCCTCTTCATCTGCTCTTGCCTAACGACGAACCCCCAACCTGCCGCCTCTCCTGCAGCTGCGCAGCAACGCCGCCTCCCCGCTGGCTCTCGTCCCCGCGACGCCCGTCAGCAGCGGCCCCCAGGGCTCCGACACCACATCGGGCGCCCGCGCGTCTGGCGCCCAAGCCCCCGCCGCCCTCCTGCTGCCGACGCGCGCCAACCCGCACCGGCTGTTCATCCGCGAGCCGCCGCAGGGGACAGAGTCCGCCGCCACGTCCTCGCCCGTGTTCACGCCGACTCGCCCGCCACGGGCAGCTGCCGAGAGCCCTTACGACGCTGTGGGGATGGCCGCCGCCGCCACCAACGGGTGAGCCTCGTAATCTCTGCGGGGGGCGTGAGCTTTGCCGAGACTGATTTTTCCGATTGGTGGCAGACATCCGACCAAGCACGCAATAGCTAGCTAGCAATCCCCCCAGTCCCCTTTGCAACGCATCCAGAACTGAGTGTGGACACCCCTCAACACCTCGACCCCTCTCCACCTCCAGGCGTCCCTCGAGCAGCAGCCCGCTTGCCGCCGCAAACGGCTCCTCCCCGCTCCAGCGGGACAACGGGACGCTGTCCTCCCCGCACCACGCGTCGGACG
>VFSW01013015.1_pt1 | contig 11579 bp, 7 predicted proteins | sample 5358111 | NCBI WGS metagenome assembly VFSW01 (sample SAMN11554181, study PRJNA540505) | mine drainage metagenome | isolation source: sediment from site ElyBrook_90M | place: USA: Ely Copper Mine, Vershire, VT | collected 2017 | reverse complement strand
GTCGGAATGGCGATAATCTGATCGCCCTTGGCCAGTTGCGGCTTCTCCAGCAAGTCAATGACTTCGATAATGTACTTGCCCCGCAGCATGCACTCACATATTTTCTTGAGATTGGCGATCGCAGCAATCGAATTCGGGGTTTGGCCGGCGATGTAAAGGCGCAATCGCCAAAAGTCAACACCGGTGCTCTTGGCAGGGCGGGTCCTCCGTGCTGAACTCTTCTTCATGCCGGTCCTCGCTGTCTGGTTTGGGTGGGCCACACTTGCTATTCGGTTGCCTGGGCTGCACGTGCGTCTGCGACGGTTGTGGCCAAGGCGTGGTCGTTCAGCACGACGCCCAATTCGATGCCTCTATTGCTCACGATTAGCTCACGAGGTTCGCGCGAATGTGGCATTCCACGGGATTTCAGAACGTAAAGCTCGCGTCTCGGCCGTCCATTGGGTTTGCTGTCCCGCAACACAATCCATGTGTCCATGAGAGAGGAGACGGCCGCCGGGGTCTTCTCCAAGGGGTCTCCTCCTAATGTCAGACTCGTGAACATCGATGTGATCTCTTTCACCTTCAGAAAATCAACCAGGCGCATGAGCATCGATTTAATGTCATACGTGCCCGAGGCTGAAATCAAGTTCGTGATCGGGTCGATGACCACGACGCTGGCTCGTACCTCGTCGATCATTTTATGAACTGCGGCCAAGTGTCCTTCCAGGCCTGTGCTGGTTGGCCGCATCGCGTGGAAGTGCAATAAGCCCTTTTTCACCCACGGCTCGAGGTCGATGCCAACCGAGCGCATGTTACGGAGAATCTGGCTGGGAGACTCTTCAAAAGCGAAATAGAGGCAATCTTCGCCACGGGCGCAGGCGGCGCTGGTAAAGCTGGCTGCCAGGCTGGACTTTCCAGTGCCCGCCGTGCCAGACACCAGCACACTGCTTCCACGGTAGAACCCCTTGCCTTCCATCATCTCGTCCAAACCGGGTATTCCCGTTGAAACCCTGCCCGTGGACGCTTTGTGGGTGAGTGCCAGCGAAGTGATCGGCACCACCGAGATGCCCTCGCAATCTATCAGAAACGGATACTCATCGGTGCCGTGGGAAGTGCCCCGGTACTTGACGATTCGCAGCCGCCGCGTGGAAATCTGTTCCGTTACCCGATGGTCCAGCGAGATCACGCAGTCCGCGATGTATTCCTCAAGCCCATGCCGCGTCAGCGTATGCTCACCCGCTTCCCCGGTGACGACAGCGGTAAGCTTGTGGTCTTCCAGCCAACGGAACAGCCGGCGGAGTTCCGCTCGCAGCACCGATTCGTCAGATAATCCGGAAAACAGTGCCTCGATGCTGTCCAGGACAACGCGCTTTGCTTTGATCGCTTTGACTGCCTGGGCCAAACGGATGAACAAGCCCTCGAGATTGTATTCTCCCGACTCGGCAATCTGGTCACGCTCAATGGAGACGTAATCCACTAACACCTTCTTGCGTTTGGCAAGCTCGCGCAAATCAAAGTTTAGCGATGCGCTGTTGGCCGCCAGCTTCTCCTCGGTCTCTTCGAAGTCCATGCATACGCCAGGCTCGCCGTATCGAACGGCGCCATGCACCAGAAATTCCATCGCGAGTAAGCTCTTGCCAGACCCTGCTTTGCCACACACCAGTGAGACTCGGCCTTTCGGCAGGCCTCCGCCGGTGACTTCATCCAGTCCTTGGATTCCTGTCGGGACCTTGGCGAGGGAGGGGCGAACGACTTTCGGCCTGGTGCTTTGCATCATACTGAGGCTCCTGGACCAGAATTCGCGATTCGATCCGGCTTCCTTGCCGTCGCATTGGCCGCCGCATTGGCCGCCGCAAGCGTCATACCCCCCTCTCGGATGAACATGACATTCTTCGAGGGATCACCTCGCGAGAAGATGATTTCGCTTCTTCGAAACTTGGCAACCTTTGTCCCCAGACCGGCCGAGTCGAGAAACAGATTCACATCGAACGCGAGGTTTCCTGAATCCCCTTTTTTGGGGGGCGAGCGACCTTCGCAAGTACCCGTATCGTACAGAGCCACACACGTTTAGGATATCACGAAATGCTACGTTGTTCAATATTGAACAGATCGAGTCCGCCAGTGCGGGGTCGCGACTCCTGCAACGCCGAGCGGCGAATCCAAGTCCAGCGGGATTCATGAGGCCCGTGTTGACGGCGGACCGCTAGTGTTGTGTCGCGGAACTAACTCGCAAATCTTGGGGCTCGGCAGGGCGCAGCAAGCAGCGCCCCTACAACTTATGAGCCGCGGACTATTGGCAGTTATCCACCGGACACGACACTGGTTTTGTCGCGGAGCTAACTCGCAAATCTTGGGGCTCGGCAGGGCGCAGCAAGCAGCGCCCCTACAGCGGGTTACGAGTTGCGAACTATTGCCACTTATTTGCGGGACAGGACACTAGCGGCGCCGCAGGACTCGTCGCAGGGACTTGTGTACTGTTATGCGACCGTTATAGCTGATGAATCCCCGCTTCCTGAACCGGTTCATGAATAGATTGACTCGCGGGCGGGTGGTACCGATCATTTCCGCCAGAACTTGGTGACTTAGACTGGGAAGCTCAGCAACCGGTGGACCTCTCCTGTCCAGGTGGGCCAGCCGGAGAAGGACGCGCGCCAGCCGTTGTTCGGCGGAAGAAGTCAGTAGTTCCGACACATGATCCTGATATTTCTTGATGCTGGACACCAGATAGGACACGAAAGAAGTAGACATGGCACTCTTCTTGCGCAGCATGCGGATCATCGTTTCTTTCTTGATCACCTTTACCGAACTGGCGGTCAAGGCAATGGCTGTGGACATGCGAAGAGGAAAGCCTGCCAGGCAAAGCTCACCAAAGAAATCACCCACGCCCAAGATGGCGGTAACCGCCGACGGCCCATCTTTCGACCGGGTGGTGATGCGCACCCCTCCTTCTTGAATGTAGAAGAGGGTGTAAGCGGGCGTCCCTTGTGAGTAAATCGTTTGTTTTTCCCGATAGTGGGAGGGCTTGCCGCCCAAGCCGGCACCTGCGTGGAAATCACGAACGTGGGAAATCTTCTTCTTCCTGCGTTTCATAAGCAGCTCCAGTCCTCACGAGCACGCCAACAGCGCGAGCACCATCATTCGCCCACTGCATCAATACATCGATTCCATGAGGACTAGTCATTCTGGAGGCCGTCGCGGCGCGATGTATGTTCAACATTAGACAGACCGCAACACTCACGAGTTCACAGTCGCGGGCCGATGATGGAAACTGTTCTTTATTGAACAGATTCTTGAGCGTGGCTTTTCGTATATTGCGTGGGCGGCTGCTGGCAGTCATAGAACGCCATGTAACTGGGTGAAGAGGAGAAGCTAATGCACAAATTAAAGGTTAGCAAAATTTGGATCCTGGCGTTCCTCTTGGCCGTGGTAATAGCCGGGTGCGGCGACCCGGACAAGAATGCGGGGGCGGGAAACCCCGGCGCCCCACTGACTCCGCCGACCGTGACCGCGGTAACTCCGCCGACCGGTTCGACAGGAAATTGCCCCAATAATGTCTTGATCACGGCAACTTTCAGCAAACCGATGAACCCTGCGACGATCACCACGTCCACGTTCACCTTGACCACCGGCGGGGCCAGCGTGTCGGGGGCAGTCACCTACGTTGCGGCGACACAGATCGCCACTTTTACGCCTTCGGGCGCCCTTGCAGCGAGCTCCCCGTTCACCGCCACGATTACCACCGGCGCGAAAGATCAATTCGGCAATGGGCTGGCGGCCAATTTTGTGTGGACGTTCACTACCTCTGCCCCGTGTCCGCCGCCGGCCGGCGCCATCGCCCTGGGAGCAGCGTGCAGTTTCGGGATTCTGGGCGCCACGCCAGTGGTTAGCAACATCGGGCCAAGCAACGTTACGGGGGATGTGGGAATCTGGCCGGCACTTTCGATCACTGGCTTTCCTCCTGGAACGCTGACGGGCGCCGAACACGCGGGCGATGCAGTCGCCCAGACCGCCCAAGGTGACTTGACCACGGCGTATAACAACGCCGCGGGAACTGCAGGAGGGGCCGCCCTGACCGCGGATATAGGGGGGCTAACGCTGGCCCCAGGGGTTTATAAGGCCACGAGCAGCCTGGGCATAACCGGGAATCTCACGCTTGCCGGCGCTGGCATCTACATTTTCCAGGTTGGGTCCGCGCTGACGACGGCGGCCGGTCCCGGTAACAGCCGAGTCCTGCTGACCGGCGGGGCCGTGGCTCACGACGTGTTCTGGCAGATTGGCAGTTCAGCAACCCTTGGAACCGGGTCCACATTCGCAGGAACGATTATGGCTCAGGCATCCATCACGCTTGGCACCGGCGCGACGCTCAATGGCCGGGCGCTGGCACGGACGGGTGCAGTCACGTTGGACAGCAATCCGGTGAATGTACCGCCCTGTCCATGAGGCAATCGGTAGTGAGACCAGCTAGAGGCTGGTCCACTGCCGGGCAGGCTGGAATAGTTTGATCTCACGTTATTGAAGTTCGGAGGGATATTCGCATGTCATCTCACTGTAAGGTCCGCGTTGCCCGTGTTGCAGCAATGCTGTCGGCAACCATTGCTCTTATGTGTTCGTTTGCCATCCGTGCCGCAGCTCAGGACCAGCCTGCTCCAAAGTGGGAGCTGTTCGGCGGATACTCCCTTTTTTACCCCGGCGCGGATGTACACGGCCAACTTCCGTTGGCATTGCTCCCGCTGAGCAGCCCTCTGGAGACAAACCCCCGCGGCGTCGGCCTTAGCGCTACCTATAATTTCAATCGCTGGTTTGGATTGACGCTGGATACCAGCACGCATTGGGGCAGCGGTGAAGCCGGGCTCCAGAAAAGAATTGACGATGCCGCTTTCTCCACGCTCTCCATTGGCCCAAAGATTACGTTCCGCAGCACTCACTTTTCCCCATTTCTCGAGGCGTTGGTGGGCGATCAACGGCTGATGCCCGATGCCTTCCACGACATCGACAGATTGGGTCTCATGTTCGGCGGCGGTCTGGATATCAATCTGTCCAGGCACGTGGCTCTGCGGCTGATCAGGGCCGACTACGTATACTCGAATTACCGGTATGGTCCCGCGGGTGTGCCGGAAACCGGAATCCGCGGCCTCCGAGCACAGGCTGGCCTCGTGTTCATGTTCGGTGGCGGAGCGCCTCCACCGCTACCCAGCGCAGGCTGCTCGGTACAGCCGACCGAAGTTTTCGCCGGCGAGCCTGTGACCGCGACTGCCAGTGGATCTGATTTCAATCCCAAGCGTACGGTCACATACAGCTGGAGTGGCACGGGGGTGAAAGTTGCGGGCAGCGATGCCTCGACGCAGGTTGACACCACAGGCTTGCAGCCCGGCTCATACGGAGTCACTGCCACCCTGAGCGATGGCAGAAAAAATGGCGTGGCGTCCTGCAATGCCAGGTTCACCGTGAAACAGCCGCGTCCCCCTGTGATTGCGTGCTCGTCAGACCCGGGAAGCGTAACGACAGGCGGCACCTCGGCGATCCGCTCCACCGCCAGCAGCCCGGATGACCGCAAGCTGAGCTACAGCTACGCCGCAAGCGCCGGCGAGATCTCCGGCAACGATGCCACCGCCACATTGAATACACAGGGCGCGCAACCAGGGCGTATCACGGTCACTTGCAACGTGAGCGATGACCGCAATCCGCCGCTCACGGCTTCGTCCACCACCATGGTGGACGTGGAAGCTCCGCCACCGCCTCCCGCTCCCGCCCCTGAGATCGCGGTGTTGGAAGCCAAGCTTGCGCTCCATAGCATCTACTTCCAAACCGCTCGGCCCACCGCCGAGAAGCCCGAGGCCGGACTGGTCGACAGCCAGGCAGCGATCCTTACAACCCTGGCCGAGGACTTCAATAGTTATCTGAAATACAAGCCGGATGCCCACCTGATCCTCGGCGGCCATGCGGACCCCCGCGGCTCGGAGGAATACAACAAGCGTCTGACGGAGCGGCGCGTGGAACGCACCAAGAGCTTCCTGGTGGAACACGGCGTCCCCGCGGACCACCTGGATACGCAGTCGTTTGGCAAGGAAGATCAACTGACCGCCGACCAGATCAAGGAACAGATCGCGGAGAATCCCGACCTGACACCAGACGATCGGCAAGAAATGCTGAAGAATCTGCGGGTGATGGTCCTGGCCAACAACCGGCGCGTGGACGTCTCGTTGAGCACGACCGGGCAACAGTCCACTCATCGGTACCCGTTTAACGCGAAAGATTACTTGGCGCTGATCAGCACCGAGGGTGCGGCAAAGAAGCCACCCGTCAAGAGAAAGCCCAAGAAGTAACAGCCGAACGCGGCCCATCGATCGGGCATTCACTTTACTGGCGAAGATTCGGGGACATGGACGCGGCAGGAGAAGCCTCGATCTTCGCCAGTTCGCCGGCAAGGAGCGCAGTAATCAAACCCGCTTGGAGCATGTTTCAATTCCACGCCAAGCGGGGGCTCGATCCGAAATTGTCTCTCCAATAGGGGCCTTGACCGCCGAGATGCGCTCCCCCTAGTCAGCGAACAACCAGCCTGTGGCACGTTTTATCGCCGCCCGGGGAGTATTGGGCGATCCCAGACCATCCAGCCGAGTGTGCTATTATTTCGAGCGGGCATCCGCGCGAACCATGGCGAAACTGCGCATTTCAATTGTCGAATTCCTGAACACGGCGCCGCTGGTGTGGGGCTTCACGGACGGGCCGCTGGCGGGCAAGTACGATTTGTCGTTCACGGTGCCGTCGCAGTGCGCCGAGGCGCTGCGGCGGGGCGACGCGGACATCGCCATCATCCCGGCCATCGAATATCAGCGCATGGAAGACGTCGTGGCGTTGCCGGGGATGGCCATCGCGTGCAAGCGCGAAGTGCGCAGCCTGCTGGTGGTGGCCAAGAAACCAATCGAGAAGGCCCGGCGGATCGCGCTGGACACCAGTTCGCGCAGCACCGCCGCGCTGGTGCGCATGCTGGCCGCCGAGCGCTGGAAGATTTCGCCGGAATTCGTAGACGCCGCGCCCGATCCTTCCGAAATGCTGCGGCAGGCCGACGCGGCGCTGGTGATCGGCGATCCGGCGCTGCGCATCTCGCTGAAGATGGAAGCGCTCGGCAAGAAGACGCCGGGCGACGAAGGATGCTGCCAGGGCGACCCCGAAGACATGCCCGTGCCCGGCTGCCAGACGCTGTATGTGTACGACGTGGTCCACCAGTGGCGGGAAATGACGGGACACGCGAGCGTCCTGGCGATTTGGGTGGGGCGGCGCGACGCCGTCACACCGGAGGTGGTGGCCGATTTTCTGGCGTCGAAGAAGTACGGCCTGGAGCGCATCCGCGAAATTTCCGAGGCGGCCTCGATCAAGCTCGATCTGCCGCCGGGGGCGCTGGAGCGATACTTGACCGAGAACATCCATTTCGACCTGGACGACGAAAATCTGGCCGGCCTGCGCAACTACTTTCACAGGGCGGCCGCCGCCGGACTGATCCCGCGCGCCCGGGCGATGCAATTTGCGGGGCAAGGCAGGGTGATCGGTTTTAAGGCGTAGGAGAAACGGTTGTAGGGTGTAGGTCTTAGGGTGTAGGGATTTGCTCTATACTGTGGACTGTTAACTGTGAACTGTTGACTATGGGCCTGACCTCACAAGAAGCGCTCGATCTGTTCCATTCCGACGACCTGATCGGCATCGGGATGGCGGCCAACGAAGTGCGCCGCAAGAAGACGGACCCGCGCGTGGCCACCTACCAGATCGACCGCAACATCAATTACACCAATTTCTGCACGGAATACTGCTCGTTTTGCGCGTTTTACCGGCCGCTGGGATCGAAAGAGGGCTACGTCCTGCCGCTGGAAACGATCTACGAGAAAATCGAGGAGATGATCGCGCTGGGCGGCACGGGCGTGCTGCTGCAAGGGGGCCTGCACCCGGATTTGAAGATCGATTTTTACGAGAACATGCTGCGGTCCATCCGGGAGCGATTTCCGCAAGTTCATCTGCATTGCTTTTCCGCGCCCGAGGTGCTGTGCATCGCCGAGGCTTCGGGCCTGACGGTGCGCGAGACGATCGTCCGGCTGCGCGATGCCGGGTTGCAGTCCATTCCCGGCGCGGGCGCCGAGATCCTGGACGACGAAGTGCGCGCGCGCATCTCGCGGCTGAAGTGCCGGTCCGACGAATGGGAAGCGGTCCATCGCGAGGCGCACGCGCTGGGCATGCGCACCACCGCGACCATGATGTTCGGCTGCGGCGAGGAATACCGCCACCGCGTCAATCACTTCGAACGGCTCCGCCGCATTCAGCAAGACGGCGGCGGGTTCACCGCGTTTATCCCCTGGATGTTCGCGCCCGAAAATACGCCGCTGGGCAAGAAGGTGCCGGAAGCCACGGCGTTCGATTACCTGAAGACGCTGGCCATCAGCCGGCTGTATCTCGATAACATCGCCCACATGCAGTCCAGCTGGCTCACCCCGGGAATCAAGATCTGCCAGGTGGGCTTGCAATTCGGCGCCGATGACGTGGGCAGCACGCTGATCGAGGAAAACGTGGTGCACGCCGCGGGCGTCCGCAACCGCACCAACGAGGAAGAACTCCGCCGCATCATCTCCCAGGCCGGCTACACTCCCGCCCAGCGCGACACGCTGTACCGCTCCTATATTTTGAAGTAGAGATTCCCCTAGCCTGATTTCTCACAAGCGACTGCCGATCCTGAAGACGAGCATGCCTCGCCGTATCCTCCGTGCGCTTCTCTGCGGCCTGTGTGTTGCATCTTTTGCCGGCGAACTTCACCGGCTTAACGCAGAGCAGGCACAGAGTTCACGGAGGAGTCTGGCGGACCAACATCGGATATTTCATTTTTTGCCGGGAGCTTTTGTGAGAAGGCCGGGCTAGCAGGCGTGCGAGATCACGATGGGCTGGGACACGGCGGAAGGAAGCTCGATGGTGACGCGCGCGCCGCACGGCTGCAAGTTCTCGATGGTGATTTCGCCGCCGGCGTCCTGCACGATGCCGTAGCAGATGCTCAAGCCCAGCCCGGTGCCCTTTCCGGGGGCCTTGGTGGTGTAGAAGGGATCGAACGCGCGGTTCAGGTCGGCAAATCCGGCGCCGGAATCCTCGAACTGGACCATGACCCGGCCCGACTTGTGGGAAGCGCGCACGTTGACTTCCCGCTGCGGGCCTTCTTGGACCGCGTCCATGGCGTTGTTCAGGATGTTGAGCAGGACTTGCTTCAACTCGTCCTCGCCCACTCCCACCGCCGGCATCAGGGGATCGATTTGAACGTCCACCTTGATTCCCTGCGCCCGCATCTGGTATTCGCGGAACAGCAGGACGTCCCGCAAGGTGTCCTCCAACCGTGCTGACCGCACCGTGGAACCGTTCTGGCGGCCGAAGCGGAGCAGTCCGTCGAGGATGCGCTTCATGCGCTGCGCCTCGTGGCCCAGTTTCTCGATGCGCCGCTTGGCGCCGGGTTCCTGAATCTCCTGGCCGAGCAGATCGGCATAGCCGATGACGCCGGTGAGCGGATTGTTGAGTTCGTGAGCGACGCCCGCCACGAGCTGGCCGATGGCCGCCAGCTTTTCCGAGCGGATGAGGTGCTGGCGCAACTTCATGTTCTCGATGTTCACGGCAAGATCGGACGCGAAGGCCTCGAGCCGCAGGATTTGAGCCGGGGCCGCAGCCCCCGGCTCCTTTCCGCCCGCGACGCAGAGGCAGCCCACCGCGGTCCCGCGCCAGGAGACCAGCGGGATCAACGCCAGGTTGTCCTCCGGGCAAAGCACGAAGGATTGATTGCCGATGCGGGCGCCGTTCTCGGAAAGATATTTCAACGAGGCCGCGAGGTCATCGCCGGCCCGACCCCGCATTTCCGCCAAACTCTCCGCCGTGAATCCATTCGAACCGGCGACGTAAAGATTTCCCTCTTCGTTCACGAGCAAAAGCGCCGCGCGGGAAAAGTCGCTGGCTTCGGTGACCGCGAAGGCCACTTCGCCGTACACGCCGACCGTATCCCTCCCCGCCAGCAGGCGCGACTTCAACTGCGACAGCCGGTCCAGCAGACGGGTGATCGCCTGGGCCCGCGCGTGTCCCTGCTCGATCACCTTGAGATTGTCCTCGGTGACCGTGAGCATCATGCCCAGCGCGACACACAGCCGCGGCACGTTCCAAAAACTCAGCAGGAACAGATATCGGGACCCGTGAGTGGCCACGAAAATATTCAGGGGAAACTGCGCCGTCCAGACATAGAATCCGGCTGTCACGATGATGACCCCGAGCGAACGCCGCCGGTAGAGCCTCCAGAACAGCGGGCCGCACAATCCATAGGCCACCGTGAGCATGAGACCAAGGCTCATGGTCCTATTTCCAGCGAGCACTGGCCAAACGCCGAGGCTGGCGAACACGACCAGCGCCCCGACGCCGACCAGCTGCGCCAACGTCCGCCGGGAGACCATGAACAAGAACGCCGCAGCGGCGACAAAGAGGAATGCGAACGCCGCCGCCTGGAGCCACGGATAGTGGTCGAAGTAGTACATCGCAAAGGAGTGGGCGACGATGGGCACGCTCAGTAGCGCCATCAGGAGGTTGCGCTTCCTGCGGTCCTCATCGCTGAACGCGAATGAGGCGACGAATATGAGACCCGCCAGCTCGATCAACGCAAAGTCGATCGCCATTACGAACCTTACGAAGCTGCCCGCGTGCGCCTCGATAATTCTCGCTACGAAATGCAATAACGTCAGTGCCCAGGCGTAGGCCCAGAGGCGGACGCGCCCGGACCCACGATGCCGTTGCACCGACAGAAACATCGCCACAACGACGGCGAGGACCGCGGTGACGGGGACCACCTCGGCTAAGTTCACTGTTGGCGGTGTGATTGCACCAGTCATAAGAAGGAGGCCTGATACTAAGCGTCCCCGCCAGCGCAGGCAATGGGGCTTTGGTACCAGGGCGATGTCCGCACCTACCTGATATTGTCACATGATTAAATGGCTTAGAGCTCAATCCGGCAAGGGAATATGCAGATCCAGCAGGACCTCGGCCTCTTCCGGGAGGTCCAGCGATTCCAGCGGCACCAGGACGCCCTTGACGAACCGGGCGCGGATCCGCGAAGGCCGAACCTTGGGACCAGAGGTCAGGAGCGGGGCTTGCGGAGGGCGCGAGGCTTCGTGCGGCGGCGTGGCGGCCTGCGCCTCCCTGGCCGGAGGACGATGTCCGGGGTCGGAAAAGCGGCGGTCGATGCCAGGCGCATCCGAATCCAGGGCGATATTGGCCAGTTCGTCCGCATCGCGGTTCATTTCGCGCGGCACGTGTTCGATGGCGAAATATTCGAGCTGGCGGGCCAGTTTGCGGGCGCGCTCGTGGAGGGGTTGCAGGTGCGCGCTCTTCACTTTGTAGCGCCCTTGCATTTGGCGGACCAGAAGTTCGGCATCACTGCGGATGCGCAGCGCCTGGATTCCGTGGCTGGCGGCATAGTCCAGGGCGGCGAGCAGCGCGTAGTATTCGGCGACGTTGTTGGTTTCGCGGCCGATCTTTTTCGCCAGTTTCAGCACCACGCGCCCCTCGGGGTCGCGTATGACCACGCCGTAGGCCCCCGGTCCCGGGTT
>VFSW01013014.1_pt1 | contig 11579 bp, 9 predicted proteins | sample 5358111 | NCBI WGS metagenome assembly VFSW01 (sample SAMN11554181, study PRJNA540505) | mine drainage metagenome | isolation source: sediment from site ElyBrook_90M | place: USA: Ely Copper Mine, Vershire, VT | collected 2017 | reverse complement strand
TAGCTGCTTTTCAGCATTGGATAGATCGCCGGTAAAAGCGACTGCATCATGTCATTCAGAAAATGACAAGCGCTGATCATGGCCAGGATCGTGAATGCCGCCTTCATCGTCGATTGGTCACCGCGAGCTTCAGAAATCATACCCGTATCGATCCCCCATGGAGTGACTGCACCAGGAAAAACTCGCAGCTACGCGGAATGTACCCTGCAAATGCGGCGTTCCAGTCATGAACTTCTATGATCCGTTTCGGCAAGCAACAATGAACCTGCAGGAATGCTTGCTGCTTCCCCGCAGGCGAAACCGGCGGCAATCAATATCCGGCAACGCTGACCCGACCCCACATACCGGCACCGGGATTTCGATATGAATTACGCCGCCATGTTCCGGTCATGTCTATCTTTCTGGCATCTGGCCTGTCATTTCGCGCCGAATCTCACCCAGTTTTGCCTTGATCCGCGCTCCGTTTGTCGGACCCATGCGCAGCAGAATCTTCTGCCCGGCTGACAGCGCCTCGAGATCGGGGTCTGCAAACTGGTACAGAACATTGGGCCGGACCAGTCTTTCCGGTTCTTTGGCATCCGGGGTAGCGAGCATGTCGTCGATCACCTCGACTACACGGTCGTTGAAATAACCATTGGGGTACCCTAAGGACTTGTATTCCTGCTGAAACAGCGGATAGAAGCGAACGTAGGCAGCAACGAGGGTCTTGCTGTCCACGGCTTCTGCCAGCAGGACGTAGGGCGTGTAACGCCGGTAATTGTCCGGACTGACAACGAGGTTCTCGTCCGTACCGCTTGTCAGAAACTGGCCCGCGACAGGCTTGAACAGCCGGTAGCGCATCGGCAACTTGCCGCGCGTCAGCCCGTCTATGGCAACGACAAATCGATGCACGAGGTCATCGTTGATAAATAGCGCTTCTATCGATTTTTGACCGAAGAAACCGCTGAGCGCATCCAGCATTGCAGGATCGCTCTGGTCAAGCGATGGCAGCGGCTTTTCCGTCTCCGCCGGAGGCTCCAGAACCGGATAGCGTATCCGCGGTTTCGGCGGCGGCGCGGCTGGCGGCGCCGGCAGCGGAGCCGAAACTTCGTCCTGTTGCCGCGTTTGCCAGTAATAGAAACCGGCGCCGGCACCAGCCACCAGCACCACAACCAACAGCAGTTTATATTTCATATTATCGATTCCAGTCTTGGAATTCGTATGCAGGTGAAAACCGGAAACCCTCCGGCTGCACCCTTTATATACTATATACCTATGATAAACCTGCTTTCGCCCGAACAGAAAGTAAGCGGTGCGCACGGTCTGACGCAAGATCGAAAATTGGGTCTCGCCATGTCTAGAACGCCAGATGCCATGAGCGACGACTTGCAGGTTCGACACAGCAAAGGACACCACCGCAGACAGGTCAACAATCACATCACAATCCTGCAATCGAGCGCGCACATGCGGTATTCCTGTACTGGCGCCGGCCCGGCACAAATGCGTTATCGCACCAGCCGGTGGAACATCGCACGCTGGGCAATCGTAACGAGGCCTGCGAGCCACACTGCCAGAATCGCGATCGATCGAGGCTGAAACGGCAGACCGAGGGTGATTGTCCGCACCAGGGAGTTGACCGAGGTCAGAGGGAAAAACCAGGCAACATCACGCAGCGCTTCGGGAAGCGCGTCAACTGGATAAAATACCCCGCAAAAAAGGAACATAGGAAATACCAGGAGATACTGGGGGTAGGACAGTTGATCGATGCTGCGCGAGTATGCAGCTGCCGCAAGCCCCATCGCGGAAAACAGCAATGAGCTGAGAAACACCACCGGCAGCAGCGTCACGAGCGAGAGCGCGGGGAAATCGCCGGTTACAACGCCAATGATTGCCACCACCTCGGCCGCCACAGAGGCCTTGCTTGCATCCCACAGCATTTCTCCCCACAACACCTCGGTCAACGTAATTGGCGTAATCGCAATCGCCTGAAAAATCCGCTGATAGTACATGCGTACAAATGCTCCAAACGCGCCCTCATAGAACCCCTGGAACAATACCGTCTGCGCAATCACGCCCGAGAAGATGAAACGACGATAGGTAAGCTCGACGCCCTGGGTGTGCACGCTTCCGACCAGGCTGCCGACCCCGAATCCGAACGCGGCCAGATACAGGAGCGGTTCGAGAAACGTCGTTACCAGATAGTAGGGAAGACTCCTTATAAAAACGGCGAAGTAACGCAACCATACGCAGCGCACGCCCCAGAGCCAGTCCGGCAACCTCATAGTCCTTCCACTCCGAGACGGCTGCCGGTAAGCTTGAGATAGACGTCTTCCAGATTCGGTGCACGCTTCCAGACGACACCCGGACGCACCTCCTCTTCAACCACTGCGCGCGCAATGTGGCTGGCTATCAGTCGCTGCGGCGAGTCAATGTCTAGCACGCTGCCCTTGTGCAGGATAGCAACACGGTCACAGAGTCGCTCGGCCTCTTCCATATAATGGGTAGAGAGCAGTATCGCGACTCCACGCTGGCGCGCTTCGCCCAGCACTTCCCATAACATGCGCCGGACATCCGGATCGAGACCGGTCGTGGGTTCATCCAGAACCAGCAGGCGCGGTTCGGAAATCAACGCGCGCGCGACTTGCAGGCGACGCCGCATTCCACCCGAAAGACTTTCCACCGGTTCGTGCGCCTTGTCGCCCAGCCCGAACCGCTCGAGCAGCGTGCCGGCGCGTTCGCGTGCCGTCTTTGCCGCGATGCGAAAATATGTCGCGTGCCGCACCAACTGATCAATGACGTTAAAATCGCTGTCGAGCGTTTCCTCCTGGGTACAGACACCAAGCGCCCGGCGTGCGCGCTTGGGATGAACGTAAACATTGTAGTCGTTGACGAACACCTCTCCCCGGGTCGCCGGGTAGAAGCCCGAGATGCAGTTGATGGCGGTCGATTTGCCTGCACCGTTGGGTCCAAGAAGACCGAAACATTCCCCGGCCGCCACACTGAACGAGATTTCCGATACCGCCTCGATGACGCCGCCCGATCGCAACTGATATTGCTTGCTCAGATGGACAACGCGCAAGGGCAGCAGCGAAGGTGCCTGCATCCGGAAGTCACCAATCGAATGGGGTTGGATTTTTGATATTCCGATCATAACACCCTGCTTATCGGGCCGCTCCATTCAGCTTCCGCAATCTTCTGCTATCTGCGCAAGGTAAAATCCGCGGATCCCGGCGCGAGTCAGTCTATTGCGATGCTCAGGACGCCACTTCCCACCACCCGAAAGGTCGATTAAGCTTTGCCAAAGTGCTGATGAACATCGGCAATACCCGGGTGAATTGATATGCTTTCGCGACACAGGGAACATTAAAAGACAGCCATGAAATACAACCAGCTGGGCACAACAGACCTGCAGGTATCGGAAATCTGCCTGGGCACTATGACCTGGGGCGAGCAGAATACGGAGAAAGATGCTCACAGCCAGCTCGACTTCGCCTTTGGCCAAGGCGTCAATTACATCGATACTGCCGAAATGTACCCGGTGCCTCCACGGGCTGAAACGGCCTGTCGTACGGAACGCTATATTGGGACATGGCTGAAGCGCCAGTCGCGCGACAAGCTCATCCTGGCAAGCAAGATTGCCGGGCCGGGCCGGCGCGACTGGCTGCGCGGCGGCCGTACCACGCTGACGCACGCCAATATTGTGGAGGCATTGGACGACAGCCTGCAGCGTCTGCAAACCGATTATCTCGATCTTTATCAGATCCACTGGCCCGACCGCAACGTGCAGATGTTTGGCGCGAACGCGTTTGACCCGAAACAGGAAAGACCGACTGTGCCCATCCTCGAGCAGATCGAGACGATGAGCGAGCTCATACGCAGCGGCAAGATCCGGCATTACGGTCTGTCGAATGAAAGTGCCTGGGGTATATCCCGGTTTGCCTCGATCGCGCTCCAGCATGGGCTGCCTCCTCCGGTATCGATTCAGAACCCCTACAACCTTGTGAGCCGGCAATTCGATCTTGATCTTGCCGAGGCGTGTTATCGCGAAAAGGTACCACTGCTGGCCTATAGCCCGCTTGCCGGTGGCGTGCTTTCGGGCAAGTACCTGAATGATGCGCAACCGGCCGGCGCACGATTCACCCTGTTCCAGGAATTTCAAGCGCGTAACCGCCGCCCGGCCGTGGCACTTGCTACTGCCGAATATGCCGGGCTCGCGAGAAAGCACGGGCTGGCGCTTGATCAGATGGCGATCAGCTTCGTGCGCCAGCGCTGGTTTGTCTGCTCAACCATCATTGGCGCCACCAGCATGGAACAGCTCGCTCGCAACATCGACAGCGTGAAAGTCTCTCTGGATGAAGAAACCCTCGGTGCAATCGACTTAATCCATGCACGCTACTCCACCCCGGCACCCTGAGACCCGATGCAGGGCCCGGCGCCATGCTCTATGCACGCTGTTCATCTCTTAAAGCGATTGGCTATTTTTGCTAGGGCCATTGAATTGTTTTTACAGACAACATCCGGAACCAAGTCCCAACCCGTACCCGGGACGTGGCAAATCCGGAATTCCCCCGTGCAACCGGCCCAATCGCGTATCTGTGGGCAATCGCGCCTAGACCCGGTCTAACTGCGCGTATCGGCGGTTTCCGGTCGCGCATGGAAGCTGGATTGCGCGGTACTCAGACAACCGAGGGCCGCCATTGATTTCCTGCTGACCGGAACTGCCCATAACTGCAGCAAAGATTGACGCAAGGATTCGAATTGCCAATAATCTCTGCCGACGGCTCGTCTTAGAACAGCGACGCACCCGGATACAATACCTCACATCAAAATCACGGAGTCGTTACCATGTCGACCAGCGCAACCGCGACCGGAATGAACACCATCGAGGCCGATGTCGCGATCATCGGCGCCGGCCCTGCCGGCAGTGCGCTTGCTACCTATCTGGCCCGTGACGGAAAGAAGGTTGTTATCTTCGAGCGCGAGAAGTTCCCGCGTTTTCGCATTGGCGAATCACTGCTGCCGCTCAACATGCAGCTGTTTCGCGAACTGGGCGTGGAACAGGAAATGGAGAAACGTTTCATCCGCAAATATGCGGCAAATTTCTGCGATCGCTGGGGCCGGAGACAGAACCGCTATCCGTTCGCCAACGCCTTCAACCATGACTACCCGTACTGCTATCAAGTCGAGCGCGCCGAACTCGACCAGATGCTGCTCGACAATGCCGTGAAAAACGGCGCACAGGTCTACATGCCCTGGACGGTACGCGAGGTGCTGTACGAAGGAGACACTGCGGTCGGCGTCCGGGCTGAGGCCAACGACCGCAGCGGATCGGTTACGGTGCATAGCAAGGTGGTGGCCGACTGCTCGGGACGCTCTGCGTTTGTTGGCAGCCGCCAACGGCTTAAGAAGGAAATTACTCTCGATACCCGGACTGCGTTTTTCTCGCACTTCGAAAACGTTGGGCGCGAAACCGGGGAGCGCGAAGGAGACATTCAGATCGTCGCATTTCCGCATGGCTGGTTCTGGATGATTCCGTTCAAGGGCAACACCACCAGCGTCGGCATGGTGGTAACCGACCGGTACCTAAAGACGCGTGACCAGGTTGCGGCGGGTCGGCCAAATGAACGCGGGTCCGGAAAACATGACGAAACAAACGCGGCGGTCGCAGGGCGTGAAGAGGCGGTCAATGATGCGTTCCTGCGAAAAACCATCGAGGACACTGACTACGTCGCCGGGCGTATGAAAGGCTCGCGTCAGAAGTTTCCGGTCCGGTCCATAGCCAATTTTTCCTATGTCATGGACCGTTACGCGGGGAACGGATACGTTATGGTCGGCGATGCCGGTGCGTTTCTCGACCCGGTGTTTTCATCCGGCGTGTTTCTCACCATGAAGTCGGCGCAGCTCGTAGCAAACGACATTCTGCGTTCTTTTCGTGAAAACGATTTTAGCGCGCACCAGTTCAAGGACTACGAGAAGCGCATTCGCGGCGCCCAGAAGATCTTTTTCCAGTTCATCCGCGGCTGGTATGATCCCGCATTTCTGGACCTTTTCTTTTATCCGCGGAACATCCTGGGCCTGAAGGCTGCGATTACCACAATGCTGGCGGCAGACCTCTACGATCCGAGCAGCCTGCGCAAGCTCAGGCTGCGCATGAGGATGATGTTCCTGTTTGCATCCATTCACCGGATACATATGCGCATCAGGCGTGGCGGACGGTCCCTGGTCCAACAGATGCCAGTCTGAAACTTCCGCACGTTGCAGGCCGGAAGAACTCCGCAAAACTCCGGATCACCAGAAACTTGCGTCTGATTTCACTAATGCATCCCGGACAGCGCAAAACGCAGCGCTGGATGTGTCCCGCTTTCTTCTCGATCGCGAGTTCGATCGAATTTGCGCAACAGTTGAGCATCACTTCGATGCCTGACTCGACGGATTTCGAGCACCAGCGAAGTCCTGCGTTCGCCCGATATCCTTAACCAGGAATCCTGAAAAAAACGGTGGGCTGGGGGGTCAATACAAAAAAGTGCCCGTAGGTCTCGTGATACGCCGACGGGATCCTCGACCAAGAATTGCATGGCGTTGTCGGTGACACATACCCACACGGGTCGATCAGACTGTCACGGAGAGTTGATATAACGGTGATCACTGCATTGAGGGACAATGTCTGTTTAGGTTCGAGTCGGTTGCCTGATCGTTTGGCAGCGGCCATGGAAGCGGATGGTTGCGCCTTCCGGACAGCAACCATTCAAGAGAAGCAAAGCAGGCATTCAACGTGCTTTTAACCGGCGCGAAGTCGGGAGCGTCTGGTTGAGCTGCTGGTAAGGGCGCTTGGGGTACGGCGAATTATCCTGGATCTCAATGATGGCCCTAATGGTGCAGTATTCCAGATAGCCCGTCCGGTCATTGTTCTCTGGGTGGTGATGATCGCCATTGATGGAACTTTCGGGGAATGAGAAATAGGAGCACCAGACGGCAAGATTTTCCTTCGAACCCCTTGCGGTTAGGCTGCCAGCATTGAGACTTACACATAGCGGCTCGACACTCTTCTGAATCCGAAGCCCTTCCAGGAAGGATGCATAAGGGGCCGGAGAACCAGAAGTATTGGCTGACACGAAGCACTCCGATTCAGACGAAGCGAGAAACTCGGCTAATCGCGAACAAATTACCTTGAGACCCGCCACTGTACCCGTAATCATTGGGTCGAAATCCGCTGAGTAGTAAATTCGCACACCTTTGCGCTCGAACGTAAAAGCTCAGCCGAGGAGTCGGGACAGCGCCGACGTCGGCTGGAGCATTTTGCTGGGCGGAGGCTTCAACGTGGTAGTAGCGCCGGAGAATTTACGTGAAAGCCTGCGATTTCCCACACCTTGTCCTTATTCTGGATTAGCGTTACTTCGATTGTCGCGTTGCCCTTTTCAAATTGAGCACAGGCCGTGTATCTGGCCGAAATAACTCGTCCTTTCTGCGGTGATACGAAAACATTAGAGTCGCCTTTTGAACCGCAATATTTCTTCATCGGACCCAGACTTCTAAACCATGTAAATAATCTTGTGAGTTGCTCAGGCGTAAAAGCCTGCATTAGCTCAGGAGCAGCTCTTGCCATAAACTGATTTTCGGACCAGCTGGCTACAATTGCCGGAACAGCTGAATCCACATACTCCTTACTTGAGGCATCAAGCTGCGACCCGGTGTATGCGGCATATCCGACGAAGCCCCCTACCGCCAAAAGCAGAATCACGAATACGATGCCCAGTGCTTGGAGTAGTTTTTTCATTTCATGATTCCGTTGCTGATGCGTTTTTGGGTCCAGCTTGATCTGGGCGAGCCACCCGCTGGCTTTGTGTGGCTATTGTGCGGCGACGAACTGCGCTCGGCAAGGCATAGTGGGTTTAAGGCGAAAAGATCCGCTTTTGAGAAAGCTTTACCTCAGGACTGAACGGCGGCTCATGGCCGATTCTGTTGAAAAACTCGAAAATCTTCAGCTCCGATTTTTTCGCCAACATTGATTTCTGTCGAATGGTTGAAGTTAATACGACACCTACGCTCACTGGAGGCTTCTGACGGCGAAATCGCGGCGTCGCTACTCCCCCCCCATCTGTAAGAGCAAATAATTTACTGACGGGGCTGAGACGATTGGGCCGAGATCAGAAAAGGAGTTTTTCAACACAATCGGCCACAACCAGCCCATCGCAGTATCCCGGTGCCTGCCGTTCGCGTTACAACAAACGGGGTAAGCGGGAAAGCACCGCAGGATTCAGACGCCAGGCTGAGGGCACAAACCCAACACAGCCGATAGGACAACCCTTGCGACAGCTACGTTAGATGAATACCGCTGGTGAGACGCCGAAACACTTGGCGAGTCGTTTGATCTGTCGCGCATTCAGTTCGCGCTTGCCCGCCAATATCTCAGATACCACACCCTGGCTGCCGATCTCCCGCAGGTCCGATTGCCGCAAATCGTGTTCACGCATGAGAAACTTTAGCGCGGACAAAGGCTTGGCAGGCGGAATCGGTATATGCTCCGCCTCGTACTTCTCGACAAAGACGCTGATCGCGTCGGCGAGTTCCGCCATGGGATGCTTCTCGTCTTCCCCAATCTCGTCGAGGATCGCGTCCAGCAATTCGACCGCACGCGTATGGTCCTTTTTTGTGCGTAGCGTGCCGAGCGGCACCAGGGTGCGCAGACGACGATAATCGCGAATGACCTGATCAAATTGATGGGCCAGCATGATTACTCCTTCCACTGGTCATATTCAACATGCGTCAGCACGTGCCGGATATAAACCTTTTTGCGGTTGTAATGAATCGTCGCAATCACCCTGAACTTGTTACCGCCGATGTCGAAAACCGTGAATTTCCCGACCTTGTCCACTGATCTGAACACCCGTTTAAGTTCGGCAAATGACCCAAAGCCGGTCCTGGACATGATGGCGTACCATACGCCCAGCAGTTCCGCCGACCCCCTGTGCTTCGCCGCTAATTCGCGCAACCGCTTTCTGGTTATTACGTGCACCCGCGCGGTATATATCGCATATTGAGATATCGCAAGGCCGCGGCGGCTTCAAGCAATGGTGGCGGACCGGGGAGGGGCAAGCCGTAGAACCGCAGCTCTGGTCGTCTCTTCCGGGTCGGTAGCGAGCGTACGAAGAAAAGGGAAAGCTGCCGCCCAGCGTCTCATGTCAATGTCTGGCAATTGATCCATGCCTGCCGCATGAGCCACCGCGACTTGTTCTGCGAACGTTTGAATCATGCCCCAACTGATCATCTGCAACGGATGATTTGCCAGCCTAGTAAAGGAGGCCCCTTTTCAGGGTCGCAAGAACCGGAGCATGGTCCGGGTGCGGCCCATTTCCTGCTCCATCACGCAATAGCAACACCGACCTACCCACATCCCTGTCAGGATGTCAGCATCAAATTCCCGCTCGCTGCGCCCGTCCCGAAATGCCGCGAGCGCTAACCCCGACTCAATGCGCTCGTCCATAAAGGGTGGGGTTTTGCCTTTCTACTCTCATCACCCGGTACTCTTTGGAACCGCTCAGTCGGTGCCGGTACACCGCCATAGTGACGGCATCCCCCACGAGTGCGGTAAGGCCTGATGGCATCGTAACACTCACCACCGCTCCGTCTTGCAATGCGATCCGCACTATTTCACGGGGGACATGGTAGTGATTTGAGCCATCCATGGCGATGCCGACGACTTTCCCGATAAGAGTGTCAATCGGACCTACGGCGTTGTTAAAATCCGTGATGACCAATATTGTAGCGAGCGCCAACAGCAGCAACGCGCCTACCAGATAAGTCCTGGCCGCGTTCTCCCAGGCAAGGATGGATAGCTTCCGGTATTCGGTCTTATCCATATCAGCGCAATCCCCCCAGCCTGTCGGATTTCTTGTTCCCGTGGCCTAGCGAGCTTACTGCATCATCGCAGCAATAATCCGTTTCCAAAATGAGGACGCTGCGCGTACCACCAGCGCCCCCAATTAGCGTTACGACTAATGAAGCGACAAAGCCGAAAACCCTCGCGGCGGCGGCGTGGCTGAATTCCGGACTTGTCAATAGGGTGAAAATGAAGTAGGCCTGCCCGAAAAAGAGAAAGACAAAACCCGCCTGCCAAGCGGGCAGACGCCTGTGATAAATGCCATACGACAGTCCGAGCAGAAGGGCGCCATATAACGCTGCAAGATAGAGTTTCCGACCATCGGTATTACACGCTGGAGCGACACGCGTGATTCTTTCACGCTTCCGGCAGCCGCCTCATGGGCCAGTGCGGAAAATATCGAGCGACGCTGCGTCGCCGCTTTAAGGCGTTCAACGGATTCCGCCATGCCAAAGGCGCTCTCGAACTCCACAGGTTTTGAACCAAACCAGATGATCTTGAACCAACTAAACATTCGTCTTCCCGGATTCACTGGCTGTCGCCGCCACAATAGCCAGGGCACGATAGTACAAGGGAGCACCCGATTGATAAAGCCCGGATCCAGTATAGTGCGACGCAAATATTGGAGAGCAACCGTTCAACACGTTTCACATCCCTCCTGCACCTTGTCAAAACCGGGCCGTCGGCTGACACTGATAGAATTCCTTTCGTTCACGGGGTATCGGCATGTGTTACTCAGCCATGGTGGAGCAGAAGCTGAAATCGATCGGATTGCGCTACAAGGCGCGAATCCAGTCTGATTCTTTCGAGGACGTTTTCCGCCGCCGGGTGCAAGACGACACCATCAGGATTCCCAAGGCGCTCGAGGCGAACTTTGAGGAACCGGAAACCCCCGAGGAGCGGCGCATCCAGGACTATATCGTCGCGTATCACGAACGCCGGGCGGGTGAACTCGAGGCCGAGCTTTTCAAGCAGAAAAAGCGTCTTGCCGACGCAAAACGGACTCTGGCTATAAGGGAAACCAGGAAAGCGCCCGAGGACCAGCGTATCGCCACGCACAAGATCGACTGGTATCTTCGAAAGCTCGCGCAATTGAGGCGCACCACGCCGGAACCGGACGATTCCCGCATCTTCCCCTATTGGTACGCCGCGGTGCTGGTGCGCGAGGCCGGCCAAACACTGATCAGACCCATGCGCTATCACTGCCGGGCGAATGGCCTGCCCAAGAGTGTCGACCGGCGCTACCCCGGGCTCTACAACGCGCGGCGCGACAATCTCAAGGGTTACTGGAAGAATCTCTTTGGACACCGGCATGCGGTGGTACTGATTTCAAGCTTCTATGAGAACGTCGCGCTCCATGACTACGAGAAGCGCGCACTTCGCGAGGGTGAGAAGGAGCAGAATATCATCCTGCACTTTAATCCCCGACCAGAGAGCGCGATGCTGGTAGCCTGCCTGTGGGATTGCTGGGAAAGCCCGGGCCAACCCGACCTCTACTCCTTTGCTGCCATTACCGATGAGCCGCCGCCGGAAGTGGCCACCACCGGGCACAACCGTTGCGTCATACCGCTCAAAGAGGCCAATCTGCATAGCTGGCTGGAACCGGAGGGTCTCAATGCGACCGAGCTTTACCAGTTGCTCGATGATCGGGAGCGGCCCTATTATGAGGGCTCTTCGGACTTTCGTGTGGGTGACTGGCTGAATAGTCATCGTGCACAAGCCG
>VFSW01013013.1_pt1 | contig 11579 bp, 11 predicted proteins | sample 5358111 | NCBI WGS metagenome assembly VFSW01 (sample SAMN11554181, study PRJNA540505) | mine drainage metagenome | isolation source: sediment from site ElyBrook_90M | place: USA: Ely Copper Mine, Vershire, VT | collected 2017 | reverse complement strand
AATGATGGCGTTTGATCAGGCTTTTGGGAGCCGCCGGCAGCCGCGGCTTGCGGAGACCAGGGCGCCTCAATTCGCTCCGCTGGCAGGCAGCTTCAGCGCACGACCCACCATTGCGCGCCGAACCAGCCGTCCCATGGCCACGATGATCCGAAAGCCCAGCAAAATCGCGAGAATTCCGCCGTAGATGTCCGGCTGGGTCTTGTTCAACTTCACGAGCCATAGGTAATGTAGCACGCTGCCGATCGCGATCACATAGATGAGCCGGTGCAGTGCCTGCCAGCGTTTCGACCCCAGACGCTGCACCATGGCATTGGTTGCCGTCAGTGCCAGAGGAATCAGCATCACGAAACTGGCGAATCCGACCGTCATGAAAGGCCGCATAGCGATGTCATTGAACATTGCCGCCCAGTCGAAAAACTGGTCCAGAATGACATAGGCCAGCACGTGCAGGCACACGTAAAAGAAGGCGTAAAGCCCGAACATGCGGCGCAGCCGCAACAACCAGTAGTACCCTGTGAGCTTGCGCAACGGGGTCACACTGAGCGTGACAAGCAGAAACACTAAAGCCCAGCGGCCGGTCGAATGTTCAATCGCGGCGATCGGATTGGCCCCGAGACCACGGCGAAATGCGTCCAGTGCCAACACCACAAGCGGCAGCAGGCAGGTCGCGAACACAGCACGTTTCAGCAAGAGAATGCGCGCAGCAACCATACGTCAGAAGTACCTGTTCAGATCCATGCCGCGATACAGCTGCGCTACCTGGTCGCCGTAGCCGTTGAACATCAGCGTCGGACGCTTGAAGAAGTCCCCGATGCGGCGCTCGCGCGCCTGACTCCACAGCGTGTGATCGTCGTGCGGGTTGACGTTGGAGTAGAAGCCGTATTCGGACGGCACTGCCCTGACCCAGGTCGTGAGCGGCTGCTTCTCCACGAAGCTGATCCGGACAATGGACTTGATGCTCTTGAAACCGTATTTCCAGGGCACCACCAGCCGTACCGGTGCCCCATCCTGGTTGGGCAGCACACGGCCATAAAGCCCAACCGCGAGAATGGTCAGCGGATGCATGGCTTCGTCCATGCGCAGTCCTTCCACGTAAGGCCAATGCAGGATGTCGGAACGCTGCCCCGGCATCTCTTTAGGATCATAAAGCGTCTCGAATTTCACGAATTTGGCGCGGCCGGTGGGCTCCAACTGCCGGATCAGCCGGTTCAGCGGAAACCCTACCCACGGGATCACCATCGACCATGCCTCGACACAGCGATGACGATAAATGCGCTCCTCCAAGGGATTCATCTTGAGGAGTTCGTCGATGTCGTACGTCCTGGGGCGTCGCACCGCGCCGTCCACGCCGACCGTCCACGGGCGCGTCACCAGGCTTGCGGCAAGCGTCGCCGGCGAATACTTGTCGGTGGCGAACTCATAGTAGTTGTTGTAATGCGTGATGTCCCGGTACGTCGTTGGCCGCTCGCTGGTGCTGACGGGGCTCCTGCGGGCAGGCGGCAGCTTGGGCAGGTCAGGCGACGAATCGGCGGCGCTGACGTCAGTCAAAAACAGGCTTGCGGTCGCTACCGAGGCGGCCATTAGAAACCGGCGGCGGCCGTTATACACGGCCTCGTCGGTGATCTCGGATGGACGGATATCCGGAGATTTCGCGATGAGCATGGCACACCCCTAGAATCTGTGTGGTGAAAGACCTGGGAAGTCAGAAATTTGGACAGCGGCCAACGGTGGAGTTCCCCGCTACCGAGCGGACCGTAGGTTACAGGCTTATGTAGGCGTAACCGCGCTTTTGCAGTTCCATGAGGTCGACTGCGCCCGAATCTACGTACTTGGCAAACGGCAGAATGTCCTTTTTTGTCAGTTTCAGGGACTTCAGCGTGTTTCCGCAGGCGTGGAATTCGACCCCGTAATCGTTAAGGCTGGAGACTGTGTTGTGGATGAACTTCGATACGGGGCGCAGTGGTTTCTTCAGAAGGATGTGGATCCCGGGGCCAAATGCGGTCACGACGATTCTGACGTTGTCGCCGTATTTCCTCAGCACCGCGCTGACCGAGAACAGCACGTGCTTCTGGTATGCGGGATCCGCCTTGTTGAACTGGAACACCACGAAATGGTGCGGACGATCGCCCGGAAACATCACCTCGCCGCCCCCGTTTCCACCGGAGCTGGCGAGTGCCAAGCGCTCGGATCCCAGCACCGCAAGTCCACCAGCTGCCGCCAGCCCTCCGAGGACTTTGCGCCGGCCGGCGCTGATGGAGCCGGGGAGTTTGCGCCGACCTGACATAGGCTATCCTCGCGTCAATGGTTTATCGGGAGAAGAGGCTCGCTTTCAGAAGACGCGCTGCCGTCGGGAATTATTCCGAGGCAACGGGGTCGGGTCACCCGAGAAAGCTTTTGAGCTTGTCCATCCATGACTGCTCGCGCGGATAATGACGCGCGCCGCCGGAGCGAACCAGCGAATCGAACTCCTCCAGCAACTCCTTCTGGCGCTTCGTCAGATTGACCGGAGTTTCAATGCTGGTATGGCAGTAGAGGTCGCCGACGCTGCCCGAACGCACGTTGGTTACGCCTTTGCCGCGGAGCCGGAAAACTTTGTCGCTCTGGGTGCCTGCTGGAATCCTGAGCGTAGCGCGCCCGTCGAGTGTAGGAATTTCCACCTCACCGCCAATGGTAGCTGTGGAGAAGCTGACCGGCATTTCGCAATGCAGGTCGTCTCCATCGCGCTTAAAGATCGGATGTTCCTTTAGTCGTATCTGGACATAGAGATCACCGGGCGAACCGCCGTTCTCCCCCACCTCACCCTCACCAGCCAGCCGGATCTGGTCACCCTCATCGACACCGGCCGGCACTTTCACCGACAGCGTCTTCATGTGCTTCACACGTCCCTGGCCATGACAATCGGGGCAAGGAGAACTGATAATCTTGCCGCTGCCACGGCAATTCGGACAGGTCTGCTGTATGGAGAAAAATCCCTGCTGCATGCGCACCTGGCCATGCCCACCGCAGGTCGGGCAGGTCGTGGCGGAGGTTCCAGCCCGCGCTCCACTACCATGGCAGGTCTCGCAAGTCTCAAGGGCTGGCACTCGAATGCGCATTTCGGTGCCGCGTACCGCATCCTCCAGACCGAGCTCCAGATTGTAACGGAGATCCCCGCCACGGAAAGTCTGATTGCCGCGTGCACGTCCGCCACCTCCGAATATGTCGCCGAAAACGTCGCCAAAAATGTCGGCGAAATTCGCGCCGGCGCCGGCACCGTAAAATCCACCGGCACGCCCGGCCGCGGCCGCGCTCGGATCGACTCCGGCGTGGCCAAACTGGTCGTAGGCCGCACGCTTCTGTGCGTCGCTCAGGATTTCATAAGCCTCTTTCGCTTCCTTGAAGCTGGCCTCGGAACTCGCATCATTCGGGTTGCGGTCCGGATGATGCTTCATCGCCAGACGCCGATAGGACTTCTTGATTTCCGCCTCGGACGCGTTACGCTGCACCCCAAGTACTTCGTAATAATCGCGTTTCGCCATGGCTTGAAGTTTCTAAGTATTCCTGCCCCCGGGTGAAACCGGGAATCTTGTTTCCTGCCGCCCAGATCCGCGCACAATCCGCAGCTCGCGATGCGTTGCCCATGGCAAAAGGCACCGTGGCGAAACCGCAGTTCCGTCCACCGTGCCCTTACGCCACGGCTGATACCGGTTACTTCTTGCCTTTGTTTTCCTTCACTTCCTCGAATTCGGCGTCTACCACATTGTCCTTGCTTCCGGACTCGGCTCCCCCCTCAGCGGTGGTACCGGTGGTATCCGCACCCTGGGCCTGGGAACCAGCCTGACTGTACATCTGCTCGGCCAGTTTGTGGCTTGCCTCGGTCAACGCATTCGATTTGCTTTCGATGGCATCCTTGTCGTCGCCCTTGACCACGGATTCTAGATCGCGTATCGCCGATTCTATACTGTCCTTGTCCGATGCTGGGATCTTGTCGCCCATTTCCTTCATGGACTTGCGCACGCTGTGGATCAACCCTTCGCCACGATTGCGTGCGTCGACAAGTTCATGCGCCTTGCGGTCTTCCTCCGCATGGGCCTCGGCATCCTTGACCATGCGCTCGATCTCAGTTTCGGAAAGACCGGAACTCGACTTGATTACGATCTTGTTTTCCTTTCCGGTTGCCTTGTCCTTGGCCGATACGTGCAAGATACCGTTGGCGTCGATGTCGAACGTAACCTCGACCTGAGGCACACCGCGCGGCGCCGGTGGAATATCGCTCAGGTCAAACCGGCCCAGCGACTTGTTTCCGCTCGCCATTTCGCGCTCGCCCTGCAGCACGTGCACCGTCACCGCGGTCTGGTTATCATCGGCGGTAGAGAACACCTGCGACGCCTTGGTCGGAATCGTGGTGTTCTTCTGAATGAGCTTGGTCATCACCCCGCCCATAGTCTCGATGCCGAGGGACAGCGGTGTCACGTCCAGTAACAGAACGTCCTTGACCTCGCCACCCAGCACCCCGCCCTGGATCGCCGCGCCGATCGCCACGGCCTCATCCGGATTGACATCCTTGCGGGGTTCACGGCCGAAGAAATCTTTCACCGCCTCCTGCACCTTGGGCATGCGGGTCTGGCCGCCCACCAGGATCACGTCGTCGATCTCGCTCGCCTTCAGGCCGGCGTCCTTCAGCGCGATCTTGCACGGTTCAACCGTGCGCGCAATCAGGTCTTCCACCAAGCTCTCGAGCTTGGCTCGCGTGAGCTTGATATTGAGATGCTTGGGACCGCTGGCATCTGCGGTAACGTACGGCAGATTCACGTCCGTCTGCTGACTTGAGGACAGCTCAATCTTGGCCTTCTCCGCGGCATCCTTCAGGCGCTGAAGCGCAAGTGGATCCTTGTACAGATCGACACCGCTGTCTCTCTTGAACTCATCGACAAGGTAATCGATGACGCGCTTGTCAAAATCTTCACCACCAAGGAACGTATCGCCATTGGTCGAAAGAACCTCGAACTGGTGCTCCTTGTCGACTTCGGCGATCTCTATAATCGAGATATCGAAGGTGCCACCACCCAGGTCATATACCGCGATCTTGCGGTCGCCTTCCTTCTTGTCCATGCCAAAGGCGAGCGCGGCCGCGGTCGGCTCGTTGATGATGCGTCTGACTTCGAGACCGGCGATCTTGCCGGCGTCCTTGGTGGCCTGACGCTGCGAGTCATTGAAATAGGCCGGCACGGTGATCACCGCCTCGGTGACCTCCTCGCCCAAATAATCCTCGGCCGTCTTCTTCATTTTCTGCAGCACGCGCGCAGAAACCTCCGGCGGCGCCATGGACTTGCCCCTGGCCTCAACCCAGGCATCGCCGTTCTTCGCCTTGGTGATCCGGTAGGGCACCATCTTGACGTCGCGTTGAACCACTTCGTCTTCGAACTTGCGGCCGATCAGCCGCTTCACCGCATAAAGGGTATTGGCAGGGTTGGTGATCGCCTGGCGCTTGGCTACTTGGCCCACCACCACCTCATTGTCCGTCGTAAACGCGACGATAGACGGCGTCGTGCGGTCGCCCTCGCTGTTCTCGATGACGCGCGGCTTACCCCCCTCCATAATCGCTACGCAGGAGTTAGTAGTGCCTAAATCGATGCCGATAATCTTTGCCATTGTCCAATCCTCTTAATAACCTTCTTTTCGGTAGGTTTACCGTGCCTCAAGGCAATAGGTGGGGGTAAAGCGACGTTTTTCAAGCAAATGTATTCACGATTCGTTGCGCTTGGCGACCACCACCATCGCCGGCCGCAGCAAACGGTTGTGCAGGAGGTAGCCACGCTGGACAGTGGCCAGAATATGGTTCGCTGGCACTTCCGCGGACTCAAGCATGGTCATGGCCTGGTGGCATTCCGGGTCGAACTTTTCGCCCTTTTGCGGATCCACTACCGTAATCGAAAATTTCTGGAAGATGGTGTCCATCAGCTTCAGCGTAAGATCAAGCCCTTCCACCATTTTCTGGATCAGTGGCCGTCCCGCAGCCTCTTCAGCATGGGCCAGGGCATCGATGGCACGGGCACGTTCCAGACTGTCCTTTATAGCCAAGACCTCAAGAGCGAAGCGCTCAATGCCAAATTTATGGGCGTTGGCCACGTCCATTTCCGCGCGCCGGCGAATATTTTCTGTCTCCGCCTTCGCCCGCAGAAACTTGTCCAGATTTTCAGCAGCTTGGCTGCGTGCCGCGTCGAGTTCAGCCCGCACACCCGAAACGTCGGCTGCTGCGTCCACTGGCCCGGCAGTCAGCGGCGGCACATTGGCCGCGGCTGCGCCGGAGGGAATGTTGACCGGAACATCGGTTTCAATGGGGTTCTTGTGACTCATGTTTCTAATTCAACTCCATTGCCGCGGCGGTTGAAGCCGACATTATAGTCCGTGATCAATGGGGACCTGCAAGTGGGCTTTCAACTGGCACCGCGGGCGCAAAAACGATCAACGTCCTTCGGTGCTGAGAACGCCGCCCAGCAGACGCGCCGTGACGTCCACGATCGAAATGACGTGGTCATAGGCCATGCGCGTGGGTCCAATAACTCCAATCGTACCCACCACGCGCCCATCCACCTGGTATGGAGCCATGACCACGCTGCATTCGTCCAGCGCCTGGTATCCGGATTCGCCACCGATGAAGACCTGGATGCTTTCGGCATGCATGCTCTGATCAAGCAAATGCAGCAGATCACGCTTGGTGGTAAACGTTTCAAAAAGCTTGCGCAGCTTCTCTATATCCCCAAGATCCGGAATTTTCAACAAGTTGGATTCTCCGCTAACCACCAGATCCGGCTCGCTGCTTTGTTCGTCAGCAAAAATATGGCGCGCCATGTCGGTTGCGTTCTTTACGGCGCGCTGCATCGCATCCCCGTCCGACTGCAACTCCGCCAGCAGACCGCGCCTGACCTCGCTGAACGGACGACCTGCGTACCTGTCATTGAAGCAATTGGCGGCCTCGACCAGCTCGGCAGCCGAATAACGACGGTCGACGTTGATCACACGGTTATGCACCCTGCCGCTGCGGGTCACCAGAATCACCAGAACGCGGTTGGCCGCAGGCAGAGAAAGAAACTCGATCTGCCGGAAGGACTCCTCCTGCCGTGGAACCAGCACGATTCCGGCGAGCTTGGTCACCTGGGAAAGCAGCGTCGAGGCTGATTCCATGAGGTGCATGGGATCGCCGTCGTAGGCAAGCTCATCGCCGAGTCGGTAAATTTCCGCGCTGTCAAGGGACCGCACCGTAAGCAGGCTATCCACAAACATGCGGTAGCCCAATGCCGTCGGAATCCGGCCCGCCGAAGTGTGGGGCGAGCGAATCAGCCCGAGATCCTCCAGATCCGCCATCACATTGCGTATGGTCGCAGGACTCAGGTCAAGGCCGGCTTGCTTCGATAGTGTCCGCGAACCGATGGGCTGGCCGTCGGTAATATACTTTTCAATCAGCGCTTTAAGCAAAACCTCCGCGCGGGGGCTTAAGGCCATCGGCACGAATATCACTCCGGTCTGGCACTCTGGGCACCTGAGTGCTAAAGGCAACCTATCAACCTGAGCGGAGTCTGTCAACACCATCAGCCGCACAGCCTCACCCGTTCCGCTGTGTCGACAAAGCCCGGCAGGTGGCTGCCGCAACTGTTCGGTTTTGGCGGCTCCGTCACCCCATGATAGCTTATCGCCAACCACCGGACGCTAAGTGATGCCCAAAGACGACCAAATCAAAGCAAGCGCCATCAAGAGAATTGGGCTGTTCAGCAAATACGGGGACAAGACTGTCGGGGAGGTCCTTGAACGGCTTTACGCCTTCCTGCGCGCCCGTCGGCTGGATGTCGTGCTGGAAGAAACGACAGCAGGCCTGCTCGCATCGCCCGGTGCCCGCACCGCCCCGCCCGAGAAAATCGCGCTGGAGATCGATCTGGCAATCGTGGTCGGCGGCGACGGCACTATGCTGAACGTGGCTCGTCGCCTGGCGCCGCGTGCGGTGCCCCTGATTGGAGTGAACCTTGGCCGTCGCGGCTTTCTCACCGACATTCCGAAAGATGCCGTGCTGGACCGCCTTGCCGAGGTGCTGGCAGGAGATTTCCGCAGCGAGCAGCGGATCATGCTGAATGTCGAGCTGCGCCGCGAAGATCGCGTCGTGCACACTGCCATCGCGTTGAACGACGTGGTTGTTAACAAGGGGCAGTTGGCGCGTCTAATCGAGTTCGAGGTATACGTCGACGACGAGTTCGTATGCAGCACGCGCGGTGACGGCATAATTGTCGCCACGCCAACCGGATCGACAGCCTATGCACTGTCTGCCGGCGGGCCGATTCTGCACCCGACCCTGCCGGCGCTCGTGCTCGTGCCAATTTGCCCGCACACTCTGAGCAACCGGCCAGTAGCGATCAACAGCGACAGCCGCGTAGAAATCGCAATGATTAATTCCAGCAATCAAAGCGCGTTCCTGACGTTCGACGGCCAGATGGGGCATGCGCTTCAGGACCATGACCGCATTTGCGTACGCCGTTCCGACAACCCAGTCACACTGATCCATCCATCCGACCACAGCCACTACGACGTGCTACGAACCAAACTGCGCTGGGGCGAAAATTTCTAGGATGCTGCGCCAACTGCATATCCGCGATTTCGCGATCATTCACAGCTTAGAGCTGGAACTCGCCCCGGGGCTTACGGTCGTTACGGGCGAGACCGGCGCAGGCAAATCGATCCTCATTGACGCGCTCGCGCTGGCTTTGGGTGAGCGCGCTGAGGCCGGCGTGATACGCCAGGACTGTAAACGCAGCGAAGTCTCCGCAACATTCGATCTGCATGTGCGTCAGGACGCCACACACTGGCTCGAGGACCATGACCTGTCCGCAGACACAAACGAGGAATGCGTACTGCGTCGGGTTATCGAGTCGGGCAAACCGTCCCGTGCCTACATCAACGGCCGCCCGGTACCGCTGCAGTTGTTGCGGGAGCTGGGCGAGCACCTGGTTGATATTCATGGCCAGCATGAGCATCAGTCGCTGCTCCGGCGCGATATCCAGCGCCAGGTCCTGGATGATTATGCCGGCCTCGCCTCTGACATCGCGCATCTGGCCGATTGTCACAATCGATGGAAGTCGCTGCAGGCACGGCGCGATGCCCTGAGCCGCGAGGGCTCGGACCGAAACCTGCGGCTGGAACTACTGCGGCATGAGGTGAGCGAGCTGCGCACCCTGGATCTCGCTGCCGACGAGATTCCACAACTTGAAGAAGAATATGCCCGGCTCGCCAATGCGAGCGAGCTTCTGCAAGGTGCGCAGGCTGCGGCCAATGCACTGTATGATGATGACCAGTTTGCGCTAGCACCGGCACTGGCCCAGTCGATCAGCCGGCTGGAGACGCTGAGCGAACACGATGCAAGGCTCGGCGCAATCACAACGCTGCTGGGCGAAGCCGCCATTCGGATAGACGAAGCTGCAAGCCAGCTGCATCAGTACGTCGATAACCTAGACCTCGATCCGCAACGTTTGCATTGGATCGACCAGCGCATCGCCACCGTGCATGATCTTGCGCGTAAGCACAGGGTGCGTCCGGAGGAACTGCCGGGTGTCCTTGAGCGGTTGGCCACGGAGCTCGGAGATATCGAAAACCTGGAGGTCAATCTGGAAACGCTCGAGCGCGAACTGAATGCCGCGCGCGCGGACTATTTCGAGCGTGCCCGCTCCGTGTCGACTGCCCGCTACGCTGCGGCGAAACGCCTGGCGGGCGAAGTGCGTGGACTGATGCAAGGACTCGGCATGCCCGGTGGGGCATTCGAGATAAGACTGGTTACGCTGGACGATAACCACGCGGCCGGTACTGGCCTCGAGCTTGCGGAATTCCTGGTTAGCGCCAACGCCGGACAGGCCGTAAAGTCACTGAACAAAGTGGCTTCGGGCGGAGAACTGTCGCGCATCAGCCTTGCCCTGCAGGTAGCGACGGCACGTATCGGCCGGATTCCCACACTCATATTCGACGAGGTGGACGTGGGGATAGGCGGCGCGGTGAGCGAGATCGTTGGCCTGCAGCTGCGGGCATTGGGAGCACAGCGGCAGGTGTTATGCATCACCCATCTGCCCCAGGTCGCGGCACAGGGAAACCACCACATGCGGGTTAGCAAACGTACCCTGGATGGCACGACGGACACATGTATCGCGGCCCTTCCGCAAAAGGAGCGTATCCAAGAGATCGCGCGCATGCTGGGCGGCATGGAAATCACGCGCCAGACCCTGGCGCTCGCTTCGGACATGCTCAGCCGTGCGTCAGCCTGATCCACCCCTCACCCCGTTCGGCAGCGGTGGGCGCGATCCCGCCGCGACAGAGGTCCCGAACATTCGCGTGGCGGCGATTGCGGACGTACCGACTATTCATCACTTGCTGGAAATCTATGCGAGCAAGGGAAATCTGCTACCGCGCACAATGAGCGAGCTGTATCGGCACTTGCGCGACTTCTTCGTCATCGAGATTGATCACAAGGTAGTGGCGATCGGGGCGCTGGAAATATTCACCGAGGATCTGGGCGAAGTCCGCAGTCTGGTGGTGGATGCAGCCTTCGAGGGCCGCGGCCTCGGGCGTCTCATGGTACAACGCATTGTCGCCGAGGCCCGCAAGATCGGCCTGCGACGCATCATGGCTCTGACCTACGTACCAGAATTCTTCCACAAACTCGGCTTTAAGACGGTCTCCATGGGGTCGCTGCCAGAAAAGGTGTGGTCGGTCTGCGTCAAATGCTACAAGTACAACAACTGCGACGAAGTGGCGGTGCTGCTCGAACTCAAATAGCCGGACCTGATCGACACGCCGTGCCAGACTGCCGGCTTCTTCCCTAGCCACTTGCGCGAAAGTCGCGGCGTATGAGTCCGGCAAAGGATCGCACAGCACCCGCAGCAAGCTTGGCGCGCAGTTCTGACCGCAGGCTTTGCCCGAACAGGTACGACTTGCTTTGATCCCCCTGCCGCCAAGAACTCGGAAAAAGCTGCGACCCGATGCGATTTCGGACGAGCGGTGACTGTCGGTGCGTCGAATCGTCCGGGCTGCGCCACCATCTCTCTGGGGCGCCGCTGCCGGGGGACAGCCCCCGAACTTCAGGCCATGCCGGTTGTCTTGGCCTTCTTCGAACAGACACCGTTCTTTTTCATGCCTTCGCAGGTGCCATAGATGTACAAGGAATGCTCTTCCATGACAAAACCGCTCTTTTCAGCGATCTTGCGTTGCCGCGCCTCTATGGCCGGATCGAAGAACTCAAAGACCTTGCCGCACTCCACGCAGACCATGTGGTCGTGATGGTGTCCCTGGTTCAACTCGAAGACTGCTCTTCCACCTTCGAAATTGTGGCGGATAACAAGTCCAGCGGTCTCGAACTGCGTAAGCACACGATAGACGGTCGCCAGACCCACTTCTTCACCGGATTCGAGCAGGGACTTGTAGATGCCCTCGGCGGACATGTGCGGCTCCTTCGCCTCCTCCATCATGCTGAGGATCTTCAACCGCGGGAGAGTGGCCTTGAGTCCTGCCTTCTTGAGATCGGAACTATCCGACATGATTGGCCTCTGGAAACGCTTTTAGATGTAGCCGCC
>VFSW01013012.1_pt1 | contig 11580 bp, 6 predicted proteins | sample 5358111 | NCBI WGS metagenome assembly VFSW01 (sample SAMN11554181, study PRJNA540505) | mine drainage metagenome | isolation source: sediment from site ElyBrook_90M | place: USA: Ely Copper Mine, Vershire, VT | collected 2017 | reverse complement strand
CGCCTGCTGCGCCTGCTGCGCCTGCTGCGCCTGCTGCGCCTGCTGCGCCTGCTGCGCCTGCTGCAACGGGTGAGAGGCAATCTGCTGGTATGCAAGCGGATAGTGCAACGGCGGTTGCACTATCCGCTTCTTCATCCAAAAGTGCAGCGGACTACCGCACTTTTGCCCGGTATCGCCAATATGCCTGCATGTCTCCTTCTATCGCTTAGGCGACGATAGCGAATAAGTCAACGATCACATTTACAGTGCCGCTACCGATGATAATGTCGAAATTGCCACTGCTTAGGCCCACGTTAAAAGCGTTGCTGACGATTTGATTCGGTCCATACGCCAGGTTGGCGGCGCCCGTGAAACCTGCTCCGCTGGGAACCACCTCCAGGTAACTGCTATCGGACGGTCCAGCCACTACGGTCACATTGCCAATCGCACCGACCGCCAAGGTTGGTACCTGTACGGAATTGTAGTTGATGCCTGCTACATTAACGGTGAAGGGCGTACTCGATGAGCAAGGCGAGCCAGGATGCTGGTTGGCGTCGGTTGCGCCCACGCGCGTATCGAGCAGGCGGATCGGCTTGCTGAGATAGTTGGTCACTCCGCCTGTCAGACCTGCGAGCACGTGCGCCGCCTTGACCCAGGTACCTGGCAATCCAGCGGCGTTGCAGAGCCAAAGCTCGCCGTTCGAGTCGCGCACTACCTCGCCCTTCATCGCTGAGTACGTCGGAGCGCCTACACCGCTCTGGAAATTGAATAGCAGGCGACCACTCCCAGCCAGGCCGCCAACCCATGCGTCTATCCCACCGCCTGCGTCTGCGACCAGACCATAGCCGCCAATGGATTGAGCGACGGCGCCAAAACTCAATGCCCCCCATGCGATTGAGACCGTTCCTATTGCATTCTTCTCGCCGCTATCGTCGGCGACCAGGAGATTGGAGGGAGTGGCAAGAGGAACGACAGAGAGCGTGGTCGTTGTAGTGGCCTGATTGTTCTTGTCATTTGCGCTGCCAATGAGAATAGAGTTGTTATCGGCTGCATGCGCCACCTGCGCTACATTGGCTGTGGCGGCTAAGGCGCCTCCCACTGCGGCGGCTCCGCCGAGTTTCAGCAAGACGCGTCGGCTGGTACGCTGCGCAGCCTGCCGATGACCAGTGTAATTTGATTGACGCTCGGGCTGACCACGAAGCGTTGTCTGAGTCGCCAGTTCAGCGCGCAAGCGTTCAATCTCTGATTGTTGATCGGCGAGTTTGGCTTCCAGCGCTTCTAGACGCTGCCCGAGCGCTGCATGAGTGGGTCGAGTCGCCATTGTCTACTCTCCGGTTTCGGTTCAACAGATACGTTCACGAGTCGCGGAGTCACAATTACTGTGCGCCTACCTGCGAAGATACAGCGCTGCGGAGGATGGTGTGTGCAACTGCGCCTGGGTCGCTGGCGCTACATCAACCATTGCAGCGTTCCCTCGCCGAGAGCGCCGATACAGCGCAGCGGAAGGCGGGATGCGCGTCGGCGCCTGGACGACCGCAGCAGCGTGTAACGCTGCGCCTCCAAGGGCGTGTCGTCGGTACAGTGCGGCAGAGGGTGGTGTGCGTGTCGATGCATGGGAGGCTGGCGTCACGAGCGACGCCGAAGCCCCCTGCTCACTGTTGAGATGCGTGCGTTTCAGTTTCATAGGTGTAACCTCCGCGCAATTGCCCTCCCATGGATTGGAGTAGCATGGATTTGCGATGCACATCAGGAAACCAGATGTCGATCATACTACGACTATACCGGGCAAGCTAGAATAAAGCAAGTATTAATTCACTGGAGATAGCCAAGGTGGATAACGCTTGATTGACCCGGTTGCCTGGTTATGCTACACTCAACAGGTGCCGATGACCGAAGTGCTCATTTGTTGCAGTTGCTCGAAATTAGAGATCTCATCACAAGCGTCCTTGCAGTGGTTGCTCATTACTCACACATACAGCCACAGCTTCGTCTCGCTCGCGTGAGACATTCACTTGACCGAGAAACCGATAACACATATCGAGTAGAAAGCCGCCGCACTAAGCGGCACAGCGATTTGTAGGCTCCCTCGTCCCGGGAGGGTAGGTGGTGGTCTTCATGGAGAAACCTTCGTTTTCGACACGCGCGACTCATATGCTACTTGGTCTCGTGACGATGTGGCGGCGCTTGCTGTCGGGCGTGTTTGGTCTGCGGCTCACGACAGGTACTCGGCGGCTAATCTCTACGCTCTCTGCGATCTTGGCGTTGTATATGGCGCTGGGCGGGGTCACGCAGGCGCTTCCGATCTCTTCTGTGACGGTCGGGGCTGCGTCTATCAGCACGATGTCTTCAGTGAATAGCGCTACTACTAGCGGAGCTTCAGCACGTACAAAATCCGCCTCGCCATCCTCTACGCCGCAGACCAGTGTTCCCAGCGCTACTTCAATGGGCGCCACGTCTACATCATCACCCTCCAGCGCGTCATCTACATCGAACGCAGGGGGCCCGACAGCTACGACATCAACATCGCCGACTCCACCATCCACCGCGACACCTACATCTGGCACAGGCGTGTACACGAAAAAGCGCCCTACATCTCCTACCCCTGCGCCCACGACGGGCCCAACCAGCGGTCATTTCACTCCGGTAGCGCGCGACTGGGCAGGACTGAACCAGAGTGGCTACCCTACGCCAACGGGTTCATGTACAACCTGTGGCTCGCTCAATCTCGCGTCGCAAAATGGGCCAGTTGAGGAAAAGCCAGCGGTGTATCTCATCTTCTGGGGCAGCCACTGGTCAAATCAAAGTGGAATCTCTTCGGACGGCCAGCTCGTCGAGCAGTATTTTCAGGACGTGGGCGGCACGCCCTTCGAGAACATTCTGACGCAGTACAAAGACTCCAATGCGCCTGTCTCGAATGCCTTGCAATACGGCGGCGCGTGGATAGACACATCAGCGCCGCCGACCGACCTCTCATGCGTGCAACCGACAGTGGAAGATGCTAGCATCCAGAGCGAGGTCGTCAAGGCGATCAGCGCCAACAACTGGCCAGAAAACGGCAACGTGACTTTCTTCGTCTACACGCCGCCTAGCATGGCGGTGAATAGTAGCGTTGCAGGCGGCTGCTCGAGCAAACTGTATGTGTTCAAGAACGCTTACTGCGGCTACCACTTCTATCTCAACTCAATCGGTGTGGCCTACGCGGAAATCCTGTACCCGAATTCGACATCGCCCTGTGAGTGGCGCGTCCCGCAGTCGCCCAACAACGATAAGGCAGCGGATAGCCTCATCAATGTTACGTCACACGAGCAGTTCGAAGCGATCACCGACCCGCAGCCACAAGTGGTCAACGGTGCACTGACTTCGAGTGGCTGGAAAGACTCAAACGGCAGTGAGATCGGCGACAAGTGCGCTTGGCAGTTCCCTTCTACGCCGACCAAACTCAACAATGGCGGTGTGTTTGAACTGCAATACGAGTACAGCAATGCCACGAGCGCTTGCGTGAACACCTACACAGCGCCAAGCGTTTACGCCAGCTCGTCGAATGGTGTGTATGCGTTTGACCCGACGACTGGCGTGCGACTGTGGCGCTACCTCGCGCCGTGTAATGTCTCATCGCCCGTAGTATCCAGCGGCATGGTCTACTTCAATGCCTGCAACACCGTCTACGCGCTCAGCGCCGCTGCTCCCACCCTGCTGTGGAGTACGACACTCGGCGGCACTGCCCAGGGCGCTCCATTACTAGGCAACGGCTTGATGTATGTCAATGGCAGCGATGGCAATCTCTACGCCTTCACTCCCACTAGCGGCGCGTTGGCCTGGAAGGTCGCAGTGAATGGAGGCCAGCCCGTACTTGGCAACGGCGTGCTCTTTGTGCCCAGTGGCGCCGTCGTGCTCGCGCTCGACGCCAGCACCGGCGCGCAGTTGTGGCAGGCGAGCCTGCCGGCAGGTGTGAGCTATCTGGAGTATGGCAACGGCACGGTGTTCGCCAGCGGTTGGACCAGCTCGGGCTGCTACTGGCAGGGCTGCCCAGTCACCACTGCCCTGGATGCCAGCACCGGCTATGTGATCTGGAGCAACGGCTATGATAGCCCTGGCGCCGAGGCCAACGGTGTGTTCTACCAGGTGAGCGGTGGATCTCTGCTCGCCTGGGATGACGGGTTGGGGACCCACCTGTGGACGGATGCCATCTCGACCACGGCCAACATTAACGGAACACCCACCATTGCCAATGGTGAGGCCTATGTCGGGCTGAGTGACGGCACGATTGCGGCAGTCAATATCAGCAGCGGCGTCACCACCTGGACCTATGCGAGTGGCGCTGCGATCAGCAACACGCCCGTGGTGAACAATGGCGCGCTCTACGCCGGATCAGGCAGCACGGTGACGGCGCTCGATGCCACAGCCGGTACGTTGCGCTGGACCGCGCCCACCGTCAGCGGCATCAGCGGCTCGCCGGCCGTCTTCGCGCCCACGTTGGCAGTGGACAAGCTGACGGTGACATCACGCGGCGTAGTAGGATCCAACCCACCATCGCAATCTGTAATGATTGAGAATACAGGAGTGTACTCGCTCAACTGGCAGGTCAGCGGGACGTTACCACCGTGGCTGCAGGTCACTCCATCGTCGGGCACTGTCGCTCCCGGTCAAAGTCAGCATGTGACGCTCTCCTTCGCACTCGGCACTCTCTCGCAGGTTCAGGCGCATAGCGCAACGCTCGTGCTTGCGGATTCCTCAGCCACCAACAGTCCGCTGAAGGTGCAGGTACATGCGCTGATTACCCCATCGAATACGGTTTACGCTAGCTCGTCCAATGAAGTCTACGCCTTTGACCCGGCAAGCGGTACCCAACTGTGGCGATACCTGGCGCCCTGTGCCGTCAGCCAGCCGGCGCTCGTAGATGGTTTGGTGATCTTCAGCGCTTGTGGCACGACGCTCTACGCCCTCGATGCGTCAAGCGGTGCGTCCAGTGGTACATTGAAGTGGAAGTACACCTTCCCGAGTTCGGTGCACATAGCAAGCGTGCCGGTCCCTAGCGCCTCGCTACTCTATGTCAATGCTAGCGATGGCAATCTCTACGCCTTCACTCCCACTAGCGGCGCGTTGGCCTGGAAGGTCGCAGTGAATGGAGGCCAGCCCGTACTTGGCAACGGCGTGCTCTTTGTGCCCAGTGGCGCCGTCGTGCTCGCGCTCGACGCCAGCACCGGCGCGCAGTTGTGGCAGGCGAGCCTGCCGGCAGGTGTGAGCTATCTGGAGTATGGCAACGGCACGGTGTTCGCCAGCGGTTGGACCAGCTCGGGCTGCTACTGGCAGGGCTGCCCAGTCACCACTGCCCTGGATGCCAGCACCGGCTATGTGATCTGGAGCAACGGCTATGATAGCCCTGGCGCCGAGGCCAACGGTGTGTTCTACCAGGTGAGCGGTGGATCTCTGCTCGCCTGGGATGACGGGTTGGGGACCCACCTGTGGACGGATGCCATCTCGACCACGGCCAACATTAACGGAACACCCACCATTGCCAATGGTGAGGCCTATGTCGGGCTGAGTGACGGCACGATTGCGGCAGTCAATATCAGCAGCGGCGTCACCACCTGGACCTATGCGAGTGGCGCTGCGATCAGCAACACGCCCGTGGTGAACAATGGCGCGCTCTACGCCGGATCAGGCAGCACGGTGACGGCGCTCGATGCCACAGCCGGTACGTTGCGCTGGACCGCGCCCACCGTCAGCGGCATCAGCGGCTCGCCAGTGTGCGGCTAAGTAGAAGGCCTAAGTGATACATCCGGCAAGAACACGGGACTATCAGGCAGCTGCAATCCAACTCTTTTGCGAGTGGAAGAGCCTCGATGAAGTCTCTAAACTTGGCGGATGCACCACTTAGCTCTACAGGGTGGAACGTCAATTTGGTATGCGGTTTCCAGAATGTGCATTTGGGCTGATACCGACAGTGCAGATTTGCTCAAGGTCAACGGTTCGAGGATCAGTTGGTCGTATGCGTTCCCGTAATGTCTCTAGCTCGGCGAAGAAGTACGCTGAGCGACGCACATACCGAGGCCCCCACGCCCGAATCGGGAATGGGGGCCTCGGTATATCAGGCAGGGGCACTACGCCTGCTGCGCCTGCTGGGCCTGCTGCGCCTGCTGCGCCTGCTGCGCCTGCTGCGCGTGTAGCTGCGGGTTGGCGGGCTGGCGGATGATTGGCTCGCCGCTGGCCGTCACCATTACCTGGTTGTCCGCGACGGTAATCGTAGCGGTCTGCCCCGGCTGCACGGCGCCCGCCAGGATCGCGTCCGCCAGCCGGTCGTCCACATTGGTCTGGATGGCCCGGCGCAGTGGCCGCGCGCCAAACTCTGGATCGAAGCCCTCGCGCATCAGGAAATCGCGCAGATCATCGCCAAACACCAGCTCGATGCGCTGCTCGCGCAGGCGAATGGCCGACTGCTCCAGCAGCAGATCAACAATCTTGCGCAGTTCGTCGCGGCCCAGCGAGTGGAAGACCACGATCTGGTCAATGCGGTTGATGAACTCCGGTCGGAAGGCGCGGCGCAGACCCTCCAGCGCTTTGGCGCGCTTGCGGGCGTCCTCGCTCTCCTGCTCTGTCTCGGCCTCGCCCCACTTAGGCGCCGCGAAGCCAATGTTCGCGCGTCGGATGTCTTCGCTGGCGGCGTTGCTGGTCATGATGATCACGGTATTCTTGAAGTCCACCGTGCGCCCCTGACCATCCGTCAGCCGACCGTCATCCAGAATCTGCAACAGCGCGTTGAAGACCTCTGGGTGCGCCTTCTCGATCTCATCAAACAGCACCACGCTATACGGGCGTCGGCGCACCTGCTCGGTGAGCTGACCACCCTCATCGTAGCCGACATACCCTGGAGGGCTACCGAAGAGCCGCGAAACCGTGTGGCCTTCCATATACTCCGACATATCCAGCCGGATCAGCGCATCCTGACTGCCGAAAATTTCGGCGGCCAGCGCGCGGGCAAGCTCCGTCTTGCCGACGCCAGTTGGCCCCATGAAGAGGAACGACCCAATTGGGCGGCGTGGGTCTTTCATCCCCGCGCGCGACCGGCGAATCGCTCGCGCGACCGCGCTGATCGCCTCATCCTGGCCAATGACGCGCTTACGCAGATCGCCCTCCAGATTGATCAGGTTAGCGCGCTCCGACTCCAGCATCTCGCTGACAGGTACACCGGTCCAGCTCTCGACCGCCTTCGCGATCTCCTCTGGCGTCACCAGCAGCGTCGCCGTACCCTTGGCCCTGGCCTGCGCTTCGTCCAGCTTTTGCTGGAGCTGCAGCTCATGCTGGCGCAGTTTGGCCGCCTTCTCATATTCCTCTGCCAGCGCGGCGGCTTCCTTCTGCTGTTGCAGTTCGGCCAGCTCGCGCTCCAGATCGCGCACCGCCTCCGGGCCGATCAATCCACTCTCGATGGCCTCCAGCCGCAGCGCCGCTGAAGCCTCGTCCATCACGTCAATCGCCTTGTCGGGCAGGAAACGGTCATTGATATAGCGGTCAGAGAGCTTCACCGCAGCCTCGATGGCTTCATCGGTGATGCTGACACTGTGGTGCGCCTCGTAGTTCGGGCGCAACACCTTCAGCATGGCGATGTCTTCCTCGACCGACGGCTCGCCCACCTTCACCGGCTGGAAACGCCGCTCTAGCGCCGCATCCTTCTCGATGTGCTTGCGATACTCATCGAGCGTGGTCGCGCCGATGACGCGCAGCTCACCACGCGAGAGCGCAGGCTTGAGCAGGTCAGCCGCGCCGACCGCGCCCTCAGCCGCGCCAGCCCCGACGACAGTATGCAGCTCGTCAATGAACAGAATGACCTCTGGATTGGCGCGAGCCTCTTCGAGGATATTCTTCACGCGCTCCTCGAACTGGCCACGGAACATCGCCCCTGCCACCATGCCGCCCATGCTCAGTGCGATGATCCGCGCGTCACGCAGCGTTGGCGGAACATTGCCCTCGACGATGCGGCGGGCGATGCCCTCGACAATCGCCGTCTTGCCAACGCCAGGCTCACCGATTAGCACCGGATTGTTCTTCTGGCGGCGGCCCAGCACCGTCAGCACACGGCGAATCTCGCGGTCACGACCACTGGCCGGATCGAGCTTGCCATTGCGCGCGTCCTCTGTCAGATCACGTCCGAACTGGTCAATCGTCGGTGTCTTGCTCTGCTTGTTCGGCTCGCGCTGCGCAGTGGTCGTCCCCTGTGGCCGACCAGCGTTCGTCGCAGGCCCGCCATTGGCATTGAGCGACCCGTTATTGAAGAACGAGTTGAACATGCCGCCGAAGCGCTCTTCACCTTCCTCGGCGTTCATCTGGCCCAGCAGTTCCTCGGCGCAGTTCTTGCAGTAAAAGTGCTGCTCGCGGCGTCCGTTGACGATGGTATTCAGTCGTACACGGGCATCGTTGATGTTGCAGCGCTCACATTTTTGCATTCGTCTATCCCCCTTGCTGTAGGGTATCGCACGGCTCTACACGGACCAGATGGCCTCTACGTGCGTTGAGTCTTTGGTGTTGTTGTTTCGAGCGAGTCGAGAGTGCTCGCCGCGTCGTCAGCCAGCCGCGCTGGCATGCGCGTTATTCGTCGTCTCCTGTCGCCTCATCCGAGGCAGGCTGCGCTTTTCGCGGGCGCCCACGCGGCTTGCGGGGCGGTTGCGCCGCCTCGAAGCGCTGGAATACCTCATCCGCCGTGAGCTGGTCGCCAGCCATCACCAGGTAGGCGCGCGTCCACAGGGTCGGAATCCGTGTGAGTTCCGGGAACTCATCGCGCAAGATGCGCGAGGTATGCGCCTTCATCTGGCAGACGATGCGGTGTGGCGAGAGCGTCGGTGGCGCGCTTGCCGCGACATACACCCGGTCGGGCAGAACAACCACCAGCAGTGGCAGAAACTCCACCTCGCTCGCACGCTCCTCGATCAGCGCGCGCAATCGCTCGGCGACATCGCCTGTCAGGCACGCTTTGGAGCGCATCGGCCCCCAGACAAAGTGATACGTGATCATCCACGTCTCATCACTGTCCTGTGGAATATTGTGTATATCCATGTCACTCACCTACATATTTTTATCGCATACTCCACCTCGATGTCAAGAGGAGCAGCGACCAATTTTGTAGATTCACACAAACGATCTACACAATTGATTCTAGCGTATCTACGACAGAGGGGGGCAAGAGGTTAGATGCGACAACGTTGCGCGGCGGAATTCTAGCGAAATGCTAACAGAGTTCGCGCGGCGGGGAGTGGAGGAGGGAGTGACTGGATGAGGATATGAACTCAAGGCGACGACTGGCTGATGTGCGGTCAGCGCCACATGCCAGCCAGTCGTCGCTGCGCGGGGAAGCTCGCGCGCTCCCGCTATATCTCGATGGCCTCAGGGGCAGCCTCGATGATGCGGTACGTATGCGTCAATTTAGCGGTTTTGCTGAGGGTCGCGCCAGCGCCGCAGTACTTCGTCTCCGACAACTCGATAGCGCGAGCCACCGCCGACGGCTCCACGCCGTGTCCGGTGATGATATGCTCGACTGTCACCTCGACGTAGAACATCGGGTGATCTTCCGCGCGCTCGCCACGCACCTGCACATCGTATCCGGTGACGCGCTGGCGCTTCTTGCGCAGGATGGAGATGACATCCATCGCGGTGCAGCCCGCCAATCCTACCAGCAGCATCTCCATTGGCCGAAAGCCCTGGTCGTGTCCACCACCATGCTCGGCGGCGTCGAGGATGACGTGATGGCCTGAGCCAGCCTCCGCGTCAAACTCCATCTCCTTCACCAGCCGCGCCTTCGCTGTCATGATCTCGCCCATTGCGTTTTCACCTCACCGTAGCCGTGCTTGCGCCGTGCCTTGTCATATATCGCCGCGGGTCGCCGCGTGTCGCCGCATGTCGCTGTGACCTGTCCCTGCTTGCGGGGAAAAGCCGCAAAAGCGGGCTGGAGCATACCCCAACCCCGGCAGCTAACCACCGTCCGCTGCGCCGCTGCTGGCACTATGGCGCTCGCGCCTCTCCATTTCATCACAAATTGTGGACTGCCTGTCACATGCGCTTCACACACGCTTCACATGCGTGATGAGCGGGCGCGCAGGCGGCGATGGACTATGGTACCATCAGGAACAGGAAGGGCGATCTGCGTATGGGCCGCGCTGCCTGGCCATGCGCGCCAGACGCCACCATCCGGTCAGGAGTCGGAACATGCGCGCACCTCGCAATGCGCCGCCCGCGCCGCGCTCCTTCGATGCGCTGCTGAGCGCGCTCACGCAACCAGCGGCGTTTCCCCGCGATGTGCGCATCGAAGGCCCCATCCCGGTCGTGCAGACCCATGCTTCCGCTGTGCTGCTGACAGCGGAGCGCGCCTATAAGCTGAAAAAACCGCGAAACTTTGGCTTCCTCGACTATTCTACCGCACGGCGGCGCCGCCACTTCTGCGCGCTCGAAGCGCGGCTCAACCAGGCGCTGGCGCCGGAGGTCTACCTGGGCGTGGCGCCGGTGACACAGTCGCCCGATGGCGCCGTGCGCTTCGCCGACATCCTGCCCCCAGACGCGCTGCCGCAGCCCGGCGCGCGGCTGGCCGATGCGCGTGTGCTTGATTACGCCGTGGTGATGCGGCGCCTGCCCGAAGCGGCGACCCTGGCGGCGCTCGTCCGCGCTGGCGCCGTCGAGCCTGTGGCGCTGACCGAGATCGCCCAGCGCATCGCCGCCTACCATACCACTCACCCCGCCAGCGACCGACATGCGCGCTATGGCGGCGCGCGGGCGGTCGCAGCGAACTGGGCGGAAAACTTCACGCAGGTCCAGCCCGCGCTCGGACGAACGCTCGACGCGGCCAGCGATGAGCGCATCCGCGCCTACGTTGAGCGGTTTCTGGCTGAGCGGGGGCCGCTATTGCGCAGTCGTGTGCGCGGGGGGCGTGTGCGCGGTTGCCACGGCGACCTGCGCATGGAGCATGTCTATCGGCTCGCAACTCCAGAGCCGCCGGGGTACCGCTTCGTCTTTGTAGATCGGATCGAGTTTCTGGATCGCTTCCGCTATGGCGATGTCGCCGGTGAGGTCGCTTTCCTGGCGATGGAGCTAGACAGTGTTGGGCGTCCCGATCTACGCCGCGCCTTTGTCGAGGCGTACATCGCGGCCAGCGGCGACGACGCTCTCCGCGAGCTACTACCGTTCTACGCCTGCTATCGCGCCTACGTGCGCGGCAAAGTGCGCTCCTTCCAGCTCGATGAGCCAGAGACACCGCCAGCCGAGCGTGAGGCGGCGCGGACGCAGGCGCAGGCGCTCTTCGCGTTGGCTGCGCGCTATGCCGCGACTCCGCCCGGCGCACAGCTCATCCTGATTGGTGGGCTGATGGGCGCCGGCAAGAGTACGCTGGCTGAGATGCTGCGCGTAGAGACTGGCGCCGTAGTCATCAGCTCGGATGTGACACGCAAACGCCTCGCAGGGATAGACACAGCGCAACCAGTGCCAGCGGCGTTCGGCGCCGACATCTATACCGCCGAGTGGCATGCGCGCGTCTACTCCACGATGCTCACGGAGGCGCGGACCGCGCTGACCGCCGGGCGCAGTGTCATCCTCGACGCCTCATTCGCGCGGCGGGCGCCGCGCCAG
>VFSW01013011.1_pt1 | contig 11580 bp, 11 predicted proteins | sample 5358111 | NCBI WGS metagenome assembly VFSW01 (sample SAMN11554181, study PRJNA540505) | mine drainage metagenome | isolation source: sediment from site ElyBrook_90M | place: USA: Ely Copper Mine, Vershire, VT | collected 2017 | reverse complement strand
AAAGCAGAGGCAGTAGGCCATACATATAAGCTACTACTTATTTGAATAGCAGTTTTTTGTTTACTACTAATTTTGCTTTCTAAAAGGTAAATAAAATGAAAGCATTTGCAGAGATGGGTTTAGACCCGCGACTCGTAGAGGTATTAAAAAGGCAGAACTTTGTGAATTCGACAGAAGTTCAGGAGCAGGCTATTCCAGTCGCGCTTGAAGGTAAGGACGTGATAGTCAGGGCCAAGACGGGCACCGGAAAGACGCTCGCCTTCCTTGTGCCCATAAGGCAGAGGAGCAAGCCAGGGCAGTACACCGAGACGCTGATACTGGCGCCCACAAGGGAGCTGGCTCTGCAGATTGCCGATGTCGCAAAGAAGGTCGCTGTCGACTCCCGCAGGGGCGTTGCCATAGTCTACGGAGGCGCATCGATAAATGTCCAGGTCCAGGACCTCAGAAGAAATCCTGACATTGTCGTAGGCACCCCGGGAAGGATAATCGACCTGATGGAAAGGGGGGCACTTAATATAGACAGGATAAGATTCCTTGTCCTGGACGAGGCCGACACCATGCTTGACATGGGATTCATAGCCGATGTAGAGTTCATACTCTCAAGGACGCCGAAGGAGAAGCAGACGATGATATTCTCCGCCACAATGCCGGAGAAGGTAACCCGAATAGCGCACAAGCACATGGCTGATCCAGTATTCCTCAAGGTCGGCGAGGACGACCAGCTTGTAGTGACAAAGATAAAGCACTACTATGCATCTGTTGACAACAGGATGAAGTTTGCCACCATGATCGCATACATAAAGGAGTACAATCCGAAGAAGGCAATAATATTCGCGCAGACAAAGTATGCCGCCAATGCAATATACAACGGCATGAAAGGCCAGGGCCTTGACGTGATATTGATGCACGGCGGCCTGACGCAGGCCAAGAGGGAGCACTCCCTCAGGGAGTTCAAGGGCGGAGGGCAGTTTCTAATCGCAACAAACGTGGCGGCCAGGGGGATAGACATCAAGGATGTCTCCGACGTGATAAACTTCGATGTTCCCGAAGACCCGCACACCTATGTGCACAGGGTGGGGAGATCCGCAAGGATGGATGCCAACGGAAGGGCCTTCTCCATCGTGAACAACATGCAGAGGAACATAATCTCCGACATCGAGGACACGGTCAACATAAAGTTCGAGAGGATAAGCCCTGACGGGAATCCCTACAGGGACATAATAATATTCAATAAGAGCGACAGGCAGGGAGGATTCAGGAGGGATGATAGGTTCGGAGGCGCAGGACGCGGAGGATCGCGCTTTGGAGGGCAGCACGGAGGAGGGGGAAACCGCGGCGGCGGAGGGTACGGCCATTCTAGGGATTCCGGATACGGGCACCGCGAGAGTTCAGGGTACGGAAACCGGGATTCTGGTCATGGGGACTCCGGATCGGGGCAGGGAGGCTCGGGATTCCAGCACAGGGGGGGCTTTAGGAGAGGCCCAAGGAGGCAGAACACCAGGCACTACTGAGGCCGCGAGAAAGAAACCCACGCCTGGCGTCGCATTCCCGTTATCGGGTTTTTATCTGTTTCCTTTCATATATACCATGTTTGCATGGCAAGGGACGAGGAGGCTGCTAGGATATTCAAGAGGGTACTGCCCAGCATAAAACCCTCGGAGAGTGAGGTCAGGGAGACTGTGGCAAAGGTCAACACTCTCACCGCAAGGCTCAGGGGGATAGTCCCAAGGGACGTTGAGATCCGGGTAGTCGGTTCGATAGCCAAGAGCACAAATCTCAAGGGCGATGCGGACATCGACCTCTTCATGCTTTTCGGCAGGGAGCACAGCAAGGAAGGCCTCTCGGCGCTCGGTCTTGGGTACGCAAAAAGGCTAGTTGAGAAAAAGAAGGGCGAGAGGTACGAGGTAAAGTACGCCGAGCACCCTTATGTGAGGGTGTATCTTGAAGACGGCGTTAAGGCGGACATAGTCCCGGCGAGCAAGGTGGACGACGCAGAGTCGCTTGCGACTGCAGTCGACAGGACGCCGCTTCACGCAGAGTTCATAAACGCCAACCTTTCGGATAGGCAGCGCGACGAGGTCAGGCTGCTCAAGTACCTGCTAAAGAGCCACTCGATATACGGCGCGGAGATAAAGACGGGAGGCTTCTCCGGATACCTATGCGAGCTGTTGATACACCAGTACGGCTCTCTCTTCAGCCTTCTGGAGGGGATCTCGAGGCTCAAGCTACCCATGGTCATCTATCCCCTGAACAAGGCAGCGGGGAGCGACGAGGCGGTGGCAAAGAGATTCGAGAAGAGGCTGGTGGTCATAGATCCAGTGGATCCGAAGCGGAATGTCGCAGCTGCGCTGACCGAGGAGTCGCTTGCCAGGTTCGTACTCATATCAAGGGAATTTATCTCAAGGCCTAGCATTGACGCATTCTACGGAAAGGGCTTCCTGTTAGGCAAGGCACCGCAACTATTGGAGAACCTGATACGGGAATCAGGGCTCAAGTTCTTCCTGATAGTAACAAAGGTGCCAGACAAGAGCCAGGACATAATCTGGCCGCAGCTTAGGAAGGTCTCGCTCCTAATAACCGACGAGTTGCAGAGGCACGGATTCGAGACGTACATAGGCCTGCAGTGGATATCCGGGCTGGAGGGCTTCATGCTGATCGCGACTCCGGAGCTCAAGATAGCCGCAAAGCTTGCGAAAGGACCAGATGTCTTCAAGACCGCCGAGACCTCTCCATTCATGCTTAAGCACAAGAACGCCCTCGGGTTCATAATCCGCCAGAGCACCATATACGCGCTGGAAGCAGGCAGGTACTCCAGCGCGCGTGAGATTCTTGGCGATGTTGTTAAGGGAGGGCTCATCAAGAGGCACAAGGACATCAGCTTCAAGGGATCCAGGCTCTTTTCGGACAAGATGCCACGAGAGTATTCCGAAGAGATCTACGGCGAGCTGGTCAGGGCTCTTGGCATCTGAGGTGCTCTATTGGGCAACGGGGAGATAGCCGAGATCTTCGATGGAATAGCAGACATGCTCGAGCTCGAAGGCGGCGCCAACCCGTTCGAACTCAAGGCATACCGCAAAGCCGCGCAGACGATAGGAACAATGCAGGAGAGCGCAGCTGAGATATTCGAGAAGGAGGGCGAGAGGGGCCTGATGGGAATACCAGGCATAGGGAAGGGGCTGGCAGGCAAGATCCAGGAGTATCTTAAGACAGGCAAGGTGAAGAAGTACGCAGAGCTTAAGAAGAAGTATCCATTCGATATAGCCGGACTCACCAGCGTGCAGGGTCTTGGGCCCAAACGGGCTCTTAAGCTCCACAAGGAACTCGGGATAGGGGGAATAGCCGATCTGCGCAAGGCGATTGCAGAGCACAGGGTAAGGGGGCTTAGCGGCTTTGGCGGCAAAAGCGAGGCGGAGCTCTCGAAGAGCCTCTCCGTGCTGGAATCAGGCAGTGGAAGAATGCTTCTGGGAAGCGCCCTTCCGCAAGCCGAGCATATGGTCTTGGCTCTCACCAGTTCAGGGCTTGTCCAGCGGGCGGAGATAGCAGGCTCGACAAGGAGAATGTGTGAGACTGTCGGAGACCTTGACATACTGGCCATTTCAAAGACGCCAGCGCAGGTCATTGACTTTATCGGAAAGATGGATGGGGTTGAGCGCGTATTGCTCAGCGGCCCGACAAAGATCACAGTAAGGCTTGCAATAGGGCTAAACTGCGATGTTCGTGTCGTTGGAGAGGAATGCTTCGGCGCGGCGATGCAGTACTTCATAGGGAGCAAGGCCCACAACGTCAAGACGCGGCTAATAGCGGTAAAGAAGGGATACAAGCTCAACGAGTACGGCCTGTTCGAAAAGGCCGGAAGGAAGATAGCAGGAGAGGACGAGCGCGGAATATACGCGAGGCTGGGACTCGATTATGTCGAGCCTGAGATGCGCGAGGACAGGGGCGAGGTGGAGCTGGCAAGGAGCCACGGAATATTCGGGCTTGTGCAGGACAGTGACATAAAGGGGGACCTCCATCTCCACACGAAGCACAGCGACGGGCTCAGCAGCATAGGCGAGATGGCCGAGCATGCTATTCGGATAGGCAGGAAGTACATCGGCTTCACCGACCACTCCAAGACGGAGCGCGTTGCCAACGGGATGGACGAGAAGAGGTTCGAGGCGTATTCGAAGGAGATAGACTCGGCGCGCAGAAAATACGAGAGCGCCATAACGATACTTAGGAGCGCAGAGACAGACATACTCAAGGACGGCAGTCTCGACTTCGGAAGGAAGAGCATAGAGGGCATGGATTACGTGCTGGCCGCGGTGCACACCGACACCAACATGAAACGGGAGGAGATGACCAGGAGGATAGTGAGGTGCATAGAGGGCAACAGCATAGACATACTCGCGCATCCGACCGGGAGGATCATCAACCGCAGGCCTCCGATAGACGCCGACTGGGACAGGATATTCGAGGCGGCAAAGGACCACGGCGTCGTGATGGAGATAGACTCGTTTCCAGAGCGCCTGGATCTAAGCGACGAGAACATACTCAGGGCGCGCAAGTACGGCCTGAAGTTTGCCATAGACACTGACTCGCACATGGCCAGCCACATGCAGCTCATGCGCTATGGCGTAGGCACCGCAAAGAGGGGCTGGCTCAGGAAGGAGGATGTAATAAACACGAGGGACTACAATGCGCTGGGGAGCCATTTCACCTGAGGCATCCAAATGAGGGCAATACTTGGAGGCACATTCGGCAGCATACACAAGGGCCACATTGCGCTGATTTCAAAGGCATTCGAGAGTGCAGATTACGTATACATGGGGCTTACGACAGATGCATATGTCAGGGCACACGGGAAGAGCCCGCAGACCCCGGGATATGCCATACGCAGAAAAAACCTCTGCCGCATCGCAAAGGAATACGGGAAGAGGTTCGAGATAAGGCCGCTGCGCGACAGGTTCGGCCCGTCTACAACTGGCGACTTCGACTTCATAGTGGTAAGCGAGGGCACTTTCAAGACGGCTCTTGAGATAAATGCCATAAGGGCGATGCATGGCCTGCGGCCGCTGGCCATCAAGAAGGTGAAGTACGTTCTCGCGAAGGACCGGATGCCGATCTCGACCTCAAGGATGATGAACGGCGAGATCGATGCGGACGGCAACCTGCCTGACAGGTACGGCGAGACAATCTCAAAGCTTAAGGGGCTCTCCGACGGGAAGGTGCGCAAGAGCCAGCAAAAGTTCGGCATCAGCCAGAAGGGCCGCCTTGGGGTGCGCATACCCGAGCTGAGGAGGATGGCGAGGGAGCTTGGCGTGGACCACGCCCTGGCGCTGCGCCTTTGGGGTTCCGGAATCCACGAGGCCAGAATACTTGCAACCCTAATAGACGACCCATCCATGACCGACGAGCGGCAGATGGAGCTTTGGGCCGCCGATCTCGACTCCTGGGATGTCTGCGATGCGTGCTGCAACAACCTCTTCTACAAAACCGAGTTCGCATACGGCAAGGCGCTGGAATGGAGCCGGAGGGAGGAAGAGTTTGTCAAGAGGGCCGGATTTGTCCTGATGGCCTGCCTTGCCATGCACGACAAGGAGGCCGGCGAGGGAAAGTTTGAAAGGTTCCTAAATGCAACGGTTCGCGAATCGGGGGACGGGAGGCATTTTGTCCTCAAGGCGGTGAACTGGGCCCTAAGGCAGATAGGCAAAAGGAATAAAAGGCTTAACGGGATTGCTATATCCACTGCAAAGGCGATAGGAAAGAAGGGCGGAGCAGGAGCCAGATGGATAGCGGCCGATGCTCTCAGGGAGCTTAAGTCTAAGACAGCGCAGAAGCGGTTCCAGTAAGCAATATGATATCCGATAATACCAACCCCTAAGGTACGATTCCATGATAGTAGACGCACACGTGCACATAGGCATAGACAAGGACGGAGCATCACAGACGATGGGCCAGCAGATCAAGGCCATGAAGGAGTGCGGCATCGACAAGTCGGTGGTCTTCCCGTTCAATGAAAACGGAGACCTTGTAGAGGCAAGCAAGGCGCTTCTTAAGTACAAAAGCAACTCGATCATACCATTCCTGCGGCTCGACCCGAAAAAAACCAGCCCGGAGACGGTAGAAGAGCTGCTATCCGGCAGGGACTTTGCCGGCGTGAAACTCCACCCCAGGGCGCAGAACTTCGATCCGATAGACAGACGCTACTATCCGATATACAAGAAGATAGAGGACTCAGGCAAGCCCCTACTACTGCATTCCCGGAAGATGCTCCCGTTCATGAACAGGCCGGGCAGGACAAACCCTGCCTTCTCGGATCCTGACAGGATGGTAAGGCTGGCAGCGCAGTTCCCGAGTCTTAGCATAATTCTTGCCCACTTCGCAAACATGTCGAAAAAGGCCCTTGGGGCAGTCGGAAAGCATGAGAACCTCTTCATTGAGACCTCGATATTCGGAACAGTCTTCACAGTAAGGATATTCTGCGATAGAATAGGCGCCGAGAAGATAATATACGGGTCAGACGCACCTTACTCTGATCAGGAGATAGAGGTTCTCAAGATAAGGAAAGCGGATATAGGGAGAAAGGAGAAAGGGATGATACTGGGCAGGAACATACTCTCACTCATCAAGGCATGAGCGAGCCTGCCTCTTCCTCCTCCTTATCCGCGCCATCCCTGCGCTCTGCGCAGGTGCATCCGCACTCGCATCCCTTCTTGCATTTGCAGCCTCCGTAACAGCCGCACCTGCACGCTCCACCGCACTCGCATCCGGCTCCCGCGCCCTGATTTGTCATGACTCAACATTCCTCTTTTATCCTACTGATAAACTGCCATCCCTGCATGTCTACTACCCCGCTGCAAGGTAAATTATCGCAACCACTGCGACTCCGGACGCGATAGAATACGCATGAATCCGCATGGCTTTTCGCATGTCCTTGCCGTGGAACTCCTTCCTGGTTATCCTGCCTCTTTTGCCTTCAGATCCTGTGAAATCATAGATGCCTCTTGCTGCAAACCCAGCGCAGAACCCGAATAGGCCCTGGTAACGCCCTTCAAAGCCAAGAAGCAGGAATATGAAGGAGACGAGCAATATCGGGCGGGGCAAGCCGAAAGCTAAGACGGCAATGCAGAGCAGTGCCGCAGCTCCGAGCCCAAGAGCGGCAAGCGCGTACCTCTTCCCTATCTCGCTCCTGCCTATATTGCAGACTCCCGGTTCATATCCTGGCATAATAAACAAACACCCAAAATGTCATTTCACTCATCCCACATCAGTCCTGCTGAATGCGTAGATGGCGATTGCCATCATCATAATTGTGGAAATGACCATGGCAAGCAGGTCTATCCATATCGAGAAGGTCCCAGTTCCGATGAGGGCGTTTCTCAGGCCGTCCACTCCGTATGTCAGCGGATTTAGATATATTATATATTGCACGTACTTGGGCAGGGCGGATGCCGGAAAGATGCTGTCTGAGAGGAAAAACAACGGCATCGTGAAGAAGCTCGTTACCAGCTGGAAGCCCTGAAAATCGTTTATTACAGATCCAAGCGCAAGCCCAAGGCTTATGAAGGTGGCCGCTATCAGGGCCATGAACGCCAGAGCAAGGATGTTTGTAGCTGCCAGGTGTATCTGGAACCCTATGAGGAGCGCGATCGCGACGACGAGAATGCTCTGCAGTATTGCCGTTGTTCCTCCGCCGAATATCCTGCCTATGACTATCGAGGTCCTGGAGTTGGGGGTGACAAGTATCTCCTTGAGGAAGCCAAATTGCCTGTCCCACAGCACTGCCGATCCTGTGAATATGGAGGTGAAGAGTAGCGACATGCCTATTATCCCAGGGACTATGAAATCAAAGTAGCTGCCACCTGTGCTCAGGTGCACCAGGCTTCCAAGCCCCAATCCAAGTCCGAGGAGGAAGAAGATGGGCATCATAAGCATCCCAACTATCCTTGACCTCGCCCTGATGAACCTTTTTGTATCCCGCAGCCACAGGACGTATATCGCATTGGTGTCCATGTTATCTTCTCGTCCACCTATTCCTCATGGCGCGCATGCTGTCCATCGCGCTCCCGGCCTCCTCTCGTATAGTCTTCCCCGTGTAATGTATGAAGACATCTTCAAGGCTCGGCTTGTGCAGGCTTACCGAGAGTATGCCCACCTTGTGCTTTTCAGCGAGGACTATGATTCCGGGGATCTTCTTCTCCCCCTCTTCGACAGTGAGATCAACGAAGTCATCATGCACTGATAGCGTCTTTACCCCATCAAAGTCCTTAAGTATCTCGGCAAACCTCTCGCGGCCATCCCCGCCAACCTGGAGTGAGATGACATCGCCGCCGAGCTTGTCTTTCAGCGCCCGCGGGGTGTCTAGCGCAACTATCTTTCCGCCGTCGACGAAAGCGACGCGGCCGCAAAGGTAGTCGGCCTCCTCGATGTAATGCGTAGTCAGTATGAGCGTCGTCTTATTTGTCTGGCTGAGCCTCCTTATGTACTCCCAGATGTGCCGCCTCGTCTGCGGATCCAGGCCGACAGTCGGCTCATCGAGGAAGAGCACCTTGGGCTCGTTTATGAGCCCCCTTCCTATCTCGAGCCTTCTCTTCATCCCTCCCGAGTAGTTCTTGACAAGCACATTAGCCTTATCCTCCAGCTCGACAAGCTTGAGGACCTCGGCTATCTTCTTATCCCGTTTCTCCTTGCCTATCTTGTAGAGTATGGCATGGAACTCGAGATTCTCTCTTCCAGTCAATTCATCGTCAAGTGAAGGATCCTGGAATATTATACCGATATTCTTCCTTAGCTCGTTTTGCTGCTTCCTTATGTCGTATCCCGCCACAGACGCATCTCCGGAAGTGGGTGGCAGGAGAGTGGTAAGCATTTTCATCGTGGTTGTCTTGCCAGCGCCGTTGGGCCCGAGCAGGCCGAATATCTCACCGTTTTTCACGTTGAACGATATCCCGTTTACGGCGACAAGGTCCCCGAACCTCTTCGTAAGCTTATCCACCCTTATGTCATACTCGCCGCCGCCATGCTCTTTCATGCAAACCATCAAATAGTCTAAATCTAAACCATTCTAGATATGTACTTAATGTATAAAAAGCTATCTGCGAGCCATGCGCGCATCTCCGTCGTCGCCGGACCCCGAAGCGCCGCCCGGACCTGCCCGCGCACGCGCGATTGTATTTTGTACCTGCGCGCCTCTGTGCGGTAATGCAATGCGCCATGTCCGGGCATATTTATTTATTGCTTGGGTGCCTAGTGTAATTCATGGTAATGGGTTCTGTTCCGGAGCAGATTGATCTTGCAGTGGTCGGCGGCGGGGTCGGCGGGTATGTTGCGGCCATCCGCGCATCCCAGCTCGGCCTAAGCGTTGCGCTTGTCGAGAAGGAGAAGCTTGGCGGGCACTGCCTCAACTACGCATGCATACCTTCAAAGACACTGATACACATAGCCGACCTCTTCTACGACGCGGGGCACTCCGATGCATTCGGTATAACTGCGGCTCCCACAATCGACGCAAAAAAGATGTACGAGTGGAGGGCAGGCGTCTCCAAGAAACTCGAGGAGGGAGTAGCCTTCCTCTGCAAATCCTACGGGGTCGAGGTGATCAAGGGCGAGGCTGTCTTCCTCTCCTCGAATGAGATTCAGATAAGCGACGGCACTAACCTCGAGTTCAAGAAGGCCGTCATCGCAACAGGGTCTGCACCCGTGGAGCTGCCCGGCTTCGAATTCGGTGAAAATATAATCGACTACAAGAAGGCGCTCTCGCTTGACTACCTGCCCGGCTCAATGGCGGTCATTGGCGCAGGTTATGTAGCCGTGGAGACGGCAACGCTCTACGCAAAGCTCGGTGTCAAGATGCATGTTATAGCAAGATCCGATGTCTTATCCCACTTCGACCCGGATGCAACGGCCCTTGTCAAAAAGAGGATGGTGGAGCTCGGCATCTCAATCCACACCGGCGCAAGTCCGGTTTCGCATAGCGGCAATACGATCTCCATGAGCAACGGGGAATCGGTTACAGCAGATCTCATAGTGGTGGCAGTTGGCCTCTCCCCGTATACAAAAGACCTGGGGTTGGAGAATACCCGCGTGAGACTGGACGACAAAGGGTTTGTGGGAGTGGACAAATCCCTACAGACCGAAGACGAGAACATACTTGCAGTAGGCGACGTGGTAGGCGAACCGATGCTTGCGCATAAAGCCATACGCCAAGGCGTAATCGCCGGCGAGGTGGCTGCAGGCAAGAATTCAGGATTCGACAACCAAGCCATACCTGCCGTAATCTTCTCCGACCCTGAGATAGCGATAGCAGGAGTCATGGCTGGCGAAGGGATAGAGACAACAAAGTTCCCCCTCTCTGCGCTGGGAAGGGCGATAGCGCTGAACAGCACTCAGGGGTTCATGAAGATCGCATACGATTCGCATAAGAGGATACGCGGGGTTGAGATAGTCTCCAGGGATGCAAACGCGATGATTGCGGAGGCGGCGCTTGCTATGGAGATGGGCGCGACTCTTGAGGATATAGCAGACACCATACACCCGCATCCAACCTATAGCGAGGGTATTCAGGAGGCCGCCGAAGCCGCACTGGGAAGGCCCATACACTTCTTTTACGGAAAGTCGAAGGTGCCACAGCAATGAAGGTAACTATCATATCAAAGAAGGAATACCCGGAGGCCAGAAAGCTCAGGAAGGCGTTTACTGTCGGCGCAGATGGGGACATATGTATCGCGATCGGAGGCGACGGCACATTCATACGCGCGGCGCGTGAGTTCAACGGGCCGATACTCCCGATACGATGCGAGGAAGCAGGAAGCATAGGGTACTATGCGGACATTGGGATCAAGGAGACTGACTATGCGATAGAAAAGCTCAAGAAAGGGGATTACAGCATAGAAAAGCTAGCAAACAAACTCATGGTAGAGTGCAAAGGAAGGAAGTATTACGCAGTAAACGAGGCGGTGCTAAATAATCTTCTCGAAGAGGTAAGCTTCAGGGTATACGAGATCAAGGAAGGCAGGAGGACTCCCATATACCCATACGTCATGAGCGGCGATGGCGTTCTTATGACGAGCGTTGTGGGCTCGACAGCGTACAACAAGTCTGCCGGAGGGCCTATCATACTGAGCCCCGATGTTTTCTGCATAACATTCATAAACGCCGACGGGCCGTACAAAAACCCCATAGTAATCGGCTCGGAGAGGCAGATAGAGATAGTGATAGTAAAATACAAGGGAAAGTTAAGATACGATGGGAAGGAGATAGGGATACTGCGTCCCAGGGAGAGCTTCAGGGTCAAGCTATCGGACAAAGAGCTCAATATAATAAGGCTGCGGGGACGCAGGGAGGGATTCGGAGAGAAACTGGAACGGATAATCGGCAGCAGGATGGAAAAGTAGACTTTTCAGGGTTGGGTATATCCATTAGTCCACGAGCTCGTGAAGACGACGTTGCTCGCAACGCCGTTGTTGAGGTTTCCGGAGTAGTCGTTCGCATTCCCGTTCAGAGGCCACCATCCCACGAGATTCTGAAGGCTGATAGGGGCGCCTCCGATGCCTTCCTGGTAAAGCGCCTGAATCTCGTTTGCAGAGAGGGAGATGTTGT
>VFSW01013010.1_pt1 | contig 11580 bp, 12 predicted proteins | sample 5358111 | NCBI WGS metagenome assembly VFSW01 (sample SAMN11554181, study PRJNA540505) | mine drainage metagenome | isolation source: sediment from site ElyBrook_90M | place: USA: Ely Copper Mine, Vershire, VT | collected 2017 | reverse complement strand
GCAACACCCCCATTGCATCCACCCGCATCACCCGCCACAGCGGACCCGCCGCCGCCAACACCGCCATCCCTCGGAATCGGCCGGCCAGCAATAACCCGCCAAACTCCCCAGAACCGGGCTCCCTTGCCCGATCGCGGCAACTCCACGCGCCGAGCAATTTGCGTCAACTTGACGCCGAGGCCGAATCTGCCAACTTCCTTGTGGCCGTCATCCGCGAAGAATCTGCAGCGAACCAAGATGAAACGGCTCTACTCGCCAAGCCAGCAGCTCGCTTCTATGAAGGGGACAAAGACGAGCGCCGCGTCAGTGGCCACAGTTTATAGAGCACAACCGCAAACAGGACGAGAATGCCTGCCGTGAGCACGCCCGATTCGCCGACCCACACGCTCCGGCCGGCAGTCGACCTGTCAAAAGCGCTCTGGACGACCGCGTTCCATGTGCTATGCCCCCAGATACAGGGCCAAATGCTTCCTGAAGAAAGCCGAAGCCATGCGAAGACATATCCGCCCGCTATGATGCCGGCCACAAAAAGACAGGCCGACAAGATCGGATGCGGTCCAGAAGCATACTGCCCGCTCAGAATCAAAGGTGTGTGCCACAACCCCCACGCCAGGCCGCTCATCAGGATCGGCGCGCGGATACCGGAATCAGCCAGTCTCGTCAACATGTAGCCGCGCCAACCAAACTCTTCGCCCGCGGCGTACTTACAATTATCCAGCGCACCAAACACCAACATCACTCCGAGACACTGGCAAAATCTCACGAACGCGCTTTCGGCGGAAGCAAAATGCATTCCCAGAACAGCGCCGGGAAGTGCCGGCGCCTTGAAACGCGCCAGGCCCGTGCTCCAGGCGATTCCATATGCCGTGAATCCCACGACAAGCGGCATTGCGCTCGCGATGGCGATGGCGCGCGTCCCGGCCGCCCCACCCCAGCGGAAGGAAACATCGCCTATCCCCTCTCGAAGAGCCAACCTCGCCACGACGGAGGAAACGGTCACCCACCATACAAGCCCGAAGATAAGGCCAAGATGATTCTGGATCGACCCGCCGAGCACCAGAATCCTGTGCTCGAAATAGGCCGACCCCGCTATCAACACCACAAAAAAAAATGCCCAAACCAGACCGCGCCTTGACTTTCGAATCCATGAACACCTCAACCAGAGAACCGCAGCCCCGGCCGGCGACACACCCGACCGCACGCTTGCCGCAACGACTGCGACGAGCGGGTACGAGTATCGCACAGCGTTCACGTGTTACCGTTGGTCCGATCGGGGCTTATCGTTCCTTATCCGGCGGCGCCGATCCGCCCGCGCGCACTTCGCGGTAGCCGGACGCTCAGGCGGAACCTCCCAACTGTCCGCGGGATGTCGATGGTTAAAGATCGCTGCCGCTTCGAAGGCACATGCGAGGAACGCCTGTGTCCCGGACTCCTGTCGCACTCTCCCTACAGCTCGGGCCGCGGAGCCGCCGCTTTCGCCTCAATCGTCACAACTCCCGGACTCAGCCCAGGTATCGCGGCCCTCAACCGGATCAATCCGCTTTGCTTCGACGTGCGCACGACCACCAGCGCGCGTCCCTGGAACAGCTTGCGCCGGTCGCCTTGATACGGGGCGCCGTCTTTACCATCCCCGTTCCCCACCGCCGCGATCACGCCAGGCCCGCTGATGGCGAACTGAACGTCCTGGTCCGCATTCGGCTGGAATCGCCCCTTAGCATCCAGAGTCTCGACGGTGACAAACGAGAGTTCCTGGCCATCCGCCCGAATAGACCTCCGGTCTGCGGTCAATCGCACTCGTGCGGGCGCGCCGGCAGTGATGAGAATGCTCTCGGCTACCGTTCGATCGCCCCTCACGCCCACCGCCTTCAACGTGCCCGGCGCGTACGGAACCGCGAACGTCGCCTTGAACTGTTGTTCGCGCCCGGTCGGCTTTTCGCCGATCAGCTCGCCGTTGAGCAACAGCCGCACCTTCTCTGCGCCGGAGTAGACTTCCACCTGCATCTCCTTGCCTTCCTCGCCCGGCCAGGTCCAGCTCGGGAGCGTCGGATACACAGCCCAACCCACAGCGATAATCTTCTTGCCCTCCGGCTCCGGCAGCCGGACCGTCGCATAGACGCGATCGCCGCCGTTCCACAAAATGTCCCGGTAGTACGATTGCGGTTTCCGATGGCCCGTCAGGTCGAGATCGCCGCAATTGGAAGCGTGCCAGGGATAGCCGGGAAACAGAAACGCCATGACGGACAGGGTGGCTGGGTCCACCGGTCCCTTGGTCATGGCTGCCCTCGGGTCCACTCCATTCGCCATCGCGAGGAAGTATTGGTCAATGAAGCCTTGCATGGCGCTCGAAACCTTTCCCGCTTGCGCCGCCTGCTCGCCAGTGCCGTACCCCCAGGCGCCGATACCCGACTCGCCCAGGTAGTCCATCGCAGTCCAGACGAACTCGCCAATGACAAACGGATTGTCTTTCGCCAGCCGCCATTGCTCGAACGCGTCCGCCGCGAATGACTCCGTGGTGATCATGGTTCGCGACGGCGCGCGCTTATGGTCGCCGGCAAGATTATTCGCGAGATTGTAGTTGTACCCGATGATGTCCAGAGCGCTCATCACCGCTTCCTGGTTCGGCCCGGAGGTCGTGCCCGGAAACGCCTCCGTGAGGGGCCGGCTGCTGTCGAGCGAACGCACCTGCGCCGCCAGTTTCTCCGCCAGCGCGCCGCCTCTCTCGACAAACGCCTCGGGAATCTCGTTGCCGATACCCCACAGAACGATTGACGGATGGTTGCGATCCCGCAGCACCATCGCCGAGATGTCCCGCTGCCACCATTCGTCAAAATCGCGCCCGTAGTCGAATTTGAGCTTGCTCACTTTCCAGGTGTCGAACGGCTCGTCGAGCACCAGTAGCCCGAGCCGGTCGCAGGCGTCGAGAAACGCCGGCGACGGCGGGTTGTGCGCCGTTCGCACGGCGTTGTTCCCAGCCGCCTTCAGCAACTCCACCTTGCGCTCCTCCGCCCGGTCGAACGCCGCCGCTCCCAGCGGCCCGTTGTCGTGATGTACGCTCCCGCCAGTCAGCTTGATGGTCTTGCCGTTCAGCACGAATCCTTGTTCCGCCGACCACTTGAGTGACCGGATCCCAAACGGCGTCACAACCTCGTCCACCACCTCGCCGGCTCTCAGCACCCGCGTCACGGCACGGTACAGAGCCGGCGACTCCGGCGACCACAGAGCGGGATTCGAGACTGCGATCTCCTGGCTCGCTTCCCCCTCGCTCGCCGCCGCGACCGTCATCGCCGCTTGCGCGCTGCCAACCGCCTTGCCCGCCCGGTCCATCAGCGTGGTTTGCACCGTCAACTTGGCCTCGGTGTCCGACTCGTTCTCGACGCGCGTACGCACAGAAACTTTCGCCGCTCGGCTGGAAACTTCCGGCGTGGTCACGAACACGCCCCAGTGCGCCACGTGCATCGGATCCGTCACCGCCACGCGCACATGCCGGTAGATCCCTGACCCGCTGTACCACCGGCTATTCGGTTGCGCGGAGTTGTCCACGCGCACCGCCAGGACGTTAGGCTCCGCGAAGTCCAGCTCCGGCGTCAGATCGAAACGGAAACTCGTGTATCCGTATGGCCGGTTCCCCAGCTTGCGCCCGTTCAAGTACACCGTCGCGTCCCGGTACACTCCATCGAACTCGACGCTCACTCGCTTGCCCTTCCACTCCGCTGGCGCGCGGAACGTCTTGCGGTACCAGCCAATCCCTGCGGGAAAGAACCCTCCGCCCGAACTGGTTGGGTTGTTCTTCTCGGGCTGGCCTTCGATGCTCCAGTCGTGCGGCAGATCTACCGTGCGCCAGGATGCGTCTTGAAACGAAGGCGCCTCCGCGCCGCTTGCCTCACCCAGGAAGAATTTCCAGCCGTTGTCCGCCGCGAGCTCGAGCCGGGGGGACTGGGATTGTGCAGCGTGCATCGGAACGGCCAGAAGCGGCGCCAGCGCGGCGCAGATGGCGATCATTGGGCAGAAGGCCGGTTTCATGAGGAATTCGTCCTTTTCTTCTTCTTCGTTACGTTGCGGCCGCGCGTGCGAACCCGCGCGACCCGGATCTCGGTTGCGCGCAAGCCAAGCAGGATTACGCGGATCGTTTCGCGGAACAGCCGGTCGACCGGTTGTCCGTATTCCAACTCCACTCGGTTCCCCAACGACGCCAGTCGTCGCTGCGCCCCGATCACCGCGTTGATAACGGCATGCATCGTGAGGTCGGGGTCCAGATCGGGACGCAGCGATCCGTCGGCGATCCCCTCGCGGATCAGCGTTCCGAAGTACCGGAAACCCTGCGGGTTGATCTGCGCTTCCAGCGTGAGGAGGCGTTCGCTCGGCCCATTCCGGGCATACATCGCATCGAACTGCGCCAGGAATCGCACCTTGGCCGGATCCTTCGCCAGCCGGTCGGCCATCAGCTCCAGCAGCGCCGTGATTTTTTCGAGCGCCGTTCTCGCTGTGTCGCTCCACTCCTTCGCCCGGGCGGCCATGTCTGCCATCACCTCGCCGAGGATCGCCCACACGATATCGTCCTTGTTGGAGAAGTACTGATACATCGTCGACGCCCGAAGCCCAATGGCGGAGATGATGTCCGCCATCGTGACCCGGTCAATGCCGTGCTCGTCGAACAGTCGTTCGGCCGCATCGAGAATACGGCGCCGCTGCCGCTCGCGATGAGCGTGGTAGGTGTGCGCCTCTGGCGCTGCGTCTCTCGTGGCCATGGGAGGAGCCGGTTCTCTGCAATTCCTAATACCAGTTCGATTTCGAACTGCTATTGCGAAAAAGCTTACAGCTTCCGTCCCCCCGGAGTCAAGGCAAATCGGCGCCCGCGGAATGTGCGGGGCTTCGGGCAGCAAGCGGCTCAACGCGACGAGCGGGCCGTCGGCGACCTACGTCTTCCGGTCTCGTCGTTGAACCTCAAACGGCGGATTGGCAAGCGTTTCATTTGAAGGTCCCATAACAGCCTTCATCGTCGGCCGCCGGACGGCTCATCCGGCGCCAAGCAGGCGGTTGTAGAGCGCGCGCGACCCCACCCAGAACCACACAATGCTGTCTTCGCGTTCCACAGCGAGGGCTCGGTAGTGCAGACCGACCCGAACGTACCAGAAGCGCCCAACCCCCCTCTTCAAGCGCAAGGAAGGGTGTTTCAGATCTCGCCGCAACGACGGCAACTCCAGAGTTTCGCGCTTGGCTCGATGCCTGACCGCTCCGTGCAGCGGCCGGCCCGCAGATCCTCGACGGCTTCCTCCGCTAAAGACTCCAGGCGCCCCGCGGTGCCGTCAGCCCCAATGTCGCGGTCCCGCGCCTCAGCATCGAATTCCGCAAACGATCCCCGGATTGCGGCGAGTTCCGCCTCCGAGAGCCGCACAATCGCCTCCTCGATCTCTTTTACGCTGCCCATGATTTCCACCGTACCCCGCGCCGCGACCGCCGAAAAAACCGCGTCCCCGCCCCCGATCCGTATCTGTGAGCCTGACGGCTACGGTTCCGGCAGCAAACTGCCCAAATCAGCCAGGGGGCGTTTTTCGGCCACCTGTCCAGTCGATGTCATAGCCGGACCGAAGACGTATCGGTCCTGAGCTGGTCCGGCGGTACAGGTGGCGCCCTTGAATTTGGCGAGTATTCGCAATTCCCTCCCATGAACGCAGTCTCCACCGCACATTGGACAGGCGCTTAATTGGGCCCATGGCTCGCAAGGCAACTGTCACCCTCGAAAAAGACGAGCACGGCTTTTACGCGTGGTGTCCGGAATTGCAGGGCTGCCAGTCTCAAGGAGCCACCCTCGAAGAGGCGATGGCGAATATCAAAGAGGCCATTGAACTCTCTGTCGAAACGTTGCCGGCCGATGAACGTGACGCGCTCCTCAGCCGCGAGATTCTGACTACTGCCGTTGAGGTAGATGCCTAAGCTCCCGCGGTGGGCGGCCTCTGACGCGGAGCGGGCCTTGCTTAGCGCCGGGTTCGAGCATCTTTCGATCGAAGGGCAGCCACGGGATCTACGGCAGAGGCCGGTTCAGGGTAACGGCGCCGTTCGGCGCGGCGCAGTCCTCGACGCCAGACGAATAGATCCCCATAATCTCCCCTGCGACCGGTAATCCACTTGGCCTTGCAGTCCCCAACTCGCGGAACTGCCCCTCACTTCCCCCGCATCGCCCGCCACACCGGACCCGCCGAAACCCCCGCTGAACCTCATCACCAACTGCGAGACCCTCGCACCCGGCCGCTGAACGAACCCCGCGCTTCCGCAACCTCCCGCCGGCGAGCCGCACAAATCAGCCGGCCGCGTGATAGCGCAGAGCGGTTTCGTTGGAACCGCTCAACCGCGGCAACGTAAGATGCACAATGATTTTGGAACCCTCTACCTCGCGATGCAAACGCCAAAGCTCAAGTTCCTGCATTCTGAAAGCACGCTGAGTCGGGTCAAGCTTGAATTCTTCCGGCGGCTCTCGACCCCTGAGTTGAAGACCTCGCTGTCCCCTGGTCAGCCGGGTTCGCTGAAGGTTCGGAGAGATGGAACGGTTCTCGACAGGCATCATCGAGTCCTCATCCTCGCCGAGCGTGGCGAGAATATCCAACTGCGGCCAAGAGAGATAATAGAGATAATAGAGAGGCAGTCATGAAGCCCGATTTGTTTTGGATACCCGGTCCTTGGCAGGGGAGACTGGCGGTGGCGACCCGCCCTCGAGGCGGAGACTGGCTGGAAGATGAAGTGGCCGGTTGGCGCGACGCCGGGCTGGAGGCGATCGTTTCACTGCTGGAAACGGACGAAGCCGCGCAATTGGGACTGGAGGACGAGCGCCAGGTCACCGAATCGAACGGACTTCAATTTCTCTCGTTTCCGATTCCAGACCGTGGCGTGCCGGGATCGACTGCGGACGCCCTCAAATTCGTGACCGATCTTACCGGGGCGCTCGGGGCGGGTAAGAACGTAGCCATCCATTGCCGCCAAGGTGTGGGCCGCTCCGGACTGCTCGCCGCAGCCTCGCTCATGGCATCGGGGATGAGAGCGCGTGAAGCGGTGGAGGCGGTGAGTAAGGCCCGCGGAGTAGCGGTCCCGGAGACGTCCGGTCAGCTTCGATGGCTCGATCAGTTGGCATCTGAGTACCTGGCGCTCGTATCGTAAGTGGGGATCGTTTCGCTTCTCCAGCCCGGGCCACATGCCGCGTTCGATCGAACCGAAGCGCCGCCGGGGACAAACTGTCGCCGTCCCCCAAGATTGAGCGCGACCATAGCATTCTCAGCGCCAGAAGGGCTGGTCGGCGTTACACGGCCACACGGATTAAGAAGAAGCCTCAAAAGCAGTTACAAACGTGCTGTGCCCCCGTCTGAAGACTATCTCAGGAACGCGGATACACTCGCCCAAGAGGTTGTAAATACTTGGGGGTTGCACGTACATGTCGGCAATGCGAACTCTCTGACTCCGGAGTTTCTGGACATATTTGAAAAGGCCTGTCGATATCAAGGGACGAAGAAGCCCGCTGACTTTTATGGCTCCTATCCGAAAAGCGTAGTGGCGCTTGAGGCCCTTTGGATAGTTGAACTTGCGAGCCGACACGGCTTCCGCGAGTTCGCGGAGCCGCACGTATTCGCGCCCGGCAATCCCAGAGATCCGGAAGGTGCTGGAACCCTTGATTCCCCGAGGAGGAACACTCGACTGTCGGAACGGCTGGAATCCCGCTCCAGCAGCGGAATCGGTTCGCAGTTCCTCGGAGTCCAAGGAAATCGGGCACGGCAGAGGAGGCGTCGGCCCGCGCGCGGCGCGTCGCCTGCACCATGGCAGGCCCATTGCGCGGCAGCTAGTCTACAACTCACTGATGGCAAAACGCTTATCCCCAATTACACTTTTGGGACAGGAACCACTTTTATCGATCCCGGAATGCGTTAAGCGAAGCAGACGCTCAAGCCGAGGAGGCGGCGCGACGCATATTCGTAGAGGCCTACAAGCATTGGGCGGAGAAACACGGCTCTTAGCCCATACTGCGAATCCGCTTTGACGCGTCGCCGAGTCGTCGAGGTGCCCCCACTCCTCCCGCAACACGCCCATCGCATACACCCACATCACCCTCCACACCGGACCCGCCGCCGCCAATACCGCCATCCATCGGAATCTGCCGGCCAGCAATAACCCCGCCATCAACGGCAATCCACTTCACGTCCGCCGCGCGCGTTCATCAACCCGGCAAACTCCCCAAGGCCCGACTCCAGCGCTCCATCGCCGCACTTCGACGCGTCGCGTTATACGTCCAACTAGCGAGTCGGGCGCCACAGCCGGGCCGGAGCCGACTTGCCGCTCCCAATCTCGGATCGCCGCTTTCAGTGTATCGGACCATGCCTTAACTTGGATTCGTAAAGGCTGGCGTTAATCGCGAGCCCCCGCGGGTGGCGCTTGAATCCCAGAAGAAATAAAATAGGACAAATCGTGAATGCAGTGATTCTGCCCCCGAAAGGGCCCGGCAAGCCCAACGAGTCTTGGGACGGCGTCCATTCGGTCGTCATCACCGGCGCAAACGGTTCCGGCAAAACTCGGTTTGGTGTATGGATCGACGACAACAACCCCGCGCGCCGGGTTCACCGGATCGCTGCCCAGCGCGCGCTAAATCTTCCCGACGTGGTGGATCCATTGCCCTATGAGCGCGCTACATCTCAGCTGCATTACGGATCGTATGAGCCAACTTGGAACGAACTTCAGTACCGGCAGAATAAGCTCCGTGGACGATGGGGAGGTCAACCCGTCCTGAAAATGCTAACCGATTCTGAACTTGTCGTCTCAACGCTCTTTGCGGACGAGACAAGACGGAATCGGGAATATACGTCCTCAGCGCGCAGCACCGTTCCGACCGCGAAGCCCCCGGACTGCAAGCTAGACGTTTTACAGCGAATTTGGTCAGCCGTATTCCCGCACCGGGAGTTGCTAATCCGTCAAGATCGAATCTCTGCCCGAATCCCGGCCAACGACAAATCGTATGCCGGTAGGATGATGAGCGATGGAGAAAGGGTTGCTGTCTACTTGCTGGGGCAGGTCCTCTGTGCACCTGAGGGCGCCATTGTCGTGATCGACGAACCTGAAATCCACCTTCATCGAGCTATTCAGTGTCCCCTTTGGGACGAGGCCGAGTCGAGCCGCCCCGATTGTACCCTCGTTTACGTTACACATGATCTTGAATTTGCGGCCAGTCGGAGTGGGGCTCGAAAAGTCTGGACGAAGAGCTATGACGGCAGTCAGTGGGAGTGGGAAGAAGTACAAGGATCGACGGAACTCCCTGATGAGTTGGTTCTCCAAGTTCTCGGCAATCGTCGCCCCGTGCTCTTTGTCGAAGGCGATGCGAATAGCTTGGACCGCGCGCTCTACCGCGCACTGTATCCGAACAAGCTAGTATTCCCAGTGGCTTCGTGTCACAGCGTCATCGGGGCACGGCGGGGAATGCAACGACTGAGCTCGTTGCACAACTTAGCTATCGACGGCTTGGTGGATCGAGACCGGAGAAGCGAGGAGGAGATCGGCGCACTGCGAAGTGAGGGCATAAAGGTGGCCGATGTAGCTGAAGTGGAAAACCTCTTCTGCGTTCCTGCGGCGCTGCTTGCTGCTGCTAGACGGCTTAACCTCCCCAACCCGGACGAGGTCGTCCAGGCAGCGAAGACCCACGTAATTAATGAGCTTCAGAAAGGCATGGATACGCAGATCGCCGCTCGTGCGATTGCCGAAATTCAGTTCCGGTTAGGTGGATTTGGCCCGAAAGCAAGGGAGGCTAGTGCATCCACCGTACAGAGCCAGCTTGCTGGGCACTTGGCCACCATCGATACCGCTAGGATATTCAAACAATCGACCGATTTATTCCAATCGATAGTCTCAAACGCCGATTATGATGCCGCACTGCGCTTCTATAATTGTAAAGGTATGATCTCGCTCGTTGCCGCTGCCCTTGGCATAAGCCGCCGTACATACTGCAACATGATCATTGGGATTATCCGATCTCCGGATGGTGCCTTAGTAACTGCGGAATTACACTCAAAACTCTCATAACTCAAAGCTCCCGTGAATGGCCGTAAGAACGGCGCCCACTCGGACCAGGTGACCGTTTCTGACGGGCTTCTGACATCTGAACACTCTGACGCGTGACGCCCAAGCCCCTGATGCGTGACTGCTGTGGAGCAATCGCAACGCACCCTCAGAAACGTCCAAGGGCCATTGGGTACTTACGGTACCGCGTACCCCCTCACGAAGCGCCTCATTCGAGTGCCACAGCAGATGCACTCACCGATTTCCAGAGCACCCACCGGAATTTGAAGATCCACGGTCGTCCAAACCGCGGCCAGTGCGGGGCGCCACGCGCGGCTCGGATTTCCGCCCCGCCACTGTGTATCTCGAACGCTAGCTGAACTCATCTGGCGGGGCCGTAGCCTCGTCATCTGGACAAACCACCATATAACGCTCTCGCACGGCTTCCATGGGCAAAACCATCCCGACACTTGTTAGGGGAGCTATATATTTTGCGTAGTAACTCTTGAGATAGGCCAACTCCCTCCGCAGATACGTGACCAACATGGACGCTACTTTTGAATAAGTATGCGCCATCGTACTGGAGAACTCCAGATGCTGTCGCCCGGCAGCGCCCCGGCTGCCAACGAAAAAATGGGCGGCGGCATCTCTCAGGTCACGATAGTGGTCGACAAGATCCTGTAATGTTACCAATTCGAGCGCTTTATCACGAAACCCGTGTTGCGCCATCTCAACCTTATCAAGCCTCAGCGTCTCTACTTCGGGTGATCGGACGTTATGGGTTTTGATAAATGCGCTAATTTCACGCCGAAGTCGCTTCGTTCCCTCGAAACCCCTATACGCCAGCATGACCCTATAATACGGGCTCGGGTTTGTGAGGGCCTCCCGCAGAACCGATTCAACGCCAGAAAACCAGCGTGCCGGGCCGATGCCGCCGAACCTCCGCAGGTCGGTGACCGACTCATGCGGCATTGTGATTTGATAGGCCAAAACCACGTTGCGGTCTTCCGGCGACAACAGCTCAAGCCGCTGGATCACGAGCGGGTGCGGCACGGAAGCAGTGAGACCGTCAAGCAGTTGATTCACTGCCGCACACGCATAACCCAGCGCAAGCTCCGGCCGAATCGCGCTGACCTCCACCTCGACCGCTGAAAGATTGCCGCTCCCATCGGGGATGAAATCGTGAAACACGGCGCGCGAACCACCGTAGTGTTTCCTCACCGAAAATGCGCCATCCGGCATACGCATTCGATTCCTGGGCCGGAAGGCCAAGACCTCTTCCAGCGTGGAGTTAAGGGGAAGGTGTTGATCCGTCACGACCGCGCGAATCCTCAGCACTTGCCGTTGCCGAGCCATGCTCAGAGTCACGAACTCGCGCGTGCGGCTGTCGCGGTAAATCATGGTCTGTTCGCCGGGAAACGCCGGGGCGGGCAACCACAGCCGATCCAGCGGCTCAACGTTCTCTTTGTCGGCCATAGGCCATTCTTAGCATGGCTCAGGCCCTACGTTGCGCTCGACCGCAGCGGCCTCCTCTTTGACGGTTTGCCCCACCCCTCACTC
>VFSW01013009.1_pt1 | contig 11580 bp, 5 predicted proteins | sample 5358111 | NCBI WGS metagenome assembly VFSW01 (sample SAMN11554181, study PRJNA540505) | mine drainage metagenome | isolation source: sediment from site ElyBrook_90M | place: USA: Ely Copper Mine, Vershire, VT | collected 2017 | reverse complement strand
CGGGTAAGCTTTTTCGGAATCTGCACGATCACCTGGACGACGAGATCGCCGCGGCCTTTTTCATTGAGGTGAGGGACGCCGCGTCCGCGGATACGCAGCTCTTTGCCGCTCTGCGTGCCCTCGGGAACCTTGACGGTAATCTTGCCGTCGATGCCTTCCATCTCGATCTCCGCGCCGAGCGCGGCCTGCGGAAAGCTGATCGGAATGACGCAGTGCAGGTCAGAGCCGTTGCGCTCGAAGAAGTCGTGCGTGCGGATGGAGAGAACGATGTAGAGGTCGCCGGAGGGACCGCCGGAGCGGCCTGCATCGCCCTCGCCGCCGTAGCGGATGCGGGTGCCTTCTTCCACGCCGGGCGGCACCTTGACGTTGAGCTTAATCTCTTTGGTGACGCGGGTCTCGCCGCGACAGGTCTGGCATGGATCGGTGACGATGACGCCGGCGCCGCCGCAGGCGGTGCAGGTGCGCGCGACGGAGAAGAAGCCCTGCTGATAGCGAATCTGGCCTCGGCCCTGACACTGCGGACAGGTGCTGGGGCCGCGGCCAGAGGCGCTGCCGGAGCCTTTGCAGGTGGCGCAGGACTCGTAGCGGCGGAGCTTGACCTCGGTCTCCTTGCCGAAGATGGCGTCTTCAAAGTCGATGGCGAGATCGAAGCGGAGGTCGTCGCCGCGGCGCTGGCGCGTCTGGCGCTGCTGGCCGCCGCCCATGTTGAACATCTCGCCGAAGAGATCGCCAAAAATATCGCCGAGATCGACGCTGCCGGAGAAACCGCTGAAGCCTGCGCCGGGACCGCCGCCGCTGACACCGGCGTGGCCGTAGCGATCGTAGGCGGCGCGCTTGTCTGCGTCGCTGAGTACCTGGTAGGCCTCGCTGGCCTCTTTGAATTTTTCCTCGGCGGTGTGGTCGCCCGGATTGCGATCGGGATGGTACTTCATGGCCTGCTTGCGGTAGGCGCTCTTCAGTTCCTGATCGCTGGCATCGCGGGAGACACCGAGCACTTCGTAGTAGTCAGCTTTGGTCACGTCCGTATCGATTCTCACTCACTGGTCTGTTTGGGGTTGGAGGCGACGCGCACCAGCGCAGGGCGCAGAAGGCGCTCGCGAAGCTTGTAGCCGCGGCGAATCTCCTCCGCGACATGCTGGTCGGGCAGGTCGTCGCGCTCGATGGTGCCGAGAGCCTCATGGTGGCGCGGGTCGAACTCTTCGCCTACCGCGGGCACAGGCAACACCTGAAGCTGGCGCAGGACATCTTCCATCTGCTTGACGATGAGCTCGACGCCGGAGCGAAGCTGATCGGCAGAACCGGTGGCCTTGAGGGCCAGCTCGAAGTTATCAAGGACGGGTAGGAAACGCTCGACGACGTTGCCGGTAGCGTAGTCCTTGAAGTCCTGACGCTCGCGCTCAGCGCGCTTGCGGGCGTTTTCAAACTCGGCCTGCAGGCGGGCGACGCGGTCAACGAGCTGATCACGCTCGGCCTTGAGCTGCTCGTAGGCCGCCTTGAGCTGGTCGAACTCTTCGCGACGAACAGGCTCAGGCGTGCCAGTTTCGGGTTCGGGCATGGGAGCAGCCGCGGCCGGCTCCTGCTCGACGAGTGCGGTGGCGGCGTCCGGGGGCGCCGCGCCAAGGTCGATCTCCTGGTGCGGCACGTCTGGCGTGTGATGGGTCATTCCTTTACGCATACTCCGTAGGGCTTTCGTGATCTTCTTCAATGATAAATTCCGCGGCAGGCGCCGCCGTGCAGCAGGGGTGCGGGACCGCCTCGATTTTGGTCGCCGGCTCGTTCACCGTACCACGTTTTGGATGCGGCAGACGGGAGCTAGGGCGCAGGCTCACTGAGCGGGCGGGTCGAGAAGGCGATGGGAAAGGCCCGCGATGTAACGGACGGCGTGAATCATCTCCTGATACTGGATGCGGGTAGGGGCAATGACGGCGACGGCACCGAGGTTGCCACCGCCCAGCCGCGCGGGAGCCCCGATGAGGACCAGATCCTGCATGGCGGGCGAAGCCTCATCGAGGCCGACGACCACACGGACCTCCTGCTGGCGGCCATCCACGTAGGCGCTGAGCAGGTCGATGAGGCGCTGCTTGGCTTCGAGGGCGAGCAGCATCTGGCGGAGGCGCTCGCGGTCGACTTCTGCGGCGATCAGGTTGGCCATGCCATCGACGTAGATCGATGGAGCGGCTTCGGCAGGGGTGAGCGCGCCCTTGCGGCAAAGCTCATCGACGGAGGCCAGCAACTGATGGTAGGCGGCGCGCTCCAGCTCCATGCGACGGGCGACTTCGACACGGATGCGCTCAATGAGCCAGCCGCGGAAGTTCTCATTGAGATAGCGCGCGGCGGTTTCAAGATCGAGCGCGGACAGCTCGCGATCGATGGTGAGGACGCGGTCGAAAACGGCTCCGGCCTGGGTGACAAGGACGGCCAGAACGCGGCCCTGGGAAAGCCGGGAAAAGTGAATGTGCTCGAGGACCTGCGACGCGGTGGCGCTGGCGAGCGCGACGCCAAGGCCGCTGGAGATGAGCGCGAGAACGTGCGAGGTGCGCTCAAGATACTCGGAACTGGTGGCGACGCCGGTAAAGGAGTCTTCAATCTGGTCGCGGCGGGCGGGGCTGAGCGCGGATGCGTCCGGAGCGGAATCTGCGGAGCTGGCGCGAGGCACGGGCAGGTCGGCACGGGTGAGCTGCTCGACGTAGTAGCGGAAGGCGGCGGGAGTGGGCACGCGGCCCGCGGAGGTGTGGGGCTGGTCAAGCAGGCCCGATTCGCCAAGGCTCGCCATCACGTTGCGAAGGGTGGCGGAGCTGAGACCCTCTTGGTTGGCGAAGTAGCGCGCCACCGCCTGCGAGGCAACAGGCTCGCCTGTCGCGATGTAGAGCTCGATGATGGCGGTAAGAACCAGCCGCTCTCGCGGACTGACGCGTACTTCGGGCATCGGTACCGCTCCTTCAGGGCCAGCTTCGAAGCCGGATGAGCGGGAAACAAAGGGCTCAGGTCCGGAGCTGCGAGCGAGGCTCTAAGTGTTTCCTGTTCTGCAATCTACAGGGAACATCGGGCAGAAATCCACTGCTTTATTGTAGGCAGGGGGAAAATGAGGAGTCAAGCGAGCGAACGCCAAGGGAGGGATAGGGACTGGTATAGTGCGGTGGGGAAAGAAATCGTTTTCAATTCTGCCTGGCCGGGCGGGAAAGGGTGATGCAGATGATTCGACGCGACTTTCTAAAAACGGCGGGGGTGGCACTGGCCGCGACTGCACTGCCGGGTGCGGGGATGACACAGGAGAGCCGCAGCGTAGGCGGGCGACTGGTGCTGCCGATGAATCGCAACTGGCGCTACAAGGCGGCCAGGGTGGCGGGGGCAGAGCGGGTGGATTTTGACGACTCAGCATTTGAGACGGTAGCGATTCCGCATACCAATGTGGCGCTGCCGTGGCACAGCTTTGACGACAAGGACTACGAATTCGTCTCGACATATCGCAGGCGGTTCACTCTGCCACCGGAGGCAGAGGGCAAGCGCATCTTCGTGGACTTTGAGGGCGTGATGACCGCTTCCACGGTGTGGATCAACGGCGTGGCGCTGGGCGAGTACAAGGGAGGGTTTACGCCGTTCTCGTTCGAACTGACGCCACACCTGCACACGGGTGAGAACGTGCTGACGGTGCAGGTGGACTCGACGGAGCGTGCGGATATTCCGCCATTTGGATACGAGATCGACTACATGACCTTTGGCGGCATCTATCGCGAGGTGGCGTTGCGGGTGGTGCCGGAGACCTACATCGATAACTTTCTGGCGCAGCCGCGGGATGCGATGAGCGGAAGCCCTTCATTGGATGTGCACTGCTTTCTGGCGGGGAGCCTGCCCGCGGATCGCAGGCTGCAGATCGAGGCCGAGCTGCGCGATGGGGAGACGGTGATTGCCCGGGCGATGGAGCCGCTGATGCCTGCGGGCGGCAAAGCCGGCGTGGCGCCGGCCGACCCGGCGGCGAAGATGGACCCTTACAACGCGGCGCCTGCCTATGCGAGCACGGAGACACAGAGCGATCCCGCACGGCACACGGTGAGCCTGAAGCAACTCAAAGGCGTGAAGCTGTGGGACCTGAATACGCCGCATCTCTACACGGTGCATGTGCGCCTGCTGGATGGAGGGCGCGTGGTGGATGAAGAGACGCGGCGCATTGGATTTCGCGAGGCGACGTTTACGGATCACGGCTTTCAACTGAACGGGCGGATTGTGAAGTTGCGCGGGTTAGACCGCCACCAGACGTTCCCGTTTGTGGGCCAGGCGATGCCGGCGCGCGTGCAGCAACGGGATGCGGATATTCTGCGGACGCAACTGCACTGCAACATCGTGCGGACATCCCACTATCCGCAGTCACGGCACTTCCTGGACCGCTGCGATGAGATAGGGCTGCTGGTTCTGGAAGAGATTCCCGGCTGGCAGCACATCGGCGATGAGGCGTGGAAGGAAGTCGCAATCGACAACGTGGGACGAATGATCCGGAGGGACTGGAACCGGCCCTCGATCGTGCTGTGGGGCGTGCGCATCAACGAGTCGAAGGACGATCACGATTTCTATGTGCGGACAAATGCCCTGGCGCACGCGCTGGATGACTCGCGCCAGACAGGCGGCATTCGCTACTTCCAGGAGTCGGAGTTCCTGGAGGATGTGTTCACGATGAACGACTTCGGATTTCCTCTGAAGCCGCCGAATCACCCCCGGTATCTGAACACGGAGTTTGTCGGACACACGTTCCCGACCAAGACCGTGGACGACAACGCGCACCAGATGGAACACACCATCCGTCATGCGCGGGTACACAACCAGCTTGCTTCAAATCCGCAGTATGCGGGCGGGATTGGCTGGTGCGCCTTCGACTACAACACGCACTCGAACTTTGGTTCGGGCGATCGCATCTGCTACCACGGGGTGACGGATATCTTTCGCGAGCCGAAGCCCGCGGCGGGATTCTATAAGTCGCAGTGCGACCCGGCGGAAGAGGTGGTGCTGGAGCCGGCGTTCCATTGGGCGCGCGGCGATGAGCCGGTAGGCATTTCGAAAGCGATGTTCTGCTCCAACTGCGATCACATCAGAGTGCTTGCCCGGCCGCAGGGCGCGGGTGAAGATGCGTGGGTTGAGCTGGCGACGATTGAGCCGGATCGCGAGCAGTTCGGGAACCTGAAGTATCCGCCCTTCATGATGGACTTTACGAAAGTGGACCTGCGAAAACTGGGGGCGACGTGGGGCGATCTGCGCGCGGAGGGCTACTTGGACGGCAAAAAGGTGATTGAGAAGACAATGTCCGGTCGCGGGGTGGACAGCCGGTTCAGCGTCCAGGCCGATGACGCGACGCTGCTCGCGGATGGCGCGGACACGACGCGCGTGGTGCTGCGCGTGACGGATCGCCACGGAAACATCCGGCCCTATGCAAACGATGCGGTGATGCTGACGCTGGAGGGCCCGGCAACGCTGATTGGCGACAATCCCTTTGCGCTGGTGGGCGGCACGGGCGCGGTGTGGATTCGCGCAAAGGAGAGCGCGGGTACGATCCGACTGACGGCGCGGCATCCGCGGTTGGGCACGCAGACTGTAGAGCTGACGTCAACGGCAGCGACGGCAGAGCGGGTGTAGCACTCCGCACAGCACAGAGGCTCAAGGTGCGGGAGTGGAGCCTGCGCCATGCTGCGAGGGCGGGGTGTGCCGGCAGGGTCCCGACGCAATCTTGAGGAGGATGCGATGAGTGTTTCCCGTCGTGATTTTCTTGCTACGCTTACCTCGGCGGGCGGAGCAGCGCTCGCGGGACACAGCGGCTTTGCCGCCCCGCATCGTGTCACTGTGGCGTCTTCTGCGGCGATGCAGGCTACAACGAGTGCGAACGGCCGCGCTCGCGAGGCGCATCGCGACGGGGCGCCGGTGGTGATTCCGGCAACGATGCCCATGGGCTCCGGCCCGGCGCTGGGCGGAATCGGCACCGGCTTTGTGGAGATTCGCGCGGACGGCTGCTTTTACGAGTGGCAGATCTTCAACTCCGGAGCGTGGGCGCAGAATGCGAAGGCGACCACGGCGCCGCCGAAGCAGGGGCCTGAATATCTGCGCTTCATGGTGCGCACGCAAAAGAGCGGCGAGGACGGTCCGCAGATGCGCAAGCTGTATCTGCGTGCCGATGAGAACGAGCTGTATTCGCTGCCGTTTTTACAGGACGTGGAGTCGATCGAAACCTCCGTATGGTTTCCGATGACGGGCCTTGCGTATCACGATGCGACGCTGCCGGTGGAGATTTCCGCGGAGGTCTTTTCGCCTTTCATGCCGGGCCGCGCGCGCGACTCGGCGACGCCGGGCTTTCATGTGGTGTGGACGCTGAAGAACGCAGGCGACCAGCCGGTGGATGTGACGCTGGCGGGGTTCATGGACAATCCGCTGGCCTCGGCGTTGACAGAGCGCAAGCTGACGAACTCGCTCACGCAAAGGGACGGCCGCACGAGCCTGCGGATGGAGACGGCGGCGGAGACGGAATTCCCCTCAGGCATTGGAAGCCTCTGCTTCGCCGTGACGGGAGGCGAGCACTCGTACATGACCGGCACATTTGAAGAGTATGCGCGCCCGGGCATGTGCCGGTGGGAGACGGAGCGGATCCGATACATGCTGCTGAGCAGCGTGCAGGAGCTGAGAAAGACAGGGCGCTTGCCGAATGCGAACCGGCAGACGGACCCGTCGGCTGGCCTGCCGAGCGAGACCGAGATCAGCGCGATGACGGAGGCGCAGGCGCGCAGCCTGCTGGCCAGCCTGAGCACGGATGCGCTGATTGCGCGGGTGCTCGCCGATGCGCAGGAAGGCGCCAACGCGGGCGAGCGCGGGACGGCACGCGAGCTGCTGCTGGAAGTGCGACGCAACCTGGTGAATGCGCAGGGCGGCCCGCGGCTGGCCTGGGGCTCTGGCGCGCTGGCTTCGAGCGTGACGGTCCGCCCTGGAGTCGAGGTGAAGATACGCTTCACGCTGAGCTGGTTCTTTCCGCATCACCTGACGGTGGATGGGCGGGAACTGGGGCACATGTATGCGAACTGGTACAAGGATGCGGGTGAAGTGAACGCATTTCTCTGCGACCACTTTGAGGAGCACCACGCAGCAACAAAGGATTTTGGGCGCACGCTGGCGGATACGTCGCTGGGCGATCCGCTGGCTTTTGCCTGGTCGAGCCAGCTCTCTACGCTGATTGCAAACACGTGGTGGACGCGGGACGGCAGCTATGCAATCTGGGAGGGGCTGGGCTGCTGCGGCCTCTCCACGATGGATGTGGACTACCAGGGAAGCTTTCCGGTCGTGGCTCTCTTCCCTGAGTTGAAGCTGGGGCAGATGCGCCAGTCCATCCGGTTCCAGAACAGCAAGGGACAAGTACCGCACACCTATGCCGGCGATGTGGAGCGCGTGGATGATGGATTTTTGCGCGTGGACATGAATCCGCAATTTGTGATGATGGTGTGCCGGGATTTTCTGTGGACCGGCGATAAAAGCTATCTCAAGGAGATGTGGCCGCATGTGGAGAAGGCGATGGCCTTCACGGCGAGCCTGGACACGAATGGCGACGGGCTGCCGGATCGCGACACGGCCGTGCAAACGTATGACCAGTGGCGGATGCGCGGAACGCCCGCGTACATCGCATCGCTCTGGCTAGGGGCGCTGCGCGCGGGCGTGTATCTGGCAGATGAGCTTGGCAACGCAAGCGAGGCAGATGCCTGGAAGACTTTGCTGGAGCGGGCCTCTGCAAACTTCGATCGCGCGCTCTTCAACGGAACGTACTACAGCCTGTGGGTGGATGGAGCGCAGCGTGATGAGCTGTGCATGACGGATCAGATCTCCGGCGAGTGGTTCACGCAAATGATCGGACTACCGACGACGATCTCGCGGAAGAACCTGGATACGGCGATTGAGAGGATCTACAAATACAACTTCAACCCGGAGTTCGGCCTGCACAATGCGACAGCGCCGAAACGCGGCTCCGGACTACTGGCGCTGAACAATCTGCAGGCGGGCGGGCTGTGGTCGGGGATTGAGTTTGCGTTTGCCTCGTTCCTGATGGGACAGGGGCGTTATGAGGATGGAGCGCGCGTGGTGGAGGCCGTGCACCGGCGCTATCTGCGCGCGGGAAGGCCATGGAATCACGTGGAGTGCGGCGGACACTATTCGAGGGCGCTGAGCAGTTGGGCTACGCTTCTGGCTGCGACGGGATTCAAGCCGGACGCTCCACATGAATCTCTGACGCTGATACCCACGGCACCAGGAGATTTTCATGCGCCGTGGGTTACGGCATCGGGGTTTGGCAGCATTCGGCGCGAAGGCGAACGGCTGTCCATTGCGTGCACGAGCGGAGACCTGAAAGTGAAGAGACTGCGCGTGGCGAAGATACCGCGGCAGGTGACGATCGACGGCAGGACTTTGCATGCGCTGATGCATCAAAAGGGCACGGCGACTACGGTGGAACTCGATGAAGCGGTACAGCTGCGGGCCGGCGGAATGCTCGAGCTGGCGTGAGGGCGGATGGGCTCGAAGGACGCTTTGGCGCGGTCGTAGAATGGAACTGCTCGTGAGGCAGAGATTGGATCGTTCCAGAGACAAAAGACCCGTGCCGAATGGCATGAGAGATGTCGCCACTGCGCGAAAGCGCAAGAGATGGGGATGGATTCGCTGCTGTTGGACAATGCGGGGCAGCGCGCCATTTTTGCATGGATGGTTTGTCGCGCTGGCCGCTGCGTGGATGCTCCTCCCTTCCGGATTCGCGCAGGAGACGGGCACCTCAAATCCGCGAGGCACGGTGACGCTGCAGGGGCAGGTGCTGGACGCGAGGGGTAAGAGCGCGGCAATGGCACATGTTCGCGTCATGGGGCCAGCTGGCAACAGCGTGTGTGCAATGCAGTCGGATGCCGAAGGCCGCTTCACGTGTACGGGTCTCGCAGTGGGACGCTACACGGTGACAGTGGACAAGGACCAGAGCGCCGCAGCGACCGTGGAGGCTGCGCAGCCCGACGCTACGGTACGGGTCACGCTGAAGCTGGGGACCGCAGGCGAAGCTGCGGCGCCTTCTGGCGCGATGGCGAATACACGCGCGGCCGCGGAGGCGATGCAGTTTGCGGATGATCCAAACTTTAAGGTCGCGGGCGTAACGGATTGGACGGCGGCGGGAGGGCATGGATCGGACTTCAGCTTGCGCACCAGCGAGGCCTTGACGCGAGAGACGCTGCGCATGCAAGCGGCAAAGGCAAACGCGCCGGGAACAAGCGATGCGGCCAAGGCAGCGGCATCGATTGCGACCGAGAATGCGCTGAAGGGTGCTTTGGCTGCGAAGCCGGGCAGCTATGACGCGAACTATCAACTGGGCAAGTTTTATCTGGATGCCGGACGCTACGGGGAGGCGATTCCGCTCCTGCAGGCGGCCCGCCAGGCGCGGTCGAATGACTACCAGGCTGGAATCGCGCTGACGGAGGCATTGTGGCGCGCCGGCGAAGTAGCGCGCGCGAAAGACGCGGCGCATGCGCTCGTGGCAGCACATGGCACTGCCGATGCGCATCGACTGGCGGGCGAGATCAATGAAGCATCGGGCGATCCACTCACTGCCGTGAGCGAGTTTGAGATTGCGGCGCGGCAGGACCCGAGCGAACAGAATTACTTTGAGTGGGGGTCGGAGCTGCTGTATCACCGGGCGGTGTGGCAGGCGCAGCAGGTCTTCGAGCAGGGCGTGAAGCTGTATCCGCGATCGGTGAGGATGCTGACGGCGCTGGGTGGCGCGCTATTTGCTGGCGCGCTGTATGACGATGCGGCGCAGCGTTTGTGCGCTGCCGCGGATCTGGATCCGGACAATCCGGAGCCGTATCTTTTCATGGGCAGGATTGAAATTGCTGCGCCGAATCCGCTGGCATGTACGGAGCAGAAACTGGACTGGTTTGCAACGAAACATCCTGAGAATGCGCTGGCGAATTATTACGAAGCGATGGCGCTGTGGAAGCGGCAGGAAGGCGCGTCAACTGCGGAGACGGTGCGAAAGGTAGAAGCGCGGCTGACGCAGGCGGTGACGGTCGATCCGAAGTGTGCGGATGCATATCTGCAGCTTGGGATTGTGAAGGCGGCGCAGCGGGAGTATGCGCAGGCGGTGACGTACTACACGAAGGCGATTGATGCGAATCCCGAACTCAGCGACGCGTATTACCGGCTGGGCGTTGCCTATGACCGGCTGGGAGATCGCGCCAAAGCGCAGAAGGAATTCGCACTGCACGACACAATCAAGAAGCGGCAGGCGGCGACAGTGGACCAGCAGCGGCGCGCGGTGAAGCAATTCCTTGTGATTCCGGAAGCGAAGACGGCGCAACCTGAGGCGCACTGAAATTGCTGTTGCGAACCGGATGCGACGCCGGGCGCACTGTGTCTACTTCGCGTGCAGATCGAAGGGAACGAACGCGCCGGCGCCCTCGCGAATGGTGATGATCTGGTTGGCTTTGACGTTGGTGAAGCGTTCGGTCTTCTGCGTGGTGGGCCATTTGACTTCAACTGCATCGACCGTCTCCGCGCTGCCGAGGCCAAAGTGGAGACGAAGATCGTTCTGAGACATGACGCTGCCGCCGCTGATCACTTCGCTGATTTGCGCGTGCTTGCCGGTGACGATGCGCACGCGCGCGCCGATGGCGGTGCGATTGCAATGGGTGCCGATAAGCTTAATCTTGATCCAGTTCTGGCGCGAGCCGGTGTTGTGAAGCAGAGACGGCGGATCGTTCATGTTGAGGACTAGGATGTCCATGCCGCCGTCGTTGTCGTAGTCGCCGAAGGCTGCGCCGCGACTGGAGAAGCGCTCGGTGATGCCGGGCCCCATCTCCGCTGAGACATCCTTGAAATGGCCGTTGCCGAGATTTCTGTAGACCAGGCGCGGATTCTTGAAAGTCTCGCCGAAGTTGTACTTATCGACTTCAGGATAGACGTGGCCGTTGACCTGTACGATGTCGGACCATCCATCATTGTCATAGTCGATGAAGCCGCAGCCCCAGGCCACGTAGTTGTTATTGATGCCGACACCGGCAGTAAACGAAACATCGCTGAAGGTGCCGTCGCCATTGTTGTGGTAGAGGTCGCAGGTATCGTCAGCGAAGTTGGTTTTGAAGATATCGAGCCAGCCGTCGCAGTCGTAGTCGGCTACGCCGATGCCCATGCCGGCCTGCTCGTGCCCGTCATCGTTGTAGGCGCATCCGGCCATCACGGCCACGTCAGTAAACGTTCCGTCGTGGTTGTTCTGGAACATCATGCTGGGTTGCGAATCGACCGCGACATAGATGTCGGGCCAGCCGTCGTTATCAAAGTCGCAGGAGACGGCGGTGATGGAGTAGCGCGGACCAGGCTTGAGGATGCCGGCCTTCTCTGAAACATCAGTGAACGTGCCGTCGCCGTTGTTGTGGTAGAGGATGTCGGTGTCGCCGGGAAGGCCGCGCGGGCCGCACATGGTCGGGATGCCTTTCCACTGACAGAAACTCATGTCCTGCGGGCTGAGCGGCTTGTCGGGATCGAGCTTGATGAAGTTGCAGACGAAGAGATCGAGATGACCGTCGCGGTCGTAGTCGA
>VFSW01013008.1_pt1 | contig 11580 bp, 21 predicted proteins | sample 5358111 | NCBI WGS metagenome assembly VFSW01 (sample SAMN11554181, study PRJNA540505) | mine drainage metagenome | isolation source: sediment from site ElyBrook_90M | place: USA: Ely Copper Mine, Vershire, VT | collected 2017 | reverse complement strand
TGGCCTGCCCCGCGTCGGCGATCTCGAGCCCCAGCTTGGCGAGGTAGTCAGCCCGTTTGCAGCGCGAGACGTCGACCCCATGGGCCAGCGTCGGCCGATGCACGGCGCCCATCTCCCGCACCACGCAGTCACGCCAGAGGCGCGCGAGCATCGCCTCGAGCTGCCCCTTGGCCTCGTCAGAGAGAGCCTCCTCGAGCAGCAGCAGCACGTGCAAGTGCGGATGCCACCCGCTCGCGCCGTCGGTCACCTCGAGCGCCCGCACGATCTCGACGTGGGCGAGCGCCTCGCACGTGCGCCACTCGCGATGCGAGCACATCCGCCGGAAGGCGTTGGCCACGCCCCGACGCATCGGACGCAGCGGCGTGCCGCGGTGGTGGCGCACCGTGAAGGTGGCCATCAGTGTGCGGTCGTAGCCGTGGTCCTCGACCAGGGCGTTGACGAGCTCCGCGTCGCGAGCGAGCAGCCGCGGGCCGCAGTGCTCGCACCCGCTGCGACGGTTGCAGGAGACGACCCCCAGGTAGCCCGCCTTGCCGTCCTGCCGTACGGCGATTTGCACGCCGGCCGTGGTGTGCCGCTTGCGATGGCAGGCGCGCATGGACTCGGGCAGCAGGGGCGACAGGTCCCGCTGGCGCTGGTAGCGGCCGTCGCGAGCGTCACTGCGCTCGCCCGCTTCACGCTCCGGGCGCGTGATTTCCGCGACCTCTTGGCGTCCCTGGTCGGTCGCGAAGTAGTGGCCTAACTGGCCGAGATTCCAAAGGTAGTCGTGCGCGCTCAGGCCCGGTACGGCCGATGGCACGGAAACGATGCCGACACTCTCCCAAGCGCTTACGCGGGACGGCGCCGAAGGCGCCGGGAAACCGCTCGGCGATTCCAGTGATACTGGATTCGCCGGCAAGTCGCACGGAAGCCCCGAGGTGCAACCCCCGAGGCGTTTCGCGCGCTGTCCCTCCCGAAGCTCTGCGAGCCTGGCCTGACGCTGAAAGTCGGCGACGACGGAAGGTAGGCGCGCCGCGAGCGCGCCTGACCTCACGTGCGGCGGGTCAGGCTTGGCCAGCGCGCGAGAGAGGCGCTAGCCTGGGGACGGAATCTGTTTCTTTTCGAGGGCGCGGGGCCGGCTCGCATGGTGCGAGGCGGCCTCTCGTCTTTTGTGGGCGTGAACATGGTGCGGTCTTTCCGGTCCGAGACCAGCTCGGGCCCTGAGGCAGCAGGAGATCAGGTCGACGGGACGGGACGTCTCGGCGGGCAGTGACCACCGGGCCCCTTGCCATCGGGGCGCACGTGGTCACGCAGCAGGTTGCCGCAGTTGAGGCAGGGCTTGTCGTCGGGGAGCAGCAGGTCGGCCACGCGGGCGCGGAAGGCGAGGCCGCACCCGTTGAACGTGTCGCCGTCGCCGGGCCCAGCGCCATTGAAGCAACGGAAGTACGAGGGCGGACCGTCCACCGTGACGTTGTCGGAGGTCTTGCAGTGCGGGCACGCCGGCAGGTTGCTCGGGGTCCCCGCACCCCGAGCCGAAGAGGGCTGTGGAGGGAGGGGGTGGTCGCCGACCTGGGTAGCGTGCTCCGGGCCGGAGTAGTCCTCGACGGGGGTACGCCTCGACCTCAGAGCGGACGCTGGCGCGTCCTCCCTGGGGGCTTCGCCGCCCCCAGCCCCCATGACGCGATCGTAGGAGTCGCACATGGGAGTCGCTGAGCGCGCAACGAGCTCGCGCGCCGAGATCTCGCCCGCGAACGCGAGGGAGAGCTCCCCCGCCTTGTCGGGGCTGATGGTGAAGTCGCGAGGCGGGTCGGTTTCGATGCGCAGGCGGAAGATCGTGCCCGCGGTGCTGACCTGCCCGTGGTCGACCAGGACGCGCAGGTAGACGCTCTCGAGCGACCGAACCACGCAGAGCTGCTCGAAGCGGCTCATGCGGCGCGCTTTCGCTTCGGCGCTGCCTTCGCCGTCTTCTCGGGGACCAGGTTGAGGACCGTGCGACGCAGCCACGTCGCGAAGGCCAGGCGCTCCCAGTACTTCGCGTTGGCCATGGCCGTCTTCCAGGCCGCGTCCAGCCGGTCCCGTTCCGACTCAGTGAACCGGAGCATCACGTTCGACTTGCGCTCGAGCATGAGTAACTGAATAGCGTCTCGGCCGAGCTCCGGTCAAGCAACCCCGTTACCGGCGACGTCGCCGGCGTCGGCCGACGGCGAGTTACGCCGTTGCTTGCGCGCCGGCGCCGGGAGAGTTACTCCTGCTCGAGGAGGTTCTTTCATGCCCTGGACGAAGCGCACCGCGCAGGTCGACACGATCATCCACTACGAGACCGTCGACGGTCAGGCCCTGACCGTGACCATCGAAGCCACCACGACGCGAGGGGCCGATCGCAAGCCCACCATGCGCCTGGCGCCCGTGGGCGAGTACAGCCGCGCCCAGGCCGCGTGGTTCGCGGCGACTATCCCCGCGGCGTGGGAGACCTGGGGCAAGGAGTTCCACTGATGCTCACCACGACGATCTGGGATGCGTGGGTGAGCCGAGACGGCAAGCTCGCCGAGATCAAGTACCTCTCCATGCGCGAGACTCCGCCGGGGTGCCAGGCGAGCTACATCGTCCGTGTGCGGCCTGCGCGAGCGGCCGACCAGGACCGCCCTCACGTCGTGCGTGTGTTCGCGTGCAAGAGCGACCGCGAGGCCATGAAGATCGCACGGCGGGAGGTGCGCTGATGGGCATGCGACGAGGCATCCGACTCAAGCGCTACCTCGCGGGCTGCGACCCCGGCTCTCCCCAGCGTCAGGCGGAAACACGCTACCGCGCTCGCAAGCTGCTGGCAGGGACGTGCATCTTCGGGGGCTGCAAGGCCCCCGTGGAGCCGGAGCACGTGCGGTGCGCGACGCACCGGGCGAAGTACGCGGACGCGGAGGCCAAGCGATGAGACCCATTCGGCTCGAGGTGCCGCCCGACGTCGCGGCGGCTGGGTGGGTCATCACGGCCGTGGAGATGGGCGCGGATGGCATCGTCCACGTCCAGGCGCAGCACAGCGTCCCGTTTCGCTGCGCCCTCTCGGACGATCGTATCGCCGTCATCTCGGACTACTCCACACCCGTCACCGTCCATGCGGTTCCCATCGACACGGAGTCCCGATGATCCGCAACGCCGCAGACTTCGTCTTCGCGCTCATCCTCTCCATCGCCCTGGGCGCGACGCTGCTGCGTTGCGGGACGGGACGCACCGCGCCCGAGTTCGAGGACGCAGCGCCCGAGGCCGCGGCCCACGACGCGGGCTGCATCCCTCGCAACATCGCACCGGGCTGCGTTGGAGGTGACCTGTGAAGCTCCTCGACCGTTGGCGCGAGCACCTGGGCCTCGACCGTCTCCGCATCGACATGACCGCGGCCCTGGAGGGGATCTCGCTGCTCTCGGCGAGGACGGCCGACCTGCGAGACAACCTGTCCAGGCTCGCCAGGGCCCCGAGCCCGCGGCCGTTCGTGAGTCTGCTGGCCATCGGCAGGCGCGCGGACGGTGGGAAGCTCGGCCGGCGCATCACCATGGGCACGGCGAAGCACATCGAAGAGAGCTATTCGGACACGCTCGCACTGCGCCCGATGGTGCCGATGGGTCAGATCGACGTCATCGTGTTCGCAGACCTCGAGCTCGTCGAGGTCACGGGCATCTTCGTCGGCACCGACCTTGTCCATGCGCAGCTCGGGCCCTGCCCCTACGCGCGCATCGCGAGTGTCGTTCAGCCGGGCGTGGAGATCCGCGCCGCGTGCTGTCTGCGCAAGCGACCCTAGCGCAGCTTGCGGTCCACGGCCTGGGCGACCAGCCACATGCCCACCAGGAACATCAGCGCGCCCGTGCCCGTCGACAGGCCCTCGCCGTCGACGTCGTCTCCTCCCTGCACGCGCTGGCGGTTGCGGCGCAGCCGCTCCCGGAGCTCGTCGTCGGTCATCGCTGCAGCTCCCGCACGACCAGGAAGAGGAGCACCATCTCGACGATCCCAAGGCCCTCGCTCAGCGGATCGCCCGTCGCCGGAGGCGGCACCGGCTCGCCGGCCGGGACGTTCGCGGTCGGCGAGAGGGTCTTCAAGTACGCGCCAAACTTGTTCAGATCCGCCAGCACCCCGCGGCCCGTGTTGTACGCCTCGGTCGCGTCGAGGATGGTCGCGTCGCGACCGGCGAAGTTGATGGCGCGCTTGGCGAGCGCGGTCCACTTGGCGTCGTCCTTCGCCGACAGCGGTGGCTTGAGGGCCTCGACCGCGAGCGCGAGCTGCACCTGGTAGGCGCCGACCTGGTCCTGCAGCGCGGCGACGTCGTCACTGGTGACCACGCCTCGGAGCCTAGCTCCATGCGCGCCGAGACGCGGAGGCTAGAGCTTGCCCTTGAAGATGAGCGCGCCCAGGGCGCCCATCACCATGCCGTCCTGCTTGGCCTTCTTGAGGCGCTTGCGCATGTTCTCGACGCCCTCCACGGCCTTGACCGCCGCTTCCATGTCGGCCTTGGCGACGACCACGAGGTCATTTTCCTTCATCAGCTTGATGGCCTTGACCGCCGCGGTGCGCGCTTCCTGCGTGGGCTCGCCGTCCTCGACGCTTTGCGCGAGCGCCACGAGCTTTTGCACCGTTTCCACAGCGTCCGAAGTTGCCATGGGCTCACGATAGAGCGTCAGGGAGGCGCGATCCACCCCAGAAGCACCATTGCCTGCACGACACGAAGCACTCCACGCGCGCTCATGTCACGTTGGGCATCGGATAGATGCTCCCAAGCGGCGCCCACGGGCGCGCCGTGCTGCTTTTGCTGCTTGCGGGAGATGAGATACGCCAACTTCGCAATACGCTTGCAGTCCTCGGGGCCGAAGCTCGCATCGAGGGTGGGCAGCGGCAGCTCGGCAAGCCGTTCGTCGGCGACCATGTCCAGGGTGGTGACTGGCATGGAGCTACGGTAGCAGCGGGCTCCCCCGGTGTGTGCGCGGTCGGGCGACCTTCCCCGGATGCCCTGACCCCGCACCGGGGGCGCTCGCTTTTCACGAGGCGCCTGAGCACACGCGCAGCTTGCTCGAGCCACGCCATGGAGGGACGCTCTGGTCCATGGCCATGTCCAAGAAGACGGCACTCGCGCTCGCGCGGGCGCGCACCCATCACGTCAAGCCCATCGTCGTGCGCACCACCGTCGTCAAGAAGCCCAAGCACCACAAGCGCCGCGGGGGAGGCGGAGGGCTGTCCATGGGCAGCTTCCTCAGCCCGCAGCGCACCGAGATGGCGCTGGCTGGCGCGGCCATGGGCTACATCGACAAGAGCGGGTGGAACCTGCCGAAGCTGCCCGTCCTCGGGGAGCACGGCACCATCGCCGTCGCGGCGCACATGCTGAGCGACAACGGCCGCAACAAGATCGCCGCCAACGTGGCGACCTTCGCCATCGCTCTGAGTGCGTACGAGTTCACCAAGACGGGCTCCATCAGCGGGCCCGGCGACGACGACGCCTTCGGCGTCTGACGGCCTCGCCCCGTCTCGGCCTGCAGCGCACAGCGCGGGCCTCCCGACTTCGCAGATCCGGGGACATGCCCGCGCCGCGTGAAACATCGGTGCGAGAAAGCAAAACGACGATGGCAGGCTATCCGAGGGTGATTGGGTACGTGGCGGGCCACGGCTACCCGGGGACAGGGGTGTACGGGGACTACGTCGTGGGCGCCGCTCCCGCGCCGCACGGCGCGCCCATCATGGTGCATCCCGCGGGGCCGCCCGTCGTGCACTCGGCGCCCTGGCGGCCGATGATCGCCCCCGGCTCGCCGCCCGTGGGCGAGGGCCACGTGCCCATGCCCCTGGTCGCCGAGACCTTCGGAGGCGTGTGGGGCGCCGCGGGCGCGGCGGCCGGCGTGATGATCCAGTTCAGCGCGAGGCCGCAGAAGCCGTTCAAGATGACGCGCATCCTGGCGCGCTCCACCATCCTGTCCAACGCCAACGGCACCGCCAACGGCACGCCGCTGGGTCAGATCTTCGTGGGCACCGACCTGCAGCAGGCCGAGCTCGGGTACATCGACCTGGCCACCATCGGCGCAGGCGGAAGCTTCGACACCTGGGTGTCCATGAAGCAGGCCGAGCCCGGCGTGTGGATCCGCTTTCAGGTCACGCTCACGGCCTACCCGACCGCGCCCGACGCGCTGTCGGTCAACCTCACGGGCATCGGGCACTACCTGCACTGAGTCGCGGCGGCGCCGCGGCGCAGAAAGGAGACAGGGCCCATGCGCATCCGTGTGAGCGTGCCGGACAAGCACGCCGATCCGCACGTCATCAACGCCGTCCTCGAGGGGGTGACGCGACTCGACGAGTCGCTCATCCGCGCGGGCGAGTCGCCGACCTCGCGGCAGCTCATCGCCCAGGGCGCCAAGTGGCGCCCCGAGCCTCCGGGCGACGAGTTCTTCGACAACGGCAGCACCATCGCCTCGCGCGGGTGGGGCGATTGCGACGACTGGGCGCCGCTTCACGCGGCGACGCTGCGCGCGAGCGGCGAGGACCCGGGGGCGACAGCCATCGTCGTGCCCTCGGGTCCCTCGACCTACCACGCCATCGTCAAGCGCTCGGACGGTTCGCTGGATGATCCGTCCATCGCCGCGGGCATGAAGCCCATTCGCACGGGCCGCGTCGGCGGCCCGGACGGCGAGAGCATCCAGATCCTGGCATGCGATCCGCACGACCCGGACCGCATCTACGAGGGGTCGCTGCTTCCCACCACGAGCCCCATGTCGCTGCACTGCGGACCGACCTTCGCGGTGCGCGCGGCAGGCGAGGGCATCTACGAGGCGCGGTGCGACGTGCCCATGAAGGGCTCGCCCCTGGTCGGCATGAAGCACCGCCACCACCGCCACGGCCGGCGCGTGCACGGGGGCGTGCCCTACGCCATGAGCGTGCACAGCTACGGCGAGCATCCCGCCGTCGCCCTGGACCACGCGGTGTGCGGGGCGCTCGACTGCGGCGACGCGGCCGACACCCTCACCCCGACCGACCGCTACAAGCTGCTGGCGCTGCAGGGCGTCCTGTGCGGCATGCACCCGCGCGACGTGCATGCGCACGTCATCGGGCAGCTGCAGGCCAGCGGCTGCCCCCCCCATCAGGCCGCGGCGATGGCGAAGGAAGCCGTCGTCGGAGCCGCGCGCATGGCGCGGCACTTCGTCGGTCGGGCGGGCGCAAGCATGCCCGGTCAGGGCGCTGTGGCTTACGCTACCGCCGCGAGGTGAAGCCCCCATGTCGTCGTTGCGTAGCTGGCTCCGAAAGACTCCCCAACCGCACCTGGTGCGCATCCGCACCGAGGACGGCGAGGAGACCAACATCAAGCTGTCGGACAACGCGCGTCACCGCTGGACGCACGCCGCCGAAGCCGTGACCAACGCGCGGGCCACGATGGTCACGTGCCTGGACTCCACGGGCACGATCCTGCGCAGCATGCCCCTCGAGTACGAGGAAGAGACGCCCGTCGACGAGGACGAGAAGGAGCGCAAGCGCTACGAGCAGCAGCTTCGCAAGGATCGCAACGAGATGGCCGCGGTGCTCGAGGCCAACGGCCGGCAGCTCAACACGGCGTTTCGCCTGGGCGCCGAGAGCGCGAACAAGGGCCAGGAGCACCTGGTCGGCCTGGTCGACACGCTCGCGCAGCACCTGACGAGCGCCATCACGAGTCTGCACAACCAGAGCGTGAACCTCGCCAACGTCGTCAGCTCGCTGGGGGGCGTCGAGCAGCCCAGCCAGCACGACCAGAACGGGCAGATGCTCACCAACCTTCTTGCGCTCGCCGCGCAGGCGCAGAGCAGCAAGCCCGACGCCAAGCCCGCCGACAAGAAGCCCAACGGAGCGAAGTAATGGTCGGCATCCCCGAGCTGCTGATGTTTCTCGCGCTGCTCGACGAGCAGCAGGGCGGAGGAGGCGGCGGAGGGGGCGGCGGGCCCGTGCCGCCACCCTACGTGCCTCCTTCGCCGCCGCCTCCGGGCCCGTACAGCCCTCCGGCTCCCCCGCCGCCGCCGTTTGTGCCGCCGCACGTGGTCATCGAACCGCCCTCGCCCGGTCCCGCTCCGCCGCCCGCGCCGGGGCCCCATCCGCCGCCGCACATCGTCTTCCATCAGCTGCCGCCGCCTGGCGTCTTGCCGGGCCCTTGGCCTACGCCCGTCGTGCCCTCGAGCCTGCCGCCCTTCCCCGGGCCCGGCTGGCGCGCGTGCGCGCCGCTGTCGGCCGCCATCATCGCGCGAGCCCAGTACTGGAACCCCATCCTGTGGAACTACCGCAGCCAGACGGTGCGGCAGGCGCACGCCCAGGAGCAGCTCGGGGGCCAGTGGATCACCTTCGCCGCCGCGTGGCACCCCGACGCGAACGGCACGCCCCACAAGATGATGGCCACCGAGGCGTGGTGTCTGGTCGGCCCCTCGCCGACGCCTCCCGCGCCGGGTCCGACGCCCGCCGTCGCGGCCGTGGGCCCCGAGCCCTTCGCGGGCGCGTGGCAGTCCGATCCCGAGTACGTCAAGCGCTACCAGGCTGCACTGACGTACCTGTCGAGCGCGCACGGCAGGCCCGCATGGAACCCGCAAGGCGTCGACGGCGGCGCAGGGCCGCACACGATGGGCGCGGTCAAATCCTTCCAGGGTGACAACGGCCTGGGCGTCGACGGCGAGTGCGGCTCGGCCACCTCGAGCGCCCTCGACGCGATGCTCGGATACCCCGTGCCGGCCGGAGGCTACCCGCCGCCCGGTGGAGGCGGGGGCACGCCCGCCTCGCCGCCTGACGTGGAGCCGGCCGCCTCATGAAGCTCGGGGGCGACGCGCTGCTCGTGGTCTTGCTGCTCGCCTTCGCGGCGAGCGGCAGCCACGACACGCCCTCGCCCAGCCCCACGCCCTCGCCGAGCGGCGGCGGGGTGCCCATGAAAGCGACCTTCGAGCCGACGAGCATCCCGGGCGCGCCCTCGGCGCAATCGCAATGGGTGATGACCCGCTACGACTGCGCCCTGGAGCTCCTCCAGGACCAGCTTCCCCCCCAGTACGACGCGGAGGAGGTCGCGCGCAGCGTGGTCGCGCACTGGGCCATCGAGACGCAGTGGGGCACGCACGAGTACAACTTCAACCTCGGGGGGATCCACGCGAGCCCCGGTCAGGCCTACTTCAACTCGACCGACGCGGGCAGGCCCACGCGCTTCGCCAGCTACGGCAGCCTCGAGGACGGCGCGAAGGCGTACGCCGGCATGCTGATGGGCAAGTTCAAGCAGTGCGCGCTGCAGCTGATGGACGCGCCCGACGCGCCCGGCTGGTACGTGTGCCTGGGGACCAAGGGCTACTACGCCGCGAATCCCAACGCCGCGAGCCTCATCACCTCCGCGCGCTCGACCGTGGCCTCCATCCTCAAGGCGCAGGGGATCGCATGAGCGGCGACGCGACCACGCAGCGGTGGGGCGACCAGCTCACGGCGTCGGTCACGTCGTCGGGAGGCATCCTGCCCGTCAGCTGGTCGACCAACACCAAGCAGCTCATCGCCGCGCACTGGCGCTGGCCGCTGATGTGGGGCCTTCGCATCAGCATCGTCCCGGCCCTCGACGCCACCGAAACGGCGACCTTCACCATCACCATCACCTGCACGGTGGGCTCGGGGCAGACGGCCATCCCCGTGGTCTTCACCTACGTGCTCGCTCCGGTCGCGGGCGTCTATGCCCCCATCAACGACCTGCAGCAGATCCCCGCCGAGGACGTGCAGGTCATCGCGACGGTGACGGGCCAACCCGCCGCCGCCGCGGGCGTCAAGGACAACATCGTGGTGGGCGCGGTCATCGCGCCGTTCACGGATCCGCACGGCCTGACGCGCCTCTACGACTGGATGATGACGCCTCCCAACGAGCAGCCGGAGGGAGGCCGCTGGATGGACGGCCGGCCGTTCGCAGACCAACGCCTGACGTACCGATGAAAGGGCACCGACCATGACCGAGACACTGGACTTTCGCCTCGCCGATGGGACTGACGTCATCCTGACCAGCTTCTCTGCCGCGGACGTCGCGGCGCTCGGGAACTTCGCGTACGTCGACGCCAACCCGGCCGTGACCACGGCCGCGGCTGCGATCAAGACGGGCTTTGCGGCCATGAAGCTCACCAGCAAGAGCTCGGGGAAGTTCTTCGCGTCGATGATCGCCAAGTACGCGGCCGTCGCGGCCGACGACGTGACCTTCACGGTCGACGTCTACACCGACGCGGTCCCCGGCACGCCCATGACCCTGCCGGCCAACGCGCACCCGGTCGGCCAGAACTGCTTCGTGGACAACTCGGGCGCCGGCATCGCCCCCACTGCGGGCGCGACGGCCGTGCACACCGTCACGGCGCCCGACACGACCCTGGGCACCGCGGGCGTCGCGATGACGCTGGAGTTCTCGGGGTACGCGCTCGGGCCCGCGCCGGGCCTGATACCCGTGGGGCAGACCTGGTACGTCGTCTTTTCGGTGACCAACACCGTCGCCGCGCGAGCCATCACACAGCTCGCGATGAGCGCTCAGGAATTCGTTGGGTAGCCCGTGCCTGCGCGCATCACAGCGCCCAGTTATCCAGCTCGCGGCGACACGAGCGACGGCAGCGACACGCTCTCGAGCGACGCGGCGCAGGGCAGCTTGAGCTTCTACCTGCGCGACAGCGACGGCAACGAGCACCTGATCGTCCCCGGGGTGGGCTTCACGCTGCGCGTCCGCCTGCCCACGGGCGAGGACCAACTCTGGACCCCGAGGACTGCACCATGACGTTTTACGCGCTCGGCACACCCGAATCGCTGCCCGCCAATCTGCGCGACGAGGAGGGCAACGTCTACCCCGTGCAGCCCATGACGGGGGCACCCATCCCGGGAGGCGCGACGCAATCGACGTTCGTCTTCCAGCCTGGGGGCGTGGCCGCGGGCAACACCTTCACGTCCTGGGCCGCGCTCTATGCCGCGTTCAACCTCGCGTGTCCCGCCAGCACGAAGGGCACGCGCTCGCCGAGCACCATCCGCATCGACGACGCCTTCACGTCACCGGCGACCATCCCGGCCGGGGCCTACAACCTGGATGGCGTCAGCTTCGATGCGGCGGCAAACGAGACAACCAACACGGGCGGAGCGGCCCTCGACATTGCGGCGGGCGTGACCTTCACGGTTCCGACTCCGGGCCTGAGTCTGGAGTTCCGAAGCGCCATCTACGTCACCTTTCAGGGCGGCGCAGCGTGCATCGTGAACGCCGGTGCGACGCAGGAGACCAACATCTTTCTGCGCGAAGGCTCGCAGCTGCAGTGCTCCGGCGCGGGCGCGTTCCTGGCCACGACCAACGGCTTTGGTCTGGTCACTGAGGCCGACGCAAGCATCATCGGCGATGGGGTGCATGCAGTCGTGACCAACGCGGGGCCGGGCGTTTCTACGGTCCATGCCTACGGCGCATCGCTCGTCGCTGCTGCAGCCACGAGCGGCGCGGGACTGACGGTCTACTGGGACTCCATCCTGCCCGGTGCGCAGGGGGCCGGGGTCACGCTCGACAACGTGAACGATTACTCGCCCGCGGCGCCGGCCGACTGGCCAGCCCCCGTTCCGACAAAGCAGAATGTCGCCCTCGACACGATTGCGGCCGTAGCGGTCAACCAC
>VFSW01013007.1_pt1 | contig 11582 bp, 11 predicted proteins | sample 5358111 | NCBI WGS metagenome assembly VFSW01 (sample SAMN11554181, study PRJNA540505) | mine drainage metagenome | isolation source: sediment from site ElyBrook_90M | place: USA: Ely Copper Mine, Vershire, VT | collected 2017 | reverse complement strand
CCTCAACGCTGCCTTCCAGGGCATCAGCACCACGCTCGGCTCCTACATCAGCTAGTTCCCGTCCCTTCAAGGACAGAACTGCTCAAACCTGCCGTTTCGTCCTTCCGCGGGAGAGTTCTGGTCGCAATCTTTGGGCCCGCGTACTCTCCCCTGCAAGGTTATAGGTTTGGTTGTGCCCAGATATGCTATTCGAAAGAGAGACTAAAATGAAAGCCTCCCTTATGAAGCTTTTCCGTAAATTCAAGAACCTTGCCAGCCGGGAAGAGGGACAGGACATTATTGAATACGCCATGCTTCTGGCTCTTGTCGCCTTTGGGGCTACAGCCGGCATTAGGTCCATGTCTACTGGCGTGAACTCCGCATTAACGGGAGTCAGTACCACACTCAGCAACAATATGGGTAGCGGTAGCAGCTCGGGTGGCAGCTCAGGTGGCAGCTCAGGTGGCAGCTCAGGCAGCTCAGGCGGCTCTGGCGGCAGCTCCGGCAATGGCGGCAATGGCGGCGATGGCGGCGATGGCGGCGGCCACGGCGGCGGCCACGGCGGCCACGGCGGCCACGGCGGCGGCGGATAGGCGCTCAGAACCATGAGCCAAGTGCAACAGGTCTCCAAAAGCACGGATTGGGCTGCTAAACGCCTGGTCGCTTTCGGAGCTACTGCTGGCATCAAGGCTCTGGCCATTGTCCTCAACTCCGCATTCAAGGGAATCAGCACCACGCTCGGCTCGTACATCAGCCAGGACGCAGTACTCACCTGATAAGCATTTCTCACATGGATCGGGTTTTTTGTCAGCCGAATTGAGGCTGCGGGGAGCCGGTTGCGCGTCGGCCCGAAACAGTCTTGCGGATCGTCCGAGCGGTCCTGGAGATTCTGTATTGGCTCGGAGCCGTTTTGATTTCATAGATTCGCCGCGCTGGCCTTGGCGAATTGCGGGTAATGGTCCTCTGCGGATAAGGAGTTCGGCAGCACAAGGCTGCGAAGGCCCTGGCTTGGATATACTTTCCCGGATGGGTTTCGTAATGCTCCCTCTCCAATCAACTCCCTGGAATCTCCCATCACCTTTGGTAGAAGCTGCGTCTACAGACACTCCATTTCCCGATGGCTCCTAAGTCGTATGGAACAGTTCCCCAGGCAAGCAGATACTCGGGATCAGAAACCAAACGCTCCCGGCCACGGAATACGCGTCACGGAATTCGCCTGTACGTCCGGACGTCGAATAGATGCTGTTGCGCAGATTCCGGGAGCACGGATGAGGGAAGCGGCACGCTTCCATTCCACCGAACGAGGCCTGCGTTCGCCTCCTCTGGAGAAGGAACCATGAACAAGATCACGCGGTCCTCACTCGTTCTCATCTGCACGGGGCTGTCTCTGCTTTGGAGCCTCAGTCTCTACCGAAGTCCCGATTTCCACGATGGCGTGATGCCGGACTTCCGGGAGATCTACTATGCAGGCCGCTGCGCACTACATCACAATGATCCCTATAATCCGGCCCAGATGCGAGCGGTATTCGACGCGGAGGGCGGCAAGTTCCCCCCTCATCCGGTTTCGCAAAGGAAACTGGAGGTACTCCTTTTCGTCGTGGTCTACCTTCCCACGGCCATGCTGCTCACACTTCCGATTGCGCTGCTGCCGCTGTTTCTGGCCAAGCTGCTATGGATGCTGCTGAATGCAGGCGTACTGGCGCTGGCTGCCTATCTGGTTTCGGATCTTTGCCTTCCCAGGTCAAGAACGTTGTGGGCCTGGATGGCGGCGTTCCTCCTATTGAACAGCGTAAATATTCTGGCTTCCGGCAATGCGGCGGCGCTGGTTGTCGGTCTGTCGATCATGGCTGTCTGGTGCTTCCTGAAGAACCGGTTTGGACTTCTCGGTGTTCTTCTCCTCTCCGTCGCTCTCGCCATGAAGCCGCACGACTCCGGCTTCCTCTGGTTGTTTTTCCTGCTCGCAGGCGGCCTCTATCGCAAGCGAGCCCTCCAGGCCCTGGCGGTAACCGCACTCTTGGCAATGCTCGCGGTTCTATGGGTCCATAGGGTCTCTCCGCATTGGCTGCAGGAGATGCATGAAAATAACGTGGTGGTGACAGCCCCCGGCAACACCTCCGACCCGGCCGCGACCAACAGCGATAGCGGTACGATGGTACAGATCATCGACCTGCAGTCCGCATTCACTGTCTTCACCAACGACTATGCCACCAGCCAGGCCGCCGGCTTTTTGGTCAGCGGAGTGGCCATCGGATTGTGGATTTTCCTCGTAGCGCGCAGACCCGTGGACATGGAGCACGCGTTGCTGGCCCTGGCGGCCGTCTCCGCACTCTCGATCCTGCCCGTCTATCACCTACCCTATGACGCAAAGCTGCTTTTGCTCACGATTCCAGCGTGCGGAATGCTTTGGTCATCCAAGGCGCGGGGGCGTTGGACCGCCCTCATTCTGACCTGGACGGCAATTGCCGCGACCGGAGATATTCCACTCATCGCCATTACCACTGTTACCTCGCGTCTGACGATATCTTCCGCGACCTGGGCCGGAAAGCTGGAAGCCATGCTCCTTCTCCATCCGGTGCCCATACTCTTGCTGGGGACCGGAGGATTTTATCTTTGGGCATTCGCCACATACCGGCAGGGGCACAATCTGGAGCTTCCGGGGGACGGTGAACGCGAGAAGCCTGTAGTTCCATATAACGATCAAGTCGCGCTGCAACAGCCTTTGCGAGCGACGGCACTGGAGAGTTAGAACCATGATCAACCGAAAGCGCATCGCGGTGGTAATGCCCGCATACAACGCCGAAAAGACATTGGAACAGACCGTCCGCGAACTGTCCGACGTGGTGGACATCAAGATCCTGGTCGACGACTCCAGCTCCGACCAGACCGCGGCTCTCTCCAGGCGCCTCGGTGTGCAGACCTTCGTCCACGACGCCAATTACGGCTATGGCCGCAATCAGCAGACCTGCTATCGCGAGGCTCTCGCCGCGGGCGCAGACATCGTGGTCATGGTCCATGCCGATTACCAGTACACTCCCCTGCTGGTTCCGGCAATGGCCGGCATGATCTCCAGCGGCGTCTATGACATGGTGCTGGCCTCGCGCATCCTCGGCAATGGCGCCCTCAAGGGCGGCATGCCGCTCTACAAGTTCATCTTCAACCGCATGTTGACGGCTTTTCAGAATCTCTTCCTGGGCGTCAAGCTCTCTGAGTATCACACCGGCTTCCGCGCCTTCTCACGCGAACTGCTGGAGAAGCTTCCCCTGCTTGAAAACTCCGACGACTTCGTCTTCGACAACCAGATGATCGCGCAGGCCGTCATGTTCGGCTTCAACATCGGCGAAATCTCCTGCCCCACAAAGTACTTCGAGGAAGCCTCCAGCATCAACTTCAGGCGCAGCGTGGAATACGGCCTTGGCGTCCTCGCCACAACCGCCCGCTTCGTCGCCCACAAGGCTGGCGTGCTTCGCTCGCCGATCTTCGGCGCGCGGGGGAGAAAAATCACACGGCAGTACTACACCCACATCCAGCAAGGTTCCTGACACACCCATCGCATCCGTGGTTCATCGGCCGCCGATTGGAGCAAAATCCGATGGCGCAGCCGTACCGCCGCGCGTCAAAATGGCAGTGAGCATTCCTTTGACCAGCTCCCGCGCTCCGCCTCCGAAGTGAGTTGTATCAACAGAGCTGTAATCCTGAGCGACCGCAGCGGAGCGGTGGGAGTCGAAGGACCTGCGGTTCCGGCTGCCAGAATCTGCAAAGAACTTTGCAAACTCGGGGCGGCGCACGTCAATAACGGAGAGGGAGATGCCCTTGCATCCAGACACAACCACCGCACAGCGCGCCCTGCATACGCGCGGGCCGGAGTGGACAGCGCTCTCGCTCTATGCGGCGCTCGTCGCGTTCGCCATTCCCTATCACGAACCATGGGCCGATGAAGCCCAGGCATGGCAGTTGGCTCGCAGCCTCTCGCTCTCCGAGCTCTTTCACACCTACATCCGCTTTGAAGCCTCGCCCGGCCTCTGGCATTTCATCCTCTGGATTCTGGTTCATCTCCACGTCGGCTACGCGGGCATGCATTGGTTCTGCGGCGTCATGGCCCTGTCCGCAACCGCCCTGCTCATTTTTAAAGCTCCCTTCCCCCGCTATCTAAGACTTTCGCTACCCTTCACCTTCTTCCTCCTCTATCAGTACGCCGTGGTTGCGCGCAACTACGTGCTCGTCCCGGTGCTCCTCTTCCTCATCGCCTGGTACTGGAAGAAAAGCCCGGCACTGCCCGCTCTGCTGCTCGGCCTGCTGGCCAACGTCGCCCTGCATGCCGCGGCCATCTCTGGCGGGCTGGCCATTGTCTATTGCATCGAGCAAATCCGCTCTGGCGCGCTCAAAGACCCCAGCCGCCGCCGTCAGTTGCTGCTGTTCTCCGTCGTTCTGCTCTGCTTCTATTCGTTTGCGCTGTGGACAGCGTGGCCGCCAAAGGAGCTCTCTCAGCATCTCTCTATCGTCCGCGGAGAAGCGGTGTCTGTCTTTGCCTGGATATCCGTCGCTCTTCTCTGGGGAATCTGGCAGCCCTGGGCGCTCTCCATCGTCTTTTGGATTGCCATCGCTCTCTGCCTCCACTCCCGCCGCTGCCTCTACTATCTTTTGCCTGTCCTGTTTTTTGCCCTCTTCTCTGCCGTTGCGCACCCCAACTGGTGGCACGCAGGCCTTCTCGTTCCACTCCTTATCGCTCTTCTGTGGATCACGTGGCCCGCTCCCGGCGCCGCAGTCGGCCGCCGCGAAGCCGCCGGCCGCATCGCCATGGTCCTTCTCGCCGTCGTCCAAATCGCCTGGGCGGTCAACGCCATTCAATACGACCACTACAACGCGTTCTCTCCCGACCTCGCAGTTGCTCGATATCTCAAGCCCTACGTTCAGCAGAACACCCACATCGCCATCACCTATTGGGACGAGCCGCGCGGCCACGCGTTCGGAGCCATCGGAATCCTGCCCTACTTCGACCGCAACATCTTCGTCAATCTGCCCGATCCCTACTGGTCGTGGGACAATCGCAACCCCACCGAAGACCGCTGCAACGCCATCCTCCCGTCCCACCCCAAAATTGTTCTCGTCGAAACCAGCAGACCTGGCCCCAATCAACCGACCAACCTCTTCTGTAATGTTTTTGAGTCGATGGTGCTCTACTGGTACTGTTTCGTCGGCAGCTTCTGCGGTGCAAGGCCGGAAACCATCGGCGTTTTTCGTTCTGGCTGTCACGTAGTCTTCGAGTATCCCGGCGCATCGCCCAACCCGCAAACACCCGCGCCGGCAGGCCGCTAGACCATGGTGACTCCGAGCCTGGACAACGGCCCCTCCATGATGCTGATCGAAGGCAGCCTCACGGCCATCGGCTTCGCCATTGCCTTCGCAATGCCTCGGCTCGGCTCATCGTGGTTCGCGCGCATCGAGCACGCATTCTCAAGCCTCGCGCGCAGAAAGCGTCTCTCCGTCTTCGCCGTCGGCGCCGCCGCGCTTCTGCTGCGCCTGGCCATTCTTCCCTTCTGCCCCATTCCCCTGCCTTTTGTGCAGGACGACTTCAGCTTCCTGCTCGCCGCCAACACCTTCGCCCTCGGCCGCCTCACCAATCCCACCCCGACGATGTGGGTCCATTTTGAAAGCATCCAAATCACCATGCAGCCCACCTACATGTCCATGTACTTTCCCGCGCAGGGCCTCCTCCTCGCCGCGGGCAAAGTGCTCCTCGGCCATCCCTGGTTTGGGCTGCTCATCGTCAATGCACTCATGTGCGCCAGCTTCTGCTGGATGCTGCAGGCCTGGCTCCCGCCCAAATGGGCTCTGCTCGGCGGCGTCCTCGCCATTCTGCGCATCGGCCTCTTCAGCTACTGGATCAACACCTACTCCGGCGGCGGCTCCGTTGCGGCTCTCGGCGCGGCGCTCCTGCTTGGCGGCTTGCCCCGCTTTATCCGTCACACGCGCCTTCGCGATGCACTGCTGATGGGCGCCGGCGTCAGCCTGCTCGCCCTCAGCCGTCCCTATGAAGGACTGCTGATTTGCCTGCTCGGGGCCATCCTTCTTGCGCACTCCATCTTTGCCGGCAAGCGCCGTCTCTCCCTCGCGCTCGTCCTTCGCCGCACCGCGCTGCCACTCGCAATCGTTCTCGCATCCGTCGCGTGGCTCGGCTACTACGACTACCGCGCCTTCGGCAATCCTCTCACCCTGCCCTACACTGTCGACCGCGCCGAGTACGCCGCCGCGCCCTACTACATCTGGCAATCCCCGCGTCCCCTGCCCGTCTACCGGCACGAAGTCATCCGCGACTTCTACGTCCATCAGGAACTCGGCTCCGCCATTCGCCTGCACACCGTCGCCGGCCTGCTCACCGAAGAGCTGGTGATGAAGCCGCTGCGCATGTTCCTCTTCTTCGCGGGCTTCGCCCTGCTTCCGCCGCTCATCATGCTGCGCCGGGCCGTCTTCGATCGCCGCATTCGCTTTCTTGTCGTGTGCGTCGCTGTCGTCTACTGCGCTGTGATCGTGGAAACCTGGCTCATCCCGCACTACTTCGCCGCCATCACCCCCGCACTTTACGCCCTCGGCCTTCAGATGATGCGCCATTTGCGCCAATGGAAACCGGGCGGTCAGCCAGTGGGCATCGCCATCCAACGCTTCGTGGTAACTCTCTGCATTGCGCTCGCCGCGTTGCGTCTGGTGGCCGAGCCGCTCCACATCGGCCTGGCCACCTGGCCCAGCGGCTCATGGGCCTCCACATGGCACGGCCCCGGCCGCATGGGCCTCCCACGCAAACACATCGAAGATCAGCTCAACCGGTTGACCGGCGGCCAGCTCATCCTCGTACGCTACTCGCCCGAGCACAGCTCGCTGGATGAGTGGGTCTACAACGCGCCCGACATCGACGGCTCGAAGATCATTTGGGCCCGCGAGATGGATGGCGCCAACAACAAGGAACTGATGAATTACTACAAGGACCGCAAGGTTTGGCTCGTCCAGCCGGACAACGATCCCGTCAGCCTGTCCCCGTATCCCGCGCAATAAAGCCACGGCTTTGAAGGGTTCGGACTGCAGACCTCGGATGAGGGCATCAATGAAAGCCGGGCCGTGAGCCGGTCCAGCGCCGGCTCAACCTTCTACAGTGAGCAGGGCAGATGCAGTTCTCGAGTGTACGCGTATCTATAAAAGAGCTGAGTAGATGCAGGCGAAGACCGTAGAAAGCAACGTTGACGGCGCCCGCTTGCAGAGCTTTGTCTTGCCTGTTGCGCAGAGAACGTCTTTTAATTCAGCAGCCTGGCTGCATCCTTGGCAAAATAGGTCACGGCGAAGTCCGCGCCGGCGCGGCGGATGCCGACCAGCGACTCAAGAATAGCGCGGTCCCGATCCAGCCAGCCTTTGGCAATCGCCGCCTGCAGCATCGAGTATTCGCCGGAGACCTGGTAAGCCCCGATGGGCACGTCCACCCGCTCCCGCGCCGCTCGAATCACATCCAGGTAGGGCATGGCGGGCTTCATCAGAATCATGTCCGCGCCCTCGCTCAGGTCGAGATCGATCTCGCGCATGGCCTCGCGGAGGTTGGCGCCATCCATCTGGTAGGTTTTGCGGTCGCCGAACTGCGGCGCCGAGTCGGCCGCCTCGCGGAAGGGCCCGTAGAAGGCGGATGCGAACTTGGAGGCATAGCTGAGGATCGGCGTGTCCGCGCTGCCCTGCTCGTCGAGCGCCTGCCGGATGGCCGCGACGCGGCCGTCCATCATGTCGCTGGGGGCGACCACGTCGGCGCCGGCACGCGCCAGGCTGGCGGCGGTGCGGGCCAGCAGGGCCAGGGTCGGATCGTTCTCTACGGTCCAGCCGTCACGTGTTTCCTTCACAATGCCGCAATGGCCGTGGCTGGTGTACTCGCACAGGCAGACGTCGGCGATGAGCACCAGCTTCTTCGCAGCGGCAGACTGGCTGATGGCGCGCAGCCCCTGCTGCACAATGCCGTTCTCGTCCCAGGCGCCGGCACCCTGCTCGTCTTTCGATTCGGGTAGGCCGAACAGCAGCAGGCCGCCCAGGCCCAGGCCAGCGGCCTCTTCGGCCTCGCGGACCGCCTCGTCCACGGAAACGTTGAAGACGCCGGGCATGGAGCCGACCGGCTTGCGCACGCCCTGGCCGGGGCAGATGAAGAGGGGATAGATCAGGTCGCCGGGTTCGATGGTGGTTTCGCGCACCAGCGCCCGCAACGATTCACTGCGCCGCAGGCGGCGCATCCGCATCTCAGGGAAGCTCATGGTCTAAATTGTAGGGCACGCCGGGAACCCGATTTTGTGATCTGCAACACCCCGCCCTTAAGGGCTTGTTGAAGAACGCTTTGAATTCCGCGTCATGAAGGCATATCGATTGATCCAATCGATATCTCCGGGGGCAGGCCGAGGGAAGACCATGCTGAGCCATATTGTGGCCGGAATCATTCCCCATCGGCCCCGAAAACTCCTCGAGACATACGCCGTGTTACCTGCCACCTGGCGCCTTTAGTCTGGATGGCCCAACGCGTCAGCTCTATCGTTTCCCCTGGATCGTCTTCGGCCCCGGCCCGCCGCCTTTGCGCGCCGCACGCTTCGAAGCGATCTCATGCATCTCCTGGCCCATCTTCGACTTGTTGATGGCCAGCTGAATGCCCAGATTGATCAGGTTGCCCGTGCCCCAGTAAAGCGCGAGCCCCGATGCAAAGTGCCACATGGAGAAGCCGAAGACCACCGGCATCATGATGGCCATCATGCGCCGCTGGTTGGGGTCCATGCCCGGCGAAGGCGTGATGAACTGCACCAGGAACATGCTGGCAATGATCAGCAGGGGCAGAATGTGCAGCGGGTCGGCCACGGAAAGATCGTGCAGCCAGTACCAGTGCGCCTGGCGCAGCTCGATCACGTTGGCCAGCACCCGGTAGTACGCGAAGAACAGCGGCATCTGGATCAGCAGCGGCAGGCAACTGCCGTACATGTTCACGTTCTCCGTCTTGTAGAGCGCCATCATCTCGGTGTTCATCTCGGCCCGCTTGGGGTCGCTCACCTTCAGGTTGGCGTATTTCCGCTTGATCGCATCGACCTTGGGCTGGATGCGCATCATCTTCAGCGACGACTTCATCATCATCAGCCGGGTGGGCAGCATCAGCAGGTTGAAGATGACCGTGATGACGATGATGGCCCAGCCCCAGTTGGGAATGCCGTGCTCGTAGAGGAAGCGCAGCGCCAGGTAAAGCGGCTTGGCGATCACCGTGAGCCAGCCAAACTGGATCAGCGGCTCGAGCGACTGCCCGGACGGCTTGCCGTCGGCGCCCGTCGCGCGGATTGAGGTCATCACATCCATCGCCTTGGGTCCGGCAAACAGGCGCAGGCGGGTAAAGCCGCTGGTGTCGCCCACCGCCAGCCCGATTATCTGTACCGGCTTCTTCTGGCTGGTGGGGTTGGTCAGGTCGCTGGGCACGTCGATGGCGTTGTGCAGCGTAACCACCGTGGTCCGCGCCGGAACGTCGGGCAGAAACGCCGAGGCAAAATAGAGATCTGTGATGGCCGCGTAGCTGTAAGGCTGATCGAGCGTGGCGTTGCCGCTCACCTTGGCCGCCGCCTGGTAGTCCTGCTTGCCGTCCAGCGACCAGGCGAAGTAAGAGGGTGTGAGCACCGTGCTCCGCGTCGAAGACGAAGGCAGGAACTCCTCCATGTCGCCGAGGCCGGCCGGCCACTCCACCAGCGCGCGCACCGGCGCGCCGTTACGCAGCACCTGCGTCTCGACGCCGATCACATAGCTCTGGTCGAAGCGGAAGGTCTTCACCACATCCAGCCCGTTGGCGGCGTAGCGGAAGGTGAGCGACGTGGGGGCCAGCACCACGCCCGTGGCCGAGGGCTGCGCGCCCGCGACCGTTACCTGGTAGAGCGCCTGGTTCACCTGCGACGTGAGCGCCGGCTCATAGGTAAACAGGGAGAGCGGCAGCCCGAACTGAGCCGCGGCCTGCTGCTGCACCATGTCCAGCGGCTTGCCCGCCGTGTCGTCGTACTTCTTCAGAATCCAGTGCTTCACCTGCGCACCGCGGTTGGTGAAGACGATCCTGTAGAGCTCGTTCTCGACCGTTGTTTCCGTCTCGAGAGCTGCCGCCACGGCCGGTGCGCCCGATGCAGCCTGACCAGCCGCCGCGCCGGCCAGTACTGGCTGTGCGACGCCGGCCTGGCCTGAAGCAGTTGCCTGCGTCTGCGCCTGGGTTTGCGCGGGCGCCGGATTGGTCGCCGCATTCGGCTTGAAAAAATACTGGTAGCCCAGCAGGACAACTACGAGCAACAGCATGAAGCCCATGGTGGAGCACATATCGCCGCCGCCACCGCTGCCGGCGCCGCCCGGGCCTTGCCCCTGAAGATTGGGATTGCGAATTTCTGCCAAAGGTTACTTCCTTGTCGTTCGGGCCTGGTGCCAGGCGCCGGGAGGGACAGGCAGCCGTCAGGCCGCCCGCTCTTCCTATGGTAACGGTTCGTGGGGAAAAGTTCTTGCCGCAGCCGCCGGAGGAACCAGATCAAGCCCCCCGCGTGTAAAGGGATGACAGCGCAGCAGCCTCCAGATCGCCAGGCCGGCGCCACGCAGCGGGCCGTGCGTCGCAATCGCCTCGGCCGCGTACTCCGAGCACGTAGGCAGGAACTTGCAGCCGCTGGGAGTGATGGAGTGGATGGCCGGCGAAAGCCAGCGCTTGTAAAAGGCGAGAGTGGCGAGCAGAATGCGGGTCATAAAGCAGGCACTTCCCGGCTCATGCGGATCGCCTCAGCCCGTGCCTGCTGAAGAATACGCACAATCTCGGCCTCAAGTTTCGCAAAATCCAGGGTGAGCACAATCCGCCGCGGATGCAGGATGAGATCGAAGCCGGCGGGGAGCAGCACGACATGCCGCCGCAGTGCCTCGCGCATGCGCCGCTTGATGCGATTGCGGTGGTGCGCCTTGCCCAGCACCTTACCGGCGGTGAGGCCCACCCGCGGGCCGGCCGGCAATGCGGCCCCGGCAAAAGCGGGCGTTTGCGCGGCGAGAAACCAGCTCATCGACGAAGATTGCCGCTTGCGGCTGCCCGCATACGCGCGCTGATAGTCGGCGTGCCTGGAGAGGCGCGCAGCTGCCAGTGACTGAATGGTGCTGGTACGCTCAGTGCAGGACGGCTGCTGGACCTGGCGCGTGTCTAAACGGGGAGGGCTGGTCATCCGAATGCCGATGCGGGCGGGCGCTGGAGTGCGTTCGAGCCGGATCGGATCGCGCGGTGCGGCCGGTTCCGGCTCAAACAAAACGGCGGGCAGACACTAGTCGCGGAAGCCGGCGCTCACGGCCACACGCTTGCGGCCGACGGCGCGGCGGCGGCTCAATACGGCTGCGCCAGCCTTGGTCTTCATCCGCGCGCGGAAGCCGTGCGTCTTCACGCGCTTGCGGCGATTGGGTTGAAATGTGCGCTTGGGCATAAGAATGCGCTCCTGTTTCTCAGAGAAAATCTGCGCCTTGACGGCAAGGTTCAAGTATATCGCAGGTTGCCTCCGGAATCCAGTGCCAGCGGCTCAAGGGGCGCCTGGGGTGCGAAGGAACCGGGCTGGAGGGGGTAATTCGGC
>VFSW01013006.1_pt1 | contig 11583 bp, 12 predicted proteins | sample 5358111 | NCBI WGS metagenome assembly VFSW01 (sample SAMN11554181, study PRJNA540505) | mine drainage metagenome | isolation source: sediment from site ElyBrook_90M | place: USA: Ely Copper Mine, Vershire, VT | collected 2017 | reverse complement strand
TGTTCGAGCAGCGCGATTTCTTTTTGAAGTTGGCTCTTAATGTGTTCGGGCATTCATGGTCCGTGGCGGAGAGCTGCTTGCTCGAACCGCGAGAGATGAGGAACTGCGAAAGTTAATTATACGCGGCGCCACGCACCCGGCGTCTGGCGATCGCCACCCTGGGAGGGGGAGGGTCTGTACCGGCCGAAGTCTCCCTACCCCGATATCGCTCGCCGTGACGGGCGCTCTCCGCGTCATCTGCACAGAAATCCCTCTCAGACGGAAGGTGAGCTTTGCCGGGCAGAATATTCCGCGCACAAGGGAATTCCTGCGGTTTGAGCGCGGCCAACCATGAGAGCATGCCGCAACCGAAGTCTGGGAACCAGTCTAGTGACTGCGCGTGTTGCCAGCGTCCCTGCTCTTCTCATCCAGGAACGACTGAAGAATAAGCGTGGCAGCCACCTGGTCGACGACGCGCCGGTGTTCCTGGCGGGCGTGACCGGCTTCGTAGAGAATCTGGTGGGCTTCGCGCGTGGTCAGTCGCTCATCCCACAAGTAGATCGGGAGGCCCGTGAGAGATCCGAGTTCAGCCGCAAAAGCCTGCGTTCTGACCGCCCGGGGGCTTGGCTCGCCGGACAAATGAAGGGGGTTCCCCACCACGATGCCGGCCACTTCAAAGCGGCGCGCCAGGCGGCCCAGGGAGCGGAGATCTTCGCGCACGCTGCGACGGCGTTCCAGCGTCAGCACCGGCACCGCGGTGAGACCCAGTTCGTCCGACACGGCAACGCCGATGCGCTTTGTCCCTACGTCCAGGGCGAGGTAGCGAAGTGTGGGGGTGCGTTCCAGCCGGCAGGCTCCTCTGAAGAGAATAGCGCCGCCGTTCAGATCGCATTCAGAATCGGTACACGAGATAGGGCGCGGCACGCCACCGGCTGTTCGAAACCGGACCCGTTCCGCCCGCGACTGAAAACCGGCTGAAAACATAGCCCATTTCGGCTCGCAGCGCGAAATGGTTCGTCATCCGCACGTCCGCGCCTCCGTCGAATGCGGTCGCCCATCCGCCTCCGCTGGAGTAGTACCACGTGTGGTGGTTGCTGCTATTCGCCAGGTATTGACCGCCGAAGAGAACATCGGCGAACGGGACCACCCGCGACGATCGCCGAAGCGGCAGACCAACACGCGGCCCCACCATGTAGTCGGTAAGAGTGATGTTGTTCACCCCGCAGCAGGTGGTCCTGACCATGCTGAACTCGCCCATCACGGCCACCCAGTGTGCGACGTCGAAACCAATACCCCCCGCACCCCCGAACGTCGCGCCGCTGGGGTTCGAACCGGTGAACGTCGGGCCGCCATAAATCTGCCAATGCCCCAACGGGGCAGACGCATCGGTGGCTGAATGAACTTGTGAAAAGGCGAGACTTCCTGACAGGCAAAGAAGAAACAGAGAAACCTTGGAAGCGGGCATTTGATCCTCTTTTCGGAGTCCATATTTTCACGAAGGCAGAAGCGGCATTTCGATAAGAATTCCCTGCCCGCCAGCGATAAAGACCCAATGCGAAACAAATCGTTAGCGGTGTACCTGGCCAAATACCGCCGGCGCGCCTCAAAAGTCCGCTGGCAAACATGGCAGCGGCGCGGTCTCGATACTCAAGACGGCGCTGGGGCACAATCCCTTTACAATCTTCTAAGCCGAAGAATCCCGAAGAGGTTTTTCGCGTCTCTAAGAGAGACAAGAAGGGGAACTCAAAAACGGATGGCGCAGCGCAGGCGAACGGTTGGAAGAAAAAGGGGGTCTGGCTCGGTTTTCCTTGTTCTGTTCCTCCTCGTCGTGCTGGGCGCGGCAGGCGGGGCAGCCTGGCTTGTTTTCATGCCCTTCGGCCCCAGCACCGAAAGCTTCCTTGAAGTAACGCCCGGCTCATCCACCATGCGCATCGGCCGCCAGTTGCAACAGGCCGGCATTATCCGCAGCCAGTACGCGTTTGACCTGGTGCGCTTCTGGAAGCGGGGAACGCTGAAGGCCGGATCCTATCGGTTCGACCATCCCGCGCCGGTGACTGAGGTGTAGGACAGGATCCGCCGCGCGGATACCTACACCATCGCAGTCACTGTGCCCGAGGGGGCCAACATGTTCGACATTGCCGAGCGCCTTGAACAGCAGGGGTTTGGCCCGCGACAAACATTCCTCGATGTGGCGGCGCAGGAGACTTCGCTGATCAACGACCTCGATCCGGTAGCCAAGAGCCTGGAGGGATACCTTTTCCCGGACACCTATCGCTTTGCGCCCAAAACCGCCATGCCTGAGATTGCCGCAACCATGGTGAAGCGCTTCCGCACCGCCGCTGCGCAACTAGGCCTGTCCGTCAACGTTCACCGTACCGTAACCCTGGCCTCCCTGGTAGAGCGCGAGACTGCCGTCGACGGCGAGCGGCCTCTCGTCGCGAGCGTGTTTGAGAACCGCCTGGACAAGAACATTCCCCTCGCCACCGATCCGTCCGTGATCTACGGTTTGCAGTTGCAGCACGCATGGCGCGGCTCGCTGTACGCCAGCGACATGAAGCGCGATACCGCGTACAACACGTACCTGCATCCGGGGCTGCCCCCCGGCCCCGTGGCGAACCCGGGCATTAAAGCACTGCGCGCTGCTATCTCTCCGGCGCAGACGGACTATCTCTATTTCGTGGCGGGAAGCGAAAATCCGCAAGGCAAATCGATGTTTGCCAGCACCCTTGAAGAACATGACCGCAATGTGGCGGGCTACCGGCAGGCCATGAAGAAGGCAGGTGAGAGGTGAAACCAGGCAGTCGCCGGGCGGCGATTGCGGGCTTGACCTTTCCGCTCCTAATGCTCTCAGGGTGTCTTTTCACTACCCGCAAGCTGCCTGTGCCGCGCGGTCCCGGCATCACCCAGTCGGCCACGGGCGAGCAATTGGTAGAGCGTCTCAACCAGCGCTGGAACGCCCTCCAAAGCCTCAACGCGACCGTGGAGATCCAGGCCAGCGTCATGAAATCGGAGCAGGGCGTCGCCCGCGATTACACCAGCATCCGCGGACACATCCTGATGCGCAAACCGGAGATGATGCGGGTGCTGGGCCAGGTACCGGTGCTGGGTACCCGCGCCTTTGATATGGCCAGCGATGGAAACACATTCACGCTTCTGATTCCAGCCAAGAGCCTGGCCTACAAAGGTTCGAACTCATCGACCAGCACCACTTCCCACGGGCTGGAAAGCATGCGGCCGGCGCTCTTTTTTGACGCCATGGTGGTTCGCGGAATGTCTCCCGACGACGAATACACCGTCACCGCCGATTCAGACACGGTCGAGGACGTCACCAAGAAGCACCTGCTCATCATTCCCGAATACATCCTGAGTGTGATGCAGCGGAAGCCAGGCAGCCACGAGCTGCGCCCGCTGCGCGTCATTCACTTTCACCGCGAAGACCTGCTCCCCTACCAGCAGGATCTCTATGACAAGGACGGCAATCTCGAGACCCAGGTGATCTATGGCAGGTACGCGGACTACGGCGATCACAAGTACCCCTCCACCGTGACCATCAAGCGCCCGCTGGATCAGTACCAGGTCGTCCTGGCTGTCGACAAGGTGACAGAAAACATGCCGCTGACTGATGACCAGTTCCAGATCAAGCTGCCGGAAGATACCCGCATCCAGATTTTGAAATAGGGGTGGGACGAGGTTGTGGCTTCCCGTGAGTTGGAATGCTCCATGTGAGGCGGCTGCCGCTTGAGGAAAGAGCCAATCTTGCAGCCAACCGGCAGGCCATCAAGAACAGGATTGCCGCTCTAAACCGCTTCCGCCCGGAGATCCTCGATCTCCTCAATGGCGCAGACGTGCAGCATCCTGGAGGCGCCGTCGAGATACCCGGTAACCCTTACTTCCTCGCCCTCGAAAGGCCACGCGCGCCCGGTAGAGTCAAGCGCGTAAAGAGCTCCTTCAAAATCCCGCAGGGCAAAACGACCGCCATCGCGCACGATTGTCCCGCTGAGCGTTGCGGGCGGCAGCGACAGGGCTTGCTGCGGTGCAGGCTCGAGCACAGGCCCCGGATTTGGGGCGGGGCTGCTAAGCTGTTGACCGCTGCTGGAGCGCATGCGGCCCGTAAGAAAGACGACCGTCAGCGAGGCGCCAAGGGACAGGCAACGCTTCATCATCTCTTTCATATACCGGGTCTCCCGGGGCCCCGTCCGTAAACGTGCCTACGTTGCCAAATAAGTTTGCATTTATATTGCCAAATAAGATCTGTTGAAAATGAGGGACTTAACTTATCTGACCGGCTGCGTATGGTTGTAGAAAGTACCCGGCGATAGGAAGAATTTAGAGGTCGGTCCTGGAAAAGAATCCGGTTCCCGCACGGCGCCTGTATTCAGTGCTGTGCTACTATCCGGCCAAGCGCGCTACCTACATGGCAAAGGGACTCTGGCATGGAAAGCAACCTGCGTCCGCTCACCCTCGGTGAGATTCTCGACCGAACCGCCCAGCTCTACCGATCCAACTTTTGGCTGTTCGTGGGTATTTCCGCAGTGTATGCCGGGACTTTGCTGGCGATGAACCTCCTCGAGATCGCCATGCAGGAGCTGTTTCGAGCCGAGCACTGGACGGCGCAACTGGTGTGGGTAAGCGGGATCGCGACCGCTCTCCAATTCCTATTCATGTTCCTCTTCGGCGGAATCGCTGTGGCCGCCAATAACCGGGCTGTGGCCTGGGTTCACCTGGGTGAGCCGGCGTCGATCCGGGGAGCCTATGCCAGCATTCTTCCCCGCTCCGGGCGTTACTTGTGGCTCATGTCGATCATGGCCTTCATGTTGTGGCTGCCGTTCGCACTGGTCTACGGGGCTTATCTCTGGGTGGTCTTCTTTTACGCACGTCCCAAGGGCCTGCTCCATCTGCAAGGCGCCAATCCTGCCGTGGTCGCGGCCAACCAGCAGGCGACTTTGATGTTCGGCGTGGCCACCATTGCCTTCCTGTTGCTGGCGGTCGTGACCCTGTGCTATGCGGCGTTTATGGGCCTGCGATACGCATTGGCGATCGCTGCATGCGTGGTCGAAAATCTCAAGGCCCGCAACGCCCTGCGGCGGAGCATCGAGCTGAGCAAAGGGTCGCGGGGACGCATCTTCGTTCTCGGCCTGCTGGTGGTGGCGATTCAGAGCGGACTGGTGCTCGTCAGCCAACTGTTTTTTGTCATCATGGCATTCAAGCGTCATGGCGAACTGGCCCCCGGTGTCAGGGTGTTTCAGCAACTAATCGCCTTCGTCACCAATTCCTTTATTGGACCGATGTACGCAACCGGGCTGACGCTTTTCTACTATGACCAGCGGGTTCGCAAAGAGGGCTACGACATCGAGTGGATGATGCAGGCAGCAGGCATGACAGGGCAGGCCGGTCAAGCGGTACCGCCCGCAGCCCTGATTGAATCTGGCGACGAAATGAATAAGCACTCCGCCGATGAAAATCCGCCCTTGCCGGCCGAGCCCGAAGCGACGGCGCCCCAGTTACCGGCGGCACCCGCCCCGGAGGAACCGCCGGAAGGCGTGAACCAACCATGATCGACGCCCTGAGACCGCAGACGCCGGACGACATCCTTGAACCTCACCGTTCCTCGATCCGCTCACGCTCAGCCCGATCCTGCGCAGGCTGTCCGCGTGTTTATAAGAGGAGGTCGAGTGAGCGCAGACTGCGCTGTGTCCTGCACTTCCGGTCCGGTAAAGATTGAGCTCTTCCACTATCATCAGCCGATAGGTCATAAGGGGTTCGACATCGAGAGCATGATGAATGCCGCCGGATTCAATACTCCCCCGGTTCCGCTGGCCGCGACGACCATGGTCCGCGAGATCCCAGCCCGAGGGGTCAAAATCGAGGCGCCGCTGCAATGATGCGCCCGCCTCCGCCCTCCTTCGTGACACGGCTTGCCTTCGCAGCCGCATTGCTCATGTGCTGCGCGGCATGCATCCCGGCAATTGCCGAGGCTTCCGACGTGGCCGCCGAAGAGCCGGCGGGCCGTTGGCAGGCTGCCTCGATCAGCGACTATCGCAAACACCTCATTGCCCTGCGAACACTGACCGAGGCTTGCGCCCAGGCGCGGGACCTCAAGAATTGTGACCCAACCCTGGTCGGCCCCGATGATCGCATCCCCCTCTGTGAGGATGCGGCGGCGGGACGGCGCATGGTCCGCTACGGCTGGCTGCGCGTTCTCTTTTCGCGCGCCGAGGAGGCGGACTCCTCCGGCGAGGCACCCGATGCTATGAAGCCGGGCCGCTCGCGGCAGGCCAGCGCGCAGCCCGCCACCCAGACAACGTCTCAACTCCTGGTGGAAGCCGAGAAACGCCTCGAAGCCGATCTCGCCCAGACCAATGAGCAGATCGCTTCCCTGCCGGCGCATCCCCAGGAACGCGAAACTATGAAGCAGGTGCTCGCCGGCCGCGAGTTCCGTAACCTTCAGCAGTCTGCTGAAGGCGATACCGTGATGGAGCGCTTTGGCAACTGGCTCAACCATTTCTTTGCGGGATTCGGAAAGATGCGGGCGCGCTCGGCATGGGTAGGGCGAGCGCTGGTGTGGGGGTTTTTCATCGCGGTCGGCATCGCGCTGGCCTGGGGATTGATGCAGATGGAGCGCCGCTGGCGGGTGCGGCTGATTCCCCTTGGAGACGGTCCCGCGCCCGAGGCGGCTTCTGCCCGCGACTGGCAGCTCTGGATGGCGGACGCCCGCCAGGCGGCAGCGGCCGGTCACTGGCGCGAAGCGATCCACTTCCTCTATTGGTCCTCCATCTCGCGGCTGGAATCGAAAGGGTTGTGGCCGGCCGACCGCGCCCGGACCCCGCGCGAATACCTGGCGCTGATGGCGCCCGAAGACCCTCGCAAATCGGGATTGGCGTCGCTGACCGGCAGCTTTGAGCGGACGTGGTATGGCGGCCGCGCCGCCGCGGAGAGCGACTACAAGCGAGCGGAAGAACTGGCTGCGGCCCTTATTTCGGGCAATTCGGGACCCGCCGGAATGTCGCCTGACCCGAATCGGACCGCAGGCACGGGCCTGTCTCCTGCGGCGGCAGGCGGCCCGGGATGAGATTCCTTTCGTCGCTCGACGCAAAGGATCGGCGGATCCTGCTGCTGAGCATCGCCATTGCCCTGGCCCTCGCTGTGGCAACAGGATTTCTGTTGCCCAGCGGAAACAACAACGAAAATCGCGTTCCATCAACCTATTTGTCCGGTCAGCACGGTGCGTTGGCGGCCTATGAGACCCTGGTCCGCGCCGGATATTCCGTGGAGCGCTGGGAGCGGCCGCTGGGCGAGCTGGCGGCCGCGGCCGACCCCGCGACCGTCGTCATCTTCGCTCAGCCATTCACGCGCGAGACAGAGGATATCAAGGCCGTTCAGACCATCCTGGAACGCGGCGGCCGGGTGCTTTCAACCGGCTTCTGGGGAGGCTATATTCTGCCCGCCGAATCCAGCGCTCCGCCCCGGGAATTCAACTTCGCGGCCTGCAAACTTGAGGCCGAAGGCCTGGACGCGCTGGCCTCTTCCGGTGAGGTATGGATGGTGCCCGAATCTACCTGGCAGGTAGGGAGGCCCGCCGACCGCATCCAGTACAGTTGCGCCGGCCAACCTGCGGTCGTGGAGTACGGCTGGGGCAAAGGGCAGGTGGTGTGGTGGGCGAGTTCGACCCCCCTCGAAAACGGCTCGCTGGCCCGCGCCCACAACCTCGATTTCTTCCTCAACTCCCTGGGACCGAAGGAAGGCCACCATTTTTATTGGGACGAGTCTCTGCACGGAGAGATGCGCTCGGAGTGGAGCTATGCGGGCGGTACCGCGCTGACGCTGCTCAGGATCGGCCTGCCCCTGCTGGCCTTCCTGCTGCTGTTCAGCTTCAGCCGGCGCAGCGGGCCCGTTCGTGAACTGCCGCCGCCGGTCCGGACGTCTCCGGTTGAGTTTATTGAGGCTCTGGGATCGTTGTACCGCAACGCCGGCGCGGCTTCGACAGCGGTGGCGGTGGCGTGGGAGCGTTTTCGGCGCCATGCTCTGCGCGCGTGCGGGCTCCGCGGCCAGAGAATAGGAGCGGCGGAGTTGGCGGCCGTGCTGCGGCGGCGGTTTGGCACCCTGGATGAGTCACTCCAGCGCGACCTGGCCGCGTGCGAAGAAGCCGCGGCCAATGAGGAGACGACCCCGCGCGAGGCCCTTCGGCTTGTCCTGCTCCTATCTAAATATGAGGGCCAGTTGGCGACGTCGGGAAGACCGGAACAGCCGCCAGCGAATACATTGAAAGACACTTCAGACAAAGTGCGGGAAAGGGCTTCATGAGCCAGGAATCGTTGCAGGACGCAGGACAGAACCCAGGTTTGAAGTCAGGACGGGGCGTGGAAGCGGGGCAAACCGAATCGTTGCGCGCCACCAGCCAGCTAATAGCGCACGCGCGCGCCGAGATGGGGCGCGTCATCGCCGGGCAGGGAGCGGTGATCGAGGAAGTCCTGATCGCGCTGCTCTGCCAGGGACACGCCCTGCTCGAGGGCGTCCCGGGCATCGCCAAGACGCTTATCGTGAAGACCCTGGGACGGCTTCTGGGGCTCGAGTTCCAGCGCGTCCAGGCCACACCGGACCTGATGCCGGCCGACATTTTGGGCACCACCATCCTGCGCCCGGGCACCGATGCTTTCACCTTCCATGCGGGACCGGTGTTTACTGATCTGCTGCTGGTCGACGAGATCAACCGCATGCCTCCGCGCACCCAGGCCGCCCTGCTCGCATGCATGGACGAGCGGCAGGTGACCAGCGACGGCGTGCGCCGGCCGCTGCCGGGCTGGTTCACGGTCTTCGCCACGCAGAACCCGGTCGACTTTGAGGGCACTTATCCGCTCCCTGAGGCGCAGCTCGATCGCTTTCTGCTGAAGATCCGGGTGGCATATCCATCCGAGAGTGAAGAGCGCCAGATTCTGGAGCGGCACCACGCCGGATCGGGCGGAGGCATCCTCAATGACGTGACCATCGCGCCCATTCCCGAGGGCCTGCTGGAGGCGGCGCGGGCCGAAGTGCGCGCCATTCGCATCGAGCCGGAGCTCTATGGGTACATCCTGGCCCTGGCGCGGCGCACCCGCGAGTGGCCAACGCTGCTGCGGGGCGCAAGTCCGCGCGCGGCGCTGAGCCTGATGCTGGTGGGCCAGGCCGCAGCGGCATTTGATGGGCGGGACTACCTGGTTCCCGACGATGTAAAGCGGGCGGTGCTGCCCGTGCTGCGCCATCGCGTCATGCTCAAACCGGAGGCCGAACTCGAGGGTTTCGACGCCGACCGGGCTTTAACCGATGTCATCGCCGCCGTCCCGGTGCCGCGCCAGTGATTGCCCCCTCGCTCCATCCCGGACCGGTGCGCGCGACCTGCGAACGGCGCCGGCGTTTCGGGTTCGGGCTCACTCCCAGGACGATCGGGTTGCTCACCGCCGGGTTTATTCTGCTCGTCCCCGGATTCTGGGAGGGCCGGTTGAGCTACGCCATGCTGGTCTGGGATGGTCTGGTGCTGCTCGCCGCGTGGCTTGATGGAGCGCGCCTGCCCCAGGCCGCACAACTCGCCGCCGAACGAACCTGGTCAAACGCCCCAGCGCTCGATAGCCAGACCGAAATCGAGCTCACCATCGAAAACAGTAGCCGCGTCATCGTGGAGTGCCGCCTCCTGGATGACCTTCCCCCAGCTCTGGTGACGGAGCCGCAGTCTCACGGGCTCAGGGTGTTTCCGCGGGTGCCGGGGCGTCTGCGCTACCGGGTCGAGCCGCAGGAGCGGGGAGATTGCGAGACTGGCTGGCTCTATCTGCGTTACCGCTCCCCACTGGGATTGGCGGAATGCTGGGCCAAGGCGCCGCTGACGCAATCGGTCAGGGTCTATCCGGCCCTGCGCACCACCGAAGAGCAGCAGATATTTCTGGCGCGCAGCCGGCAGATCGACCTGCAACTGCGGCAGGCGCGACAACGAGGCCTGGGGCGCGACTTTGAGAGCCTGCGCGACTATCGCGAGGGCGATGATATGCGCGACATCTGCTGGACTGCCACCGCCCGGCGCGGCACACCGATCACCATGCAGTACCAGACAGAGCGTAGCCAGCCCGTATGGATCGTGCTCGACTGCGGCCGCCTCATGCGCTCCCGGGTCGCTGCGGCCCCAACGATCGCCGGCGGCCTGTCGCCCCGAACCCACTCCAAGCTGGACCACGCCTGCTCCACCGCCGTCGCTCTCGCCCAACTGGCGCTCTACTCCGGCGATCGCGTGGGTCTGCTGGCCTACGGGCAGGGCATTCAACAAAGGCTCTTGCCCGGACGCGGCTCGGCCCACCTGCGGCAACTCATCGAGTTGCTGGCGCAGGTGCGCGCGGAGACCAGCGAAGCCGACCACCTGCGCGCCACCGCCGTCCTCAACCGCCTCCAGCCGCGCCGGTCTTTGATTTTGTGGGTAACCGACCTCGCCGAAACGGCCATGCGCCCCGAAGTGATCGACGGAGCCGTGCAGCTGCTGCGCAGGCACCTGCTGCTGTTTGTGGCCATGGCCCAGCCCGAAGTGGACCGCATCGCCTCGGAGAGACCGGCCAATGTGGAGCAGATGTTCCGCGCCGCGGCCGCCCAGGAGATGGCAGGCCGCCGCGAACTGCTGCTGGCCCGGCTTCATGAGCAAGGCGCCCTGACCCTCGATCTCAATCCCAAAGCACTCACCTCAACGGTGCTGAATCAGTACCTCACCGTGAAAGAGCGCGCCATGGTTTAGCACCCGCGCAAACCTCGAGACTGTCCCATCGGACCTCAGCACAAACCCCAGACACCGATGACCGGCTCACAGCCTCAGTCCGCTGCGCCTTCCGCATCCGCAAGGGCGTCGGCCCTGCGCACGTGCTTCGCCAAGGACCATTTCAGTTCGTCAATCCCCTGTCCCGTGACCGCTGAAATCGCGTGAAACTCCAGCTTGCGCCGTTTGACGTGCGTGGCCAGCTTCTTCAGCTTTTCGGGGTTGGCGGAGTCGATCTTGGTGGCAGCCACGATCATCGGCTTCTGGTCCATTCCATTACCGAAGCTGGCCAGCTCCTTGTTGATCACCTTGAAGTCTTCCACCGGATCCGGCCTGCCCGAAGCATCCGACACATCCACCAGGTGCACCAGAACGCTGGTCCGCTCGATATGACGTAGAAACTGCGTTCCCAGGCCGGAGCCAAGGTGCGCGCCTTCAATAAGCCCTGGCACATCGGCAACCACAAAGGACTCCTGATTAGGCTCTTCCCCCACCGTGACGACGCCCAGATTTGGCTCCAGGGTGGTGAACGGGTAATCGGCGATCTTGGGCTTGGCCGCCGAGATGCGCGCGATCAGCGTGGACTTTCCGGCGTTGGGATAGCCCACCAGCCCCACATCCGCGAGCAGCTTCAGTTCCAGGCGGTAAAGGCGCTCTTCGCCGGCCCGTCCCATCTCGTGTTCGCGGGGCGCCTGGTGGGTGCTGGTGGCAAAGTGCTGGTTGCCGCGTCCGCCCCGTCCGCCCTTGGCGATGATCAGCCGCTCGTCGGGGGTGGAAAAATCGTGGATCAGCTCCCCCGTCTCCTGGTCGTAGAGCGCCGTACCCACGGGGACCTGCAGCACGAT
>VFSW01013005.1_pt1 | contig 11583 bp, 6 predicted proteins | sample 5358111 | NCBI WGS metagenome assembly VFSW01 (sample SAMN11554181, study PRJNA540505) | mine drainage metagenome | isolation source: sediment from site ElyBrook_90M | place: USA: Ely Copper Mine, Vershire, VT | collected 2017 | reverse complement strand
ACGGTATTCGCCATAGACGATGTGTTCGGCGATCCCGCGCCCGATTGCGGGCGCCTGTTGCAAGCCGTGGCCGCTAAAGCCGCTCGCGAGGAACAGGTTCGAGATCCCTGGGGCGGGTCCCACAAAGGCATTCTGATCGAAAGTATTGTAGTCGTAATGCCCCGCCCAAGCGCCGGTCAGGCGGATCGCCTCAAACGCCGACACGCGGTGCGCGAGTGCTGGCCACGCCCGGGCCTCGAATAACTCATGCTCCACCTCGAAATCGACGGGCGACACGTCGGGATCGGGATCCGCCGGCAGGCCGCAGATAAAGCGGTCGCGCTCCGGGCGAAACCAGAGACCGGAGGGGTCGATGACCAAGGGGCAGTGCGGAATCGCCGTAGGGCACGTGAACACAAATACGCAGCGCTTGCGCGGGTATACCGGGAGCTCCAAGCCCACACCCGCCGCCAACTCCCGCGAGCCGGTGCCGGCCGCGTTGACCGCGAACCGGCATTCGACGCGCCCTCGCTTCTCCAGGGTTACCGCGGCAATCCGGCCATCGGCGGACTTGTCAAAGCGTATGACGCGATCGGGCAGATATTGCACGCCCGCGCGCCGATTGGCGTCACGCAGCGCCGAGAGCAGTGCGTAGCCGTCGAACCACCCCTCCCCGGCGGAAGTATCCGAGCCGCCCGCAAGATCGGCTGTATTCAGCCACGGAAAGCGCGCGGCGAGCGCCGCCGAATCGTGAAGCTGGACCGGTACGCCGGCATCGTGTTGAATCGCCGCGCCATTTGCTAGCTGCTCGAGTCCACCGGGGGTCGCCAGGTAGAGGTAGCTCGACTCAACGAGCCCGAGCTGCCCGGCCGTACCACCGAGCGAAAGACCAGAGTTCGCGTCGCGCAGAAATTCGATGCCGAATTTCGACATGGAGATGTTGATCGGTGTCGAGAATTGCTGGCGGATTGAGCTTGCGGATCGCGTACTTGCGGCGTACCGGTACGTGGGATCCGCTTCGACGACGGCAATCGATCCGGCGAAGCGTGGGTCACGACGCAGAAAGTACGCGCACGCGGATCCGATCACTCCGCCGCCGGCAATCACCACGTCGAATTCACTCGCCATTACCCGATCTCCGTCAACGAATAGTTGACATTAGCGCAAAAGGCGTGATATCAACATTTTCAGTTTATCAACATTTCTGACGAAAGTTCAAACGCGCCCCGGAATTAGTCCAAATTAAATACCGAAGGATCGAGGGATGAACAGAAAAACTCACTTGGCGTCGCTTGCCGGCGCGGACTTTGTCAAAGTTTCGGCCCTTGGGGCGCTGCTCGCTTGTGGGGCAACGGCCGCGCTCGCCGCCGATTCCGGCGATACGGCGCTCGATGAAATCGTGGTTACGGCGCGAATGCGCTCGGAAAAGCTCATCGATGTCCCCATCAGTGCGAGCGTATTCTCGGCCAAGGATATCCGGGATGCCCGCATCCATAACCCGATCGACTTTGTCGCGCAATCGCCGAACGTCAGCCTGGTGCTGTCGCAGAATGCCGGCACGTCCTTCATGACGATCCGCGGAATCAGCCAGGTGCGGAACGGCGAGTCGCCCGTCGCCGTCGTCGTGGACGGTGTGGAGGAGGTCAATCCCGCCGAATTCACACAAGAACTCTTGGATATCAAGGACATCGAGGTGCTCCGGGGCCCGCAGGGCGCCCTGTATGGGCGCAACGCATCCGGCGGGGCGATCATCATCACTACCCGCCAGCCGACCAACAAGTTCGAAGGCCACGCGACACTCGGCGCGGGCAACGGCGATGAGTTCGATGCCGCGACGAGCCTCAGCGGACCGATCGTCGCCGATAAACTGCTGTTTCGGGTCGGCGCGCGGTATGTGGATCGCGTCGGCTATTACAACAACATCACGCTCGATCGCAAGGTTGACCCGTACCGAAATTACTCCGTGAGGTCGATGCTCAAGTGGATGACCGATGACAAGACGACCGCGGATCTGCGCTTCAACTTCGATCGAGTGGTCGACGGGGCAAACAACTTCGTCTACCAACCCGCGATATTCGGGCCTGATGGAAAGACGCTCGCGCCCGGCGTTTTTCCATTCAATTTTTTGTCCCCGGGTATCAATGCCAACAATACGAGCATTCCTTACACGGCGAGTTACATCGGCTACAACTCTCGTGACATCGACGAAGTTTCCCTGAAGCTCGATCACGATTTCGGTTTTGCGATGCTGACGTCGGTATCCGCCTTCAATAGAGTCGAAGAGTTTCTCAGCACCAAGCAGTTTCCATACACCGCGGGATTGTCGGTCAACACGCTGATCGGACCGGTTGATGGAACATCCACGCAATATTTGCTCGTCAATGCTACAAGCGAGGAGTTGCGGTTGACCTCGCCTGAGAATCAGCCGCTGCGCTGGATGTTCGGCGCCTATTACCTGCATACCAACCGCTTTATCTCGACGACGACTGGCCAGGACCTCGGCCTCGGAATATTGCCAATCCATGAGTCGCCGTATTTCACGAGCGCGACGAACCCGACGCTGTCGTTCGATGCGGACAACAACGTCAACAAGGCCTGGGCTCTGTTCACCAACGTGAGCTACGACATAACCAAGAAGCTGGAAGCGTCGGCGGCATTCCGCTACGACCAGGATCAGCGCGTACAGTACGTCTCGCCGCTACAGACCGGGGGCCAGCCCGGAGCGGTCAATCGGATCACGTTCTCCAAGGGCCAGCCGAAAGTCAGCCTTCGCTACAGCGTCAACGACAACTGGTCCCTTTATACGTCATGGGGCGTGGGCTTTCGGAGCGGACAATTCAACCAAAACGGCACCGGAGCGGCGGCCGCCGCAATCGGTCTTCCGGGTGTGAGCGATTTGTTGAAGGCGGAGACGGTGACGACGACGGACGCCGGGTTGAAGGGCGATTTCTTCGATCACCGCACGCGCATCGAGGCTTCCGTTTACAGCACGACGCAAAAGAACGCACCCTATTTCGTGTTCGTCGGCGCAATCACGGCGCAGGTATTGGTGGGTATCGACAAGGTCGACCTATACGGCGGCGAATTCACGATCACTCAAAACCTGGCGCGTGGATTGGACGCCTTCTTCGGCTACGGCTACACACATAGCCTGATCAAGGACTATGCGCTGACGCCCGCCGACATTGGCAAGCGCGCGCCCTATGTTCCGGACAAGACCATCGACGGCGGGTTGCAGTATCGATTCCCGCTCACCGCGTCCATCAATCTATTCAGTCGCGTCCAGTACCAACGTTTGGGCGAGCAATACTGGGACCCGGAGAACTCCACGGCTCGCAACCCCGTCGACCTCGTGAGCGCCCGTCTGGGCATCGAGAGCAGTGACGAGCGCTGGTCCGTAATCGGCACAATGAACAACGCCTTGGACAAACGCTACAATGCAGAGTGGGTCAGCGGCGGTTTCGCGACTCTTGCGCCGCCGCGCAATTGGGTCATCGAAGCGTCGTATGAATTCTAGAACATTCTAGAAAGCGGCGGCCAGGGAGTTCATCAGGTGTCAAAAGCGTTATCCGGCTCTTCGCGCCACGGCGTCGGGATAGCCGCGCTGTTGCGCGACCGCCGCCGAAAGAAGGGGTACACGTTGCATGAAGTGGCGCAGCGGTCGGGTTTGTCGCCGTCTTTCCTGTCACAGGCGGAGCGTGGCAAGGCCATTCCGTCGATCGTCTCGCTGATGAGCCTGGCGAAAGCGCTAGACGTGGAGATCGGCTATTTCCTCGAGGCGCCGAAGGGCACGAAGATCTCGCGGCGCGCGGGTGATCCGGAATTCATCAAAGTCGACTCGCCCGTGACCTACATACGGCTCTCCTCGGGGCTACCAGATGAGAAGATGGATGCGTTGATTCTCGTCATACCGCCGAAGCTCGTTTTCCCGCGCGACAAGCGGGAGGGGGAGGCGCTGTACTTCGTGCTCGAGGGACGATTGCATGTGGAAATCGGCGATGAACCTTATGACCTCGGACCGGGCGACAGTCTGCACTTCAATACGCATATGCCTTACGCGATGCGCACCTTGAGCAAGAAGCCATGCCGCGTTCTCTGGGTCGGAACGCCGCCCTTGTTCGCAAAGCGCGCACCGAAGAAAAGGGTGCGCACCTCGACTTGACGATGGGGTCCCGGGACGTCGCGCCCGGGGCGGCGGTGCGCGCGGCTCGATTGGCGCGCGCGGGAATTTGGTTGGGAGATTTCAGTTATGCGCGTGGCCACCGATGTCGGCGGAACCTTCACCGATCTGGTTTACTACACTACCGATGCGGCGTCCGGGCAGCCGGTCCTGCAGACGGCCAAATCCGATACGACGCCTCCGGCGTTCGAGCGCGGCGTCCTGAACGCGATCAAAAAGGCAAAAGTTCATCCGCGGGATTTCGAATTCTTCGCGCACGGCACGACGATCGTAATCAACGCCTTGCTGTCCAGGCGCGGCGCGAAGACTGCATTGATCACGACGAAGGGGTTCCGAGACGTACTCGAAATAGCGCGCGGCAACCGCCCGGATCTCTTCAATTTCTACTTTCGAAAGCCCGCGCCGTTCGTCCCGCGGGCATTGCGCATGGAAATCACGGAGCGCATCACACACCTAGGCGAGGTCATCGCACCGGCCGAGTTGGACGAACTGCCGGCGCTCGTCGCCGCCTTGAAGGCGGAACAGGTCGAGTCGGTCGCGATCTGCTTTTTGCATGCATATATCAATCCCTCCAACGAAATCGCCGTGGCGGATCGACTGCGGTCCATTTGGCCCGCGATTTCCGTGATTTCATCGCATGAGGTGACGCGCGAATGGCGTGAATACGAGCGCACGAGCACGACCGTTCTCACGGCCTACGTTCACCCTGTCGCCAAGCGATATCTCGCACGCCTCAAGACGGAACTTGCGGAGGCGGGGTTCACGGGCGCACCTTTCATAATGCAGTCGAATGGCGGCATCGAGACGCTGGAAGCGGCCACGCGAAATCCGATTACGATGGTCGAGTCGGGGCCCGCGAGCGGCGTGTTGGGAGCGATGGCACTCGGCCGATTGACGGGCGATCGGAACATGATCGCGCTCGATATTGGCGGGACCACCGCGAAATGCTCTCTGATCCACGACGGGACGGCGCGGGTCACGACGGATTATCGCATCGAATGGGACCGAACAAACCCCGGCTATCCGATCAAGACACCGGTGATCGATATCGTCGAAATCGGCAATGGCGGCGGCAGCATCGCCTGGCTGGACGACGGCGGCCGGCTTCGGGTCGGCCCACAGAGCGCGGGCGCGGACCCCGGGCCCGCCGCTTACGGGCGCGGTGGCACCAAGCCGACTACCACAGATGCTCAGGTGATCTGCGGTCGGATCGGTGCTGAAAATCTCCTTGGCGGCGAAATTCGCGCCGATATGGACAACGTCGCGCGCGCCTTCGCTCCGCTGATCCAGGGACTCGGAGGATCGATCGAGGACGTCGCGCGCGGCGTGATTCGTATCGCGGACGCCAACATGATCAACGCGCTCAAGCTCGTATCGATCAACCGCGGATATGATCCGCGGGAGTATGCGCTTCTGGCATATGGCGGCGGGGGTGCCATGCACGCGGTCGCTCTTGCGCAGGAACTACAGATTCCGACGGTCATCGTGCCGGTCAACTCATCGGTATTTTCGGCCTGGGGAATGCTTGTCACTGACCTACGGCGCGATTACCTGCGTACCCGGGTCACGGCTTTGACCGAGGCATCGATCGGCGACATTGCCTCGATATACGCCGAGATGACCCGCTTTGCGACCGACCAATTTCGCAAGGACGGCTTGCCCGAGGATAGACTGCGGCTCGAGTGCCTGGCCGACATGCGCTATTTCGGCCAGGAGCACACGGTCAAAGTCGTGTTTCCCGAAGGCAAGATAACGACCGATACGCTGGCGCAGTCACGTGCGCGCTTCGACGCGACCCATGAACGCGCCTACACGTATAAGCTGCCGCACGAAGTTCAAATCGTCAACTTCCATGTAGCCGCCCATGGGTTGGTCGACAAACCGGAGTTGCCGCGAATCGCCGCGGCCAAGGGGCCCGTGGCGCTTGCGAGCAAGGGGCGCCGGCGGGTTTCCTTCGACGATCACGGCGTGCTGGAAACGGTGGTCTATGAGCGCGAGAAGCTGGGCGCGGACGCGGAATTCACGGGTCCCGCAATCGTCGAGGAGGCCGCGGCGACGACGGTCGTACCACCCGGAAAAAAGGTGCGTGTGGACGAACTCGGCAATCTACGCATTTCTCTGAGCTGAGGGTAAGCCATGAAATCGCCTGATCCATATACGATTGAAATCATCCGCAGCTCGCTCGAGGCGATTGGCGACGAGATGTTCTCGGCCCTGCAGCGAACTAGCATGAGCCCGATCATTTACGAGACGCTCGACTTCTCGGTCGGCGTGACCGACGCCAACGGGGATCTCGTCACCCAAGGTAATGGTACGACCGTGTTCCTCGCGATGATCGATTCCCTGGTGCGGGATATTCTGAAGAAATACGGCGGCACACGCGGCGAAATTCATCCGGGGGACGTTTTCCTCAGCAACGACCCTTATGAGGGCGGGGGAACGCATCTATCGGATTTCGGGATCGCGTCGCCCGTGTTTTTCAAGGATGAATTGGTCGCGTTCGTCGTCAACAAGGCGCATTGGGTGGACGTGGGCGGCAAGAATGCCGGCAGCTTCTCTACGAACGCGACGGAGATTTTTCAGGAAGGCATCCAAATTCCGAACGTCAAGGTCATCTCTCGAGGTCAGGTGGACCAACAGATCCTGGACATCATCGCGGCCAACATCCGTCTTCCCAAGGATTCGCTCGGTGATTTCTGGGGCGGGGTCGCAGCGAATCGCGTCGGCGAGCGGCGCATCGTCGACTTGTTCGAGAAATATGGCCGCGATTCGGTCATCGAGGCGAAAAATCAGCTGCTGCGCTACGGTGAGGTTATGACGCGCCGTGATCTGGCGGCGTTGCCGAAGGGCGTATTCACGGCCGAGGATTGGATCGACGACGATGGCATCACGCCCGATCCGCTCAAGGTGCAGGTGAAACTCACGATCACCGACGATGAGTTCGTCGCCGACTTTACCGGTAGTGCGCCGCAGGCGCTCGGGCCAATCAACAACTCGCGTACGGGATTGGTCTCGGCCGTGCGGATGATATTCAAGGCCCTGACGAATCCTCATATTCCGGCCAATGGCGGTTCGTTCAAACCTATCAAGGTGATCTGTCCGGACCATACCGTGTTCACCGCTTCCCGGCCTGCGCCGGTATCCACATATTGGGAGACCCAGATGTACGCGGTGGATTTGATCTGGAAGGCGATGGCGCCCCACGTCCCGGAACGTTTGACCGCGGGCCACCAACTGTCGGTGTGTGCGGTGATCCTGTCGGGAACCCATGCGGACACCCGGGAATTCGCGCTGCTCGTGTGTCCGCTGGTCGGGGGTTGGGGCGCCGGCCGCGATAAGGACGGAGAGTCCGGGCAATTCAGCGCGGCCGATGGCGAGACCTACAATATTCCGGTCGAAATCACCGAGGCACGCTACGGCGTGCTCGTCGAGCAGTGCGCGTTCCATAATTTGGATGGCGGGAGCGGCGAAAATCGCGGCGGCCGCGGTGTCGTCATGGACTATCGCGTTCGCACCGACGACTTCGTGCTCACGGGCAGCTTCGGCCGATTCAAATATCCGCCGTGGAGTCTCGCCGGAGGCGAGGCCGGGTCGCCCAATATGCTGCAAGTGCTCCGCGTCGACGGCACGATCGAAACCTACGGCAAGGTGGCGGGTCTGCGGCTGAGCAAGGGCGATGTGGTGCGAATGATCACCGCCCACGGCGGGGGCTACGGAAATCCGCGAAACCGTCCCCGTGAGCGAGTGCTCGAGGATGTGCGCAACGGCTTCGTAACCGAACGCCAAGCCCGCGAAATCTACGGCACGCTCACCTGAGTCGGCGCCGGTCGAAATACCGATGAATGTTATTCGCATTGCCTACCCGTCCGGCGGCGACCTGTCGCAAATGCTGCTGAAGCTCGGCGTTGCCGGAGGATCCGAACTCGAAATCGGAACTGCGAGCTTTGCCGCCGGCGAGCGCTCTCCGCCAGAGGGCTTCCATGTCCGTGATGCACATGAAATTGCGTTCATTCTCGAGGGATTGTTTCACACCGAATCGGGCGGCGAGACGCGCATATTGCACGCGGGCGATCTCGTCAATATTCCCGCGGGCGAACCGAATGCGTCCCGCGCGCTGGTGGACTGCCGAGTGATCTACCTCATGTACCACGCTGAAGGAGTACTCGAGTGAGCGGCTATGTGCGCGCAGCGACCGATGTCGGCGGCACGTTTACCGATCTCGTGTACTACGAGGTCGACGCGAAAACCGGCCGGTGCGGCACCATACGCACGGCCAAGGTCGACACCACGCCGCCCGAATTCGAACGCGGCGTCATGAACGCGCTGCGCAAGGGCGGCGTCGATTCCGCCGACTTAGAATTCTTCGCGCACGGCGCGACCGTCGTCATCAACGCGATCACCGAGAGAAAAGGCGCCAAGGTCGGGCTCATTACGACCCGGGGATTTCGCGACGTGCTCGAGATCGCGCGTGGCAACCGTCCTGATCTGTTCAATTTCAATTTCCGCAAGCCGGCGCCTTTCGTCGAGCGGCACTTGAGGGCGGAATTGGAAGAACGCTGCAATTACCGCGGCGAAATTGAGGCCGACGTCAATCTCGTCGAATTGCCGACGATTCTGCAGCATTTCCGGCGGGAAGACGTTCAGTCGATTGCGATTTGCTTCCTGCATGCGTACTTGAATCCCGCCAACGAGGCCAAGACATTGGCCGCCGTACGGGGACTTTGGCCCGAGGTATCCGTCGTCGCTTCACATGAATTGAGCCGCGAGTGGCGCGAGTACGAACGCACGAGCACGACGGTGCTCTCCGCATACGTGCATCCCGTCGCGATCCGCTACATCGAATCCTTGGAGCGGGAACTCCTGAATTCCGGCTTCAAGCGCGCTCCCTACATGATGCTGTCGAACGGCGGCATTGCCTCGGTGGCAACCGCGAAGGCGAATCCCGTGGCGATGGTCGAATCCGGTCCGGCGAGCGGCATCTATGCGGCGGCGCATCTCGGCGCACTGCTCGGCGAGCACAACTTGATCGTACTCGATATCGGCGGCACGACTGCGAAATGCGCGTTGATCGAGGCCGGGGAAGTGAAAATCACGACCGACTATTACGTCGAACGCACGCGCCGCACACCCGGCTATCCGATCCAAACACCGGTATCGGAGATTGTCGAAATTGGCAACGGCGGCGGCAGCATCGCATGGGTCGACGGCGGCGGAAAGCTGCACGTCGGCCCGCAAAGCGCCGGCGCAATGCCCGGTCCGGTCGCCTACGGGCGAGGCGGGCGGGAGCCGACGACGACCGATGCCAATCTCCTGCTTGGACGCATAGATCCGCGAAGTTTCGCCGGTGGGGAGATCGAGCCCCAATGGGATGCGGTGCATGCTGCGTTTCAGTCGCTGGGTAAGAAACTCGGGTTGTCCGCTGTCGAAGCGGCGCGCGGGGTCGTGCGCATCGCGAACGCCAACATGGCCAATGCGCTGCGCCTGGTGTCCACGAACAAGGGGTACGATCCACGCGAGTTCGCGCTGATGGCCTTCGGCGGTGGCGGGCCGATGCACGCCGTCGCGCTTGCCGAGGATCTGAAGATCCCCAACGTGATCGTGCCGGCGAATTCCGCGGTGTTTTCCGCGTGGGGGATGCTGTTGACGGATTTGCGCCGTGATTACGTGCGCACGCATCTTCTATCTCTCACGGCGAAAGCCGTTGAGGAGATCGTTGCTCAATTTCGGTCGATGGAATCGGAGGCGACCGCCAATTTCGCGCGCGAAGGGATCGGAGCTGCGGCGCAAGCGACGACCTGCGAATATCTGGCGGACATGCGGTATCTTGGCCAGGAACACACGGTGAAAGTGCCGATGCCGCTGCGGGGCGGCGTAATCGATGTCGAGCAAGCCGCGGAGGTATTTCACGCGACGCATGAGCGGCGCTTCACGTACCGTCTGCCGAATGCGATTCAGATCGTCAATTTTCACTTGGTGGCGCGTGTGCTGGTGCCGAAGCCCGAGCTGCCACGCAAATCCCCGACCCGTCGCAGACTCGAGGACGCCGTGATGACCCGCCGGCAAGTAGACTTCGATGCCAAGGGAGTGCATGAAGCGGTGATCTACGACGGGGGAAAATTGGAGCCAGGCGCCGGGTTCGCCGGTCCGGCCGTGGTTCAAGAGTCCATGGTCACGTTGGTCGTCGGCCCCGATCACCGCGTGTCGACGGATGAATTCGGCAGTTACCACGTGCACCTCTCGCAACGCTGACGGAACCGCACTCATGACCGTAGATCCATTTACGCAGGAGATCGTCAAGGACGCGCTCGTCGCCGTCGGCTACGAGATGTTTGACGCGATGATCCGCACGAGCATGAGTCCGATCATCTACGAGACGACCGACTTCGCGGTCGGTGTCACCGATGCGCGAGGCTATCTCCTTGCACAGGGCAACGGTGTCGCGGCGTTTCTTGCGACGCTCGACACCGCGGTGCAATCCGCGTTGGTTCACTTTCCTAACGCTGGTGACGTCCTTCCGGGCGACGTGATCATCACCAATATCCCCTATGAGGGCGGCGGTACGCATCTATCGGACGTTGTCATTCTCGTGCCTGTGTTCCACAGTGAAAAGCTGATCGCGTGGACTGTCAACAAGGCGCATTGGACGGAAGTCGGCGGTGCGCAAGCCGGATCGGTGTCCACCGAGGCGACCGAGATCTACCAGGAAGGGCTGCAATTTCCCTTCGTCAAACTATACGAGGCCAATCGCATCAATCAGGGTCTCGTGTCCATGATCCGGGCGAACGTGCGCTTACCGGAAAGCACGATCGGCGACATGCATGCCGGGGTCGCCGCCGCGCGCGTCGGCGCGCGGCGCGTGCTCGAGTTGGTCGCCAAATACGGGGTCGACGACGTGCTCGCGGCGATGGACGGATTGCTGGACTACGGCGAGCAAATGACGCGTATGGAACTCGTCAAGCTGCCGGCCGGCACCTACGAAGCCGATGATCTCGTCGAGAGCGACGGCCGCGGCAATGGGCCGTTTCGCATCAAAGTGAAAGTGACAATTTCGGCGGACAAGCTGGTCGCCGACTTCACGGGGACGGACGGGCCCGCCGCGGGACCGATCAATTGTTCATTGACCGGGCTGGTCACAGGAGCCCGCTGCGTATTCAAGGCGATTACGAATCCCGAACTACCGGCGAACGGCGGCTGCTTCCGCTTGCTCGAGGTGCGCTGTCCTCCCGGGACGCTGATTTCCGCCAAAGCGCCGGCTCCAGTGTCGCTGTACTACGAGCCCTTGATCGCCGCGATGGACGTGATGTGGAAGGCGCTCGCACCTGTGGTGCCCGATCGTTTGCCGGCCGGCCACCAGCGCAGCGTCAATGCGACGTTCATCGTCGGCTTGCATCCCGATACGAATGATCTTTTCGTGCTCGGGGAGC
>VFSW01013004.1_pt1 | contig 11583 bp, 7 predicted proteins | sample 5358111 | NCBI WGS metagenome assembly VFSW01 (sample SAMN11554181, study PRJNA540505) | mine drainage metagenome | isolation source: sediment from site ElyBrook_90M | place: USA: Ely Copper Mine, Vershire, VT | collected 2017 | reverse complement strand
CTCTCGATGTGGCCAGCGAAGAGTCCATCAACGCCGGAGCTAGAACCATCCTCGAAAAGTTCGGCAAAATAGAGATTCTCGTTAATAATGCCGGCATCACCCGCGACGACCTGATGATGAAGATGAATCGTGCGGACTGGGACGACGTGCTGGCGACCAACCTTACGGGAACATTTCTTCTCACCCAGGCCCTGCTGCGGCCGATGATGAAAAACCGCTGGGGCCGCATTATCAACATCACGAGCGTCGTGGGCCGCACCGGCCAGACCGGCCAGGTAAACTACGCTGCCAGCAAGGCGGGCATGATCGGATTTACCCGGTCTTTGGCGCGGGAGGTGGCTTCGCGCGGAATTACGGTCAACGCGGTGGCGCCGGGATACATCGAAACGCCCATGACCGAGGTGCTGACGCCGGAACTGCGGGCGACCATGGTGGCGTCGATTCCGCTGGGGCGGCCGGGAACGGATGCGGAGATTGCGCAACCGGTGGTGTTTCTTGCTTCCGACGCCGCGGCTTATATTACGGGCCATGTACTCGATGTGAATGGCGGCATGTTCATGGGCGGCTGATGCGCTGTCGCAACGCAGCCCACTTATGGGCGGCGTCGCCGCGCCGATAGACAAGATGGGGTGGATTGGTATGGCCGAGCATGACAACCAGGCCGAAGGTCCCCGCAGCGCTTTGCCCGAACCGGCGAGCGCCATGCGCTACGTGGCGCGCCAGCCGATTCTCAACCTGAGCGGCAACGTCTACGGGTACGAACTGCTGTTTCGAAGCGGCCCGCAGCCTGGTTTCCTCGGAGACGGCGAGCACGCGACCCGTACGATGATCGACAATACGCTGATCTTCGGCATGGAAATTCTGAGCGGGGGGCTACCGGCCTTCGTCAACTGCACGGCCGAAGCCTTGACCGAGGATCTGGCTGGGCTGCTGCCTCCGAGCATGACGGTTTTGGAGATTCTCGAGACCGTCGAACCGCTGCCCGCCACGATTGCCGCTTGCCAGCGGCTCAAAACGCTGGGTTTCCGCCTGGCCCTTGACGACTTTGTGTGGAAGCCTTCGCTGGAGCCGCTGATCCGCATCGCGGACTTTATCAAGGTGGACTTCATGGCGTCGGGAGCGGCGGAACGGAAGAGGATACTGGAACGGCTGCGGGGCTATCCGGGAGTGCTGCTGGCGGAGAAAGTGGAGACCCAGGAGGACTACCAGGTTGCGCGAGCCGAGGGGTTTACCCTGTTCCAGGGCTACTTCTTCTGCCGTCCCCTTCTGCTGAAGAGACTGAAGGTTCCAGCCAATAACGTCTTTCATATCGAACTGCTGCGCGTACTTCAGGAAGACCCGCTGGACCTGCGCAAACTGAGCGAACTGGTGAAGCGCGATCCTTCGCTGACCTATCGCCTGCTGCGCCTGGTCAACTCCCCGGCCAGCGCCATCCGACAAGAGGTTCGTTCCATCCAGGCCGCCCTTATGGCAGTGGGAGAGGACGTATTCCGGCGCATCGCCACGCTGGCCATCGCCAGCGAACTGAATGCGGGGCAGCCATCGGAGATTCTGCGGATGGCCTTTGAGCGAGCGCGTTTCTGCGAGTTGGCTTCGGCGTGGTGCGGCATGAACGCGCTGGAACAATACCTGGCAGGCATGGTGAGCATGTTGCCGGCGATGTTGAGAATGCCAATGGAAGAGGTCCTGTCCGCACTGCCGCTGAGGCAGGAGATTCGCTCCGCGCTGGAGGGAGAACCCAATGACGAACGCCGGTTGCTGGACTGGCTGGAGGCCAGCGAGCAGGGCGACTGGGCGCGTACAGACATGGCTGCGGAATCATTGCATATGGGCCAGGACGTTTTGCTGCGCTGTTATCAGGAAGCGGTGCAATGGGCTCGGATCAGCCTGACGGCGGCAGCCCTCCGGCCGGCTGCGCGCGAGGCTCTCCTCATCGACTGACCGGCCAGGCGGCCGACATGAGGAATGCTGTCCAAAAGCAAGACCATGCCCACCACGCTCCTGATTAGCGGGGCGTCTGGGCCTGCGGCGGACCGGGCCTTCCCCCGGCGGCCGGCGCGGGCATGACGTTTACGCCTGTGGCCATAAACACGCCTTCCTTGACGGCGCCCTCGACCCGGACATTATCGCCTACCTGCACGTCAGCCAGGGTGATGAACTCGCGACGCCGGTGAAAGGAGGTGTTTTCGTCGGCGACAAAGGTGTGTGGAGCGTTATCGACCGGGCTCTGCAGCGTGATTTTTGTCTCCTGAACGGCGAGCACGCGGCCCATGAGCCAGGTCTTGCCGAAGTTGGCCTGCATTTCGCGCATCTGTTTGGCCCGCTCGGGGTCCAGTTGAACGACCAAAACGGCGCCGATCGATTTGCCTGCCCCATCCATTTCGCCGCTTGCGGCAATGGCGTCGCCTACCTTGATGTCGGTGGCTTTGATCGGCTCGGGAGGAGTGCGCTCGCCGCTCCCGCCGGATCGCTGAGGTGGCTGCTTCATTATCCGCGTGTTGACGCTGAAGTTGACGGTGCGCACTTCGCCGGCATCGGTCTTGATGGTGAAGTGGTCGGGGGCCACCTCGACGACGGTCCCCATCATGCCTCGGCCGCCCATCATGCCGCCAAATCCGCGGCCGCCCCGTGGCCCTCCCGGACCCTGGCCTGGCACGCCCTGATTTTGCGCGAGAGGGGCAGGATTATCCGCGTCCTGGGCCGTTGCCGTCATTCCGCCGACGAGCCCTGCGGCGAGAAGCAACATTAAATGAATTCTCATAACGATTCCCCGGGGACGCGGCGGAGAGACAGCCGTGCGTCTCTATCAACAATAGACGGAGGAACCTGGACCGGAGACTACGTTCGAGGGTGAAGGCAGGAGAGCCGGGACACTCCGTTGAACCCGGCGATCGCAAGTGGATGAGCGCCCGATGCCGTCCCAGGACCACTCCACAAATGCGTGGAGACTCTGCATTCAGGGAGTGTGTTGCGCGGCCAGCATTTGCTGGAATGCCGGCTCTCCCCGAAGTGCGGCGAATTCGTTGTCTTCGATGATCTTCTTGGCGTTGGTGAACCCTTCATTCAGCGCCATCCGCAGGTATTCGATGGCACGATCGATTTTGCCGGCGCGGAGACACCCCTTGGCCATGTAGAAGTTCATGGCGCCGCGATCCTGAACCGAGGCGGGGTTTTCGACCCTCACCGCGGTGGTGTGCTCGAAGATCTGAGGGTCGACGGAGAGCGCCTGCTGGTACGCGTCCCAACCCTTCTTGTATTTATGGTCGGCGAGAAGCGAGGTGCCAAGGTTTTTAAGGATGAGAGCCGACTTGGGGTCGATTTTGAGAGCCTTACGGTAGGTGCGTTCGGCGTTGGCATATTGCTTGAGCGAAACATAGATTGTGCCTATGTTGTTCAGCACAATCGCATTTTTGGCGTTCAGTTTCAAAGACGCCTGGTAACAGCGCAGGGCTTCATCCTGGTTGAACATGAGCTGGTAGGCGACGCCCATCTTGTTCATGGCTTCCGCAGAGGTGCGGGGAGCTTTTTTGTAAGACTCTATCGCCGCCTGATAGCGCTGATGCGCCATGAGGGAGTCGCCAATTTCCTCGGGCGTGGGCTGAAATTTGGGAGTATTCGAGGCGGCTGCCGGGGGAACTGCGGGGTTGGAATCCGAGGCGGCCTGGGCGGATGCGGGGAAGGACAGCGCAGCGAAAGTCGCGGTGATCAACAGCACCCGGCATAGGGGCATAAGCGGTGCATTGTGCATATTCCCTCCTTGAAAGAAGGAACGTTTCAACGTGCATGTTAAGATGCACGCGTCTCAGAGTTCGTACACAAATGAGACACCAAATCAGACACCAAATGTGTGACGTTCGTCAACCAATGCGATTGTGCGGCATCTTAAGAGTCTGAGCCGGTCAATTTTGATCTCAATCGATCGATTTTCATCGCTCCATCAAAGAGTTTTGTGGAGTCATGAATGTTTCCCTGTCATCGAACAACCGGGTCGACATTTCCAAGAAAGTGGGACGAAGCGCGATGAGCACGGCTGGACCAGTCTCTCAGCAAACGAGCCTGCAGGAGAGGTTTCAAACGGTGCGCAGGCGCACCCTGGAGCTTTGCGAACCTCTCACTCCCGAGGACATGATGGTGCAGTCATGTCCCGAGGCTTCGCCGGTAAAGTGGCATCTTGCTCACACGGCGTGGTTTTTCGAATCGTTCATTCTGCGCGAGTTCGCGGTCGGATACCGGGTTTTCAATCCCGATTTCGCGTGGCTGTTCAACAGCTACTACCAATCGTTTTCGGCGTTTCCTGAAAAGCGGCTCCGTTCGTCGTTTTCGCGGCCGCCGCTCGAAGAGATCCTGCGCTTTCGCGCCCACGTGGACGAGTCGATCGACCGTTTGCTGGAGGGCGATGTTGAACCCGAGGCGCTGAAGCGGATCGAGCTGGGCCTGAACCACGAGGAGCAGCACCAGGAGCTGATGCTGACCGACATCCTGCACGCCTTTTTCACGAATCCGCTGCGTCCGGTTTACAAGGCAGGCGATTCATGGACAGCGCGCAAGATGGGCAAGACGTCGCCGGCGCGCTTTCTGCGCTTCGAGGGCGGCATGCAGGAGGTGGGCCACCCCGGCGAGGGATTCTGCTTTGATAACGAGCTACCACGCCATCGTGTGTGGCTGGAACCCTACTCGCTCGCAGATCGGCTGATCACCTGCGGCGAGTACGCTGAGTTTATCGAGGACGGCGGTTATCGGCGTGCCGAGCTGTGGCTGTCGGACGGCTGGAACGCCGTGCATAACAACGGCTGGCGCGCACCTCTCTACTGGAGCACCGAGAGCGGCGAGTGGAGCCTTTTCACGCTGCGCGGTGAGCAGCCGCTGGAGCGCGTGGCGTCTTCACCGGTCAGTCACGTTAGCTATTTTGAAGCCGATGCCTACGCCCGCTGGGCGGGCCGGCGCCTGCCGACCGAAACGGAGTGGGAGGCCGCCGCCGAAGGCCGGCTGGTGGCAGGAAACCTGCTTGACTCCGACCGATTGATGACGGCGCCTGCAGCGGAACCGGCCGAAAAGCATGTCCCCGGAAAGAAGGGATCTGCGCCGCTGCCGGTGTTTGCTACTCCGGCTGGGGCGTTTGAGTGTCCAGCCCAACTGTTCGGGGACTGTTGGGAGTGGAACGCCAGCGCCTATCTGGGCTACCCGGGATTCAACCCGCTGCCAGGCTCGCTGGGAGAGTACAACGGCAAGTTCATGAATGGGCAGATGGTGCTGCGCGGCGGCTCGTGCGTTACCCCGGCGGCGCACATCCGTTCTTCGTACCGGAATTTCTTTTCGGCCGAGACCCGCTGGCAGTTTTCCGGCATTCGTCTCGCAAGCTGGTAACTTCAGTACCGTAAGCGGCATCAAACAAAGGGCATGACCACGATAGGTCTTCCTAATATAAGCACCCAAATCTCCGAGCAGACTGCCTCAGCAGTGTGCGAAGGCCTTATGTCCAGGCCCAAATGGCTTCCCTCGTGGCTCTTCTACGATGCCGCCGGGTCGCGTCTGTTCGAGGAAATAACCGAACTCCCCGAATATTACCTCACCCGGACGGAACGCTCGATCTTGACGGAGCACGCCAGGGAAATCATCGACCTTGCGGCGGGAAATAACACGCTGCGCCTGGTGGAACTTGGCGCCGGCTCCGCCGACAAGACGCGCCTGTTGCTGTCGGCAGCCGTCGCCCGACAGGACACCATCGTTTATGAGCCCGTGGATGTTTCGCCTTCGGCTCTTGAGGACGCGCGGCAGCGCATCGAGCGCGAAATTCCGGGAGTGGTCGTGACGCCGCGCGTGCTTGACTACACCAGGGGATTTCAACTGGATGCGGTTACTCCCGGGGAGCGGCGGCTGGTGATGTATATCGGCTCCAGCATCGGGAATTTCGATCCGGAAGAGGCCGAAGACATACTGGCAGACGTATGCGATGCGCTGGCGCCGGGCGACTCGATCCTGCTCGGGGTCGACCTCGTGAAGGATCGTACGGCCTTGCTTGCGGCCTACGACGATGCGGCCGGCGTCACGGCTGCGTTCAATCGCAACATGCTGGTCAGGATCAATCGCGAACTGGGAGCAGACTTCAATCCCGAGGCATTTGCACACCGCGCCGTCTGGAACCGCTTCCGCTTACGGATCGAAATGCATCTCGGCAATCAGATGCCGCAGACAGTGAAGATCCCGAGCCTCGACATGCGCCTGGAGTTCGCGGCCGGCGAGACCATTCATACCGAGAACAGCTACAAATACCAGCCGGGACAGGCGGAAGCCATGCTGTCGGAAGTTGGGTTTACGCCGACGGCGACGTGGACCGACGAAAAGGGCTGGTTTGCGGTGGTCCTGGCCCGGGTCAGCTAAGCGAAGCCTGAACTACAAAACCAATGCCCCGTCCTTCTGCTCCTGGTCAGGAGATGGAAGGGCGGGGCATTTTTTCCGCCGCAAGGGCATTCGTTCAGGTTGGTTTACTTAGGCGAAGCAATTCGTACCAGCAGGATGTCGTGGCTGGCGATCTCGATCGGCATGTGGTCGGTGAGTTGAATGTCCTTGTCGGTCCAAAGATTCTTGCCGCTCTGCGCGCCGTGCAGGCCGAGCTTGCCCAGGTCGAGATGGAACGGGTGAGTGGAGTAGCGGTCGCTGCCGGCGTTAAGCACGGCGATGGCCTTGGCTCCGCCTGAAAGATCACGCTCCCATACGTCGACTTCGCCCTCGCTGTAGACGCGGTGGGCCTGCTTGCCCAGTGTGTCCTGGTTAATGGCGATGACGTTCTTGTTGGTGAGGATCGCCTTCACTTCGGGCTTCATGTTGGGCAAGTCATTGCCGGCAAGTAGGGGCGCGGCCAGCATGGCCCACATGGAGAAGTGAGTGCGGTTTTCACGGATGTTGAGTTTACCGTTGCCGACCTCAAGCATGTCGGGATCGTTCCAGTGGCCCGGGCCGGCGTAGCTTTGCAGGCCTTCCTGCTGGCTGAGGATGGTGTACATGCTGTCCCAGTTGGGGGCGATATCGCCGGTGGTGCGCCATGCGTTCGCGCCCAGGGCCGGACCCCACTCCCAGACCGAATCCCACCCGTACTGGCAGAGGGAGTAAAGGATGGGGCGGCCGGTGGCCTTGAGCGCCTTACCCATCTTCTCGTAGGCGTCGTGCATGAGGCGCATCTGCGCCGCCTTGTCGTTAGGCGCCTGCTTCATCATCACGGCGGGGATAAAGCTGCACAGGTCGTATTTCAGGTAGTCGATGCCCCAATCGGCGTACATCTTGGCGTCCTGCTCTTCGTGCCCCAGCGATCCCTCATAGTTGGCGCAGGTTTTGGGCCCCGGCGAGGAATAGATGCCGATCTTCAATCCCTTGGAGTGGACATAGTCAGCAAGCGCCTTCATATCGGGGAACTTCTCATTGGTATGAAGGAGGCCAGTCTCGTCGCGCTTGCCCTCCCAAGTGTCATCGATGTTGACATAGATGTAACCGGCGTCTTTCATGCCGGTGGCGACGATCTGGTCAGCGGCGGCACGGACGCCCTTGTCGTCCACCTTGCCCGCGAAGTAGTTCCAACTGTTCCAGCCCATAGGCGGAGTCTGCGCCACTGCCTGGGCGGAGGCGGGCGTCGAAGTAGTGGTGATGACGGCGGCTAAAGCAAGGGCTGCAAGCGGCAATACGGAAGTGATACGCATAGGCGGGGTTTCCTTTTGAAAACGATTTCAGCAGGAATACTATCCCCTGGGGTTCAATCTTGCAATCTTCGCGACGGAACGCTGTGTCTCGGTTTGCAGAGATCGCGTTCAATGCGCCGCCAAACGCGCCGTGCTTATAATCTTGGGACGGATAAGCGTTAAAATGCGGCCTCTCAGGCCGCTGATTCCGGAGGGCCGCTCTTCGTGTTCAAGTGCAAGTTGTTTTCCCCCTGTGTTCTCTTTGTTGCCGTGTGCGCCTGCTTGTCACATGCGACTGCCGCTGCGGCAGACGCCGCATCCCGGCAGGCGTCGTTGACCAAAGCCCTCGACGCCATTTTCAACAAACATGAGTACGGAGCCAAAAGCGTGCAGTTCGCCTGGCAGAAGAAGGGCGACCTCTACACGATTCTTGAGCCGGCGTCGGGGATGGGGTCCGCCAAGGCCATGGACATCGTGGGCTACGAGACCGCGACCGGCAAGCGCAGTGTGCTGGTCGCCGCCGCGAAGCTTATGCCGCCGGCAGAGGGCGGCAAAGAGCGTGAGCCTCTCGTCATCGATGGCTATTCGTGGTCGGACGACCAGAAGAAGCTGCTCATCTTCACCAATACCAAAAAGGTGTGGAGGGTGAACACGCGCGGGGACTACTGGGTCTATGACGAGGCATCGGGCAAGCTGACGAAGCTGGGCGCCAACGCCCCGCAGTCGTCGCTGATGTTCGCGACATTTTCACCGGACTCGTCGCGCGTAGCCTATGTGCGCCAGAACAACCTCTACGTGGAAGAGCTGGCGACCGGGCAGATCACCGCGCTTACCAGCGACGGGTCAGACGACATCATCAACGGCACGTCCGATTGGGTATCGGAAGAGGAGCTGAAGCTGCGCAACTGCTTCCGCTGGAGCCCCGACAGCCAGTCCATCGCCTATTGGCAGTTTGACCAGTCGGGTGTGGGCGAGTACACGCTCATCAACGACACGGCCGCCGAGTATCCGTCAATCATGCGCTATCACTATCCGCAGCCCGGGACCACGAACTCTTCAGTACGCGCGGGCGTTGTGCCTGCCGCCGGCGGTCCTACCAAATGGATCTCCCTCGAAGGCGACCCTCGCCAGCACTATATCGCGGAGATGGAATGGGCAGGCAATTCAAACCAGATTCTGCTCGAGTATCTTGACCGGGCCCAGCAGCACAACAAGCTGATGCTGGCCGATGCGCGCACCGGCGAGGCCAGGGTGTTCTTTGAAGACACCGACAAAGCCTGGGTGGACGCGCAGCCGATTCATTGGATTGGCGAGAAGGAAAGCAAGGAGCCGGACCTGCTGTGGATCAGCGAGCGCGATGGCTGGCGGCACGCCTATCGCGTAGACCGGTCGACCGGGCAGGCGCGGCTGATCACCAACTTCAATGCCGATCTCATGTCGGTTTCGGGCATGGATGTGGAACGCGGCTGGCTCTATTTCACAGCGTCACCCGATGATGCCGCGCGGCTTTACCTGTATCGCGCGCGTCTCGATGGGCAGGGCACGCCTGAGCGCGTAACACCGCCGGATGAAGCAGGCACCAACACCTATGACTTCGCTCCCAACGGACGCTGGGCGATGCATACCTACAGTGCGTTCACCCATCCTCCGCGCATCGAGATCGTGAGCCTGCCGGGCCACGAGGCTGTTCGCACGCTGGTGGACAATCATGAGCTGGCAGCCAGGGCGAAGCCGATTCTGGGCAGCGCACCGGAGTTTTTCAAGGTCAAGGTGGCGAACGGCGTTACGCTGGACGGATGGATGCTGAAACCACCGGACTTTGACCCTGCGAAGAAGTATCCGGTGCTGACCATGGTGTATGGAGAGCCGGCAGGCGCAACAGTGCGGGACGGCTGGGGCAACGCGGGCGGCTTGTTTCATCAGTTGATTGCGCGACAGGGCTACCTGGTAATCAGCTTTGACAACCAGGGAACCCCTGAGCCGAAGGGACGCGCGTGGCGCAAGTGCATCTATGGCGCGGTGGGCGTGTTGTCATCTGCGCAGCAGGCCGAGGCCATCCAGCAACTGGCCCGCGAGCGGAATTACATCGACACGTCGCGCATGGCCATCTGGGGATGGAGCGGCGGCGGCTCCAACACGCTCAACGTGATGTTCCGCCACCCCGGCGTGTATTCGACGGGGATCGCTGTGGCCCCGGTGGCGGATGAGAGTCACTACGACACCATCTACCAGGAGCGTTACATGAACCTGCCGCAGGAAAATGTGCAGGGCTACCACGATGGCTCGCCCATCAACTTTGCCTCGGGGCTCGCGGGACATCTGCTGGTGGTGCACGGGTCGGGCGACGACAACGTGCATTTTCAAGGGACGGAGATGCTGATCAACAAGTTGGTTGAGCTGGGCAAGCCGTTCGATTTCATGGATTACCCCAACCGGACGCACTCGATCTCGGAGGGCGAGGGCACATCGTTCCACGTGTACAGCCTGATTGCGCGCTATCTCGAGGACCACGTCCCGGCGGGCGGCATAGCGCACTAGGTTTGATGAGTTAAAGGAAAGAGTGTGCCCGGCATGAGATGCGGGTTTCGCTCTCGTCTACATTGCAGGAGGGGGGACCCGACATGGCGGGCACACGCAGAGAGTTTCTTACTTATAGTTCGCTGGGGATTTTGAGTGCCGCGCTCGAGGCGGCGAGTGCACAGGCTCCTAGTACGCAGACTTCCGGCTCGCAAACACCTCCGGCCACGCCGGGCGCGCCCCCGGCCTTTGGAACCTCGCCGGCGGTAGGACCCGAAGTGTCGGCCGCCACGTTCGCCGAGGCAGAGAAACTGGTGCAGGTGGAGATGAGCGCCAAAGACCGCGCCCAGGCGGCCGAGAATTGGCGTGTGCAGATGGCTCCCAGCTACGAACTGCGCGTGGGTCCGCGCAAGGTCGCGCTCGAGCCCACGCTGGCTCCGGCCACGCTTTGGAATCCAGCCATTCCCGGCGTTTCGATCCACAAGCAGGAGGCGGAGAGCCCCGAGTTCGTCCGCAGCGACGCGTCTGAGAGCTCCCTGCCGGAAAGTGAGGAGGCCATTGCATTTGCGCCGGTGGCTCAGCTTTCACGCTGGATTCAATCACGGGCCTTGACCTCGCAGCGGCTGACCGAGATCTATCTCGGACGCATCGAGCGCTTCGATCCCAAATTGCGCTGCGTGATTACGCTGCTGCACGATAAGGCGCTGGGGCAGGCGCGGCAGGCCGACACAGAGATCGCCGCCGGGCACTATCGCGGGCCGCTGCATGGGATTCCCTGGGGCGCCAAAGACCTGCTCGATACCGCGAATATCCCCACGACCTACGGAGCGGAGCCCTTCCGTAACCGCCTTCCCAAGGCCAACAGCACGGTGGTTGCGCGCCTGAACGCGGCAGGCGCCGTGCTGATCGCCAAGCTCAGCCTGGGCGCGCTGGCCCTCAACGACATCTGGTTTGGCGGCCAGACCATGAATCCCTGGCTTCTCGAAGAGGGCTCTTCGGGATCGAGCGCGGGACCGGGCGCGGCCACGGCGGCGGGATTGGTTGGATTTGCGATCGGCAGCGAGACCGGCGGCAGCATCGTGAGCCCGTCGATGCGCTGCGGCGTCACCGGACTGCGGCCCACCTATGGCCGGGTGCCGCGCACCGGTGCGATGACACTCTGCTGGTCGCTCGACAAACTCGGCCCCATGGCGCGCAGTGTCGAAGACACAATGCTGGTGCTGAATGCGATTTCGGGGCCCGATCCGGGTGACCTGGCCAGCGTCCCAAGCACGCTTTCGTTTCGGGCAGGGGCCGACGTTGCCGGCCTGCGCGTGGTCTATTTTCCATCGTGGATGAAGGAAAGTCCCGCGACGGATGTGGACCGCGCCGCGCTCGCAACAGTGAAGAAGCTTGGAAT
>VFSW01013003.1_pt1 | contig 11583 bp, 10 predicted proteins | sample 5358111 | NCBI WGS metagenome assembly VFSW01 (sample SAMN11554181, study PRJNA540505) | mine drainage metagenome | isolation source: sediment from site ElyBrook_90M | place: USA: Ely Copper Mine, Vershire, VT | collected 2017 | reverse complement strand
CATCTGCGCGCCGTCGAGGAGCGGCTCGGCGTGGAGATCCGGCGGCGTGGAAACCGATTCCAGATGATCGGCTCGCAGGGCGCCGCGAAGCGCGCCGAGGCGGTCCTGCGGAGCCTGTATGCGCGGGCGCAGCGGGAGCCGATAGATCCCGCGCAGGTGCACCTGGCGTTGCAGGAAATCGCCATGGAAGCCGCCGGTCCGGCGCCGGCGGCGCCGGCCGCCCCGGATGAACTCAAGGTGCGGACCGCGCGCGGCATGGTGCGCGCCCGTGGCGCGAACCAGCTCGAATATCTCCAGCATGTGCGCACCCACGACCTGACCTTCGGCATCGGCCCGGCGGGCACCGGCAAGACGTATCTTGCGGTCGCCTGCGCGGTCGAGGCGCTGCAGGAAGAAAAAGTGCGGCGAATCGTGCTGGTCCGCCCGGCGGTCGAAGCGGGGGAGCGGCTGGGATTCCTGCCGGGAGACCTGACGCAGAAAGTGGACCCCTATCTGCGGCCGATGTACGACGCCTTGTACGAAATGATGGGATTCGAACGCGTCGCCAAGCTGATCGAGCGCAACGTCATCGAAGTCGCGCCGCTCGCCTTCATGCGCGGCCGCTCGCTGAACGACTCGTTCGTGATTCTCGACGAAGCGCAGAACACGACCAACGAACAGATGAAGATGTTTCTGACCCGCATCGGCTTCGGCTCCAAGGCGGTGGTGACCGGCGACATCACGCAAACCGACCTGCCGAGCGCAAAGCAGTCCGGGCTGCGCACCGTGATCGACATCCTGCGCGGCGTGCGCGGCATCGCCTTCACGATGTTCAGTTCGCGGGACGTGGTGCGCCACCCGCTGGTGCAGCGCATCGTCCAGGCGTACGAAGCGAATTCGGGGGACGCCAATCCGCCGGGCGCGTGAACCGGAACTCGAACTCGATGTCACCTACGCCGCGCGCAGGCCGTGGGTGCCGAAGCGTTCGGAGTTCGCCGTCTGGGCCCGGGCCGCATTGAGCGCATCCGGCCCGCCGACCCGGCTGTCGGTGCGCGTCGTCGGCACCGCGCGCAGCCGGCAGTTGAATCGCGATTACCGCGGCAAGCCCAAGTCGACGAACGTGCTGTCGTTTGCCGGTGCGGGCCTATGTCCGGACCGTCGCCTCGATCTCGGCGAGCTGGTGATCTGCGCGCCGGTCGTTGCGCGGGAGGCCGAAAAGGCCGGTGTCGCGGCCCGGGCGCATTGGGCGCACCTGACGGTGCACGGCGTGCTGCATCTGCGGGGTTACGACCACGAGCGCGACCCGGAGGCGCGCAAGATGATGGCGAAGGAGGTTCAAATCCTTGAACTGCTTGGATTTTCCGACCCATACGCGTGATCGAGTATGCTTGTGACGATGTCCGATCAGTCACATGGCGGTACCGGCCGCTGGCTAAAGCGAATTACCAAGTCGATGTCCGGAGAGCCGCGCGACCTGTCCGAGCTGATCGAGGACCTGGGTGAGGCAAGCGCGCGGGGCTTGTTCGACGCGGACGCGCTCGCGATGCTGGAGGGCGTGCTTTCGGTCGCCGAGACCCAGGTTCGCGACATCATGGTGCCGCGTTCGCAGATCGTCTTCATCGAACGCGACGAGTCGCCGGAACGCATCGTCCGGCACGTGGTCGAGTCGGGCCATTCGCGTTTCCCGGTGATCGGCGAGGATCGCGACGAAATTCTCGGCATCCTGCTCGCCAAGGATCTGCTGCGGCTGCAATTCGCGGACGCGCCCCCGTTCGACATGCGTGAATACATGCGCGCGGCGGTATTCGTGCCCGAGAGCAAGCGCTTGAACGTGCTGCTGAAGGAATTCCGGCGCAGCCACAATCATCTGGCGATCGTGGTCGACGAGTACGGCGGCGTCTGCGGGCTGGTCACGATCGAGGATGTGATCGAACAGATCGTCGGCGAAATCGACGACGAACACGACGTCGACGACGATCAGACGATCCGCAAGGAAGGGCCGCGCGAGTTCTCGGTCCGGGCACTGACGCCCATCGAGATGTTCAACCGTTATTTCGGCACGAGCTATTCGGACGAGGAATACGACACGATCAGCGGGCTCGTGATGCATGAATTCGGCCGCCTGCCGCGCCGCGGCGAATCGATCCACGTGGGGCAGCTCGAGTTCCGCGTGGTCCGCGCCGACCGCCGCCGGATCGACATGCTGCGCGTGATCACCCCCGCCGACTACGAACCGCCGGCCGAGGAGGGGCTCGGGGGCTGAATCTCGGGTATTCTGCCGAACCATCATGCAAGAACGATACGAACCGGCCGTCATCGAGGCCGATGCCCAGAAGTTTTGGGACGAACGGCGCTGCTTCGAGGCCAGGGAGGAGCCGGGCCGGGACAAGTACTACTGCCTGTCGATGTTCCCGTATCCCAGCGGCCGCTGCCACATGGGGCACGTGCGCAATTACACCATCGGCGACGTTCTCGCGCGCTTCATGCGCATGAACGGCAGGAACGTGCTGCAGCCGATGGGCTGGGACGCGTTCGGCCTGCCCGCGGAGAATGCCGCGATCGCCAACGGCGTGCCGCCCGCGAAGTGGACCTACGACAACATCGCCTACATGCGCAGGCAGCTCAAGTCGCTCGGGCTCGCGATCGATTGGAGCCGGGAACTCGCGACCTGCCGGCCGGAGTATTACCGCTGGAACCAATGGCTGTTCCTGCGGATGCTGGAGCGGGGGATCGCCTATCGCCGCACCGGCGTCGTCAATTGGGATCCGGTCGATCAGACCGTGCTCGCGAACGAGCAGGTCATCGACGGTCGTGGCTGGCGGACGGGCGCGATCGTGGAGAAGCGCGAGATCCCGATGTATTACCTGCGGATCACGGCCTTCGCGGACGACCTGCTGGGTGCGCTCGATGACCTGCCGGGCTGGCCCGAGCGGGTGCGCGCGATGCAGTCGAATTGGATCGGCAAGAGCGAGGGCGTGAACGTCGGCTTTCCCTACGAACTCGCCGGCGAATCCGGCGTGCTGCGGGCGTTCACGACGCGCGCGGACACGATCATGGGCGTCAGCTTTTGCGCGGTCGCCCCCCTGCATCCGCTTGCCGCGCACGCCGCGGCCGCGAACCCGGCGCTCGCGGCGTTCATCGAAGAGTGCAAGCGGGGACCCGCGATCGAGGCGGAACTGGCGACCCAGGAGAAGAAGGGCATGCCCACCGGCCTGTGCGTGCGCCATCCGTTGAGCGGCGCGGATGTGCCCGTTTGGGTCGGCAATTACGTGTTGATGTCCTACGGCTCGGGTGCGGTCATGGGGGTTCCCGCGCACGACGAGCGGGATTTCGCGTTCGCGAAGAAATACGGGCTGCCGATCAGGCAGGTCATCGACGTCGACGGACGGCCTTTTTCGACCGACGCCTGGCAGCCCTGGTACGAGGACCGGGGCCGGTGCGTCAACTCCGGACGACTCGACGGTCTGGACTACCGGGCCGCGGTCGATGCGGTCGCCGCCCAACTGGGCGCGGCCGGCCTGGGGGAGAAACAAACCACGTGGCGGCTGCGCGATTGGGGGATATCGCGCCAGCGCTACTGGGGCTGTCCGATTCCGATCATCCGCTGCGATGCCTGCGGCGCGGTGCCCGTGCCCGATGCGGACCTGCCGGTCCTGCTGCCCGAGGATCTGGTGCCCGATGGCAGCGGCAACCCGCTCGCGAAACACGCCGGGTTCCTCGCCTGCCGCTGCCCGCGGTGCGGCGCCGAGGCGCGCCGGGAAACCGACACCATGGACACGTTCGTCGATTCGTCCTGGTATTTCCTGCGCTTTGCGTGCAGCGACAACGCCGGCGCGATGGTCGATGCGCGCGTCGACCATTGGCTGCCGGTCGATCAGTACATCGGCGGGATCGAACACGCGATCCTGCATCTGCTGTATTCGCGCTTCTGGACGCGCGTGATGCACCAGCTGGGGTATGTGGGCTTCGTCGAGCCGTTCACGAACCTGTTCACGCAGGGCATGGTGCTCAACGAGGTCTTCTACCGCAAGCCGCCGTCCGGGCGGATCGAATACTTCAACCCCGCGGACGTGGAAGTCACCATCGATCCGCGCGACAAGCAGCGCACGGCGATACTGCGCGCCGATGGCGCCCCGGTGATATCCGGCGGCGTCGTGACGATGTCCAAGTCGAAGAACAACGGCGTCGATCCGCAGGCCCTGGTCGAGGAGTTCGGCGCCGACACGGCGCGCCTGTTCACGATGTTCGCCGCGCCGCCGGAACAGACGCTCGAATGGTCGGACGAGGGTGTTCAGGGCGCTTACCGCTTCATCAAACGCCTCTGGAAGGCGGTCCACGATCATGTGTCCCAGGGCGGGGCGGGCGCCTCCGACGGGGACTCCGAGGAGGTCCGCCGCGACATGCGGCGCCAGGTGCACCAGACCCTCGCCAAGGTCACGGACGACATCGGGCGCCGGCGCACCTTCAACACCGCGATCGCGTCGGTCATGGAGCTGATGAACGCGCTCGCCCGGTTCGTCCCGCGGACGCCGCCGGATCGGGCGGTCATGCAGGAGGGGCTGGAAATCGCCGTCATCTGCCTGTCGCCGATCATCCCGCACGTGACGCACGCACTGTGGCATGCGCTCGGTCACCAGACCGCGATCATCGATGAACCCTGGCCGGCGGTCGATCAGACGGCGCTCGCGCAGTCGATGCTGGAAATCGTCGTCCAGGTCAACGGCAAGCTGCGCAGCCGCATCGCCGTGCCCGCCGGGGCCGCCGAAGCCGACGTCCGCGCCGCGGCGCTCGCGGATCCGCAGGTGCGAAAATTCACCGGTGACGCGACGGTCAGGAAGGTCATCGTGGTCGCGGGAAAGCTCGTCAATGTCGTCGTCTGACCGGTGCCGCGGGGCGGCGTCGCGTCCGGCGCTCTCGGTCGCGTTCGCCGTCGCGGCGCTCGCCGTGCTCGCGGGCTGTGGATTTCATCTCGCCGGCAGCGAACCGCTGCCGCCGGTGCTGATGCGGCCGCATTTGTCGTTCACGGACCCGTATTCGGACTTCGCCCGCGATTTCGAGCGGCAGATGCAGGCGGCTGGCGCCGTGCTGCAGCCGCGCGGCGCGGGGGCGTCGGCGACGGTCGAGGTTTCGCGGGACACCGTCGAACAGCGCATCCTGTCGGTCTCGGCGCGCAATATCCCGACCGAGTATCTGCTCGTCTACACCGTCACCTACTCGGTGCAAGGCCCCCGGGGAGAGCTGCTGGCGCCGCAGACGATCAGCCTGACCCAGGACTACAGCTTTTCGGAGCAGGCGGTGCTCGCGAAGGAGCACGAGGCCGACATGTTGAGGCGGCAGATGGCGCGGAATCTGGTGGAAATCGCGATGCGCCGGATCGCGAGCCTGAGATGAGCGCGCGTGAGCGCGGATGAGCGGTCGGTCCTGCTGCTGAGCGGCATCGACCGCGTCGCCTTGGGCGTGCTGCTGGCCCGCTACGCGCTGGAGATGCAGATCGTGGCGCCGGAGGAGGCCATCCCGGGTTCCTACTGGGGCGAGCGTGAAGCGGGTTTGATCGGCAGCAAGATCTACGTGCGACTCGACACCCCGGTGCACTCGGTGCTGCACGAGGCGGCGCACTTCGTCTGCATGAGCGCCGAGCGCCGGGTCGGACTCGACACGGACGCCGGCGGCGACCATGCCGAGGAAAACGGCGTTTGTTATCTGCAGATCGTGCTGGCGGGTCTGTTGGCCCAGGTCGGCCGCGAACGCATGCTGCGCGACATGGATGCCTGGGGATACACGTTCCGACTCGGCAGCGCGTCGGCCTGGTTTCACGGCGACGCCGCCGATGCGCGCGCCTGGCTGACCGACCGGGGCATTCTCGACGCCGCCGGCCGGCCCAGCTTTCAATGCCGCTGAGGCCCGCTCGGGCGGCGCCGGCGGCCGGCTCCTAGGCCGCGTTCGCGTTCGGTTTGGACGCCGGCATCGCGTAGCAGCGGCCGAACCGGTTCGCCAGGAATTTCGGCAGCGCGATCTCCTCCTGCCGGATCAACCCGGACTGCGGGAGATCGCCGGACGCGAGCATGTCGAGCACCGCGCAGATCCCGCCGGCCGTGGTGATCTGGATCGCGCTGCGCACCCGGCCGCCGACCGGGGCCGCATAGATCTTGTTCGCGTAGGTTTCCTGGAGGAGCTGGCCGCCGCGGATGCCGCTGACGCTGACGAAGACGATGACCACGTCCTGCAGCGTGATCGGCACCGCGTTCTCCAGGATGTCCTTGAGCAGTTCGCGCCGGTCACGCAGGCGCAGATCGTTCAGCAACGCCTTCATGATCGCGGCGTGACCCGGGTAACGGATGGTCCGGTAGTTGAGATTTCGCACTTTGCCGGCGAGCGTCTCGCACAGCGTGCCCAGGCCGCCCGAGGTGTTGAAGGCCTCGTACAACACGCCGTCGAGCGAGAATTCCTCGCGCTCCTCGAGCGGCTGCGTCTCGCGCAGCTGCCCGTTGACGATCGCCTCGCAGGGCTCGCAGTACTCGTTGATGACGCCGTCCGTGCTCCACGTCAGATTGTAGTTGAGCGCGTTCGACGGAAATTCAGGCAATGCGCCCACGCGCATCCGCACGTCGTGCAGCTCGTCGAACCGCGAGGCGAGGTCGCTCGCGACGATGGTGATGAATCCGGGCGCCAGTCCGCATTGCGGGATGAACGCGGTGCGCGCGCCGGCCGCGAGCTGCTTGACGATGCGGGTGCTGGCGACGTCCTCGGTCAGATCCAGGTAATTCGCGCCCGCGGCCTTGGCGGCTTCGGCGATCATCCGGGTCGCGTGATAGGGCGCCGCGCTCAGCACGGCGAACTGACCTTCGAGCAGGCGTCGCAGCGCGGCGCCGTCTACGATATCCACGGCGACCTTGGTCACCGGGCGCGAGGTCTCCAGTCGATCCAATTGCATTTTTGAGCGGTCGGCGACCGTCACGGAATAATCTCCGCTGCCCGCCAGCAGCTCGGCGATCATCGATCCGATTTTTCCCGCCCCGACTATGACGACTTTTTTCACGCTTCCCCCGTCCGTTCAATTGGCCCTAAAGCGCTATTTTTGGGCATCAGCCCGTCGAATGGTAGGCACAAATTAGATATAATTACGGTGTAAACCCTGCACTATTACTAGCTGAGTGCACATTATGCTCGATCCTGTCGATGAGAAGCTGTTGGCGATCCTGCGCGACGAGGGCCGTGCGACCATTGCGCAGTTGGCGCGCACCGTCGGGCGGTCGCGCACCAGCGTGCAGAGCCGGCTCGAGCGCATGGAGCGGCAGGGCGTGATCCAAGGCTATACGGTGCGGATCGCGCCGGAGCACGCCGCCGGGGCCGTGCGGGCTCACGTCATGATCGCGGTGGGGCCCAAGGAAGCGCGCGCGGTCATCGCGGCGCTGTACAAAATCCAACAAGTGCGGATTCTGCATTCGGTCAGCGGCGACGTCGACCTGATCGCGATCGCGGCGACCGCGACCGTCGCCGAGATGGATGAAGTGATCGATCGCATCGGCGCGATCGCGGGGGTCGAGCGGACCACCTCGTCGATCATCCTGTCGACGAAGTTCGAACGGTGAGCGTGCCGCCGAACGCGCCACGGCCGCGGCCGCAATGGTAACCTAGAGCCTGCGGCATCAACCTCCCCGGGATTCGTTCATGAGCTCACCGAAGCAACTCGCCACCCTGGCCTGTCTTCTCGCGCTGTTGGCAGGCAACCCGCGCTCTGCGACCGCGGCCGCCGCCACGGCCACGGCCACGGCCACGGCCGCTCCGCCGATCGGCCACGTGTTCTTGATCGTGCTGGAAAACGAGCCTTTCCATGCGAGCTTCGGGCCGCACTCCAAGGCCGCGTATCTCGCGCGCAAACTGCCCCGGCAGGGCGCGCTGTTGACCCAGTACTACGGCATCGGCCATTACAGTCTCGACAATTACGTCGCGATGATCAGCGGCCAGGCGCCGAACCCGGACACCCAGCAGGACTGTCCGATATACAGGGAGTTCGTCGCCAGCGGCCCCGTCGGTGCCTACGGTCAACTGCCCGGAACGGGCTGCGTCTACCCCGCGGACGTGCCGACGATCGCCGACCAACTCGAGGCCGACCATCTCGATTGGAAGGCCTACATGGAAGACATGGGCAACAACCCACGACGGGAGGCGGCGACTTGCGCGCATGCGGCGGTCGGAGCCAAAGACGGCACGGAACGCGCGAGTGCCGGAGACGAATACGCGGCCAAGCACAATCCCTTCGTCTACTTTCACGCGCTCATCGTCGATGCGCCACGCTGCGACGCGCACGTCGTCAACCTGCGGCGCTTGAGCGAAGATCTCGCGCAGGCGGCGACGACGCCGAATTTCGCGTTCATCACGCCGAACCTGTGCCACGACGGCCACAACCCGAAGTGCGTCGGCGGCGCGCAAGGCGGCCTGGCCGGTGTCGATGCGTTCCTCAAGATCTGGGTGCCGCGGATCATGGCATCGCCCGCGTATCTCAAGGACGGCTTGATCGTCATCACCTTCGCCGAAGGATTGACGGGCGCCGCCTGCTGCGGCGAGCAGGGCCTGCCCGGAGGTCCGCCGCCCGGTCAATTCGGACCCGGCGGCGGCCGCGTCGGCGCCGTGCTGTTGTCGCCGTTCATCCGGGGCGGCACCGTTTCCAACCAGCCCTACAATCACTACAGCCTGCTGCACAGCATCGAGGCCTATTTCGGCCTGGCGCCGCTGGGCTATGCGGCGGCTCCCGGAGCGCGGGTCTTCGGCCCCGACGTTTTCGCGCGGCCTTGAGCCTCCCACACCGGGGATCGGGAACCAGGTAACGGGGAACGGGGCGCCGGTCAGTCGTCGTCGATGAAGAGCCCGCCGGCGCGGGCAAGCGCCGCAAGGTGCCAGTCCGCGTCGCCGAAACTGCGGTCGATCATGGTCATGCGCTTGAAGTAGTGGCCGACTTCGTGCTCCATCGTCATGCCGATGCCGCCATGCATCTGTATCGCCTCCTCGCCGAGTCGGCGCCCGGAGCGGCCGATCTGTACCTTCGCGGCGGCGATCGCCCGGCGCCGTTCCGCGGCATCCGGCGCATCCACCATCATCGCCGCGAACAGCGCCATGCTGCGGGCTTGTTCGAGCGCGATCAATTGGTCGACGGCGCGATGCTGCAGCGCCTGAAAATCGCCGATCGGCCGGCCGAACTGCCGGCGTGACTTGAGGTGATCGACGGTGAGGCGCTGCATCGCCGCCATGACGCCGACCGCTTCGGCGCAACGCGCGGCAATCGCCTCGTCCAACACGCGTTCGATCAGCGCCGCCGCATTGCCGGGTTCGCCCAGCGCGAGCCCCGCATCGACGCGCACCCCGGCGAGCGCGATCTCGGCCGCGCCGATTCCGTCCTGACTCCGATAGGCGGTGCGGCTGAGGCCGGGCGAGGTCCCGTCCACCAGGAATGCGCAGAGTCCCTCCCGATCGCGCCGGCCGCCCGAGGCGCGCGCGGTGACGACGATCTTGTCGGCGACGTCGCCGTGCATCACCAGGCTCTTCGCGCCGTCCAGGATCCACGCGTCGCCGTCGCGCCGCGCCGTGGTCTCCACGTAGAGCGGATCGTAACGCGAGTGGCGCTCGGTCCATGCGAACGCCAGCAACAAGGAACCCGCGCAGATGCGCGGCACGAGTTGGGCGCGCAGCGCCGCGCTTGCGCCCTGTCTCAGGCAGGCGCCGCCGAGCACCGCCGTCGCGAAATACGGCTCCAGCACCAGGCCGCGGCCGAGCGCCTCCATCACGATCATCGTCTCGGTCGGTCCGCCGCCGATGCCGCCGTCGGCCTCGGCGAACGTCAGGCCGAGGAATCCGAGCGCGGCGAATTTCCCCCACAAGTCCCGGCTCCATCCCTCGGGACGCGCGGCGCTGCGCCTGCGGTGCTCCATGTCGCTTTCCTGCGCAACCAGGCGCTCGACCGCATCACGAAGCAGGCGCTGGTCGTCGCTCGGATCGAAATTCATAGTCCGAGGATCGCCTTGGCGATGATGTTGCGCTGAATCTCGTTGGAGCCGCCGTAAATCGACAGCTTGCGCCAGTTGAAATAGGTCGCGGCCGCCATCGCGGCATCAGCGGGTCCGATCACCGCCGCCCCGTCCGCTCCGCCTCCGGCCGGCATGCAATACGGCCCCACGACGTCCATCATCAGTTCGGTCGTGGCCTGCTGGATTTCGGATCCTTTGATCTTGAGGATCGAGGAGAAAGGATCCGGCCCGGTGCGCGGACCGGCGCGCTCCGCGGCCACGGCGCGCAGTTGGGTGAGTTCCAGGGCCTTCAGTTCCACCTCCACCGCCGCGATCTTCTCGCGCAAGCGCGCATCCTCGGAATGCGGAGCGCCGTCCGCACGCTCCAGCGCCGCGAGCCGTTTGATGCGGCGGATGCGCTCCTTGGAACTGCCGATGCGGGCGATGCTCGTGCGCTCGTTGCTGAGCAGATATTTCGCGTAGTCCCATCCCTTGTTCTCGGCTCCCACCAGATTCAGGGCCGGGACGCGCACGTCGTCGAAGAAAACCTCGTTGATCTCGCGGCCGCCGTCGATGGTCTGAATCGGCCTCGTGGTGATTCCGGGGGATTTCATGTCGATCAGCAGGAAGGAGATGCCCTCCTGCTTCTTGGCGGCCGCGGACGTGCGCACCAGGCAGAAAATCCAGTCGGCGTGCTGGGCGAGGGTCGTCCAGGTCTTCTGGCCGCTGACGAGATAGTGCTCCCCGTCGCGCCGCGCCGTCGTCGACAGCGACGCGAGATCGGAGCCGGATCCCGGTTCGGAGAATCCCTGGCAGAACCAGAGGTCCAGGTTCGCGATCGCCGGAAGAAAGCGCCGCTTTTGCGCGTCGCTGCCGAAGGCGGCGATCACCGGGCCCACCATGGCGACGTTGAAGGGAAGCGGCGGCGGCACGCCGGCCTGTTGCATCTCGTCGTGATACAGATGGATCTGTACGGGGCTCCAATCCCGGCCGCCCCACTCGATCGGCCACTGCGGCACCGCCCAGCCGCGGGCGTTCATCAGGCGATGCGCCGTGACGAGGTCCTCGCGGCCGAGATCGCGTCCCTCGAGCGTCTTGTCGCGGATCGATCGCGGTATCTCGTCGCGGAAGAAGCGCCGCGCCTCGGCGCGGAACGCGCGTTCCTGTTCCGTGTAGTTCAATTCCATCCCGCCGAATATTGCGTATATTGACCCGGAAAGCCAGCCGTCGAGGAACCCGGCCGCATGTTCGCGGAGCGCATCGTCTGTTTGACCGAGGAAACCACCGAGACGCTGTACCTGCTCGGCGAGGAGCGGCGCATCGTCGGCATCTCCGGGTTCACCGTGCGGCCGCCGCGGGCGCGCCGGGAAAAGCCGCGGGTGGCCGCGTTCACGAGCGCCAAGATCGACCGGATCCTCGATATGGAGCCCGATCTGGTGCTCGGCTTCTCGGACCTCCAGGCACAGATCGCGGCCGACCTGATCCGCCGCGGCGTCGCGGTCCATGTCTTCAATCAGCGCAGCATCGCCGGGATCCTGACGATGCTCCACACCGTGGGCGGCCTCGTCGGCGCGCACGGCGCGGCCCGTGCGCTCACCGACCGGAT
>VFSW01013002.1_pt1 | contig 11583 bp, 7 predicted proteins | sample 5358111 | NCBI WGS metagenome assembly VFSW01 (sample SAMN11554181, study PRJNA540505) | mine drainage metagenome | isolation source: sediment from site ElyBrook_90M | place: USA: Ely Copper Mine, Vershire, VT | collected 2017 | reverse complement strand
CCACCCTCTGCTGTTCGCCGCCCGACAGAGCTGCAGGCTTGTGTTCCAGCCGTTGTTCAAGGCCGAGCATGCCTAACAATTCTTTGGCTTTGCGTTTAACCTCTGCTGAATTTTTTTTGCCTATATAGCCCGGGATGCACACATTTTCCAGCGCCGTAAATTCGGGGAGCAGGTAATGAAACTGGAAAACGAAGCCTATGTTACTGTTGCGGAACAGTGACAGCTCCTTGTCTTTAAGCGAGTGTACCTGTATATTGTTTATTTCAATGGAGCCCTTGTCTGCCCGGTCAAGGGTTCCAAGTATTTGAAGCAAGGTGGTTTTCCCGGCCCCCGAAGCACCCACTATCGATACAACTTCGGCTTTTTTAATTTCAAGGTTAATACCTTTAAGCACGTTCAGGCTGCCATACGTCTTGTATATCTCCCGGGCAACTATCATTTATTACGAATTCCCTTTAATAACGAGGGTACGGAGGGCTTTTACTTTTTCAATAATTGTTGCCAGCGCCTGCTCTTCATCCTTGCCTGGCTGTACCTGTTCAAAGGCGTTTCTTATTTCCTGAACGGGAGGAATAAGCTGGCTGCAATAAGAGGAGGTGCTTATCTGGTTGAGCAATCCGAGCAGCCGGTCGGAATATAGTTTTTGAAGGTAGAGCACATGCAACAGTTTTGTTTTGTTCATAGTGTCGCTAACGCTTGAAAGGCTTTGTGTGGTGAGATAGGTTCCTTCCAGCCAGCTTCCTACAAGCACCAGCACCTCGGCGGCTGTACGCTGGTTCTGTTTCAGGGTTTGGTCGATAACCCTGTAACCATCAAAAACTATTTTTTTAAGTGAGTCTTTATTGTTCTTGTTGTTTTCGGAGCGCACAATCATTTCCTCGGTAAATTCTACCGGAATACCAATGTCGTCGGCCAGTTTCTTTGCGTTTTTCAGATATGGCCCCACTTCCTGAAAGTGTTCAAAAGAGATAACATAAGCAAGGTCGGCGCCAAATACACCAAGGTTTATCGACTGCGTATTGCTTTCAGTGTAAAGGCTAACATTATCTGGCGGGTTTGTAAGCTTTGAAATAAATCCGGCATGAATGCTGTTGAGAGTGTCCACAATTCCTCCCGGAAAGGGCAGGTCGCTGATAAGGGCTGAAATTTTGGCAACGCTGCTGTCGCTGTTGTTTGTACCAACCTTTACGGCCTCATTTCCCTTGCCACTGTTGCATGATACCAAAAGAGCTATGGATACGCCTGCAAGCAGAATAAAATGGTATTTCTGTATGCTCATAAAGATTTAGTTTTGCCAAAGATAGAAAAATATACTTACAGATTTTCATCTTTTTTAATGCCAGGCTATAATTTGCGCATCATGCTCTTTGGCATTCCCTCTTTAACCCTGTTTTAAGCGGGTGATGGTATAACAGCAGGTCAACGGAAAGAACGCGGGTGGCTAATCGTTGATGTTCGTAATTTTTATACCTGCAAAGAATGAAGAGGTTCGGGCAATAAAATGTTTTTATCTTTGTAAATTCAGAAATGAAAATTTATGAGTGAACGGATACTACGTGCCCTGATGCAACTCTTTGCTATTTTGGCAAAAGCGGAATCGGGGGAAAATATTAAAGGAAGTGAAATTGTAAAGTCGTTCCTGAAGGAACAACTCAATCAGGAACTTGTTGAGCAATACCTGGCCTTATACGAGCAGTACCGCGAAGAGCTGCACCAGACCACTAAACGCAAGGACGGAAGTGAAAAAAAGCTATCGTTAAACTCCGTAAAGGTGCTGCGTATATGCAGCGACATCAACAAAGAACTGGCGCAAAAGCAAAAGGTAGTAGTACTTATCCGCCTAATAGAGTTTGTCAATTCCGAATCGGGCATTTCGCAGCAGGAGATGGAGTTCATCTCCACAGTGTCAGAAAGTTTCAATATACAGCCTGATGAATTCACATCCATAAAGGAATTTACCGAGTCTCCTGAAGCCCGTCCCGCCGACAAGTCGCGGCTCTTGCTGATTGATGCCCTTCAGCAGCCTGCACAGGGCGGCGCAAGGCATATTTATTGCGAAGACCTGGAAGGTGAAATATCCATACTGTACATAGCGAGTGTAAATATGTACATTTTCCGCTATCTGGGCAGCGCCACCATGTACCTGAACGGACAGGTGATAAAACCGAGCAAGGTAAATGTATTCAATCAGGGCGCTTCGGTGCGCAACCCCAAGATACGGCCTATTTATTACAGCGATGTGGTAGGCTCCTACCTTGCAAGCGAAACAAGGGCCAAGATAGTTTTTGAGGCAAGACACATCAATTATTTTTTCAACAAAAACAAACAGGGGCTGCACGATATAAATATAAAGGAGGAATCGGGCAAGCTGGTGGGAATAATGGGCGGTAGCGGAGCCGGCAAGAGCACGCTTCTTAAAATATTAAACGGCCTGTCGGTGCCTACACAGGGCGAGGTGCTCATCAACAACATAAACATACACTCTGGCAATAAAGCGGTGGCAGGGCAGATAGGCTATGTGCCGCAGGACGACCTGCTCATTGAAGACCTTTCGGTATTTCAAAACCTTTTTTACAGCGCCAAGCTATCCTTCGGTAACTTGAGCGATGCCGAGATAACCGTAAGGGTGAACAAAGTACTTACCGATTTGGGGCTGTTCGAGTCAAGCCATCTGAAGGTGGGGAACCCATTGGAGCAAACCATAAGCGGCGGGCAGCGCAAGCGCCTGAACATTGCACTTGAACTCATCCGCGAACCCGGCATTCTTTTTGTCGACGAGCCCACATCGGGGCTTTCCTCGCGCGATTCTGAAAACATCATGGACCTGCTCAAGGAGCTTACTCTGAAGGGCAAGCTCGTATTCGTGGTTATACACCAGCCCTCATCCGATATTTTCAAGATGTTCGACATGTTGTATATCCTCGATACCGGCGGATACCCCATCTATTATGGAAACCCGATTGATGCCGTAGTATATTTTAAAAACATAAGCAATCAGGTAAATGCAAACGAAAGCGAGTGCCTTACCTGCGGCAACGTTAACCCCGAACAAATATTCAATATAATAGACGCCAAGGTACTCGACGAGTATGGCGACCTTACGAGGAACCGGAAGATATCGCCTCTGGAGTGGAACGGGCATTTCCTTAAACACTTTGAAGCGCCTGCGCAGGACGATAAATATGAGATGCCGCCCGCGGCCGAGTTCCACACCCCGGGAGTGTTCAGCCAGCTAAAAACATTCATCACCCGCGATGTGCTTTCGAAGCTTACCAATACCCAATACGTGGTAATAAGCCTGCTCGAGGCCCCGCTCCTCGCCTTCATCCTCGCATTCCTGATTCGTTACCACAGCAGCGATACCTCCTCCGGCAAAGTAGGCTACATATTCCGTACCAACGACAACCTGCCTACCTACATTTTCATGTCAGTGATAGTGGCACTGTTCCTCGGTTTGATGGTTAGCGCCGAGGAAATTATCCGCGACCAGAAGATAAGAAAGCGCGAAGCCTTCCTGAACCTTAGCAAGGGCAGCTACCTCATTTCCAAAATACTCATTATGTTCAGCATCTCGGCCCTGCAAATGCTGCTTTTTGTCCTTGTAGGCAATTCCATACTCGAACTAAAGGGCATGTGGGTTGATTACTGGGCCATATTGTTCACCGTTTCATGTTTTGCCAATCTTCTCGGCCTAAATATCTCTGCCAGTTTCAACTCCGCGGTAACCATATATATACTCATACCATTTCTTATCATTCCGCAATTGCTGCTTAGCGGCGTAGTCGTTAAATTCGACAAATTAAATCCCATCCCCTTCGTTTCATCTCAAACGGAAGTACCCTTTGTAGGGCAGGTTATGGCCTCGCGCTGGGCTTACGAGGCGCTAGCCGTAGATCAGTACATGAACAACGACTATGAGAGGAAATTCTATCCTTATGATAAGTTCTTCAGCATAGCCAACTATAAAAAAGGGTACTGGATGCAGCGCATGACCAACACCCTGGAAAGCGTGAACGAAAATTACAACAAACCTGCATCGGCTAATGATGTATCCGACGGCTTGCTGCTGCTGCAAAACGAGATCAGGAAAGAAATGAGGCACACCCCGAAGATCGTGTTTTGTTGTGCAGACAGCCTCGACCCTAAACATTTTTCGCCTTCAATATACAGCAAAACGAACGATTATCTCAATCAGCTGACCGACTATTACCGGCAAATGGAAAATGGCGCACAGGACGCCAAGGATAAGCTCGTAGAATCGTTGCAGGCTACCGATGCCCAGAAGGCGGCCTTTCTGAAGGAACAGGACGAGTACTCCAACGATAACCTGAAAAACGTTGTAACCAATCAGAGCGAACTGCTGAACAGTTCCATAGAACTGAACCATGAAATAGTGCAGAAGATAGACCCAATTTACCTCGATCCCGATAAATCAAGCCTCTTCGGCAACGCCCAGTTCTACGCCCCTACCAAAAGGGTTCTGGGTCAGTTATTCGATACCTTTATGGTGAACATGGGAATAATCTGGGGCATGACTGCCACCCTTATCATCACACTATACTTCTCGGTTCTGAAAAAATTTCTGGACTTGCTGGGCGGCATAAAAATACCGTTCATCTTTGGCAAAGGCAAAAAGTCATAGAGCAGCAAACGGGAGATATATTGTTGGAAACTGAATTGCAAGCAGCCGGTCATTGAATGCCGATAGATACATGCTATCCTACAAAAAAGATTTTTTCAGCGCCCTTGCCCAGACAAGCCCCGAGCCCCTGCTGCTCGAAATAACCGGCGCCAGCGGCATTACCCTTACCGATAACAATGGTAAAAAATATAGCGACCTTATTTCAGGAATTGCAGTAAGCAATCTGGGGCATGGCAACAAGGCGATAACCGATGCCATTAAAAAACAGGCGGACAAGTTCACGCACCTGATGGTGTATGGCGAATACATACAGGCGCCACAAGCTCTTTTTGCAAAAAGGATAACCGCACTATTGCCCCGCAGCCTGAACTCGGTATATTTTGTCAATTCGGGGAGCGAAGCTGTAGAAGGTGCGCTTAAGCTGGCAAAGCGCTTTACCGGACGCACACAGATACTGTCGTTTAAAAATGCGTATCACGGAAGTACCCATGGCGCCTTGAGCGTTATGGGTGACGAGACACTTAAATCGCCTTATCGCCCGCTGCTACCCGGCATCACTTTGTCTGAAATAAATGACGAGACTGCACTGAAGGATATCAATGCAGATACGGCCTGCGTGATCATTGAGCCCGTACAGGGTGAAGGAGGAACCCGAACGGCATCGCCTGCATTCCTGTCGGCGCTGCGCAAAAAATGCAGCACGGCGGGTGCCCTGCTCATATTTGACGAGATACAAACCGGGTTCGGAAGAACGGGCAGGCTATTTGCATTTGAACATGCAGGCGTTACGCCGGATATCCTGCTGCTGGGCAAAGCCCTGGGTGGTGGCATGCCGCTTGGTGCTTTTATAGCCGGCCGCAAAGTGATGGAATGCCTTGCTGCCAATCCACCTCTGGGACACATCACCACCTTTGGTGGACATCCTGTAAGCTGCGCCGCCGGACTGGCAGCACTGAACGAATTGCTCAAAAAGAAACTCACCCGGAAAGCAAAGGCTAAAGAAAAACTGTTCAGGCGGCTGCTGAAGCATGAAAGCATTGCCGAAATAAGAGGTGCAGGGCTTATGCTTGCCATACAGTTTGAAGATGAGCAGTTCTGCAAAAAAGTGCTGCGCTCCTGCCTGCAACAGGGCATTATCAGCGACTGGTTCCTGTTTTGCCCCTCGGCCATGCGACTGGCTCCGCCCCTCATCATCAATGAAAAGGAAATAAGGCAGGTATGCCGGAAATTAATAAGGGCTATGGACGAGGTTAGTCAGGCATAACTAGCTATTCAGGCTTCTTATCGGATTAATTTGTTCTTCCCCGGCCCGGCCGCAAGGGTGCGAGCGTATCATAACCCGACCGAATAAAGTGGAAGTATGGTGCCTGAACACGCAACCGCCTTTTGCCTCCTGATGAAATGCCGTGGCGGTTTTATGACGTGAAGAATACAGCGCGACATTCAAAACAACAGGTAATGATAAAAGTGTACCCATATTTTTAGCGGGGATTCGTTATTTTTGCAGTCGGCCCGATGTTAATTTGAATAAGCGGGGAAGGCTTATTATTGATCTGCCACTGATTGCACTGCTAATAAACAAATACAAAAAAAATCAAAGCCCATCATGAAGTTAATAATTCCCATGGCCGGTTCTGGCAAACGCATGCGCCCGCACACACTTACGGTTCCCAAACCCCTGATACCTATTGCAGGCAGGCCGATGGTGCAGCACCTTGTAGAGGATATTTGCGCCATGAGCGTCCATAAGATAGAGGAGATTGGTTTCATCATAGGGGTAAACTTCGGAAAGGAAGCCGAAGAAAACCTGTTGAACATAGCCAAAAATGCGGGCGCCAAAGGAAAGATCTTTTATCAGGAACAGGCTCTCGGAACAGCACATGCTGCGTTATGCGCCGGACCTATGCTGGAGGGCAAAATAATAATCGCATTCTCCGATACTTTATTCAGAGGACAGGTGACCATTGATGAAAATAAGGACGGCATAATATGGGTGCAGAAAGTAGCCGACCCCAAAGCCTTCGGCGTGGTGAAACTCGATGAAAACCATTTTGTAACCGACTTTATAGAAAAGCCTGCCCAATTTGTTTCCGACCTTGCCATCATAGGCATTTATTATTTGAAAGACGGCGCCGTCCTGAAAAAGGAGATGCAGCGTCTGGTAGATAACGACCTGAAAGAAAAGGGAGAATACCAGCTCACCAACGCACTGGAGAACATGAAGCAAAAGGGAACGCGGTTTACCGTGGCAGAAGTATCGGAATGGCTCGATTGCGGAAATAAGGAGGCTACGCTGTTAACCAATAAAAGAATGCTCGAAACCAAGCCTCAAGCAAATATACCCCGGTCAGCGGAGGTGAAAAATGCAGTGCTGATACAACCCTGCCATATTGGCGAAAATGTGAAGATCATCAACTCGGTTGTAGGTCCTTATGTATCTATCGGGGCCGGAACTGCGTTAAACAATTCAGTAGTGTCCGACAGCATCATACAGGCAGGCTCTTCGTTGAAAAACGCCATTGTTTCCGGTTCAATGATGGGCAATAACGCACACTATGAAGGAAGGACAATGAATATAAACATAGGCGACTACAACATATTGAAGCCGGAAGATGGGAAATAGAAAGCAAGAGGCTAAAAACAAGCATTACGGATTAAAGACCTTAGGGCTGCTTGCCTGTTTTCTATTGCCTGCCTTGTTATTCACCTCATGCTCATTGTTCCGCGGCGGGGCAGGCCGGCAAAACGCCGGAGCAAAAGTGCCGCTCACAGCAGAACAAAGCGACCGGTTCAAATCAACATACTATGACGCCGAAACGGAAAAGATAACCGAGGACTACGATCAGGCGCTGAATCTTTTCAAACTATGCCTGGAAATTGACCCGTCGAGCGCCGCAGCCAACTTTGAGATAGCCGACATACTGGAGGGTACAAAGCACTCCGACTCGGCAATATATTACAGCAAAAGGGCGGCGCAGCTTGAACCAACCAACATTTGGTTCGAAGACCTGTACGCACAGTGCCTGCAAGACAAGGGCGATTACAAGGGCGTTGCAGAGGTGTACCGGAGCATAGTTAAAGACAACCCCGAAGAAGCCGATTATTACGCCAAACTCGGTGCAGCCGAATTGCAGGCAGGATTAACTTCTGCTGCCTTAGCCACCTATAACAGCATGGAGGCAAAATTCGGATTCAACGAAGATGTGTCGATGGATAAGGTAAGGGTATTTGAAAAGGCGAAAAACTATCTGGAAGCCGAGAATGAGATAAAGAAGCTGATACGCGAAGAGCCGTCCACACCCGAGTATTACGACATGCTGGGCAATGTGTATGAGCTGGAAGGGAAAAAGGATAAGGCCTTCAGCTTATACCGGCAGATGGAGGGAAGCAACCCTAACGATCCCATGGCCCACCTCGCATTGGCCGACTACTACCATGCCCAGCACAACGACAAGGACTCGTACCGCGAACTGGAACTGGCTTTTGCCGAAACCAGACTTGATGTAAACACCGAAATAGGCATATTAATCGGTTTTTACGAGGCCACCGACGGACACGACTCGCTCATGACCGAGGGCCTTAGGCTTTGCAAAATAATGACAGCCACACACCCCGACGACCCCAAGGGGCACAACTCCTACGGCAACTTTCTTATCCGGAACAGGGATTTTATGAAAGCTCGCGAACAGTACAGCCTCTCGATAAGCGAAGACAGCGGCAAATATTCCAACTGGAGCCAGCTCCTGCTTCTCGACCAAACCCTAAACGACTACCACGCCCTGGCTTTGGCAAGTCAAAGCGCCCTGAACATCTTTCCGGGCTACCCCCAGCTTTACCTCGATAACGGAATAGCTAACCTCGAACTGAAGAACTACCCCGAAGCCATTTCATCACTGCAACAGGGCTTGCAATATGTGCTTGGCGATTCGGGACTGCTGGTGCAGTTTTACTCATCGCTTGGCGACGCCTACAATGCCGTAAAGCGCTTTGGGGCATCCGATTCGGCATACGAGGCGGCCCTCGCCCTAAACCCCGACGACGACTATGTGCTGAATAACTACAGCTACTACCTTTCAATACGCAACACGAGGCTTGAACGGGCAGCTGCGATGAGCAAAAGGGCGAATGCCATTTCGCCGCTTAATGCCAATTACGAAGACACCTATGCCTGGATATTGTTTACCATGGGGCAGTACAAGGAAGCCAAAGAATGGCAGGAAGGAGCATTGCGGGACGGGGGTGATAAAAACGCAAACATCCTTGAGCATTACGGCGATATATTATTTAAGCTCGGAGAAAAAGAGAAGGCTGCGGATTATTGGCAAAAAGCCCGCGACACAGGTTCTTCTTCGGAGCTGTTGGAAAGAAAAATCAGGGATAAACAATATTACTCAAAGTAAAAAATAAGTTGAAAGGAAAAATGCCAGGCGACTTAAGAGATCTGTCAGTTACAGCCCCCTGCCGCCGGAGAGCAAGGAGCAGAGCTTATATTTTTTACCTGTGGCATAATCGCATAGCTGCTGCAGGGCTTGCGCTTCTGGTATTACTGTCCGTATCGTGCAAAACCACGCACAGCATTAAGGCAGTAAAGCAACAGAGCCCGCCTGTGCCATCTCTGAAAAAAATGAATATCTACACCCTTAGCTCCAAAATAAGATCGAGGCAGTTCAACTATAAATGGATAAGCGCCCACTTTTCAATAAACATAAGCGTGGACAGCTCCAGCAACAGCTTCGGCGGCACGGTGCGTATGCGCAAGGACAGCGTTATATGGCTGTCCATAGCCCCCTTGCTTGGTATTGAAGCCGACAGAATAATGCTTACCCAGGACAGCGCCATGGAAATGAACCGGTTGAAGGATACTTATTTCAAAGACGACTACGACTACATTAACAGCCGCCTTCACGAAGACCTCGACTTTGAACTTATTCAGGCAATAATGATTGGGAGCCGCATGGAGTTTATCAACGACACCTCCAAAATGAAATCGTACTTTAACGGCAGCGAATACATTGTGAGCACCATAAGAAGGAAAAGGATGAGAAGGGTGCTGTACAGGAATAAACCCCCGGTGCACAACAGGAATGAGGTGCAGTTTATTTTCCTTGACCCTTCCGATTTTCATATAACACATGTAAAAGTCCAGGATTTTGTGAACCACCGCTCCTTTGATGCCTACTACAGCGATTTCCAGAAGGTTGACTCGGTAAATTTTCCGTTCCATATAGAGTGCGTGATTGCGGCTGAAAGGAATATAAAAATAGATTTGCAGTACAAAAAAGTTATTTTCAAACCCGATGAAGAGGTGCCTTTTTTTATTCCGAAAAAGTACGAACGCATACAATACTGACGGCACCGCAATACCCATGCAAGGCTATTTGAGCAACACCGGCAAACATATAGAAAAACGCCTGCACCTGCTTGTTGCACTGTTACTTTTATTGCCGTCGTTGCTCTTCGGACAAAAAAACCGCAAGGAACTTGAACAGAGGAAAAAGAAACTACAGCAGGAAATGGCATCGCTGAACAATATGCTCAATGAGGCGAACAGCAATAAAGAAATAACCCTCACCCAGCTCCTTACCCTTAACCGTAAAATAAGCATCCGCCAGGAGATTATTTCAACCATAAGCGCGGAGGTGGACGTGCTTCAGACACAGATAAACGCCGGCAACGACACCATAAACGGAATGCAGATTAAGCTAAGCGATTTAAAAAAAGAATACGCCCGCATGATATTCGACGAATACGCCAATGAAAGCGCCTATAGTAAGCTGATGTTCATTTTTGCATCAAAGGACTTTGAACAGGCCATGATGCGCCTGAAGTATTTGCAGATTTATGAAGAATACAGGCACAGGCAGGCCATACTCATTGATTCTGCTAAAACCGACCTGACACTGAAAGTGGAGCAGCTGAAGAAGAAGAAGGAAGAAAAGAAAGCGCTGCTGGGTAGCCAGGAAGATGAAAAAACAAAACTTGCCAACGAAAAGCAGGAACAACAAAAAATATTCACCCAGTTGCAGGGAAAAGAAAAGAAACTAAGAGCGCAGATAGCCGAAAAGCAAAGGGCTGAACGTAAGCTGAACGATGAAATACACAAGCTGATAGAAGAGGAAATAAAAAAGTCGAATGTAAATGCGGGGTCAAAAACTGGCAAAAAGTTCGAGATGATGCTGACTCCTGAAGCCAAAGCCCTTTCCAAAACCTTTGAGAGCAATAAAGGCAAGTTGCCCTGGCCCGTAGTAGAAGGCGTGATATATAAGCAGTTCGGCGAGTATTCGCCCATGCCCGGAATAACCGAAAATAACCTGGGTATTGATATTGCAACAACCAAAGGAGCCGTGGCAAGAGCCGTTTTCAACGGCACGGTTACGCACGTGGTGGAGGTACCATCGCTGGGCAAGGTGGTAATGATCAGGCACGGCGAGTTCCTTACCGTTTACGCCAACCTGAACCAGGTGTTTGTAAAAGTGGGCGACAAGGTGGATATTAAGCAGAACATAGGAACCATATTGTTTGATTCCGACGAAGGTAAAGCCGACCTGCAATTCCAGATATGGAAAGGGCAGGATAAGTTAAACCCGGAAGAATGGCTGTACAGCAACAATTAGCCGGCACAAGGGGCAGCAGCAATTAAAAATAATAGGTAAAACTGATGCCTGCGCTAAAACTGCTGTAAAAAATGTCATTGGCATTGGTGGAATACCTTGTAACCAACTTCGGAAACCACAAGGCAACGTTGGAAACCTCGAATACAGGATATGCCAGAAAGGGCATGATGGCCACATTCCTCATAAAATAGAATGCCAGCCCCGATTGAAAATTCAAAAATATATTACTGGCGCCTTCGCAAGCAAGATCAATGGCTTGAGGCTGCTGTGCGGAATTTGAATAATGGTCTTCAATCTGTGACTTGCCAAAAATGTTCACCTCGTTGT
>VFSW01013001.1_pt1 | contig 11584 bp, 8 predicted proteins | sample 5358111 | NCBI WGS metagenome assembly VFSW01 (sample SAMN11554181, study PRJNA540505) | mine drainage metagenome | isolation source: sediment from site ElyBrook_90M | place: USA: Ely Copper Mine, Vershire, VT | collected 2017 | reverse complement strand
CGGAGCTAACTATTGGCACACACCCCCCCCTACGAAGACGGCGGCTGTGATTGGCCAGGGAGGGGCTGGGTAAAGGTAAAAGGGAGGTAACGGTTGGGACAGACCCTCCTACGAAGACGGCGGCTGTGATTGGCCAGGAGGGTCTGGGTATTGGTAAAAGGGAGGTAACGGTTGGGACAGGCCCTCCCCTACGAAGATGGCGGCTGTGATTGGCCGGGGGGCAGACCTTATTTCATCGTTCGAAGGGACCTTAAAAATTCCAGGTCCAGCTCGCCGGCGGCGCCCCGCCCCTTGACCCCCTCGGGGATCTTGGGCCGGAACTGTTCATACAGGCTGAAGGCGTGCACCGCCAGCACCTCGGGGGTGAAGGCGCGGCTCAACTCTTCCATCGCCTGCCTTACCGCTGGCAGGTTCTCGCCGAACTTGCCCTTGAGATACCTTTCCACGCTTTCCGGCGTGACAGCCTCGCCTTTGGCGGTGGCGCGCAGACCTTCGGAGGTGTTGACCACCTCAAGGGAACGCCCCATCAGCTCGACGTGGCTGGTTTCCTGCGATTTGCTCTTGCGTGCTTCTTCCGGGCTCTTTTCGGCCGGGGTAAAGATACCCAATCTCTGGCCCTTGGATTGGGCATTCAACCCGGCCAGCTCTTTGGCCAGGGTGAGCGCTTCGGCATGCTCGTAACCCATGCGTTCGGCCACCACGCTGGCCCACAGGGTCAGCACCGGCGCCCGGTTGATTTTTATTTTGATGCTTTCATTGGTCATGGATCCCTCCTTTAAGTCGTCAGTCGTCAGTTTTCAGTTAAGAAAAGAGCCGGCCAAATAATAGTCGCTCTTTGGTTTTAACTGACGACTGACGACTGATGACTGACGACGCGCTTATACAACTCCTCAAACTGCGGTACGGCTACACTGGCGGTGTAGGCTTTGGCCTGCTCAAAGCCGGCCTGGCCGTACTGTTGGCTGAGCTGCGGGTTGTCGATCAGGCGCTGCATGGCGGCTGCCAGGGCGTCCACATCGCCGGCGCGGACGAGCAGGCCGGTCTGGCCGTGCACGATCATATCGGTATGCCCGCCGGGGGTGGTGCCGATCATGGCCTTGCCTTTGCTCATGCCTTCGTAGACCACGCTGCCCAGCGGCTCGGGCCACAACGAGGGGATCACCCCAAACAAGCTGCGCTGCCAGGCTTCCATCACCGCCGGGTGTGGAAAATTGTGCAAGACGGTCACCCCGGGCGGGAAGAGGGTCGGCGAATCATATTCACGCGTGCCGATCAGCACCAGCGGCGGGGGAGCGATGAGCCGCTGGTAAGCGTCCAGGAGCTGCTGGACGCCTTTAACCTGCCGCAGGGCCCCTACAAATAGAATGAAGGGCAGGTCGGGGAGCTGGTCCACGTAGCCCTGGGAGATTTTATCCAGCCCGGCGGGCTGGTCCTGGGGGTCACCCCCAGTATGGGGGTCGTCTTCACGGAAGCTGGGTATGACGGCTTCGACCAGCGCCGGCCGCTGACCGTTTTCATCCCATAAATCACGCCGGTGGACCTGCTGGACGAACGTGCTGATCGAGTGCATCACGGTGGCTTTGCGCTTGAGCAGGCCGCGCCCCAGCCAGATGCTGGCGGCGGCTACCCAGCCTTTGGTAGCCCCGTAGTGTTGGGCGGCGCAGCTCATGCACTTGGCGAAGGCGGGTCCCGAACACACCTGCTGGTGACCCGTCACCAGGGTCTGGTTGGCGCAGAAGTAGCCATAATCACGGGCAGAAAGCAGCAGCGGGATGTCTTTGCCGGCCAGGGCGGCCGCGCACGAATAGGATATCCACCCGTAGGAATGGATCACATCCGGTTGGAACTCATCGATCAGCCGGCGCAGGCCAATGATCGTCACCGGGTCGGGGTAGGGCGGCTGGTAGCGCTGTTTGCGATCAGCCGGCACCCAGAAGCCCCAGGTGCGCAACTGTTTCAGGCGATGCACCTGGATGCCTTCCAACTCTTCGACCTGGGCGAAGCCGCCGTGCCAGACGGTGGCAACTTTCACGGTATGCCCGCGCCGGCTGAGTTCTTGCGCCAGGAGCTGGGTTTGGCGCTGGGCCCCGCCAATAAAAGGCGGGTAATGGTCGCTGGCCAATAATATTTTGAAGCTCATGCGATAATCCCCTGTATCCCCTGTGGGACTTCAGAAATAGTGTAGCTGTATTTACCCGACCGGGAAGGTGGAATGTCGTCGACGAACTCAAAGCTAACCTCGCACCCATCCCCCATCACCACCCGCGTTTTCTGCCGGATCTCTTCCAGTTCCCAATCCTGATAATTTTTCTCAGTCTTCTGGATCTTAAAAATCACCCGCTCGTAATCTTTCTGGACCACCTGGAATTTCTGCACCCATTCTTTGTAATACAGGAAATGGTTGAAGAACAGGCCATCTACCAGGGTTCCATCCCTTTTACGGAACATTTCCACGTTGCGGCCGCTGATCCTTTCCAGGATTTGCCCCTGCCGCCCGCAGGCGCAGCGATCAGACCGGGAGAGCACGCCGCGGTCGCCGATGTAATAGCGGATCAGTGGCATGGCGTAATTATACAGGTTGGTAACCAGGATATTGCCTTCTTCTCCGTTGGGCACCGGGTGGCCCTGGTCATCCACGATCTCGACGTAATTACCCGAAGGGAAGACGTGCAGGCCGGCATGCGCCTCGCATTCGCTGGCAATATCGCCGACTTCGCGTGACCCGTAGCGGTTGAACACCTTACACTGGAAAGCCGCTTCGATCTTCTCGCGCATCCACGGATGCAGCGTACCTGCCGAGGTCATAATGGCGACCTGTGGGCGCGTGGGGATGCCTTCTTTTTCGGCAAACTGTACCAACTCGTAGATCGATTGGGCGTAAGCGATGATCAGGCGGGGCGGATTCTGGTTGAGCTCGGCGAGGTAGGCGCGCATTTTTTCGGGCGTCATCATAAAGGCGTTGAAAAAGCGGTCGTTGGTCAACCGGTCCAGGATCCGTTTGCTCAGCGCAGATTTGTGGTTGAGAATATCCCGCCAGGAACCCCATACGTGCACACCCGGCTCACCCAGCTCGCGGCCGGCCCAGTTGTAGCTCAGGAACTGCAGCGCCATCTGGTAATCGGTAAAATAGCGGTCCTGGATCAGGTCGATCGGCTCGCCGGTGGAACCGCCGGAAGAGTTATACGTCCATCTGCGCCTGGACAGGTCGCTGGATTTGAGCCGGTCAAAATTTTGCCGGATAATGTCTTTGGTCAGGATCGGAAAATTCGACAGGAAAGTCAGCGGTTCTTCGCCGAAACAGCGCCCGGTGGGCCGGACAACTTCGTTATAGTATGGCACGGAACGCTGGGCGTGCCTGAGCATTTTTAATAATAATTGGCGGGTACGTTTACGCGTCTCGCCAGACTGGTCATCCCGGTACAGGTCACGGTAGGCCGGGCCGAGCGAGCTACCCAGCAGCAGCTTGTGTGCCCCAAAATACGTAGACCGGCGCAGGCTGCTGACCAGCCCGGAAAATCCGCTCTTTCGCTCCGGTTGGGGGGCAGGGCGGTTGGGTGAAGGCCGCGAATCGTCGCGCCGCAGCGTTTTCTTGCGAGGTTTGAACAGGTCAGGCTGCGTGGCCAGGATGATCAGCGCCATCGTCGAGTGGGTAGCCAGCCAGGCCCAGCCAACCGCGGTAATGCCGTAACGCGGCAGAAGCATGTAAATCAGAAAAAGCAGCAAAGTGGTCATGCTGCCCTGAATGGCCACAATGCGCCCGACCTGGTTTTTTACCCGGATCAGCCCGCTGTACAGGGAAACCATCGCCCCGGGAAAAGCCCCCAACAACAGCCAGCGCAGCAGGGACAGCCCTTGCGTAGAATATTCTTTCCCAAAGAAGCTCAAAATCAGGGGAGTAAAAAAGAACAGGATGATCACTATGGGCAGGAGCAGGCGCACCATGTTGATCAGCGCCTTATTAAAATAATCGACCGTCTTGTCTTTGTTGATGGCGCCTTCGACTACCAGCGAATTGCTCATGTTAGTGGCGAACAGGCGCAAAGAGCCGGCGATGATCCAGGGCAGGTAAAAATAAGCGCTGGCCTTTGCTCCGGCGATTTGCAGGACCATTATCGGGGGGAGCAGCATACCCGCGTTGGCAAACAGGTAACTGAAGTAATTCCCGGCAGTGTAGCGGGTAATCTGGCCCACTTTAAGCGGCTCGGCGCTTCGCACGGTTTTCAAGATGTGGGCGGGCGCCAGGCGGATAAAGATGAGCAGGTTTACCGCTCCGATCAGGGGGATGGCCGGGATGATCCAGGAGGCCAGGATGCCATATTGGGGCAGCAGCCAGGCCAGGGCGATCAGCAGGGCAATCTTCAGCACCGCATAGATAGAATTTTCCAGCGGCACCCAGGTAGCCTGGCGCAGCCCGGTCAGGGCGCCATCCTGTTCGGAAAAGATGACAATGATCACCGTGCCGAGGATAAAGCCGCCGTAAAGCCAGGGGTCTTTGGTAAGAAAAGCCAGCGCCGGAGCCCACAGTCGGATGCCGATCAGGAATCCGCTGGCTGCCAGGACGGCGGCCAGGGCGCTGATCAGGTAAGCCATCCCGATCAGGCGGGGGGTCGCAGTACCGGCGCGCGGGATAAAGCGCACCATGGCGCCATCCAGGAAAAGCCCCGCCGCCCCGGCCAGGAACAACATGGCCGCCACGGCGGCCGAGTATTGGCCCACCAGGTCGGGTTTATATGCACGCGCGGCAATGAACCAATAGATTGCTCCTAACCCTGAGGTAGCCGCCGTGCTCATCATCAGCGCATAGCCGTTGCGGTACAGCGGCGTACGCACGTGCGAGACGAGATCAGCCAGCAGGTTATTCTTTTGAATCCATTGTTTGATCGACATGCTCCACCTTCGAAGAGATTCACTTTTTCAGGTACAAAAAACTACAGGTTTTTTGTACCTGAAAAAGTGATTTTCTATGGTCCAAGCTGCAAACTGACCTGCCGGTACACGCTTTGAGGCTGGTCCAGTTTGTACAGGACGGCGCTCACCTGAGAACTGCCGGTGGTCGAGGCCGGAACCGCATACATGACATCCCACTTTTGCCCGGGGGCCAGCCGGATATCCGGCCAGACGTAGACAGGTTGTTGATTGACCATAAGCTGCACGCGGTAATCTGCAACCGTAAACTGGTTGCTGATCACGCCGACCTGGACGTATTGAGGGGCGGTTTTCGCCTCCGGCAGGATCCACAGAATGGTATAGCCCTGGATGTTAGCCGGGTTATTGAGCGGCGTATCCGCCAGGTTCAGGGCTCCCACCGCCAGCGCTACCGCCAGCAGCACGAGCACAGCCTGGCCCCACCTGAGGCGCAGCGGTGAGGGAGACACGGCCTCTTCGGTGCGGCTGCGTCGCCTCAATGCGGCCACCCCGCAGGCTGCCAGGGTAACCACAGCCAGCGAGGTCACCCAGGTGCTGGCATCCATAACCCAGCCGATCAAGTAAATTGACATGCCGGTCAGGATGGTTACTACCACGCTGGAAGCCAGGCTGATCAAAAGCTGCTCACCTGAATCGAGCAGGCGTTTGGGGAACAGGGCGGCGCGCAGGGCGTAACCGGGCAGGAACAGCATCAGCAGGGCCACCAGCGTACGCACCCAGGCGGCATTTATGTCTGCCAGGATAATGGCAACGCAGTCGAAGGTCAGCAAGGCTGTAATTAACAAGTCAGGATTAAAACGATTCTTCATTTAGGAGCCGGTACCTTTATAAAATCGTAGATGATGATGTTGCCGCTGTCGAGGATGCGGCTGACCCCGGGGACATGGTCGAATTTTCCGGACACATTCGGGTCGACCAACTGCGACCCATTGAGAAATCCGGCCGTCAGGCCGCCGGTGTTTAGACTGATGGCGGCGGCGCGGCTGGGATCAAAAAAATAGCCGGTCATGGCGTCCCGGCTGACCAGGCGCCGGTCGACTACCAGGTATGCGATGGAATTATTTTGCAATACCTGAAGCTGCCAGGTGGGGAAGGTGGGTGTACGCAAGATATCCTGGATATCGGGCTGGCTGCTCGAATACACCACCTGGTTGCCATACAATAGCAGCAGGCGGGCGTTGGACGGATCGGCGCCCATCCGGTTGCCGGGTCCCAGGGCTGCCAACGACCACTGCGCCACCGCCTGGCCTTCAGGCACAATGATGAAGGAACCCACCTGGGCGAGAGAAGGCTGCTGTAAATCCAACCCCGGCGGCCAACCGGCGATTACCCCGCCAAAAACCAGCAGGGTCGTACACAGCATGAATACGATTTTGCCGATCCAGGGGAAACGACTCTGGCGCCACAAGGCCACCGCCCCAATCGCCAGTAAGAAGGCCAGCCCCAGGTAGAGAAATTCTGAGGCGCGGTTGGCCGTTTCCCATGCCTGCGGCGACAGGCGCAGGGCCAGGAAGCCAAAATAGGCCACGCCCATCAGCACCAGGATCAGGGTGACACCTTTGCCGCGGTATCTTTGCCAGAACTTTACCAGTCCCAGCGGCACGCCGGCCGCCGCAACCACCACCGACAGGATGGCGGTGATCTGAGCCCACACCGGGAGCGACGTGCTGGTGGGAGTTGAAAAAAGCAGCCGCGGTGATTGTAGGCCAGCCAGGATATTGACAATCGACAGGATTGCCCGGCTCAACACCGGATACAAATAATTGATGGTGGACGTGGCTACCAGGAGCAGCCAGGCGCCTGCCAGCAGGATGCCCAGCGGCGCCAGCCAACGCGGCCCACGGATGCGCCCCAGGGCTGTCTTTTTAAATTTTACGCCGTAATAAAAGAAGGGCGCCACCAGGTAAGAGGCCGGCCGGGTGCGATCAACCGAACGGATACCCAACCAGCGCAAGGCGTTGAGCGGGATGAGTACGGATAGGATCGCCCAGAGGGTCAGAAAGCCCACCAAAAAATAGGAAGACAGATGGTGGGTAATGACCACCACCAGGATCCCCAACACCGCCAGGATGGTGAGAGCGCGGTAATTGGCGGGGTTATTTTCCCGGTCACGCCGGGCGATAATGAACAAGACCATCAACGCCAGGGGAAGAGCCAGCGATTCGTAGGAAAACTGGCTGCTCCAGAACAAGAAATTGGGGTTGCTGGCGTAAATCAAGGCTGCCATCCCGGCTACCCGCCCTGAACCCCCCACCTGCTCGTAAAATAAATACAACGATAACATTAAAATCAGGCGCGCCAGGGCGATCACAATCAGCCCGGCCGAGAACACGTCCAACCCGCCCATACTCACCAGGGCGGAAGTGAGAATCTCCAGCCCGGGATAGTAGGGCGTCACCGGCAGGATCGGATTGGGTTGGAATAGCCCCCCCGAGCGCTGGATTTGGGCCACGTTGAAGGCGTGGATAAATTCGTCGGCGTAGGTAAACCCGAAGGGGCTTTGCATGATTTTCACCGCGTACATCGCCAGGCCGGTCAGCACCACGATCGCCAGGCGCTCCCGACGCGAGGCCCGGCTGGCGGTCAGGCGCAGCGCCGGCGGCATGATCAGCACCGCCAGCCCGATCCAGAATAATAACTCGCCTCCCCCCAGCCCCTGGCGAGCGAGCAAATCGCTGGCGGCGATGATCAACAAGCCGGCAGCCAGGGTAAGGCTGATGGCAGGCGCCCACCCCCAGGATTTTTTACGCTCGGTCAATTCAAGATATTCACGCGCTTGCATCACTTCTCCTTGCAGTTTGCAGGTACAGGTCCAACAGATTGCTGGCGCACGCATCCCAGGTTGGCAGGTGCATGTGGGCCGGCTTCAGCGGGTGACGCACCTGTTCGGCGACCGCCGCGGCTACCTGGTGGGGCGTGCTGTCGAGCGGGATGGCGCGTACCAGGCCCTGTTGGGCCAGTTCGCTCAACCCGGAGGTATCGGTGACCAGGACCGGCCGGCCAAGGGACAGCGCTTCCAAAACGGCCAGCGGGTGGGTTTCATATTCGCTGAGCAGCACCACCACGGATGCGGTGGATAGTTCACGCGCCATAGCCTGGCGTTGGGTGGGCGGAATGGAGTGAATATCCACCCGCTCTTCCACGTCATAGCGGCGGGCCAGGCGCCGCAGCTCGGGTTCGTAGGGGCCTGACCCGGCAATCCACAGGCGCGCATCTGGGATCATCTCGATCAAATCGGGCAGGGCCGCGATCATGCGCTGGTGGCCCTTGTAGCGTTCCAGCCGGCCCACCGAGACAATCAACGTACCGGCTCGCCGGATCGCTTGAACCGGGCAGTCCGGCTGCGGTAAATCGGCTCCGTTGGGGATCAGGACAAATTTGCTCTCAGGGAGATTCAGTTCACCGCTATACAAGGAAATTTCAAAGCGGGCAATCGCCACCAACCATTCTGCCCGGGCGAATAGCGGGCGCAGCAGCCGGCGCTGCACACCCCGCAGCGCATTGCGCAGCCGGGAAGAGTTTCCCCCGCCGTGAAAGGTGACCAGGTAGGGGATGTTGGCGCGCCGCGCCGCCAGCATGGCCAACGGGGGGACGAGGGTGTGGTAACTCTGGATGTGTACCAGGTCCCAATTTCCACCGCGGATGGCAGAGTAGATGGCGGGCGCAAAATAATAGTCGCGGTGGGCCGGCCAGGCGCGCACTCGCTGCACTTTTACCCCTTCGATGATCTCGAAGCTGTCCAATCTGGCCTGCGGGTCGGTGGTCAGCACGGTAACGTCTGCCCCGGCCTGGATCAGGCGGCGCGAAACCTGGTACACGTGGTTTTCCACCCCGCCGGTATAGGGCAGATAGCGCGCCGTCACCTGCAGCACGCGCAGGGGGCGTGTGGTTAGCCGGCCAGGCTCGACCGAACTGGCCGGGTAAGTAAGGTCAGAGGGCTCGTTCAACTGCGCCAACCTGCCACCTCTTCTGCGGCGGGTTTCTTGTCGCCGCGCCGCCACCGTAAGCCTTTGGCCAGGCTGTCAAGCTTGCCCGCCAGATATCCACCGGTGGTACAGGCCAGGCCGGTGAGGATGGCGGCCGCCCGGGCGAATCCGCTGCGGTCGCCGCGCCCCACGGCACGACCCATGGCTCTGGCAAAGCCCAGGGGCAGGACGCGCAGGGTATAGCTGCGTTCGGAGCTGAGCCCATCGCGCGACCCCACAAAACCGGTCACTTTGGCTTTAGACAGGCCCTCCGCATAACAGCGGGCCACAAAGTAGGCCCAATTGGCGCGGCTGGCAGGGGTGCGGTGCCAGATGAGCGCCTCTGGTTCGTACATAAAATTGCTCTCCGGCCAGTGCTGCCTGGCGCGGATGCACAGCTCGGTCTCTTCACAACCTACCGGCCGGCGGCCAACCCGCCCGATTTCGCTGCGGAACCCGCCGACGGTTTCGAACACCGACCGCTTGAAAACCATGCTCGACCCGATCAGGTTGCGCACCGGGGCTGAGCTGCAGGGTAAACCTTCGTAACTGTATCCCAGCACCCAGCCAAACTCTTCCGGAAACCAACCGGGACGCGGCTCCAACCAGTTCGGAATGATCTTTCCACCAGCGCCGAGCACCCCGGGCTGGTCGCACCATGCGCACAGGCGCTCCAGCCAGTGAAAGTCGGCCACGGCGTCGTCATCCAGAAAAGCAATCAGACGGCCTTTGGCAATCTTCAGGCCGGCATTACGCGCCCCAGAAGTGCCCTTTTCGCCGGGGTTTTCGACGATGACCGCCGCACACAGGCTGCGCCTGGCCCTGGCCAACAGGTCAGGGTTGTGATCGACCACCACGATGATTTCATGGGGTAAAACCGACTGGCGGCGTACCGAATCGACCGAGGCAGCCAGATCATCCCAGCGTTCTGAGGCATAAGTGCAGATGATGACCGACACATCCAGTCTGGCTCGTGATATTTGACCCATCTTGCTACCCTTTTGAGCTTAGATCCCCAACCGATCTGCGAAGCGCGACGTAGGGTGGGAATGGTTGATCCTACACCTGCCCGCGTCGCCCGGTTTCGGATTGCCCCTCGACCGGTTGATCCCCTAACGGTTCAGGCTCGCCCGCCGGCCGTGGATCGCCAGCAATTGCACTGCTGGTTTGTAAACCAGGCCCAGTTTTCTTTTTATACAATGGATTGACCACCGTCGCCATTTGGCTGCGCTGGCTGGCCGGGATGGGCATCTCAGGCCGTTGATCAACGCCTGAAGCGTCAGCCGCGGCCAGGCCGGTATTTTGATCGACGGCAGTTGCACTGCTGGGGTGTAGATCGCCGGAAGTTGCACTGCCGGCGAGGGACTTTGTCGGGACAGACAAGTAGCCAGCCTTCATCCCCCGAAAACCGAGGTAATCCGCCTGAGGATTCTTCCTCATCTTCTTCAAACTCTGGCGGGTTATCGTCATCAGCACGCGCCACCCATCCGGGATAGTTTTCAGCTTACCTTGCCCGTGGAAGCGGTACCCTTCAAAACTGGGCACCTCGGAAATGCGCAGGCGTTTGCGCAGCGCACCCAGATAAAGAGCGGTGTCAATTTCAAAACCGTTTACGTCTTCCAGGTCGATGGCATCCAGGCAGTATTTCCAGAAAGCATGGAAGCCATAACACAGGTCGGTGAAAGAGGCCGAGAAGAGCAGGTTGGTGAGCACGACAAAGGCGCCGTTGCCCATCTGGCGATAGCGCGGCATGTCGGTCGTGCCCCCACCGGGAGCAAAACGGCTGCCCTTGACGAAATCGGCGCCCTCCATGAGCGCACTCACAAAGCGCGGGATTTCACGCGGGTCATGCGAGCCGTCGGCATCCAGCACCACCAGGATATCCCCGCTGGCTGCCCGGTAGCCGGCTTGAAGAGCCGCCCCTTTACCGGGGTTCTTCTCCAATACCACTTTGATGGGGGGAAAAAGGCGCCTGGCTATATCGATAGTTCCATCCGTCGAGCACCCATCCACCAGGATGATCTCATCCACCCAATTCATTGGGAAATAAGGGAAAATGAGTGGGAGGTTATCCGCCTCGTTCAAGGTGGGAAGGATGACGGATACCTTCGGGCGCCGGTTGGTGTGGATGTTCTCACCCGCGGCGACTGCCGGCCGGTTGACCAGGGCATCTACCCGGGCCAATAAATCATCGTTATAGAAAGGCTTGTGGATATAATCCACGTTTTTGTGGATATAATCCACGTTTTTGTGAACGTAATCCACTTCGCCCATTTTAAAATCGTGGGAAGGGATCAGGTGGGAGGGGACGGCAGACAGGCAGATCGCCGGTAAATCCTTGCCCTCGCTAATCCGTGTGTAGGTTTCCCAGCCGTCCATATCGGGCAGCATAACGTCAAAAATTACCAGATCAGGAACCACATCTTTAATGCTAACGATAGCATCCTGGCCATTGTTCGTAATAGTCAGGTCATAACCAATCTTCTCGAAAAGTTGTGACAGGAGCAAACAAGTGTCAGGATCATCTTCTACGATTAATATACGTTTCTTCTCCATGTTCAATCCTATGTTCTTTTTTTCTCTGTCCCGTACAAGCATAAGGCTAAGCTATTCAGGTTCTCTGCGAGTTGCCGTGGTAGGTCCCGGGCGTTTTGTGGGGGGGGGGGGGGGGAGGCACCCAAAACCAAAACAAC
>VFSW01013000.1_pt1 | contig 11584 bp, 8 predicted proteins | sample 5358111 | NCBI WGS metagenome assembly VFSW01 (sample SAMN11554181, study PRJNA540505) | mine drainage metagenome | isolation source: sediment from site ElyBrook_90M | place: USA: Ely Copper Mine, Vershire, VT | collected 2017 | reverse complement strand
GAATGGCCAGATGGTGATTGAAAAACGGCGTTTCATAGTCCACACCGCCGCCCGCAGTCAAATCGATGCCCCACTTATAAGGCTCATGCTGGGGACCAGTAATATCTGCCCCGCCCACCAACCCATGAACGAAGGGCGTAATCTCGCCGGACGGGAACCGGGCAATCAATCCACCGGATACGGTGGTAAAACCATCGTTGCTGCTAGGCGAATTTGTAAATGTATCATGCGTCCCTACTTCAAGCTGAGCACCGACATATTTGTTGAAGTAGTACGCCACGCTCCCAATCACACCGTAGTTCGCTGACTTGTAACTTTGGGGCAAAGTGGTGACGCCATCATTCTGCAAAACCTGAACAGTCCCCTTCGGCGCAAGGTAGCTGTAACCCGCGAAGATGTCCCACCGGGAAGGCGAGTCTCCTGGCGCTGCCTTCGGGGCGGGTTTCGGCGCGTCCTGGGCAACCATGGCAATAGGCAGCGTAGCCGCCGTAGCCAAAACCAGAATCCGGCTCACAGACTTCAAAACATGAGAGTGCATGCGATTTTCCTCCGCAATCAAGCTGAATATCAGATGACGTGGGCGTTTTTCGAACACGATGTGCAGCTTCAAAGTCTCGTTCCATCCACGCAAAGTTCGCCGGACAGACTCGGCACTTCTAAACGTACCATAGGTCGATTCAGTGAGAGCACATTTCTTCAACAAGATACACAGGGTTCCCTTCTCAATTAACAGTCTTGCGGAGTTTGAATCGGCGATGTGGCGGCAGAAAAACTGGGGGCCGAACACCTTCGACATCCCCCGATAACTCGTTGCCGAGACGATCAACGATCCGCCAATGCGATTGCGGCAATGCAGAAACGCAGCTGCACTTCGCATGTTGACAATCTTGAGGCGTTTCGAACCAGCCCGACTGCAGAGTCAGTTACGGATCTCGGCAAGCAGTGTTTCAATCTCGGCGCGCTGTTCCGCATTAACCGCTAGTAATGGCGCACGCGCCCGGCCGCCATAGTAGCCATTGAAGTCGCATGCAGCCTTGACGCCGCTGATTCCAAGGGCGCCGACGATCCGCTGGCTTGGACCGGCAATGCGCTGCTGCTTCTCAGTGGCCAGTTCCAGGTCGTGGTCCTTCCACGCAAGGTAAACTTCCTGACAAGCCTGGGGTGCACAAGCGGCGAACCCCAGAACGGCTCCCGCGGCGCCCGCTTCAAGCGACTGCAGCAGGGTGGCCGCCGATCCAGTAAGTAAATGGAACCCGACTTCTTTGCTCCGCGTCTTAATCGATGCAGCCGGCGGAGCCACTCCAAGCGCGACGCCACTGCCCAAATCTGTGGCAGAAACAAATCCCCCGCCAGGCTCCTGCTTAGGCGCCAGCATACGACTCGTCACGGGTTCGAAAAAGGCCGTTACGGGCACGGTTCGGCGCGGAGCTCCGTGCGTCGCCTTTACAATCGCGCTTACACGATCGACGTTGCCGCTCGAATCCTTGATACCAATAATGTTCGGGTGTTGCGCCAGTTCCGCTACTACTTCTACTGGAAAATCGTAGGGAACGAATTTGGGAATGTGATACAGCACGACTGGGAGCGGTGAACGGTCAGCGACGCTGCGAAAGTAATGAACCACTGCCGCTCGAGTCATTTGATTGGCATAGTAAACAGGCGTACGGACGAGCACAGCATCGTAATGGAATTCGGCGGCGCAATCTGCTAACTCTACCGTCGATTTCACGCTTTCGCGACCCACCCCGGCAATCAACACCTTTTCCGCGGCAGCCGATCCGGCAGCAACGCGCAGCACTTCACGGGATTCTGCATCGTTCAGCTCAACTGCCTCGCCGGTAGAACCCAAAACCACCATTCCGGCCAGCAGGCTGCGTGAGTAACGTGCCACGTTGGCTTCGAGTTTGCGCAGATAGACGCGCTCGTCCGGGTAGAAGGGTGTGGTGATTGCCGCAAACATGCCCTCGATCAACATGAATCCATTTTAGCTTGCCCTGCGTCCCATCTTTCCTTTTTGGCTCGCGAAGTGCCTGCGACTGAGTTAGCGCGCATCAACGATTGGTGATTGTCCTTTGGCAGCGGCGAGTGTAGTTTATTAATCAGATAACTCTCTTAACCAGGGCCCAGGAGTTGGAGCAATGCCGAAGCTGGTATTAGCGGACGACGATGACGGCGGCGAGCGGCTATCTCGACAAGCTGTCTCATTCTTTCTGCACACAATGTTCGCGCTAGGTGCCTGGGTCGCCCTGATGCTCGCCGGCTATGCCCTTAATCCCGCCTCGGTGTCGCAGATGATCATTCTGCTGCTGTCCATCATGGTGCCTTTGATAGCAGGCAACTTCATCGCCCGCTTTTATCCCGAAGAGATGGCGACGCACATATGGTTGCTCGGCCTGATCTGGCTGCTCATCGTCAGCCTCTGGATCCTCGACATGCCGACCGGGCCGAACGCCTGCTTCGAGTGTGGCGCGACAGAGAAGCTTACGCGGACATTCTTCAGCCTGCCGCGGCCAAGCGGGCTAATTGATAACAACGGGCCGTTTTTTGGAACATGGCCGGCAGCGGCCCTTGCTGGCTACTCAATTGGCGCGCGCATTGCGATCCATCGCCGTCGACGCTCCGCCGCTTGACCTTCCGGCGGAGACTTCCGACTTTGCTCCCGGTAACACATGCATTTAAGTACCTTGCGCCCTCAATTCCGCGCAGAATGTAAATGCTGCAGGGCATAGACCGTTGTCTGGTGACCTTGGGTAGCGGCTATTCCTTCCACTGCAGCCTGTGCCGCCGCGATCGTTGTAATGGTGGGAACCTGCGCCAGCACCGCTGCCCTTCGGATAGCCTTCTCATCAAAGAAAGTATCTTGCCCGCGCGGCGTATTGATGATCAATTGGATGCGATCGCCCTTGATCAGATCCACAACGTTCGGGCGCCCTTCCTTCACCTTGAACACACGTTCTACGATGAGGCCGGCCTTCTCCAGCACATTGGCTGTGCCTTCCGTAGCGACAATTTTGAAGCCCAGGTGCACGAAGCGCCGCGCCAGTTCAACCGCCGCGGACTTATCGTGGTCATTCACGCTGAAGAAGACCGTGCCGCCCGTCGGCAGCACCTGTCCGGCAGAGAGCTGCGCCTTCGCGAACGCTTCGCCAAAGGTCGCGGCGACTCCCATCACTTCACCGGTCGACTTCATCTCCGGTCCTAGGACCGTATCGACGCCGGCAAACTTCGACCACGGGAATACGGGAGACTTCACGTAGTAGTACTTTCCGGTTTCGAGGTCCTTGCCGGACGCGAGCTGCTGCGGCAGCAGCTCGCGCAATTTGCGCCCCGTCATCAATCGCGCGGCAACCTTTGCGAGCGGAATTCCCGTTGCCTTTGAAACGTAAGGCACAGTGCGCGAGGCGCGTGGATTTACTTCAATCACATAGACGTGGTCTTGTCCCTCCGCATCGCGCTGAATCGCGAACTGCAGATTCACGAGTCCCACAACCTTCAAAGCCAGCGCCAGCTTGCGTGTATACGTGCGAAGTGTCTCCAGCGTTTCCTCGCGGATATCAACCGCAGGCAGCACACAGGATGAGTCGCCCGAGTGGATGCCGGCCTCTTCAATATGCTGCATGATGCCGGCAATCATTACGTCTTCAGAATCGCAAAGTGCGTCGACATCGACCTCGACGGCACTCTCCAGAAAGTGATCCACGAGCACCGGCCGCTCCTGCGAATACTCCACCGCTTCGCGCATGTATCGGGCCACCGCCTCCGCATCGTAGGCGATGACCATGGCGCGGCCGCCAAGCACATAGCTGGGCCGCACCAGCACCGGGTAGCCAATGCGCTCGCCAATCGCCAACGCTTGCTCGACACTGGTAGCCGTTCCGCCAGCGGGCTGCGGAATTTCAAGCTCCTCGAGCAGCTTTCCGAAACGTTTGCGATCTTCTGCCAGGTCGATCGACTCGGGCGAAGTACCTATGATTGGCACTCCGGCCGCACGCAGTCTCTGCGACAGGTTCAGCGGGGTCTGGCCGCCAAACTGCACGATCATGCCAATCTCGGCGCCGGACGACGCTTCGTGGTTGTAGATGGCCAGCACGTCTTCCAGCACCAGCGGTTCAAAGTAGAGCCGGTCGCTTGTGTCGTAGTCCGTCGAGACGGTCTCGGGATTGCAGTTCACCATGATCGTCTCGTAGCCATCATCCTTCAGCGCGAAGGCAGCGTGACAGCAGCAGTAATCAAACTCAATGCCCTGGCCGATGCGATTGGGCCCCGAACCGAGAATGATAATCTTGGGGGTCTTTGTCGGCGGCGCTTCATCCTCTTCGTCGTACGTCGAATAAAGGTAGGGCGTCATGGATTCAAACTCGGCGGCGCACGTGTCCACCAGCTTGAACACGGGCCGTATACCCCGCGCTTCGCGCAGTTCCCTCACCTGCTTGATGCCATCGTGCCCTTCCAGCTTCCACTCCGTCGCAATGCGTTCGTCGCTTAAGCCGAAGCGCTTAAGCCGGCGCAGTGCTTCCGTGTCGATGGTCTCCGGCGTAGTCTCCGCAATCGTGCTCTGCGCCAATGTGATTTCGCGTATCTGGTGCAGGAACCACGGGTCCATGCCCGTGAGCCGCGCCACTTCGCGCACAGTCATACCGCGTTCGAAGGCATAGCGGATGTAACCCAGACGGTCAGGCTTCGGCGTGACCAACATCTGCGTCAATCGCCGCGGTTCCAGGACTTCCGTTCCAGTCTTCTTGCCCGTCTCGAGCGCGCGCCACGCCTTCATCAGCGATTCCTTGAAGGTACGCCCGATGGCCATCACTTCGCCGACAGATTTCATCTGCGGCCCCAGCGTGTCATCTGCTCCCGGAAACTTCTCGAACTGCCACTTCGGAATCTTCACGACGACATAATCGATAGTGGGCTCGAAACAAGCCGGGGTCTTGCGCGTGATGTCGTTGGGAATCTCGTCAAGGGTATAGCCCACGGCGAGCTTGGCCGCAATCTTCGCAATCGGAAATCCCGTAGCCTTTGAAGCCAGCGCCGACGAACGCGAGACGCGCGGGTTCATCTCGATCACCGTCATGCGCCCGTTGGCCGGATTTACGGCAAACTGTACATTTGATCCGCCCGTCTCCACGCCAATTTCGCGCATGACCGCAATGGCGGCATCACGCATCTTCTGGTACTCACGATCGGTAAGTGTCTGCGCCGGAGCCACGGTGATCGAATCTCCGGTATGCACTCCCATCGGATCGAAATTTTCAATGGAGCAGATGATGATGACGTTATCCGCGAGGTCCCGCATCACCTCGAGTTCGTACTCCTTCCAACCCAGCACGCTCTCTTCAACCAGGCACTCGTGCACCGGCGAAAGATCCAGCCCGCGCGCCAGGATCTCCATCAGTTCTTCGCGGTTGTAAGCGATGCCTCCACCCGAGCCGCCCAGCGTGAAGCTGGGACGAATCAGCACTGGGAATCCAAGCTTGGAAGCAAAGTCCAGCCCGTCGCGCAGATTATTTACCAGCGCTGACTTCGAAACATCGAGCCCGATGCGAATCATCGCATCCTTGAAGAGCAGCCGATCTTCAGCCTTCTTGATAGCTTCCAGCTTCGCGCCGATCAACTCCACGTTGTAGCGGTCCAGAATCCCCGCGTCCGCCAGATCGACAGCAAGGTTGAGCGCGGTCTGTCCGCCCACGGTAGGCAATAACGCAAACTTGCCCGAGGCCGGATTCCGGTTCAACATCTCCGTCTCGATGCGAATAATCTCTTCAACATATTCGCGCGTGAGAGGCTCGATGTATGTGCGGTCGGCCAGGTCGGGGTCGGTCATAATGGTGGCCGGGTTCGAGTTGACCAGCACTACTTCATAGCCCTCCTGCCTGAGAGCCTTGCAGGCCTGCGTGCCGGAGTAGTCAAACTCCGCCGACTGCCCAATCACAATCGGCCCCGAGCCGATTACCAGGATCTTCTGTATGTCATTTCTACGTGGCATTGTTTGCTCTGTTTCCGCACCTAAGGATGTGATTCGATGATTGAAGCGCAAAGTTCTAACTCATACTCTTCGCTCTTCGACTTCGTTGAAAGCGCTCCGAGACCCATGCTTTCAATTCCGACCTATTGCTCTTGCGCGCATGCCGCTAGGCTAATTGTGTGTACCTTCAAGCCAATTTTGGGAAGCGCCGTCTGCCCTCACGCAAAAGAGCGGGGCAAATGCCCCGCCTTGTTCAACAATTTCAAAGTTCGCCCCTTGAACTGACGGCTTCATCCCTTCCACTCCTCCATCAGATTCCGGAAGTCGCGGAACAGATAATGCGAATCATGCGGACCCGGAGCGGCTTCAGGGTGGTACTGCACGCTGAACAGCGGCAGCGTCTTATGCCTTAGCCCTTCCAGCGTCTGGTCATTCAGATCCACGTGGGTCAACTCCACCTCGTTTGCGTTGATCGAGTCAGGATCGACCGCGAAGTTATGGTTGTGGGCCGTAATTTCTACCTTGCCCGTGCTGTTGTTCTTGACCGGATGGTTGCCGCCATGATGACCGAACTTCAACTTGTACGTCTTGCCGCCGAGGGCCAAGCCGCAGAGTTGATGGCCCAGGCAGATGCCGAACACCGGCACGCGGCCTATCATGTTGCGAATGGCCCGGACCGCGTAGTCCACCGGCTCCGGATCACCCGGCCCGTTCGACAGGAACACACCATCCGGTTTCATCCCCAGCACATCGTCCGCCGTGGTTTCCGCCGGAACCACTGTCACGCGGCAGCCTTCACGGGTCAACATCCGCAGGATGTTCTGCTTGATTCCAAAGTCATACGCGACGACATGGAACAACTTGCTCTCTTTTGCGTCGGGTACAAACGCACCCGGCAGCAAAGAATCGCCCGACTGATTGCGGCTATCGCTTGCGTCGAACTGGTAGATGGATTTCGTCGAGACCACGCGTGCCAGGTCGGTCCCGTCCATTTTGCGAATGGCCCGCGCCTTTTGGACGAGAACGTCCGTATTGCTCTCAAGGGTAGAAATCACGCCGCGCATGACGCCGTGGGTGCGCAAGTGGCGTACCAAGGCACGGGTGTCGATCTCCGCAAGCACGGGGACGGAATACCGCTCCATGTACTCGTCCGTGACCTGCTCGGAGCGCCAGTTGGAGCTGATGGGCGAGAACTCGCGAACGATCAGGCCCTCGATATAAGGCTTGGCTGACTCATTGTCCGCCTGGTTTGTGCCGTAATTTCCAATTTGGGGATTGGTGAGAACGACGATCTGTCCGGCATAGGAAGGATCGGTTGCAATTTCCTGATAACCGGTAAGGGAAGTATTGAAAACAACTTCGCCCTGGCATTCGCCAGGTGCGCCATAGCCGTGGCCACGGAATATGCGCCCGTCTTCGAGCGCTAGGATCGCCTGCATCGCCTCTCCGAGGAGTGGATTCAACCGATTTTAGCAGGTTTTTCCGGCGTATTCATGGAATCGCATGAATCGGCCATTTCAATGGCAATGAATCTGGTCTCGCAGCCAACAGAATTACTCTACGACACCCGCATCCCGCGTCGGCCAGTAGATAAATGCTGCTTTGCCATAGATCAAATCGCGGTCAACCGGACCGAATTCGCGGCTGTCTGACGAAATGGACCGATGATCGCCCATGACAAAGTAGCTGTCATCGGGAATCACCATCTCCGCCGTGGACTTGGTGTCCCGGTATTCATCCGGAACATAGCCCTCACTCAACGGTTTGCCATTGAGCCAGACACGCCCGCGGTCAATGCGCAGACGATCGCCGGGCAACCCGATTACGCGCTTGATATAGCTCTTCTCCGGATCGCGTGGATAGTGAAATACAACGATGTCGTCTCGATGAATGGACGAGATATGGTAGACGAATTTATTGATGAAAAGCCTGTCGTGATCCTCAAGGCGGGGCAACATACTGGTGCCTTCAACTCGAACCGGCTGGTAGAGAAACGTGATGATTAAAACCGAAGCAGCCGCTGAGATGAGCACGTCGCGTAACCAAAGTCCGAGACTGTTCGCTTTGGACGGCGGTCCGGGTGTGACATTCGAAGCGAGTGAGCCGGGCTCTGCTTCAATAATCGTCAAGGGTTGGTTTTCCGGGGTATCCTGAGGGTCCATTTCCATAACTCTCTTCTAGATTACTCGCAGCCGAGCCCACCCGGCGGACACAATACATGGGCGTGCTTCGGCTTTTCCATGGGTTTGGGCTGCATAGCGGAAGGAACCAGTACTGACTCACCGGCCGCCCTGAGGTTTTCTTCCTCCAGGATCAGCGGACGCTGGAACACCATCTCCACCTGCGTCCCGCTTTCGATGTTCACGTCAGCCCCCCGGGTAAAGAGCGACACCAGCCCCGCAGCCGCAAGGCCTGCTCCGATTCCCGCGATTCCTCCTGCAATTGGATGTCCGGAAGAAAGGCCACCGATCGAGCCAATGGTGCCGCCAGTCGGCACGGATACCTTCGCAACCTCTCCCGCGTTTCGCCCTTTGTCGCCTGCCTGTTCAATCGTTCCCTCACCGTCATCCTTGACCGACTGCTTGCTCGCGCCGGGTACGCTGTTCACAATGCCCGGAACCTCGACCACCGTGCCATTGGGAAAGATAATCGACGTAAAATGCATATCGAGCTGCGCCCGGCCCTTCATCCGGCCGGCCCGCGCCACGCGATCTACCACGCCCTGTACGTAAACCCCTGCCGGGATCATTACCCGATTTCCTACCACGACCGGAAACGCTGACGCCAGGTACACGCCGTCGCCCACCTTGGCGCTCTTGGTATTGATTGCGCTGCGCAGTTGCAACAGTACCCGGGTGCCTGCCGGAACCGTGTAGGTCTTCTTCGCCGGCTCGGGCGGTTCGGAACTCGGGGGTGAGGTGGATGCGCCAGGGGCAGGTACTGCCGGATGAGTTGGGGTTGGGCTGGCGCCAACGGCCTGCCCTGGAGCCGGGACCGTCGTCGGCGCGGACTGCTCCGTGGATTGTGCGAATGCGCCCGTCGGAGGCGCAGCAACCAGTCCCGCAAGGATTGCCAGCATCAGCGGCCGACTGGACACACGCATTTCGACCTCCTTATCCTTGCTATCTCAATAGACGGCACGGACGGCCCCAAGGATAGCGCCATTCGCGTGCCAAGTGCGACGGCAATGCCGACGATCACAATTGCGCGCACAAAATCGCGATACGATGCAGACAAACGATGACGTCAGAACCCCAATCATCCTCTGCCATTCCTTCGGTTCAACGAAGCCGGTTCGCGGCCGCTTACGGCGTCTTGACTGACGCCATCAGCGCGCGTGCGTTCCCGGGGTGCGCCTTTGGAGTGCTGGCCGGCGGCGAAGTGGTGCTCCAGGACGCGCTCGGCCGCTTCACCTACGACCCCTCCGATCAGCCGGTCAGCGCGCACACCATCTACGACGTGGCAAGCCTGACCAAGGTGGTCGCCACAACAGCCGCGGCGATGCTGCTCTGGCAGAGAGGATTGCTCGATCTCGAAATGCCTCTGGGCGAATTGCTGCCCGGGTTCATGGTGGGGCGCCCACCGGGCACCTACGCGCGCTACGTGAAGGTGCGCCACTTGCTGGCCCACAACTCCGGGCTGCCGGGGTATGTCGAGTTCTTCCGTACCCTCGACACCCCCGCTGCCATATTTCGCGCCTGCCTGGAGCTACGGTTGCAGGCCCCGCCGGGCGATCGTGCGGAGTACTCCGACCCTGGATTCATCCTGCTCGGCAAGGCACTCGAGGTCATTACGCGGGAGCCACTGCCGGGGTGGATGCGCCGCGAAGTCTTCCATCCACTGGGGATGAGCGCGACCGGGTTCGCCCCGCCTGCCCGCGTCCGGAGTGCCATTCCACCCACCGAAGAAGACGCCGTGCTGCGTCATCGCATCGTTCAGGGAGAAGTACAGGATGAGAATGCGTTTGTTCTTGGGGGCGGCGCGGGCCACGCGGGGCTGTTCTCGAATGTGGCTGACCTGCTGCGATTCTCCCACGAGATCCTTCAAGCTCCTCATGAGACGTCCGGCATCGATTCCATGATGCCGGGCCTGTTCGAATCCGCCACGGTCGACCTTTTCGCCGAACGCCAGGCGCCCGAGGGCAGTTCGCGCGCTCTAGGCTGGGACACGCCGTCGGTAGACTCCTCTTCCGGCCGCTATTTCTCGGCTCGTTCCATAGGACATCTCGGGTACAGCGGGTGCTCTCTCTGGATCGATCTTGACGCCCAAATCGCCGTAGTTCTGCTTTCCAACCGCACCTGGCCCGACCGCCAGAGTCAACTGATCCGCGCGGTGCGGCCCGCCTTTCACAACGCCGTAATGGAGGTTTTGCCGCATTGGTCGCCCGGCGGACAGAACAACGAGCAGGTCTAACTCCTTTCTTTCGGAGTTGCACTTTTCCAGATACAATCAGAAATTGGGGACAGACGCGATGTTAACCACTATGACAACGCATGAGGTAGCCGGCGCACCGTCAAAAGACGATCCTAAGAAAGACCAGGCATCCTTGCTTCAACAACTTACAACCGAAAGCCAGAACGAGAATTCTCAGGGGTTCGACACCAAGTCGGCGCTTGAGATTGCCCGCATCATCAACCACGAAGATGCCAAGATCGCCGCGGCGGTAAAAAAAGCGATTCCCGAAATCGCTCAGGTCATCGATCAGGTTGCGCGCAGCCTCCGCGATGGGGGCAGGCTCATCTACATCGGGGCAGGATCCAGCGGCCGTATTGCCGCACTCGATTCCTCCGAATGCCCTCCCACCTACTCCACGGCCCCCGGACAAGTTCAATACATCATGGCGGGCGTGCCCAAGGCGCTCGCCTCCGCGGTCGAGGTCAACGAGGACTCGGAAGAACTGGGTCAGCGGGACATCGCTCGCCGACGCCCCACGCGCAAGGACGTCGTCATCGGCCTTTCGGCCTCGGGACGCACTCCTTATGTGGTGGCAGCCGTCGCCTACGCTCGCGCCCGCGGGGCCCATACGGCCGCGGTGACCTGCAATCAGGGCTCCCCCCTGGCGCAGGCCGCCGATATTGCCATTGTTGCCGAGGTTGGTCCTGAGGTGGTCTCCGGCTCCACGCGCATGAAGGCCGGCACCGCCCAAAAGATGGTCCTGAACATGATCACCACGGGCGCGATGACCCGGCTCGGGTATGTGTACGAGAACCTGATGGTCAACGTGCACATGCAGAACTCCAAGCTGGTGGAGCGCGGCATCCGGATCCTGATGGGCGCCTGCAAGATCGATCGCGAGACCGCGGTGCAAACCATCAAGAGCGCCGGGCGCAGCGTTCCGGTCGCCCTGGTCATGCTCAAGGCCAAGGTCGACAAGCCGGAGGCTGTCCGTCGGCTCGCCAAGTCGGACGGCAATGTCCGCCTGGCCATCGAAGACAACGTTCTGGAACTCTAAATATCGAAGAATCGAACGCTATATCTCTTCAAAATGCGGGGGCAAATTGCCCCCTTTTTGTTTGCCTGCGAAGGTTTTGCGGTTTTGCGCACCCGTTTGACGGCAGATTCGGTTGCTATATAGCTGATTCGGAAGGTATTTAACGATACAAAAGGCGAACAGAAGGAGAA
>VFSW01012999.1_pt1 | contig 11584 bp, 11 predicted proteins | sample 5358111 | NCBI WGS metagenome assembly VFSW01 (sample SAMN11554181, study PRJNA540505) | mine drainage metagenome | isolation source: sediment from site ElyBrook_90M | place: USA: Ely Copper Mine, Vershire, VT | collected 2017 | reverse complement strand
AGAAGCGCCGTAAGCGCATGCGCAAGAAGAAGCACAAGAAGATGCTGAAGCGAACTCGCTTCCAGCGTCGCGCTGCCGGTAAGTAGTCCTAACGCCCCTCGGGGGGCGTCGTGTGAGACCTCACCCAGCGAAGTGGACCGTCGGGACTCTTCACGTCTCGATCCCCACTGACGTCACCCACGACGAAGATCGTTGATCCCGAGCCGGCCAGGCGTACGTCGTCGTAGCGCGCTCGAGCCCAGTCCAGCACTCGACCCAATCGGGGTTCGACGGCGCGGGCCGCCACTTCTAAGTCGTTCCCACTACTCTTCGCTGAACGCCAACCTTCATCGAAGGCCTGGTAGACCCGCGGCGTGGGAATGACGAAGTTCGTCAGGAGTAGCGTGACCGTGCGCTCCTCGAACTCGAGGGGCGTGACGATCTCCCCGACCCCCTCGACGAGAGCGCGACCACCCACGAGACAGAACGGAACGTCACCCCCGAGGGTGACGGCGTCACGCGGTTCTCGCCATCGGGCCCACCGCAGAATCGCCGCGGCGTCGGCGCTTCCTCCGCCGAGACCACCTCCCGAGGGGATGACTTTGGTCAGACGAACTCCCGCACGCCGATTCACGAAGTGGAGAGCCCGGGCGACTAAGTTCTCGGATCCCGCGGGCACGTCGGTCCCGCCTCCTTCGACCACGAGAAAGTCTCCTTGTTCATCGAGATCCAACTCGTCGGCGAAGTCGAGGCTGCACATCTCCGATCGCAAGAGGTGAAATCCGTCGGGCCGCTGACCCGTGACCTCGAGGGTCCACGTGAGCTTGGCGGGAGCTCGCAGCCTCACCGACTCGCCGCCAGAGTGGCGAACTCTTCGAGTGAGAGTTCCTCGGGGCGCCTCGTTCCATCAATCCCCGCGCGCTCGAAGACCCCCTCCGTGGCCCAATCTGCGAGGGACCGTCGAAGCATCTTTCGGCGCTGCTGAAACGCCTGACGAACAACGGTAAAGAGTTCGCTTTCCCCGACGAAGGAGGGGTCCACGGCAACGGCGGGCCTCCGTCGCAACTCCACGAGAGCCGACTCCACCTTGGGGCGAGGATAAAAGACCGTGGGCGGGACGCCTCCCACTACTCGAGCCTGAGCAAAGTACGCGATACGAACCGACACCGCTCCGTAGGCCTCGTCACCCGGGCCCGCGGCCATACGCTCGCCCACCTCTCGTTGGACCATCACCAACATCCGCGTGACGTCGGGAACGTCTTCGAGGAGCCTCAGGACGAGGGGGGTCGCCACGTTGTAGGGGAGATTAGCCACGACGATCGCCGGCTGGCCCGCGGTGAGCGGAGAGAAGTCGAACTCCAGAGCGTCTCCGTGATGAACGACGACTCCGTGAGGCTCCACCACCTCACGTAAGACGGGCATCACGTAGCGATCCACCTCCACGACGTCGAGTCGGGCCCCCGTTTCGACGAGGGCGAGCGTGAGTGAACCCAGTCCTGGTCCAATTTCGATGACGTGGTCGCCGACGCCCACGTCCGCCAATCGGGCGATGCGTCGAACGGTGTTGGGATCCACGACGAAGTTCTGTCCGAGCGCGCGCGAGGGCGTAAGGCCGTGCGCCTCTAGGAGTGCCACCACGTCACGTCGGGAGTGGGTCACCAGTTAACGCGAACGGGAATGACGCCCTTAGATAAGGGAGCCAGTTCCGCAAACTGAGTCTGCGAGAGGTCGACGGCGTGATCTCCCGTCGACCCTTCGCGATCCGTGACCACGCAAGAAATGGTGCGACCGTTCGACAGATTGGTCACGGTTACTCGAGTCCCGAAAGGGAGGTACCAGGTAGCGCAACGTCCGGGGATGTAGGAGTACCAGGTAGCGATACCGAGCTTCTCCCTGGTCACCAGGTGACGGGTCGGATGCGCGGACGGGCCGTGGCGCACGACGTGGTGAACGGGTGGTGGCGAACGGTGCCGGCCCACGGGGATCTTCGTCGCGACGTGGTGGGTCGGACGAAGAGTTCCGTGATGGTGTGCGGGAGACTTCGCCGCGACGTGGTGAATCTTGGGGGCGACGGGACGGTGCCTCGTGACCACGGGACGGGTTTTCACCGCTACCGAGGACAAGAGAGCACTCGCCGACGCCGGCGACGAGCTCACGAGCAGCGTGACTGTCGACAGGCGCGGCACACTCGATCCGGGGGCGGGAATCTCTCCGACGACCCGGACCCAGGTGGACGACGCCGCGCCCGGACCTTGGGTCGAGTAGTAGAGCTGGGCCCCGTACATCACCGAGTGCACGGCACTCGGGGAGAGTCCGACGACGTTGGGCATCGGCTCCAACCCTCCGGTGGGGGCCACCGGAGCGGGGGAGGTGGTCACAATCAGAGTGACCGTGGAAAGGAGCGGAACGGTGGTTCCCGCCGCCGGAATCTCTCCAACGACTCGAACCCAGCTCGCGTTACTGGACCCCGGACCTCGGGTCGAGTAGAAGAGCTGGTCCTGGTACATCACCGAATGGACGGCGCTCTGGGAGAAACCCACGACGTTAGGCATGACTTCATAGGCGCCCGAACCGGAGGCCTCCGCCAGAGCCGGCGTGAGGACCGTCACCGCCATCGCGAAAACCGCGACGATGGCTACCAGCATCGGCGAACCCACTCGAGCCCGGCGGTGTTGAGTACTCAGATCTCTACCCTCTTGGTCTCGGGTACCGCCCAGGCGATACCGCTTGCACAACGCTAGGTGGCGCGGCGACGAAAGGCAACTCCGTGGGCGTTATTTCAATAAAACTACTGGTCAATTACTATTTATAGAAGACGTACTTTGACTCTGCCGTGGTCGTCGGAGGCCTTTCAGACGGACTCCGGCTCGGGTGCGCCAGGCCTCGATTACAGCGGTGCGAGACCGAAGAGTCGAGCGGTATTGAATGAGGTCACACGTCGACACTCCTCCACCTCCACCTCTTTCAGATTCGCAACGAACTCGCCGACCACACTCACCCACGCCGGCTCGTTCGGTCGGCCCCGGTGGGGAACGGGCGCGAGGAAGGGTGCGTCAGTCTCGACGTGTAGTCGCTCGAGCGGCACTTGCCGGATCGCGTCGCGCAACTCGTCGGACTTCTTAAAGGTGACGACTCCCGCGACCGAAATGTCGCAGCTCCTCATCAGACAACCCTCCGCGTCCGCGACAGAGCCGGTGAAGCAGTGAATGACGGTCCGCGGGGGTACGCCTTCGGAATCAAAGATGTCGAAGAGATCGTCGAAGGCGTCCCGGGCGTGAATGACCAGAGCCAGGTCGTGTTCAGTGGCGGCGTGGAGTTGTCGCACGAACGCGCGACGTTGGTCGCCTCGCGGGGAGTGTTCGTAGAAATAGTCGAGGCCACACTCCCCTACTCCCACCAGTCGAGGGTGCCCTTCTCGCAGAAGAGACAGGATCTCCTCCACGTCCGACGTCGCCTCGTGAGGGTGCAGGCCGACCGTGGCGTAGATTTCCACGTCTCCGGACAACTCGGTGACCGCCAGGGCCTCCCGGGAAGAGACCGCGTCCGTACCGATCACCACGACCCGACCCACCCCGGCCGCGCGGGCTCGAGACAGGGCGTCCGCCGCGTCTCCGGGCGCCTGCCAGTCTCTGAGGTAACGCTCCTGGAGGTGACAGTGAGCGTCCGTCCAGAGACTCACTCCTCGCTCCGGATTCGGGGAAAGAGCGGCTCGCCTTTTTCGAGGACTCGCTGAGCGCGAAACTGACCCCAGGAGAGCGACTCGCTCTGGAGTCGCTCGGTCGGGGAACCGGCGAGGGTGAGTCGTCGCCACATCTCCTCTGCCACGGTCGGCATGGCCGGATACACCAAGACACTGACCAACCGAATCGCCTCGAGGGCGTCGGCCATGACGAGGTCCAACTCCTCACCCGGGACCATCTTCCACGGGGCGTGCCGCTCCAGAAAGGCGTTCGTCGCTCCGATAAGACCCCAGGTCGCTTCGAGGGCTTGAGAGGGTGCGAAACGCTCCCAGGCCGATCGAGCGTCCGCCACCGCACGTTCGGCGGGCTCACGAAGTTCGGAGTCCTCCCGGGGTACGAGCGTCGGCGCATCGCACTTAGCGGCGACGACGGTGCTCACCCGGGCGACGAGGTTCCCGAGATTGTTCGCGAGGTCGGTGTTGTAGCGCGCGGTGATCCCCTCGTGGGAGAACTCCCCGTCGTTACCGAGGGCCGTCTCACGCAAAAGGTAGTAGCGCAGCGGGTCGACCCCGAACTCGTCGGTGAGCACGACCGGTGAGATATCCGTGAGTCGGACTCCTCCCTCGGAGGCCATTGTCTTCGACAGCTTCTGGCCCCCGACGAGCAGCCAGCCGTGAACCTGCACGTGGCTCACGGGTTCGAGTCCCGCGGCCATGCACATAGCGGGCCACCAGACGCAGTGGAATCGAATGATCTCCTTGCCGATCAAATGGTGGGACGAGGGCCACCACTCGGCGACTTCGTCGTCCTCGCGCCCGTAGCCAATAGCCGTGAGGTAGTTAATGAGCGCGTCGTACCACACGTAAAACACGTGACCGGGATCCCACGGCACGGGGACTCCCCAGTCAATCGACGTGCGGGTGATCGAAATATCGCGCAGTCCACTCTTCACGAAGCCGAGCGCTTCGTTGCTCTTCGTGTCGGGCGTCACGAATCCGGGGTGACTTTCGTAGTACTCGAGAAGTCGGTCCTCGAAGGCACTCAGGCGAAAGAACCAGTTCTCCTCACGCATCTCGGTGAGCGGCCGGTGGTGTATCGGACACGCCCCCGCTTCTGAGGCTTCGAGGGTGAAGTAGTCCTCGCAACTCACGCAGTAGAGACCGGAGTAGACATCCTTGTAGAGGTAGCCATTCTCGTAAATTGCGGTGAGGAACTTCTGAACGGTCTCGGTGTGGCGAGGCTCCGTCGTGCGAATGAAGTCGTCGTAGGACACGTTGAGACCGTCCCACGCGTCGCGAAAGCGACGGGACGTTTGATCGGTCCAGGTTTGGGGATCGACACCGTTCTTCGCGGCGGCGTCAGCGACCTTTTGACCGTGTTCGTCCGTCCCGGTCAGGAACTTCGTCTCGTCCCCGCTCAGACGATGCCAGCGCGCGAGGGCGTCCGCATTCACCGTGCAGTAGGCGTGACCCACGTGGGGAGCGTCGTTGACATAGTAAATCGGCGTGGTCAGGTAGAAGCGGCCCATGGTTTCTAGTGTAGGGAGTCACTCCCCCCGTCTCGAAGAGCCAGAGCCAGTTGGTAGAGTTCGCGGTGCCCGACCCCGAGATCTTGACTGAGTTCGGTCACCGCATCGCGGATACTCATACCGCTCTCCAGTAGCTCGCGTAAGGCCCCCTCAACAGTTGAGGTTTCGACGAGCGCCTCGGGGGCTCCCTCGAGGACGACCACCACCTCACCCAGCGTGGTCGAGCCCCGTAGGGCCTCCGCTAGTTCGACGACTGTTCCTCGACGCACCTCCTCGTAGAACTTCGTCAGCTCCCGGGCGAGTGCGACTCGTCGGTCGGGGAATCTCTCGGCGAGTTCACTCAAGGTATCGGCGACTCGCTGGGGCGACTCGTAAAAGACGATGGTTCGGGGCTCGCGCGCCCACTGATCAAATCGGGCCCGGCGTTCTCCGGCCCGGCGAGGCACGAATCCCTCCATCACGAAGCGCTCGGTGTCGAGACCGGACACGCTGAGGGCGGCGATCACGGCCGACGGTCCCGGAATCGTCGACACCTCTCCTCCGGCCAGCGCCACCGCACTCACCACCCGGGACCCCGGGTCACTTATCCCCGGAGTTCCGGCGTCACTGACGAGAGCCACGAGTTGACCGGAGAGCACCCGGTTAACGACCTCGGCCACCTGGGAGGCTTCGTTGTGCTGATGCAGCGCGACGAGACGGCCGCCCCCCTTGATGCCCCGCGCACTCAGGAGTACCCGGGTGTGGCGAGTGTCTTCGCAGAGGATCACGTCGGCCTCTCCCAAACACTGCTCGGCGCGCGCACTCAGGTCCCCGAGATTACCGATAGGGGTCGCCACCACGACTAAGCGACCCCGTTGAACCACCTCATTACTCACGACAACTCCCCGTCGGTGGCTGACCCCTCGAGCCGTCCACTAAGATTGTCCCCTATGTCAAAGCGGACGGTAAAGCGCAAGCTGCGCGCAAAGAAAAAGGCGAATCACGGCAAGAAGCCGAACTGCGGACGGGGCTAAGACTTTCCCCATTCGAGATTCGATTTACGTCGCTCTGGCGGGGAGACCTTCCGGAAACACCCTCCGGCGCATGTACGCCTCCATGATGAACGCCACGAACGGGACGAACCCGGCGGCCACCATCACCACGAGGTAAAGAAAACTGAGCCGGGCCTTCATCACGAAGAAGAACGACGCAATCATGTAGATCGGGAAGAGAATCACCCCGTGGGCCACCCCGTCGATTCTCACCAAGAGCGAAATATGATGCCATGCCGACGCACTGATCTGGTGCAACGCCAGAGTCGCGAAGAGCGACAGCAGGGTCGAACCGGTGATGAAGGACATGAGTCGATAACGGCGAAATGCGCGCTCGAGTTCCATCAAGCTCCTTTGTGTGGGGGATCAGCGAGTCCCGCTAGGTAGTCGTTATAGGCCGAGAGGGTGTCGTCTTCGGGTTCAAACACGGCGTCCACGGCCCGAGCCGTCGCCGCTTCGTGACGCATGCGTTCTTCGAAGTCCCGTCGAGCGGCTTCCTCATCCTCGGTGGGTTTCTCCACGTGAAGGAGCCCCCACCACCCAAATACTCCGAGCACCGCGAAGACGGGCCACTCGATTGCGTAAAGGTAACTCAACGCGTTTCCCGAGGCTGCTCGGCCCACCTGCCACCAGGCCGCCGTCACGCACATCACCAGCCACAGCACCAGGGAAAAATGCATCCCCCAGGCCCGTAGCGACAGGTAGCGCTCTCTCACCGGCCCGAGCCTAGCGGCCCGCTACCCACCCGGGGCATCTAGAGTGGACCGGTGCCCACCTCCATGGTGATGAATTCGGCCGCGTTCTCTTGGCACCATCTCGGTGAGTGGAACCTCGGGTGGTTACCCAATAGCCTGCTCCTCGTCGCGGCCCTCGCCTACGGAATCGGAGTCGCGGGAGTCCCGGAGTGGCCGAAGACCCGGGTGGGGTGGTTCATCGGCGGACTGGTGACAACTTTTCTCGCCACTGAATCGGTCATTGGCTCTTTCGACATGAGTTACTTCTCGATTCACATGATCCAACATCTGATGTTGATCATGGTGGCGGCCCCGTTCTTCGCGCTGAGCGCCCCTCTCGACCTCGCCCAACGAGCCGGTCCCGCGTGGGTCGCCCGAGCGTTGGACTCGCTGGTCGGCCGAGTCCTGCTCCACCCCCTCTCGGGATTCGTCATTTACCTAGTCCTCATCCCAGTGACCCACCTCACGGGGCTGACGAACACGATGATGACGCACCCGTGGGTTCACCACCTCGAGCAGATCGCCTTCCTTGTTTCTGGCTACCTCTTCTTCCGAGTCGCCTTCGGTCGAGAGTCGGGGCGTACGCTTCACCCGGGTCTGCGACTGGTCTACGTCATGGCGGCAGTTCCGGTCGACACCTTCACCGGTCTCGCCATCGTGATGAGTACCCACCAGCCCATTCCGAGTTACGCGCAGATGGCGCCGACCGGGACAAGTGCGGCGTGGCAACTGGGGAACGTCCACCTCGGCGGAGCCATCATGTGGATCGGTGGCGACGCCCTGATGCTCCTGGCCTGTATTCCCATCGTGCTGATCTGGGTGCGCTGGGAGACGCTGCGGACTCGAGAACTCGACGCCGAACTCGACGCGCTCGGGCTCTAGGTCTAGGTCTAGAGCAGTCCCGCCTCAATGGCGAGCTCTTCGAGGTCACTCTCCGGGCGTGCCCCCAGGTGGGCAATGATTTCCCCGGCGCAGAGAGATCCCAACCGAGCGGCCTCCACCGGTTCGGCCCCTTCGGCGAGACCGTAGAGAAATCCCGCGGCGAACATATCCCCCGCCCCGTTTTGGTCGACCACGTGCTCCACGTCCTCGGCGGGCACGTGGGACGCCTCCCCATCACTCACGATGGTGGCGCCGTGGGGACCCCGGGTGATGGCCGCGACTATCCCTAACTCGTCCAGGTACTCGACTGCCGACTCCACGTCCGGAGTCTGAAAGAGTTCACAGATCTCGTCCGCGTTACCCAGCAGAACATCGACATCCTCACTGACCAACCGCATGAAATCGTTTCGGTGCCGACTCACGCAGAACATGTCGGACAAAGACAGGGCCACCACCGAATCGTTCTCGTGGGCACATTCAGCGACCCGGCCCACGGCAGCCTTGGCCGGGGGAAGGTCGAAGAGGTAGCCCTCGATGTAGGTAATTTCGGCGCGAGCAATGAGGTCCGTTCGGATGTCTTCGACCCGTAACTGGTTCGACGCCCCGAGGTACGTCGCCATCGTTCGCTGAGCGTCGTCAGAAATAAAGACGTGACAGCGCCCCGTGGGGCCCTCGTCGACCCGGGCGATGGCCAAATCGAGTTCCACTCCGAGCGAGCGCAAATCGTGAGCGAATCGTTCTCCGAACTCGTCGTCGGCCACCTTGCCGATGTACCCACACGTCCCGCCGAGGGCGGCGACTCCCGCGATGGAGTTGGCGACCGACCCCCCCGACATCTGGACTGTCGGTCCCATCGCGTCGTAGAAACGCTCCAGATCCTCCACTCCGATCAGGTTCATCGCCCCCTTTTCGAGTCCGAGCAGGCGAAAGACCTCCTGGGAGTCCCGCGCGATGATGTCGAGGAGTGCGTTACCGATGCCGGTGACCGCCAGGCGTGGGAGATCTCCGGCTCGGCGCAGCGTGATGGGAGTGGGCGTAATCGTCACTCGGCGAGCCTAGAAGAAATAGCAATAGGGTTAGAAACTGTGACTACGACCACTAATCCCTACCGCCTCGCTCGAACTGTCGTTCCTCGGGCCTACCGCATCCACCTGACACCCGACCTGGAGGCCTTCACCTTCTCGGGTCGCGTCGAGATCGACGTCGAGGTGAACGAACCCACGAACGTGGTGACCCTGCACGCGCTCGAACTCAGTATTGACACCGTGCGCCTCACCAGCGGCTCACTCAGGCTCACCTCCACGGGGCACACTCTGGACGAGACCTACCAAACGGCGACCCTCGATTTCGATGGGGTCTGTCCCACCGGACCGGCCACCCTCGAGATTGAGTTCACCGGAGTCTTGAACGACCTCCTCGTCGGCTTCTACCGATCGAGTTACACCGACCCGGACGGCGTCACCCACACCATCGCCACCACTCAGTTCGAGCACTCCGACGCCCGTCGGGCCTTCCCCTGCTTCGACGAGCCCTCCCTCAAGGCCACCTTCGAAGTCCACCTCACGGTCCCCGAGGACCTGGCGGCGTACTCGAACTCCCCCGAGGTCGGTTCACGGAACCTTGGTAACGGCTGGCGAACTGTGGACTTCTCACCCACCATGGTGATGTCGACCTACCTCGTCGCTTTCGTCGTCGGAGCCTTCGAGGAGACTCCGGCCCTGGACGTCGACGGTGTCCCCCTGCGTATTATCTACCCGCGCGGCAAGGGACATCTGACCGCCCTCGCCCTCGAGGCCGGAGCCCACGCCCTGCGCTTCTTCTCCGACTACTTCGCGATTCCCTACCCCGGCGAGAAGCTCGACATGGTGGCGATCCCCGACTTCGCCTTCGGCGCCATGGAGAACCTGGGTTGCGTGACCTACCGTGAGACGGCCCTGCTCGTCGATCCCGAGAGCGCCTCGATGGTCGAGGTGAAGCAAGTCGCCGAAGTCGTGGGCCACGAAATCGCCCACATGTGGTTCGGTGACCTCGTCACCATGGAGTGGTGGGAGGGCATCTGGCTCAACGAGGCCTTCGCCACCTTTATGGAGGTGCTCTGCACCGATCACTTCCGCCCGAGTTGGAAGATGTGGCTCGGATTCGGGATTGACCGCGACGCCGCGATGCAGATCGACGGTCTGCACTCGACTCGTCCCATCGAGTACGAGGTCATCTCACCGGAGGACACCCGCGGGATGTTCGACCTGTTGACCTACGAAAAGGGTGGTTCGGTCCTTCGGATGCTGGAGCAGTACCTCTCGTCCGAGGTCTTCCGGAACGGAATCCGGGTCTACCTACGCCGTCACAGCTACGCCAATACCGTGACGACCGATCTCTGGGACGCCCTCGAAGAGGTCTCCGGAGAACCGGTTCGCGAGATGATGGACTCCTGGATTCTCCAGGGAGGCCACCCTCTCGTCACGCTGGCTCATGGTCAACTCACCCAGCAGCCCTTCGCCTACGGCCCCTCGTCGGGTGAGTCGGCGATTGGTCACACGTGGCTCGTCCCGGTGATGACTCGCTCCCTCGACGCACCCGGTGTCCTTCGTCACCTGCTCCAGAGTGAGCCCCTGGCGCTGGACCAGGCCGGTCCGGTCATCGTGAACGCGGGGGGTTCCGGGGTCTACCGTTCTCGCTACGGTTCTGCGGAGTTGGCGAACGTCTCGTCACGCCTCGACGAGCTCGACGAGCTCGAACGCGCGACCCTCGTCGCCGACACGTGGGCCGCCACTCTCGCGGGACAGTCCTCGTGGCCCGACTTCGTGGGACTTCTCGAAGGACTCGGAGTTCGCGAAGAGCCCAACCTCTGGACCCTCGCCGCCGTTGGCTTCGACATGGCGTCGCGGGCGCTGAGTCCCGCTCAGCAACCCGCTCTCGTCGAGCAGGTCAACGCGGTCTTCGGCCCCCTCTACGATCACTACGGTTTCGACCCGATCGAGGGTGAGAGTGAACTCGCGCCACAGGTTCGAGCCACGACCGTCACCATGCTCGGGACACTCGGTGAGCGCACCGACATCCGCGACGAGGCGGTTCGCCGTTTCGAAGCGAACGAACTCCACGGCGACCTCGCCCGAGCGATTCTGCGCGTCGTCGCTGGTCAGGATCGTCCCGGGGACTACGGCACCTTCCTCGAGCGTTACACCGCGGCCACCACTCCCCAAGAGCAGGTCCGTTACCTGTACACCCTCGGTGAGTTCTCGGACGAGGCGACCGCTCTCGACGCGGCCCGACGCTGCTTCGACGAGTTCCGTAACCAGGACGGGCCCATCGTGCTCGGACTCATGACCATGAACGCCCACACCGGACCGGCGGTCTGGCGCTACGTCACGAGTCGCTGGGACGAGGCGCTGGAGAAGTTCCCTCCGTCGACTCAGATACGACTGGCCCTCGGGGTTAACACCTTCATTGCCGACGCCCCCTTCGCCGAAGAGGTGGCCGCGTTCCACCAGAGTCACCCGCTCGCCGGAGACCAACGTGGAGTGGAGCAGCAGATCGAGCGCATGAGAGTGGGTCTGCGCTTCGCCGACTCTCTCCGTCGACACTTTTAGGGTCACTCGTGGGGCAGCTCGCGGGAGTCTTTCTCCTGATTTTCTTTCTGGAGTTGCCCGATAAGACCATGATCGCGACCATCGTGATGAGTTCGCGCGCTCGCCCCGCCGCCGTGGGGGGGGGGGGGGGGGGGGGGGGGGGGGGGGGGGGGGGGGGGGGGGG
>VFSW01012998.1_pt1 | contig 11585 bp, 12 predicted proteins | sample 5358111 | NCBI WGS metagenome assembly VFSW01 (sample SAMN11554181, study PRJNA540505) | mine drainage metagenome | isolation source: sediment from site ElyBrook_90M | place: USA: Ely Copper Mine, Vershire, VT | collected 2017 | reverse complement strand
CCGCGGACTACGGCGTGATCCGCCGCGGCACGCGCGCGGTGCGGCAGTTCGAGATCACCAACAGCGGCACGACGCTGCTCGAGATCGCGGTCGCTCGCTCCGCCTGCCGCTGCCTGTACTACGACTACAACAACAAGCTTCCGGCGAACGGGAAAGAGAGCATCACCGTGACCGTCGATGGCGCACGCGCGAAACCGGGGCCACTGCTCGAGCAGGTCGAGATTCACGCGAAGAAAGATCCGGCCACCAAGGCCACGTTCGAGGTGCGGGCGACGATCCGGTAGAAAAGGAGAAGTTCGAAGTTCGAAGTGCGAATGAAGAATTAAGAAGAGATCCGGTCTTTCTTTTTCATTCGAACTTCGAACTTCGAACTTCTTTTCTCTTTCATGTCCCTTCCACGCATTTCAGACCTTTCGCTCGACGAAAAAATCGGCCAGCTATTTTCCGTCGATGCGCACGGCGTCTTCATGGCCGAATCGTCGGACGCGTACCGCCAGCTGATGCATCACGTTCGCGACAATCACGCCGGCGGCATCATCTGGTTTCAGTCGGACGTCTACGAGACCGCGCTGCTGAACGAGAAACTGCAGGCTGCCGCGCGCCTGCCGCTGCTGGTCAGCGCCGACCTCGAGGCGGGGCTGGGGATGCGCTTCGCGGACACGACGTTCTGGCCGTCCGCGATGGCCATGGCCGCCACAGGCGACCCTTCGCTCGCCGAGGCGGCGGGGCGCGTGGTCGCCCGCGAGGCGCGCGCTCTGGGGATCAATCACATTTTGGCGCCGGTTGTCGACGTCAACATCAATCCCGACAATCCGGTGATCAACACGCGCAGCTTCGGCGAAGATCCGGCGGAGGTCAGCCGCTACGCGACCGCGTTCATTCGCGGCGTGCAGAGCGAGCGCGTGCTGGCGACGGCGAAGCATTTTCCCGGCCATGGCGACACGCACATCGATTCGCATCGGACCCTTCCGACGCTGCACGCCTCGCGCGAGCGGCTCGATCGCATCGAGCTCGCACCGTTTCGCGCCGCCATCGAGGCGAAGGTCGCCTCGGTGATGATCGGGCATCTCTCCGTCCCCGCGCTCGATCCCTCCGGGCTTCCGGCGACCGTCTCGAAGCCGATCATCGACGGGGTTCTGCGGCGCGAGCTCGGATTCGACGGCCTCGTGGTCAGCGACGCGTTCGACATGGGCGGCCTGACCGAGCACTTCGATGCCGGCGAGGCCGCGGTGCGCGCGATCGAGGCAGGCGAAGATCAGATTCTGATGTCGCCGGATCCGGACGCCGCGATCGCCGCCGTCAAGGCAGCCGTGAAAAACGGCCGGATCGCGGCAGCGCGAATCGACGAATCGGTCCGGCGCATTTTCGCGGCCAAGACATTTGCGGGCGCGCCGCATGCCGATCCGGAGACGATCTTTCGCTCCGTCGATTCGAAGGAGCATCGCGATGTGGCGAACGCGATCGCCCGCCGCGCCGTGACGCTCGTGCGTGGCGCTCTGTCACTGGACGATCGGACGCGCGTGCTGGCAGTCATCGTCAGCGACTTCGCGGAGTCGAATCCGCTGTCTGAATTCGATCGCCAGCTGCGGGCGCGATGCTCGGTCGTCGCCGCCCCGCTGCTCGATCCCCGCTCGCGCGACGACGAACTGCCGGCAATCGTCGAGAGCGCCCACGATGCCGGCGCTGCCATCGTCGCCTTCGCCGTTCGAGCCCGTTCGGGAGCGGGGCAGATCGCCGTGCCGGCCGCGGCGCGGAAACTGGTCGAGATGCTCGCAGCGAAGCTGCCGCTGATCGGAGTGTCGTTTGGCAGTCCCTACCTGATTCGCGAGGTCCCGGCGCTGGAGACGTACGTCTGCGCGTACGGAATCCAGCCGGTGATGCAGGTCGCGGTGGTCAAGGCCCTTTTCGGAGAAGAGGCATTTCTGGGACGATTGCCGGTCCGATGCATCTGACCACCATCGATTTCCTGGTCATCGCCGGCTATTTCGTCCTCGCCGTCGGCACGGCGAGTCTTTTCATCGGCAAGGCGCGACGGTCGATGCTCGACTATTTCGTCTCGCATCGCTCGATGCCGTGGTGGCTCGCCGGGACGGCGATGGTGGCCACGACGTTCTCCGCCGACACGCCGCTCGCGGTCACGGAGATGGTGGTGAAGAACGGAGTGGCGGGCAACTGGCTCTGGTGGTCGATGCTCGCGTCCGGGATGATGACCGTCTTTTTCTTCGCGCGGCTGTGGCGGCGTGCCGAAGTGGTCACCGATGTCGAGCTGACCGAGCTGCGATATTCGGGGAAGCCGGCCGCGTTCCTGCGCGCGTTCCGCGCCGCGTACCTCGGCCTCGTGGTGAACATCATCATCATGGGGTGGGTGAACCTCGGCATGGCCAAGGTGCTTTCCGGCACGCTCGGCGTGTCGAAGTGGTCCGCGCTCTTCGTCGCCCTTCTGATCACGTTCAGCTACACCGTCCTCGCCGGTTACTGGGGCATCACCGCTACGCACGGCCTGCAGTATTGCTTCGAGATGGGAGGAGCGATCGTGCTCGCGGTGATCTCGTGGCGCGCGGTCGGCGGCGGCAGCGCGCTGGTCGCCCGGCTCGCTCAGGCGCATCCGGCGGGCATGCCGCCGGGAACGATTTTTGGCAACGCGCACAACGTGCTGTCATTCTGGCCGAGCGGCAGCGGCGTCTGGGCTCTGCCGGCGATCACGCTCGCCGCGCTCCTCGGCGTGAACTGGTGGGCGTCGTGGTATCCAGGCGCGGAGCCGGGCGGTGGCGGCTACGTGGTGCAGAACATTTCGGCGACGCGCAACGAACACGAAGGGCGCGCGGCCGCGCTCTTCTTCAACATTGCGCACTACGCCATCCGGAGCTGGCCGTGGGTGATCACCGCCCTCTGCTCGCTGGCGATCTACCACGGCGCGGTCCTCGGTCCGGACGGCACGCCCGATCCGGGACGCAACTACGTGCACATGATGGTCGACCTTCTTCCGGCCGGCCTTCGCGGATTCATGCTGGCATCGTTCGCCGCCGCGTACTCCTCGACCATGGCCACGCAGATGAACTGGGGCTCGAGCTATCTGATCAACGACCTCTACCGCCGCTTCATGCGCAAAGAGGCGAGCGAGCGGCATTACGTGTTCGCCTCGCGCATCGCGGTCGTCATCACGGTGATCCTGTCGGTGATCGTGACCATCTTCATGGACCAGATCAGCCACGCCTGGGAGTTTCTGATGATGCTCGGCGCGGGGACGGGGCTGGTGTACATGCTTCGCTGGTACTGGTGGCGGATCAACGCCTGGTCGGAAGTGAGCGCGATGGCCGCGGCGCTGGTGACGTCGCTGTCGCTTCGCTGGGTCATCGACAGCTCGACGGCGCAGGGATTCGCGCTGAATCTGATCGTGACGACGGTGGTCACCACGATCGTCTGGTTCGCGGTCACGCTGCTGACCCCTGCTGAGTCGCACGAGACGCTGGTGGCGTTTTATCAGCGCGCCCGTCCGGCGGGGGTGGGATGGCGGCGGTTCGCCGAGGAGACGGGGATTCGCGCGGCGTCGGGAGAGATCGCCCGCAACGCCCTCTCGTGGGTCCTCGGCGTGGTGATGGTGTACTCGATCATGTTTGCCACCGGATCGTTGATTTTCGACGAGCGGCGCAAGCTGATCGTCTTCGGAACGCTGCTGGTGGTCTCGGCCGTTGGACTGTGGGGCGTTCTTCGCAGGGAGCGTTCGCTCTGAGACTTGTTTTATACTAGTCTCCGACTAGTCGTATGAAATCCATCGGCGCCTACGAGGCGAAGACACGACTCTCCGCGATCCTCGAGGACGTACGGCGGGGCGAGCGTTACGCGATCACGAAACACGGCGTGACGGTTGCGCTTCTGGTACCGGCCGGGGCCCGCCCATCTCCGTCAAAGGCCGTCGACGCTCTGCGGGAGCTTCGACAGGGGAAGAAGCTCGGGCCGCTCAACATCCGTACCCTGATTCGCGAGGGACGCCGGCGTTGAGCTCCTTCGTCGTCGACGCATCGGTGACGCTGGCTTGGTGCTTCGAGGACGAGCAAGACGACGTCTCGGAGCGCGCGCTGGATCTCCTGCGGACGCGAGAAGCGATGGTGCCGGCGATCTGGATCTTCGAAATCGTGAACGGCCTCGTCACGGCGGAGCGCCGTGGCCGTCTTCGAGCCAGCGAAGCGGATTTGCTTCTCCAGCGCCTTCTCGATCTGCCGATTCGCGTCGACTTCGAGACTGTCCCTTCACACCTGCTGGACGTCGCGCGAACGTCGAAGCTTTCCGCCTATGACGCCGCATACCTCGAGCTCGCGTTGCGCCTCGACGTCCCTCTCGCCTCGAACGACCGGCAATTGCGCGACGCGGTGCAAAGAGCCGGGGGACGCGTTCTTGGCGCCTGATCTCCAGCCTTGACAATCGGTGCTGGCAGACCTACTGTATTAATAGACTAATACAGCTAGAGGCGCTCAGGAGCGACCGTGAAACTAACGATGAAACAAACTATGAAGGGACTATGAACCGAACACTTGCGTTTGCCACTTTTCTGCTCGTTGCCACCGCCGCATGGGCTGCGAATCCCTACATGCCGACCGATGCCGAGCGCGCTCGCTGGACGCTCGACGACATGCTGTCGTGGCGCACGGCCATCGAGGCGTACGACACCGACTACGGCTTCTACCCGGATGCGAAGACGCTCGAAGAGCTTCGCGCCGACGTCCAGCCGCGCTACATCCTGCACGCGCCGATGCACGACGCGTGGGGCAACCCGGTCCGATACGAGCGCGACGAAAAGGTCGGATTCCGTTTCATCAGCGCCGGGGCGGACGGCAAGTTCGATCCGGCAAGCTGGACGGTCGGCGGTAAGCGCACTTCGTTCGACGATGATGCGGTCGTCACGCCGAAAGAGCGTTTCTGGTTCCGCTGGTGGGATTTCCAATAAATGTTCACGATCAATCCCGCGGATCCCGCGCCAATCTGGAAACAAATCGAGGAAGGGATGCGACGTCTGATTGCCCTTGGTGTTCTGCAGGGCGGGAGCGCGGTCCCGTCCGTGCGTGATCTGGCGCGGGACCTGCGCGTGAATCCGAACACTGTCGCCCGCGCCTACCAGCGGCTGACCGAGGGAGGGGTGCTGGTGGTGCGGCGGGGGGAAGGGACGTACGTGGCGGACGAGCCGGCGCAGCCGCGGAAATCGGAGCGCAGCGAGATGCTCCGCGACGCGGCGCAGCGCTATGTCAGCACGGCGGTTGCCGCGGGCGCGACGCTGGATGACGCGAACGATGCGGTGCAGACCGCCTATCAGCGGATGCTGCGCGAAGAGAGGAAACGAGCTTGAGCGAGCCGGTCATCGAAATTTCCAATCTCACCGTCCGCTACGGGCGCCGCACCGCGGTCGATCGCGTCGCGCTGTCCGTCCCGAAAGGCTCGGTCTACGCGCTGCTCGGCCGCAACGGCGCCGGAAAGTCGTCGCTTGTCCGCTGCCTTCTCGGCCAGCAGAAACCGGCCGCCGGCGCGATCCGCATCTTCGGACGCGATGTCTGGAAAGATCGTGCGCCGCTGATGCAGCGAATCGGCGTAGTGCCCGAAGAGGCTGACGCGCCGCCGGAGATGGCCGTCGCGCAGCTGGAGCGGTTTTGCGCGGATCTCTACGAACGCTGGAACGGCACCGAGGTCGATGCGCGACTGAAGCGATTCGCGATTCCGCGCGATGCGAAGTTCGGCACGCTTTCGAAAGGGCAGAAAAAAGAAGTCCTGCTCGCGCTGGCGCTGGCAATGTCGCCCGATCTGCTGATCCTCGACGATCCGACGCTCGGTCTCGACGTCGTCGCGCGCAAGTCGCTGTTCGAGGAAGTCATCGCCGAGCTGGCCGACCGCGGCATCACGGTCTTCATCACGACGCACGACCTCGGCGGAATCGAGACGCTGGCGGATCGCGTAGCCATCATGCGCGACGGCGCGCTGGTCCTGGACGAAGAGCTGGAGGCGCTGAAGGCGCGCTTCCGCCGTCTGCGCTTCGCCGCACGTCCAGTGGCGCTGGAGAAGAGCGCGCTGCGGACCGCGGTGATGCGCAACTGGGGCAACGGCGCCGAGGCGATCGTCACGAACTACGACGACGTCGCCTTCGAGCGCCTCGGCGAAAACGCCGAGGCCGCGCCGATGTCGCTCGAGGAGATCTTCATCGCCGTCGCCGGCGAAGGAGCGCAATCATGAGAAGCACGCTGGTCATCGCACGGCGGGAGCTGGCGGAGCGGCAATTCGTCTTTCTTGCCGCGGCGTCGCTCGCGGCGTTGTCGATCATCATTCCGTTCGTTCCGCTGATTCACCTCGGCTCGCGCAGCGATGGGCGGGTCATTCTCTCCACGATCTTCGCGGGGACGTTCGGCGCCATCTTCTCCGCAATGCTCGGGTCAACGATCGTCGGTCGCGAGCTGTCGGAAGGACGGTTGTCGTTCTACTTCTCCAAACCGGTGCCGGCGCCCTCCGTCTGGCTGGGCAAGGTGATCGCCGCTGCCGTGTTGATTGTGATCTCCATGACGATCATCGCCTCGCCGGCCCTGGTCGCCGGACGTCGGGCCATCGGCCGGATATGGACCGTGCCGAGCGTAGCCGCCGTCATCAGCCTGCCCCTCATGGTCTTTCTCATCGCGCACGTTGCCGGCACGTTCATCCGCTCCCGTTCGTGGCGGGTGGTCATCGATCTGGCCTTGGCAGCACTGACCGGCATCGTACTGAGATTTCTGTTCCAAGAGCTGGTCGCAGGATTTGCATTCGGCTTGCTCGCGTCGTTCATCGGAATCCTCGAGGCCTTTGGCGCAGCGGTGATCATCGCCGCGGGAGCGTGGCAGCTTTCCAGGGGGCGCATCGATCGAACACGCAGCCATGTCGAGTTGTCGCGGTTTCTCTGGACAGCGATCGGTTCGGGCCTTCTGATCGCCGGCGCCTATGTCGCATGGGTCGTCACCGCGTCACCGGCCGATCTCGATCCCGGTCGATTGATTGCTCAGCAGTTGGGCGGTGGCTGGGCAGTGATCGGCGGAAACGCCAGGCATCGAGGCGATTACCGTGCCTCGTTCCTCTACAACGTCGAAAACGGCCGCGCCGTGCGCATTCCGGGGATGCAGGCGATTCGATTTTCGCCGAGAGCGAAAGTCGCCTTTTGGACCGTCGCTTCGAGTGGCGTCGATCAGGTCTGGATGGCGCGCCTCGACGTCCCTGATCCGCGGCCGGTGGAGACGAAGATCGCGCTGAACACGCCGGCGTTTTTTACTTTTTCCGACGACGGCTCACGGCTGGCGGTCATTGGACGAGACTCAATGGTGACGGTCTACGACGTTGCCAGCGGCACATCCCTCGGCTCGGCGCGCATTCCTGCCGGCAATTATTGGACCGGTTTTTTCGTCGGGCCCGATCGCGTGCGGATTTACGCCTGGACCGAGATCTTGTTCGGAATGCAGATCTTCGAGTATGACGTCGCGCACCACAGTATCGTCGCCACCGGCGCATCCTCGCGACAGCTCTTTCGATTCAGCCCTGACCATACGCGCGGGCTGTTTGGAATCGGAACCATCGTCGATGCGCGAACCGGGGCTGTAGTGCGCTCGATCTCCGCGCCGCATGGGAGGTTCCTGCGCGACGGCCGTATCGCATCGACCGGTCTGGAGAACGGTCGCCCTGTCCTGAATGTTTTCTCCGAAGATGGTCTGCCGCTGCGAACCGTCAGTCTGCCGGAAGGAAAATGGCAGTACGTGATCGATGTCGGCGGTGGGAGAGTGGTCGCGGTTTTGCCGGCTGCCGTGCCGTCCCTCGCCGTGGTCGACATCGATCGCGGTGTTGTCACGCGCGTCGAACGCGGCCTGCGCCCCGTCGAATTCAACAGCGCCGGTCCACGACTTCTCTGCGCGTCCAGCACGGCAATCGTGGTTTGGGATCCTGTGACGGGAGCGGTGCAGAAACTCCCCGGTTGATCCGCGCGCGTCAGAACTGCCGCAGCACGCGCAGGTCGTTCTCGAAAAGCGTGCGGATGTTCGGGATGTCGTACTTGATCATGGCCATCCGGTCGAGGCCGAGGCCGAAGGCGAATCCGCTGTACTCGTCGGGATCGATGCCGCAGTTTCGCAGCACCTGCGGGTGCACCATCCCGCAACCGAGGATTTCCATCCAGCCGGTGCGCGAGCAGGTGCTGCATCCCGCGCCTTTGCAGAAAACGCACGACATGTCGACTTCGGCCGACGGCTCGGTGAACGGGAAATAGCTCGGGCGCATGCGCATGGCCAGACCGGGGCCGAAGATCCGATGGATGAAGTGCTCGAGCGTGGCGCGCAGATGCCCGATGTGGATTCCCTTGTCCACCAGCAGCCCTTCCGCCTGATGGAACATCGGCGACTTGCGCATGGTGATCTCGTCGCGGCGATAGACGCGGCCGCAGGAGAGCACTTTTACCGGTGCCTTCCGCTTCTCCATCGACCGGATCTGCACGTTCGAGGTGTGCGTGCGTAGCAGCAGCGCGTCGACGTCGACGAAGAACGTGTCCTGCGTGTCGCGCGCCGGGTGATCGGGCTGGAAATTCAGTGCCTCGAAGTTGTGCCAGTCGTCCTCGATCTCCGGTCCGGGATCGATGGAGTAGCCCATCTCCGAGAAGATCTGCTCCATCTCGCGCCGTACCAGCGTGACCGGATGCAGATGCCCGAGTTGCGGCATGCGCGCGGGGAGGGAGACGTCGAGCGTTTGCGCCGCTTCGCGTCTTCCCGCCTCGTCCGATTCGACGCGCTCCGATTTTTCCTTCAGAGCCGATTCGAGCCGGTCGCGCAGCTTGTTCAGCGCGTCGCCGGCCTCTTTCTTCTGCTCTTTCGGAACTTCCTTCAGGCGGGCGAAGAGCGCCGGGATTTGCCCCCCTTTGCGGCCGAAGTAGCGGACGCGGAGGTCGTCGAGCGCGCGGGCCGTGTTCGCGGACGCCAGCGCGGCGTCGAATTCGCGGCCGGTTTGGGTGATGTCGTCAATCATGGTTGTCAGGTTGTCGGGTTGTCAGGGTATCGACAACCTGACCACTCGACAACCCGACAACGTTCGGAATCAGCGCGCTGCTGCTTTCAGTTTATCCAGCGCACCGCGCGCCGTCTCGACGAATGCCGCGAACGCGGCGCTGTCGCGCACCGCGAGGTCCGCGAGGATCTTGCGGTCGACCGTCGAGCCGGCGGCCGTGAGGGCGGCCAACAGCGGCGGAGAAGAGATTAGAGTGGCGCGGGGCGCGGCCTTGATCCCCCCCCAGCCCAGCGTGCGGGAATACCCGTTGCGGTCTTTGCGCCAGTAGAATGCTAAGGCCAGCCCGCGCGCCACCTGCTCCTTGGCGATGCGGTGGCCGCGCGACTTCATCCCCCAGAAGCCCTTGGCCGCCTTGAGGATCTTCCCTCGTCGATTTTTTCTCTTGGGACCGCGTTTGACTCGTGGCATGTTCTCTCCTCGTTTGTGTCTTTCTGAGCGGCCGGGTCAGGAGTGATGATGAACCGCGGCTCGCTCGGGGTTCGGCACGGCGCAGCCGTGCCCTACCATCAATACGGCAGCATCCGGTTCACGGTCTTCCGATTCGCTTTCGACACCTCGGTCTCCGACGCTAGAGCCGCTTTGCGGCCCGGGCGTTTCTTGGTGAGGATGTGCGAATGGAAGGCGTGATTGCGCTGCAGTTTGCCGCTGCCCGATCGTCTGATCCGCTTGGCGGCGCCTCGATGTGTCTTCAGCTTCGGCATAGCGCGTCTCGTAACTCGCTGAGCTGTGAATGAATTCCAACGAGGCGTTGGGCGCTAGGCGCTGGGTGTTGGGTACTCCTAAGGCCTAGCGCCTGAGGCCCAACGCCGGATCTATTTCGTCGGCGCAATCACGATATTCATCCGATTCCCCTGGATATCGGGTACCGGGCTCTCGGCGGCGCCGTATTCCTTGATGTCCGACAGGAGCCGGTCGAGGACCGCCCTGCCGAGCTCCATGTGCGTCATCTCGCGGCCGCGGAAGCGGATGGAGGCCTTCACCTTGTCGCCGTGCTGCAGGAACCGGATGATGTTGTTCTTCTTGAACTCGAAGTCGTGCTCGTCGATGCGAGGCCGGAACTGCACCTCCTTGACGACGATCACCTTTTGCTTCTTCTTCGCCTCGGTCTGCTTTTTCTTCTGCTGGAAAACGTATTTCCCGTAATCCATGACCTTGCAGACGGGAGGATTGGCGCTGGGGGAAATCTCGACCAGGTCGAGGTCCTTTTCCCGGGCGAGATCGTTGGCCTGTTGGATGGGAACAATGCCGATCTGTTTGCCGTCTGCGTCGATGAGCCGGACCTCGACGGCCCGGATCATTTCATTGATTCTCGATTGTGGTTCGGAAGGTCTGCGGTCGAATCTCGATCCTCTTCGTGGTGGGTAAATACGAATTCCTCCTGTATGGGCGGTCGAGATCTTCGGGGAAGCCAGCCTACAAAGTCAAGGCGCGCTCGGCGACACGCCGGCGGGCCTCCTCGATGAACTGATCGACGGGCATCGAGCCCTGATCGCCGCCGCTCCGCTTCCGCAGGCTGATCGTTCCGCTCGAGGATTCTTTCTCGCCGACGATCAGCATGTAAGGCACTTTGGCCAGTTCCGCTTTTCGGATCTTCGCTCCCAGCTTTTCGTTGCTCTCATCGACCTCGACTCGCAGCCCTGCGCCGCGGATCCGGGCCGCGGTCTGGTTGGCGTATTCGACGAATTTCTCCGACAGCGGAAGCACGGCGGCCTGCACGGGAGCGAGCCAGACCGGAAATGCGCCGGCGAAGTGCTCGATCAGAATAGCGATGAACCGCTCGAAGGAGCCGTAAATTGCACGGTGCAGGACGACCGGCCGGTGCTCGGCGTTGTCCTCGCCGACGAAGGTGAGGTTGAAGCGCTCGGGAGCGTTGTAGTCGAGCTGGATGGTCCCGAGCTGCCATTTGCGTCCGATGCTGTCGGAGACGTCGAAGTCGACCTTCGGGCCGTAGAACGCTCCGTCGCCCGGCTTCAGCTCGTACGGCCGGCCGAGGGAGTCGAGCGCACTTTTCAGCAGCGACTCGGCACGGTCCCAGAGGGCATCGTCGCCGATTCGCACCGGCGGACGGGTGGCGAATTTTGGGGTGTACTCGAGGCCGACCGAGGAGTAGACGCGGTCGAGCAGGGACACGAATCGGCGTACCTCGTCGGGGACCTGCTGCTCCATGCAGATGATGTGCGCGTCATCCTGCGCGAACTGGCGCACGCGAGTCAGTCCGCTCAGAACGCCCGAGGCCTCGTTGCGATGCAGCACGTCCTGGGTGGCGTAGCGGACCGGCAGCTCGCGATAGCTGTGCCGCTTCATGTTGTAGAGCAGGTAGTGCCCGGGGCAGTTCATCGGCTTCAGCGAAAAGTCGTGTTCGCCGCTTTCGGAGTCGAGCACCAGGAACATGTTTTCCTTGTACTTGCCCCAATGACCGCTCATCTCCCAGAGGCCTTTGTTGTACATGAGCGGAGTCTTGACCTCGAGATAGCCGTTCTCCAGGGTCCGCTCGCGCATGTTCTGGGCGAGGGTCTGATAGAGGGTGGTCCCTTTCGGAGTCC
>VFSW01012997.1_pt1 | contig 11585 bp, 9 predicted proteins | sample 5358111 | NCBI WGS metagenome assembly VFSW01 (sample SAMN11554181, study PRJNA540505) | mine drainage metagenome | isolation source: sediment from site ElyBrook_90M | place: USA: Ely Copper Mine, Vershire, VT | collected 2017 | reverse complement strand
GGCACACGCTCCGGGCCAGGGGTCTTGGTTCCGGGGCCGGGATCCTGCTCAGGGTGTGGCGTCACAGGCAGGTCTGGTGGTGTGCGCGGCGCCCAGGGGCGCGGCGGCGCCTCTCGCTCTGGTATCCCCGCTGCGTCGGCCTCAATCCATGGCTCGCTCTCGCTGCCAAGTGTCGCGGGAGGCAGATTGGGCAGCGCGCCGTGGCTCGCCTCCTCGGCAAGCGCCATCAGGTCGAGCGCATCATCGTCCTGGCGCATCACGACGTAGTTGCGTGTGCGCACACGCTGGCGTCCAAAGTAAAAGACGTTGACTGGTTTGGCGCCCTGGTTCGCCCGCCCCGCCTGGATGAACTCCTCGTATGTCCCATAGAAGATCGCCTGCGTGGGACAGACGGAGGCGCACATCGGCGGCTTGCCAAGGCTCGTGCGGTCGTAGCACAGATTGCACTTGCGCATGTATGAGCCTGAGGTATCGAACTTCGGCACGCCAAAGGGGCAGGCGTAGACACAGTTGCGAATGTTGATGCAGCGTGAGTCGTCGGCCTGCTGTACTACGCCGTCGGGACTGATGAGGATTGCCTGCGCCGGGCAAACCTGGGCGCACGGCGCGACTGGCTCTTCGCAGTGCATGCACAGCGTCGGCGAGGTGGCGACCGTATTGCCGCGATTGATGTAGTCGATGTAGATCATGCTCTGGCCCTTGTGCGTGTCACATTCGCGGCAGGCGGTCACGCAGGAGCGGCACCCGATGCAGCGTGATGGATCGAGAAAGATGCGTTTGACCGCCATGACTTGACATACCTCCTGATATTCGCTGAGTCTCGCTGAGATTCACGCGAGCCAGAGCGACACCGACTATGTAGCGCCTATGAGACACGCGGGCCGACCGGAGCGCCCGCGCTTGGCAGTCCATGCCGCGCGCGCCGCGCCAACTCCAGCGTCTTCGGGTCGAACTCCGCTGCCCAGTCTGGCGGCGCGACTGCCTTCGCCATCGCGGCGGCGCAGACCTTGTACTCCGGAATCTTGTTCATTGGCTCCAGCACCGGGTTGGTCAGGATGTTCGCCGCCTGGTCGTTGCCGTAGTGATAGGGAATGAAGATCGTGTCGGGGCGAATCGAGCGCACCACCAGCGCGGGCGCCGTCATCTCGCCGCGACGCGTGCGCACAGTCACCCAGTCGCCATCCGCGATGCCGAAGCGCTCTGCGGCGCTTTCGTGCATCTCTACCCAGGGACACGGCGCCATCTCCAGCAGGAAGGGCGTGCGGCGGGTCTGATTGCCCGACAGGTAGTGGTAGACCACGCGTCCGGTGGTCAGCACGAGCGGGTAGTCATCGTCCGGCTCCTCGGCAGGCGGCAGATAGGTGATCGGATGGAAGCGCGCTCGGCCATCGGGGAACCCGAACGTGTTTTCATAGAGGCGCGGGGTGCCTGGGTGATCTTCGGTCGGGCAGGGCCAGAAGACGCCGTTCTGCCGCTCGATCTTCTCGTAGGTGATGCCGTAGTAGTCGCACTTCGAGCCCCTGGTGGCCAGGCGCACCTCCTCGAAGATGTCGCGCTGGCTGTGGTAGGGGAAGTACTCGCCCTTGCCGAGACGACGCGCGAGGTCGCAGACGATGTCCCAGTCGAGCCGCGCATCGCTTGGCGGGTCCACCGCCTTGTTGTACTTGATGACCCGCCCTTCCAGATTCGTAGTCGTACCTTCTTCCTCTGCCCAGACGTTACCCCGCAATACGATATCGGCGAGCTGCGCCGTTTCGGAGAGGAAGAAGTCGCAGACGACGAACAGATCGAGCGCGCGCAGCGCTCGCTCGACGGTATGCTGGTCGGGCAGTGAGACCATCGGATTCGAGCAGATCATGAAGCAGGCGCGTATCTCCTCCCGCTCCATCGCCGGAATCATCAGCGTGGCGGGATAGCCAGCGTGGGGCAGGTCGCTCTCCTCGATACCCCAGATGGAAGCGATATACGCGCGATCTTCGGGATTCTCGATGTCGCGCTCGCCAGGGAGCTGTGAGGCCTTCTGGCCCATCTCGCGGCCTCCCTGCCCGTTGCCCTGGCCCGTCAGCGTCATGTACCCCGCGCCCGGTCGTCCGAAGTTGCCGGTCGCCAGAGCGAGGTTGGCGCAGGTGACACCGTTGTCCACGCCTTTGCTCTGGTGTTCCAGGCCGCGCGCGGTATAGATCATCGCCGCGTTTGCCTGACCATAGAGCCGCGCCGCCGCGATGATCGTCTCCGGGCGCAGCCCGCAGACCTTGGCGACCCGCTCTGGCGAGTATTGCAGCGCCAGGGCTTTCGTCGCCTCCCAGTTGTTGGTGCGCTCGCGGATGAAGTCCTCGTCCACCATGCCCTCGCTGATGATGACATTGAGCATGGCGTTGAGCAGCGCCGAGTCCGTGCCAGAGCGCAGCGGCAAGAAGATGTCTGCGGTGCGGGCAATTGGTGTCTGGCGAGGGTCGGCGACGATCAGCTTCGTTCCACGGTCGCGCGCGCGCCAGAGCCAGCTCGTGACGATGGGGAAGCACTCGCCGACATTCGCTCCGATGACGAAGATCACGTCGGCGTGCGTCGCGTCACTGATCGGGTTGGCGGCGCGGTCGATGCCGAGTGAGCGCTCATTCGCCCCCGTCGCCGACGACATGCACAGCCGCCCATTGTAGTCGCAGTGGCGCGTGCCCAGCGCGACCCGGGCGAACTTGCCCATCAGGTAGCACTTCTCATTCGTCATCGAGGAGCCGCTATACACCGCGACCGCGTCAGGCCCGTGCTCCGCCTGAATCGCGCGGAAGCGCTGCGCGATGGTGTCGAGCGCCTCGTCCCATGAGACGCGCTCCAGCGGGCTGCCCTTGCCGCCGCGCCGCATCAGGGGATGCAGCAGGCGGTCGGGATGATTGACTGTCTGGTAGGCGGTGGCGCCCTTGGGACAGAGCATGCCCTGGTTCACAGGGAAGTCGTAGCGCGGCTCGACACCCACGACTTGCTCATGCGCCACTTTCAGGTACATGCCGCACTGCACACCGCAGTAGCAGCAGTGCGTCGGGATGTAGCGCTCGATCTCTTCGTCGGACTGCCAACCCTGCGGCGCCGCTTGATAGAAGTCGTAGGTCGCCGACTGATTCGGCTGAAACGTGTGCTTATCGACACTCATGACGATGCATCTCTTTCGGTGGCGGACGCAGCGCCCGCTAAAGGAACTGATTGCCGTCGCGGCCCAACGCCGCCAGGTTGGCCTCACCGCGCATGACGCGCTTGCAGTCAGGGCAGAAGTCTTGCCACCAGGTGAGCGCTGGCGCCGTGGGCGCGCCCTGCGTCCCTCGTCTGTCCTGCGCGGGCTGAACTGTCGGCGGCGCGGCAGGCGCCACGGCATAGTCCTGTCCAATATCATCGAGCGTGCGCTTGAGGTCATCGATGAACTGCCGTGGCGCAAATGCCTGGCCGCAGCGCGGGCAGTGGCGCGCGTCGCTATCTTCGCCCGCACGCCAATACAACTCGATGCCAACAGTCGCGGGGCGCTCGATGATGTGAAAGAACTTGCCGAAGGGCAGCGAGATCAACCAGAGCACCACAACCGCCTCGTGGGTCAGCGAGATGAACCAGTAGTATGCGCCGTTGAAGAAGGTGCTGTCGGCGGTCAGCGCCAGACCTGTCAGCACGATGGCGAAGAGCGTGGCCAGCGGCATGAGATCGAAGCCGAAGCGCTGGATGGCGATATTCGCCAGGTCGTGAAAGCGGCGATGGAAGGCCAGCACAAGCCCGACGAGCAGCAGCAGCGAGCTAAAGACTAGCGCATGGTAGATCACGAAGCCAAAGATAGAGTAGGGCGCGAACGAGAAGAGCGGGAAGCCCAGCGCCCAGATGCGATACTGCCCACTGGCCGTCTGCGTGAAGCGCAGCCAGCCGAACGTCAACGGCAGAGTGACGCAGAGTGACAGGATGACCCCCCAGAAGATGCACAGGTGGGTGATCCAGCGATAGTAGCTCCGCTTGCGAATGAACGTCTGGGCGAGCAGTCCCATGATGATAGCCGTGGGGACGAGGGTGGCGTAGCGGCGAAAGTTGGTCCATGAGAGGAACAGCTGCCAGCCGCGGCGGAAGTAGCGCCCGGTCTGTGGCCGCATCAGCCAGAAGGTGTATTTGTAGGTTATGGCGGCGGCGGCGAAAACCGTGCCGACAGCGTAGCCAATCAGCGCGGAGTCGAACCACTGGAAGCCACGCGAGCCGAGCACGATCAGCACGATCAGGATGAGAGCGACGATGATGCCCGCAATCACTGCGGTCACCCGCTGACCCAGCCGCGCGCGTCGCGCCGCCTCATCGTCGCGTCGCGCAACCATATCAGATTGCTCCTGGCGTGGGACCGCTACCTGGCTCACTATTCACCTCCTGTGCGGGCTCAGCTCCTGCCAGCCTGCGCCAATTCCGCTGACTGCATCGGCGTCCGCAGGGCGCGCCGCGTCGTGACGACCGCCGACCAGAGCCAGCCCACCGCCACCAGCGCCCATGCGGCAAAAGCAATCCATGCGCTGGCAGGTCCAATCGCGCTGAGGAACTCCAGCCCATGTATGTGGGTGAGGAGCTGGAGTGCGGTCGCGTACATCCCCAGCGGGAAAACGATGCTCCACAGCGCGGGCTGATAGCGGATAGGTTCTCGCGAGATGATGTATTTCCAGAAGCCGATGATCAGCAGCAGGGGAATCCACCAGGTGCCCCAGGCCCACATCATGACGGTGAAGCCCTCTATGTAGGGACGCACGCTGACAAGCAGCGCCATCGGCTGCGGCACGTCGAGCAGGCGTACGCCCGCGACCGTGGTAATGGCCATCGCGCCCATGTTGATCCAGTAGGGCGGCGTGAGGTCGCCAGGCTGCACACGCAGGAAAAAGAAGCGGTACATGATCAGCGTGACGAAGATCAGGTAGAGCAGCACGCCGAAGGTCCAGTACGCATAGGCGAGCAACTGCAACATTGGCCGCTGATTTGGCTGGATGTACGTCAGCAAGACCCACGTGATCGCCAGCGATTCCGTCGCGACGATGGCGATCAGCCAGGAGCCATTGAGCGCGCGCTCGATGGGCTTGTCGTTTGTGAATAGCAGCATTGCGAAGGTCCAGTAGGTCAGCGTAAACCAGGCGATGGCGGCGATACCCGTCAGGATGCTCGGTACGAGCGACCAGCCGCCAAGAGCGAACCGGGTGGCCATGACGCCGACAGCGGCGATGAAGGTGAAGAAGCCGAACGATCGAGCGGGGTCGAGGAAGTCGCGGCGCATCTCGTCGCGATAGCGCAGGGCGCGTATGGCGTAGACCACTGTCAGGAAGAAGAGCAGCGCGCATCCTGCTACCCAGAGCGCCAGTGAGAACGCGAGCGCGCGGCTTAGCAGCAGGGCCACCGAGACGATGCCCGTCGCCATGACAGACGCGAAATATCCCGGATACAGTGCGCGTACCCAGTCCATCCAGACGCGGCCCACGGCTCTCATGCGCGTCTCCTCGCCTCCGACTGCAGCATTCCCTCGTATTGTGACACATTCCCGCCCCGTTCTGCGTGGGCTAATGACCTGCCGCTGACCTACGCTCGCGCGTCCAGCGCACAGCACAGCAGTAGCATCGTCGCGGCGTCTGTGGGTGCGCAAACACGGCGCCACACAGCTACGCCTTGCGCGCGCCCGCGGACGTCGCTCGCCCTCACGTGGCGAGCGGTCGCGCAGGAAGGCAGGCTGCCCTTTGGGGTACACTGAGGGCTGATGTCGCGCAGCGCAGCGCCCGAAAGGAGCAACAGAGCACGATGGCTACAACCGCCAGTGAGATCGCCGAGATCGTGGCGACTCCCTTTACGAACACACCACTCACGGATTTCAGCAATCAGCAAAACATCCGAGCGCAGGAAGAGGCCTTGCATAAGGTCGCGGCGAGCTTCGGCAAGACGTACCCGCTGATCATCGCGGGCGAGCGCCGCATGACCAGCGCGACCTTCGCTTCCACGAATCCAGCGAACCCCAGCCAGACGCTGGCGACCTTCGCCAAGGCGGGCGTCGCCGAGGCGAACGAGGCCGTCGAGGCGGCGCACCGGCGCTTCAAGACCTGGCAGTACACGCCTGCTGAGGAACGCGCGGGCTACCTCTTCGCCGCCGCGCAGAAGATGCGCGAGCGCCGCTTCGAGTTCAACGCCATCGAGACGTATGAGGTGGGCAAGAGCTGGGTCGAGGCCGACGCCGATGTCGCCGAGGCGATTGACTTCCTGGAGTTCTACGCCCGCGAGGCGCTGCGGCTGGCAGAGAAGCAGCCAATCACGCCGATCCCTGGCGAAGAGAATGAGCTGCTCTACATCCCTCTGGGCGTCGGCGCGATCATCCCGCCGTGGAACTTCCCCGGCGCCATCATGATTGGCCTGACTTCCGCGGCGATTGTCGCGGGCAACACCGTCGTGCTGAAGCCGGCCAGCGCCTCGCCCTGGATCGCGGCGACGTTCGTGGAGCTGCTGGAGGAGGTGGGCGTTCCGGCAGGCGTGGTCAGCTTCACACCCGGCTCCGGCGAGACGATGGGCGACGCGCTGACGCTGCACCCGCTGACGCGCTTCATCTCGTTCACTGGCTCACGCGAGGTGGGGCTGCGCATCAACGAGATGGCCGCCAAGCCGCAGCCTGGCCAGATCTGGGTCAAGCGCGCCATTTTGGCGATGGGCGGCAAAGACGCCATCGTGGTAGATGAGACGGCTGACCTCGACGCCGCCGCCACCGCCATCGTCGCCTCTGCGTTCGGCTTCCAGGGGCAGAAATGCTCCGCCTGTTCGCGCGCCATCGTCGTTGACAGTGTCTACGATGAGCTGATCGGCAAGGTAGTCGAGCGGACACGCAACCTCAGCATCGGCGATCCAGCGGAGCGCACGACCTACATGGGGCCGGTGGTAGACGCCAGCGCCTATCGCAAGATTCTCGACTACATCAGCGTGGGCAAGGAAGAGGGCAAGCTGCTGCTGGGCGGCGACAAGCTGGAGCGCGACGGCTACTTCATTCAGCCGACGATCTTCGGTGAGATCGCGCCGAACGCGCGCCTGGCGCAGGAGGAAGTCTTTGGGCCAGTGCTGGCATGCACCCGCGCGAAGGACTTCAACGAGGCGCTCGACATCGCCAACGGCACGGAATATGGGCTGACCGGTTCGCTGTTCTCACGCGACCGCGAGCGTATCGAGCGCGCGCGCCGCGAATTCCATGTCGGCAACCTCTACTTCAATCGCAAGAGCACCGGCGCGATGGTTGGCGGGCATCCCTTCGGCGGCTTCAACATGTCTGGCACCGACTCAAAGGCGGGTGGGCGCGATTACCTGCTGCTCTTCACGCAGGCCAAGGCAGTCTCGGAGAAGCTGAGCTAGCGACACAGCGGGGCCTGTGCGCACGCCAGACTATTGCCAGACAGGGCGGTGGGAGTTTTCCCATCGCCCTGTCCGCGTGTTTACGCTGCGCGACTGGCGCCTCCGGTCATGCAGTCCCGGGACCCTCGGCTTCGTTACGCAGCGGCGCACGGGTCAGCGGGGTGGTCGCGTTGGCCGCGATCGCTGTCCGCTGCCTGAACTGGCCGTAGAGGTGCGATGTGACGGCGAAGGCGTATGGCAGCGTGAAGAGAACGCCAACCACCAGCAAGATCACACCAAGCCCGCCGATGATATCCGCCACGATGACCATCAGCCAGACGATGACCGTCATGCCTGGGTTCATCCAAGCCCGCCGAAAGATGGCGCGGAAATCAAAGGCGCCAGTAAAGCCGCTGTCCAGAAACTGGCTCCAGATTGCGGCAGTCAGGAGGCCCAGCAGGATCGAATACAGCGTGCCCAGCCCAGTCGTGCCGCTGGAGGTGCAGGTCGAGCCTGTACAATGTATCCCGCTGCCCGACAGGACCGTGCCTGGCAGATCCCAGATGAACAGCGCGACAGCCAACAAGAAGCCCTCGCGCAGCTTCTGGCCGATGTTGATCCAGGGCGGTAGCTCGCGTTCACCTCGGCTGACTGCCCGCGCGGTCTCCACGAGGTACCCCATCAGGATGAACACTGGGATGAACAGCGCCCAGAAGAAGAGGAGGCACAACGCTCCGACGGCAAGACGGCCAAACCAGTTGCGCGAGCGGAAGACGAAGCCAAAGGCTTCGGCGATGTCAATCTGATCTGATTGTGTTCGTGGTACGCTCATCTGTCTCTTCCTCCATGTTGTCGGTATGTCACGATGCCTTGTGACGGTCACGCTCCGGCCGAGCGGTGTAGACGCGCGCTGGCTGTGGCTAGCGTACCCTCAGTGCGGCCAGGACGCATTGTAAAAATGGGGTATCGTTGGCTCCGATTCAAGATTGTGATGGTATCGTGATGCTGGTCACGCAAGGGCAGACGAGCGCAGAAATGGTGTGATACATTGGCCTCGCACAGCCGAGCGGAAAGGCGACTGTCGGTGGCGTTGACGTTGAAATGAAGGAGCGACTGCGCATGGCGCGCGTGGACATCAAGGGCGAGCAGCATCCCGTCAGCGAAGTGTTCAGCGAGCGCTACGCCTTCGTGGTGCCGCCGTACCAGCGCCCGTATGCCTGGACGACCGAGCACGCCAGCGAGCTGTATGACGACCTGCTGGGTTACCTCGGCGACAACGAGGCGACTGTGGAGGACCTAAATCCCTACTTTCTCGGCAGCATCGTGCTCATTAAAGGTGATCGGCCCGAGGCGCAGATCGTGGATGGGCAGCAGCGGCTGATCACCTTGACCATCCTGCTGGCGGCGCTGCGCGCGGTCGTGCCAGCCGAGTATGCGGAGAGCATCACGCGGCGGCTGTATGAGCCAGCCGACCCGCTCAACAACATCCCTGCGCGCTATCGGCTGCGCCCGAAGGAGCGCGACGCCGCCTTCTTCCAGCAGTTCATCCAGAGCGAGAACGCCATCCAGCGGATGCAGGCGCAGTTGCACACTGAGCTGACCGAGAGCCAGCGGAACATGTTCGAGAATGCGCAGCTCTACCTGCGCCTGCTGCGCGAGTTGCCCGAGGCGCGACGCATCCGCCTGGCGCAGTTCGTGGCGCAACGCTGCCTGCTCGTGGTCGTTTCGACACCTGACCTCGGCTCTGCCTACCGCATCTTTTCGGTGCTGAATGATCGCGGGCTGGACCTCTCGTACGCGGACATTCTCAAGGCCGAGGTGATCGGGCAACTCCCGGACGTAGAGCAGAACGAGTACACGCAGCGCTGGGAGCAGGTAGAGGAGTCGCTTGGCCGCGAGGCATTCAACGATCTGATCGGCCACATGCGTTCGATATACCGGCTCACGCGACGACGCGGCGACATCCTCGATAGCTTCCGGCAGGATGTGATGCGCGCGTTCCGGGACTCTCGTCGCCTGATCGATGAGGCGCTGGTTCCCTATGGCTCGGCGTACTATGTCATCCTCAACGCCGTCTATGAGGGCCAGGACACCGCGCTCTCCGCGAAGATCAACCAGACGCTCCGCTGGCTCAACCGGATTGACAACGAGGACTGGGTTCCACCCGCGCTGATGTTCCTGACCCGCTACCACAATCAGCCCGATCGTCTGGCGCGGTTCTTCGCCGACCTGGAGCGCCTGGCCGCCTCGTTGATGATCCGCCGCCAGTACGCCAACAAGCGCGAGCAGCGCTACTGGCGCTTGCAGGCGGTCATCAGGCAGGACGGCGACCTCACGCATCCCGACGCGCCGTTGCAGCTGACCGCGCATGAGCGCGAGGAGACGATTCAAGCGTTCGGCGGCGATATCTACCTGATGGCGGCCTCACCGCGCAACTATCTCTTGCAGCGGCTCGATAGCGCGCTTGTTGGAGCGGGCGCGACCTACGACACGAAGGTGATCACCGTCGAGCATGTGCTGCCGCGCAACCCGCCCGCGCAGAGCGAGTGGACGAAGTGGTTTCCTACGCCCGCGATCCGCGCCCGCTGGACACACAAGCTCGGCAATCTGGCGCTGCTCTCGCGCGTGAAGAACATGCAGGCGGAAAACTACAGCTTTGCCGTCAAGAAGAAGACCTATTTCGCGTTGAAGGATGGCGTGTCGCCCTTCGCGTTGACGACGCAAGTGCTGCAGGAGGAAGAGTGGACGCCGCAGGTGGTGGAGCGCCGTCAGCGGGAGCTCATCAGCGCGCTGACGCAGCTCTGGCGATTGTAGTCCCGCCTGCGTTCCGACCTCTGGTCGCCAGCCAACCGGCGTCGGTGAGCCCGGCCGCTTCGCCATCTTGTGCAGCCACAGTGCGCCAAATACGCCAACTGGTATGGGACTTGCACGCTCCCGACGCAGGCGGCGCACTGAGGCGCCGCTGGAGTTCAACGGGAGGATACGAATCGCATGTTCAATCAGAACCAGCAGCAGCCACAGGATCCCGCATCCGCTTATGGGCAGCTTGAACAGGGCCAGCGGTCGCAGGTAGCGCAGGCGTTCATGCAGCGTTTCGCGGGAACGAGCGACCCGAAAGCGCAGCAGTACGCGAAGATGGATCCCAATTCGGTGACGCCGGGGCAGCTGGCCGAAATGCATCAGTACGCCGCGCAGAACCATCCTGGCATTCTGGGCGACGTGATGAAGCATCCGGTCGTGACGGGCGTCCTGGGCGGGTTCGCCGCCTATGAACTTGACAAACGCGCTGGCGGCAAGCAGTAATCCAGCGTACCACGCAACCTCTACGAATGCCGAGCCTGAGCGCCGCCAGCGAGTGGCGCTCACGCACGCCGTCCAAGCGCTCCGCTGGACGCTGCCGCCAGCAACCTCGGCGTGGCGCGCGGCGTATTCCTCTCGATTGCACAGCGCGGCGACGCGCGGTACGATGCATCGGCCAGACCATTGACGCCACCCCGCAGGGGAAGGGAGCGTGCCAGATGATGACCCCGTCGCAACAGTCCACCGAGGATGTGAAGCGCGATATCCAGGCGACGCTGGCGGCCCGCCGCGAGCTTGGCCCGGAGTATGACGACCACTTCATTGACGCGCTGGCCGAGAAGATCAGCGCTCAAGCGCGACGCGACATCGCTAACGCGCCGCGCCCGCAGCAGCCAAGCAACAAGCTCTCGCGCGACCAGCGCACTGCTCTCGCCATCTGTTCGCTCATCTTCGGCATTCCACTGCTTGCCATCGCCACCACAGGCGGGACCCCGTTTGTCGTGGCTGTCATGGCGATGCTCGTCCTGGTCAACGCCTTCGCGTCACGCTAGTCTCGGCGGTCAGATGCGCTACGCGCATGGCCCATTCCGGCGCTCTCGCTGACATGACCGCGCCGCGCACGCCTATACTGAAGGCGTGAGTCATGGCGATGTAGCATGCCAGCAGGAGGGAGCGCGCGATGCGTGACGAACGTGGCGCCCCAGTGGCGGCGTCTCCCGGTCGGCGACCCTCGTCGCAGCGGCCATTCGGTCCGCTGCCCATCTTGCTGGGCGTCGTGGCTGGGCTGGCGCTGTGTGCGCTGGTCTATTTCGGCCTGACCCTCACCGCACAGCCAACCCCGTCGCCTGCGCCCACCACCCGCGCCATCTGCGCCGATCTCACTTCCCAGCGCTAGACCGTCTGCCCGTAGCTGCTGATGCGCCAGCTGCCCTGGCTCTCGC
>VFSW01012996.1_pt1 | contig 11585 bp, 12 predicted proteins | sample 5358111 | NCBI WGS metagenome assembly VFSW01 (sample SAMN11554181, study PRJNA540505) | mine drainage metagenome | isolation source: sediment from site ElyBrook_90M | place: USA: Ely Copper Mine, Vershire, VT | collected 2017 | reverse complement strand
ATCGCCGCGAAGCTGCCCTGAGGCTTGTCGTGGCAGCCGATGCAGGTCTTCTCGACCTGGCCGGGGGCGAACATGTGACACCCGAGGCAGTTGGCCGATGCGGCGCCGAGATCGCGGTGGTGAGCCGCGGACAGATCGTCCCCGTGGCACTTCGCGCAGACGCCGACGCCCGGGTTCTCGAAGCCGTCGCGCTCGAAGTCGTGGCAGTCGTGGCACTCGATCTTGCCGTGGCCCACGTGGGCCCGGTGCCCGGCGCTCGTCCGGAACTGCGCCCACTTCGCGGGGACGTAGTCGGGGGGAACCTCGGTCGGCGCGCGAGAGCGGCCCACGACCATCGCGACGACCGCTGCGACGAGCAGCACGACCGCGCCGCCGATGCCGAGGAGAGCGCGCCGCGCGACGCGTGTCACGGACCGACCCCGTGGCACTCGCGACACGGCATGTCGTGATGCATGGCCTTGGTGCTCTGGAAGCCGGGCCCGTGCGGGTTGCCCCCGGGGCCGCCCACGCGATGACAGTCGACGCAGAGCTGCTCGCCCGAGCCGCCGTGGCAGCCCGCGCACGACGTCGGATCGATGCGGGCCTGGATGCCGTGCGCGCCGCCGGCCCACCCGGGCGGGTGCGGGTCTCGCGCCGTCGTGCCTGCCACGTTCAGGCGCGTGTGGCAATCGACGCACGAGCTCTCCGTGTGGCACGTCGTGCACAGACCCGGATCCGCGCGCGCCTCGTCGGAGTGACGCGCCGCGAAGCCCGCCCGGTGGAGCCCCGACAGGCTCACGTCCCCCAGAGCGAGCTTCCAGGGCAGCGCGGGCACCGTGCCCTCGCCGTGGCACGAAGCGCACTGCCGTTCGGTGTGGCAGCTCGCGCACAGATCGCGCGCGCTCGCGGCTCGCACGCCGTGCTCACGGATGAAGTCCCCGTCGTGCACCAGGTGATCGTCCGGTGGGCTTCCCTCGGCGCGCAGGTCGACGTGACATCCATCGCAGTCGCGCAGCGTCCACTGGTCCCGGTGCTCGTGACACCCGAAGCAGGTGGCCATCTTCGGCAGCACGCCCTGCGGGCGCGCCTCGGTCACCGCGGAGTGGCAGCGCACGCAGTCGCCGCGCACGGCGAGCATGTGCTTCGGATGCTCGAAACGAAGATCGGCGCGCGCGAGCTGCGCGGCCTCGCGCACGTATGGTTCGCCGTGGCAACCCTGGCACGAGCGCTCGTCGTGCGGCTTCTCGTGGCAGCGACGACAGACGGCGTCGGTCGGAAAGTGCAGCGGGCCCGTCTCGCCGGCCGAGGCCACCTCGGCGTGGCACTCGACGCAGTTGATCCCCTTGAGGATGTGCGCACGATGCTCGAACGGGTGCGATGGCGACTCGGGGCGAAAGCCCAGCACGCTGGCGCACGCCGCGAGCGCGAGCGCCAGGAGCATGAGGAGAGTGAGGCGAAACCTCATCGGACGACCTGGCCGGGCGTCGTCCCGTCGCGAGACGTGCCGCCGAACGCCAGCGAGAGGCGCACCAGGGCGTCGGCCTCGTAGCGGTGGAGGGGGGTGGACGACGCCTCGAGCGCGCCGGCGATCTCCCAGCCGCCCGGGGCGCGCCACGTCAGTGCCGTGAGCCCCCAGGGCCAGGCGGCGCCTCGCCCGTCGGGATGATCGGGCGTCACGATCTCGAGCTCCGTGGAGTAGCGGAGCCCGCGGCCGAGGGGCACGGCGGCGATCGCGCGCACGCCCGTCCACTCCGCCTGCGGTACGTCCATGCGACGCACCTCGAGCCCCAGGCTGCCCTGACCGCGATCGTCGAGCCGCAGCGTCGAGCGAACCCACGCATTTCCACCGGCGCCCCCCGCGACGTCCTGCCCGGCACCACTCGCCAGCAGGTCCAGTCGGGGGGCGGCGCGCCAGCGGATCGTCGCGCCGAGAGTCTCCGACGGCATGTCGCCCAGCACGGAGAACAGCGACGTGGCGGGCAGCAGCCGGCCCGGCGACAGCTGCGACGCGAACAGCTCGAAGCGCCAGCCGAGCCAGTGCACCGCCGTCGACGCGCGCGCCTCGGCCAGACCTGGAGTCGTGAGGTCGTAGGCGCCGAACGCGGCGAGGTCGAGCCATCGCTCCGCGGTGAGCGCGAGATCGGCACCGACCTCGTTGCCGGAGATGTCGCCGTCTTCCCTTCGCTGCACGTACGAGACGCCCAGCGTGCCGGTCCCGACGAGGGTCTGGGCGACGCGACCCCCGGCGAGCCAGTCGTAGGTGCGCGAGCCGAAGCGCGGCACCACGGGCATCCCGCCGAACGTCTCCAGCGTGGACCCCCACGGCGCGCGCGCGATGACGTGGGCTCCGTCGATCTGGACGGGATGCACGGCACCCGTCGCGAGGACGAAGCGGCCAACCCGCGCCTCGCCGTAGCCGTGCGGCTCGCGCAGGCGAGCCATCAGGGTCAGCACGTCGCCCGTGGCCGAGGGCGTGCCCGCCCAGCCTGCCCAGACCAGGCCCTCGACGCCGATCCAGGGCTGCATGGCGTCTTCTCCTTGCAGCACGACGAGGCCGCTCGGCGAGGAGGTGCCCTGGGTCTCTGCGAGCGCATCTCCGCGAAGGCGCAGCGGTTCGGCGTCCGCGCGAGATGGGAGGCCGACGACGCTCGCGACGCCGAGCGCGCTTGCAACGTACGATCGAATGGTCGGACCCTTGGCCATCGTCTTGCACGCCATTTGCGGCGTGCCCGCCCTGCAAGTCCCAGGCTCACCTCGCGGGGTCGCCGAGTGATCCGCGACTCGCCCCTGGCGGTCGTCGAGCTGGTGTGCGCGGCGCTCGCCGCCGTCATCCTCGTCGGCTACCTCGTCGCCCGCCCGCCGCTCGTGCGTGCCACGAAGCTCACGCTGCTCCTCGGACTGGGCGTGTTCCCGATCGGAGCCGCCTTCTCCGGCAACGTGCACGGCTTCGAGGCCACGAAGGCACGCCGCTTCTGCGGATCGTGTCACACCATGGTGCTGCACGCGTCCGACTCCGACGATCCCGGGAGCCAGACTCTGGCGGCGCAGCACGCGCGCAACCGGATGTTCGGCCGCGAGAACTGCTACTCGTGCCACGCCAACTACGGGATGTTCGGCACGATTGTGACCAAGGCCGGCGGCCTGCGGCACGTGTGGCTGTACCTCACCGGGTACCGCGGCAAGTCCCTCGAGGAGGACAAGAAGGAGATCCGTCTCCGCGAGCCCGGCCAGATGAACTCCAACTGCATGCAGTGCCATTCGACGCAGGACACCCTCTGGTTGAAGGTGCCCGACCACCGCTCGTCGCTCGACGACACCCGGGCCGGGCGCCTCGGCTGCGCAAGCGCGGGGTGCCACGGGCTCGCGCATCCGTACTGGGGCACCGACGCCGGAGCGAAGCCGTGAGCCCGCGCTCCAGCCGGCGCTGGCTCGTCGTCGCGTGCATCAGCGCGCTCGCGGCGCTCGCGCTGATGACCTGGCAGATCGTCGATCCGACGGTCTGGCCGGTGATGGTCGCGATGTCGCTCGGTCAGGTGCTCGGCACGGCGTCCTTCGCGGCGTTCGGCTACGTGGTGCTCGCCGACTTCCGGGCTCGACTGAGGGACGCGAAGGCGTCGAAGCAAACCGGGCCAGGGTGACGATCACTCGAGTCCGTGTGCGCCGGCGCGCAATGACACGGCGTGATCTTTCGTCACGACGCGTGCGTTTGGCCAATTGCCAATGCAGGGCGCCACGCGCCGTGCCGCCAGCTCGGCCACAGCCGCGCCGTCTGCCGCGGGCATGCCTCCCGCATGCGCAGGCCGCCCATGCCCATCCGGTTCACGTCGCTCGTCGCCGTACTTGGGTTCCTGGTCGCCGCCTGCGAGGGCCCCACCGGGCCGCAGGGCGAACAGGGAGAGGCCGGTCCGGGGTCCCAGGGGCCCCAGGGGCCGATGGGGGCCACGGGCCCGCAGGGCCCGGCAGCGCCGGCCCCCGAAGCAGGCGCCAGCATCCCGGTCGGATGTCTGTCGCCGTGCCACGGGTTCAGCGGCGTGGTCTCCCAGTTCCAGACGAGCGTCCACTACACGGAGTACCTGGCCAACGTCGTGTCCGCGACGCCGGAGACCGCGTGGACGACGACCGGAGCCCCCTGCGGCAACTGTCACGCGATCGACGGGCTCCAGCAGCGCGTCACCGGCAACGTGGGCACCACGGGCGACGCCGGCGTGGTCAACCTCGCGAGCGGCGAGCTGCTCTACGCCGCTCCGGGGACGGGCGCGCAGACGGCCGCGAGCTACACCGGCAGCGCTGCGGTCGCCGAGGTGTACTGCACGACCTGTCACTCCGTGACGAACGCCGACGATCCGCACCGGACGGGCATCCCGTGGACGCCCGGCTCCTTCCCCCTGATGATCGACGACGACGGCGGCGGCAGCGTGTTCGTCGAGAAGAGCCCCACCCCCACCGTCGTCACGGGGACCAACGCGGGCAACTACGGCCCGGGCAACACGTGCATGTGGTGTCACCGCTCGCGCGTCGACGTCGCGAGCTACGTCGCCCCGACCGGAAACAGGATCACGAGCGTGCACTGGGGACCCCACGAGGGTCCGCAAGCGGACCTCTTCACGGGCATCGGCGCCTACCAGTACACCGGCAAGACGTACGGCCAGTCCACCCACGAGCAGAAGCTCTCGTGCGTCGACTGCCACATGGTCCCCGTCGCAGACAACAGCGGCGTGCCCGATCACTCGTTCGAGGCGAACCTCTCCGCGTGCCAGAGCTGCCACGCGGGAGCGACGACGTTCGACATCAACGGGTTCCAGTCGCAGGTCCAGGCGGCGCTGACCCAGATCGAGACCTGGTTCAACGCGGCGGGCTTTCTGACCCGCGCGAGCGCTGCACCCTACACGCCGCTCACGACGGCGCAGCTCGGCGATGGCAACTGGGACCAGGACTCACCGGTGCCGGGTGCCGCGCTCGACGGCGGGCTGCTCACGCAGGATCAGGCGGGCGCGCTCTACGACTACTTCCTGGTCGCGAAGGGCGGGGCCTCCGGCGTGCACAACCCCAGGTACATCGCGCAGGTCCTCTACGACTCGTACTACGCCCTCACCGGCGCCGCTCTCGCGGCGTTTCCGCAGCGACCGCAATGAGGCGAGGGTGAACGGCGCGCGGCTCCTCTGCGCCGGCGCGTGCTGGGCGATGATGGCGGCGTGCGCGCAAACGCGCACGGGCGCGCCGGTGCCGCCCGTTTACGACGTCGACGTCGCGCCCATCCTCCAGGCGCACTGCGTCGAGTGCCACGGCGACACGAACCCTGCCGCCGGGTGGAGCGCGACGTCCTTCCTGGGCGCGATCGCGTGCGTGCCCTCGAACGTGCCGGCCACGCTGCCGCCCAGCGAACAGGCGCCCATCCTGTCGGCCCTCGCGACGGCTCCGCACGTGGGTCTGCTCAGCGAGGCCGAGCAGACCACCGTCGCAGACTGGGTCGCGGGCGGGACGCCCGCATTCCAGGCGAGCGTCCACGATCCGAGCATCGTCGATCCGCGCTCGACGCGCTTTCACGGCGCGATCCTCCGCGCGTCGCACTGGTCGCAGATGCTCGACCCCGCCGATCCGAGCGCATGCGGCGGCTGCCACGACGGCGCACCCGTGCGCCCCGCCGGCGTGACCCAGGGGGACCCGGCCGCGCCCTCCTGCACGAGTTGCCACGACCAGCCCGGGGGCGCGCTCGCCTGCCCCACATGCCACGGCTCGGGAGACGTGGCGTACCCGCCCCGCGATCCGTGCTTCTTTCCCGGAGACGTCGGCGGCGCGCACGCGCTGCACGCCGCGTCTTCGCCGGAGAAGCTCGGCGGAGTGCCGTGCTCGACGTGCCACCCGGTGCCCGGCTCACCCGTCATCGGAGGGCTGCACGGCGATGGGCGCGTCGAGGTCACCTTCGATCCGACCGCCGTCCCCGGCGAGGCGAGCTACGACTCCACCACCGGCGCCTGCGCCGTCTACTGCCACGCCCAGGGCGGAACGAAACCGAAGGTCACCTGGACGCAGGCCGCGTCCACCGTGACCTGCCACGACTGCCACCTGTCGCCGCCCGCCGGCCACTCCAGCGGGCCGTGCAGCGGTTGTCACGCGGAAGCCAACGCTGCGGGCACGGCGCTGACGGGCGGCCCGCTGCACCTGAACGGAAAGGTCGACCTCGGCAATGGAAGCGGCTTGTGCGGAGCGTGTCACGGGACCGGCGCCAGTCCATGGCCGACCACCGCGGCGCATCCCGCGCACCAGAGCCCCACGCTGACCGTGCCGCTCGCCTGCTCGAGCTGCCATGTGGTGCCTGCGACGATTCTCGACCCCGTTCATCTCGACGGTACCGTGCACGTCACCTTCTCGGGGCTCGCCGTGGCGAGAGGCGCAGAGCCGGGCTGGAACGGCATCCAGTGCACGAACGTCGCCTGCCACGGAGCGAACCTCGCCGACCCGGCGGCGGTCCCGGCCTGGGACGACACGTCGGGGGCGCAGGCCCGGTGCGGTGCGTGTCACGGCATCCCACCCTCGGAGCACACGACGGCGACCAATTGCAGCCGGTCCGACTGCCACGGCAGCGAGGTGACGCTCGACGCGAACGGTGCGCCGCTCATCTCGGCGAGCGGCAAGGCCCTCCACATCGACGGCATCATCGAATCGGCGCGGTGACGCCGGCAGATGCGCTCATCCGCTCCGATGAGCGCACTCACTCCGCGGCGGCGACCAGAGGGAGGGACACCCGTCGAGGCGGCGTCGACGATGGTTCGGCACGGATGCGCTCGAGCGACTGGTCGAGGCGCGGCAGCACCACCTCCTGCGTGTAGCGGATCATGTGCTCTCCCCGCACGGCGCAGGCGATGGCGGTGCGGACGGCGTGGATCCCCCGCGGCAGTGCAGCCGCGAGCAGGCGCCAGAACTCCAGGCGCCGGGGGCCGAGCAGGCCGAGGCGGTAGACCGAGCGCAGAGCAGTCAGGACGTCCCTGAGGAGAAGGGGACCGGGGTGGACCGGCGCGCCGATGCGCTCGACCACCGCCGCGCTCCTTCGAAAGTAGGCCTCGGGCGCGTAGAGCGTGGCGAGCAGCTTCGCGTAGCCCGCGACGAGCTCGGGCTCGGGCATCGTCGGGGTGAAGTTCGGTCGGGCAAAGGCGTCTCCGTCGGAATGGTCGCGCAAGCGTCCCTCGCGCTCGAGACGGCGCCACAGCGCCGTGCCTGGCAGCGCGGTCAGCAGTCCGGTCATCGCCAGGGGCAGAGGCGCGTCTCGAAGCAGCTCCCGCTGCGCGGCGAAGCTGTCGGGTCCGTCGCCGTCGAAGCCGACGATGAACCCCGCCATGACCTCGAGGCCTGCCGCGGTCAGCTTGTCGAGCGCCGCGAGCACGTCCACGCCCACGTTCTGCCGCTTGCCCGTGATCTTCAGCGCCTCGGGGTCCGGGGTCTCGATCCCGATGAACACCGACGTGAACGCGGCGGCGCGCATCGCGGCGATGCACCTGTCGTCGCCCGCCAGGTTCAGGCTGGCCTCGGTGTAGAACGTGAACGGGTAGCCCTTCTGCTCCTGCCAGATCGCGAGCTCCCCGAGGATGGCGCGCGCCGCCTTCTTGTTGCCGATGAAGTTGTCGTCGACGACGAACACCTCGCCCCGATGCCCGAGCGCATGAAGAGCCTCGAGCTCGGCGATGACCTGGGCCGGTTGCTTGACTCGCGGGACGCGCCCGAAGATCTCGATGATGTCGCAGAACTCGCACATGAAGGGACAGCCCCGCGAGGTCTGGATGCACATCGACCGGTACTGCCGCATGTTCAGGAGGTCGAATCGCGGGACGGGCGCGTCGTGCAGCGAAGGTCGCGCCGCCGGAGGCTCGATGATCCGCGCGGTGTCCGGCCGCGCCTCGATCGCGGCGATCAGCGCGTCGACGCGCCCTTCGGCCTCCCCCATCCACAGGCAGTCGGCGTCGCCGAACCGCTCGGGCGACGTGGTGCAGGCCGGTCCGCCGACGACGGTTCGCCGCCCGGCCTCGCGAGCCCTTGCCAGCACGTCGTGCATCGAGGGCTCCTGCACGAGCATGCCTCCCGTCAGCACGACGTCGGCCCAGCGCAGATCGGCGGGCTCGAGGGGCTGGACGTTCATGTCGATCAGGCGGATCTCCCAGCCCACCGGCAGCAGCGCAGCCACCGAGATCAGGCCCAGCGGGGGAAGCGTCGCGCGACAACCGACGAGGGGCAGACTGTGCTGGAAGCCCCAGTACGTCGTCGGGAACTCCGGGTAGACGAGCAGGACGCGCATGGCCGCCGCGCATGCAGGGGCGATGCCGGCGTTTCGGCCCGAGACAGAAGTGACCGCGTGGCTTTTCGTCACGCGCCAGGAGCGGTCAATCGAGCTTCGTGCCGGCAAGATCACCCGGGCGCGATTGTTGCTCGCAGCGACGCCGTCCTCGACCGATGAGGAGGGTGTGATGCAACCGAGAGTCATGAGCTCGCAGGCGAGAGTGGAGTGGCGGCGACGGCGGGCGAAGGCGCGGCAGGCCATCGTGATCGTCCTGGAGCGGGTGGCCCTGCTGCGTCCGTCCACGGCGGTCGTCAACCTGAGGTTGAGGGCTGGCGGGGCTCTCGACTCGATTCGTGGCTTGAACGGGGCCATCCCGACGCCAGCGCAGCAGGAACGGCTCCTGGAGCGGGTGGTCCGCCTCGACCTCACGACCACGGCGCTGGAGCGAGTCGAGCGCTGGAGAGCTCCCTCTTCGCCACCTCGGATCTTGGCAGATCGCCAGGCGCAATCGGCAGAATGAGGAGCGGCGCCAGGTCGATCTCCCGGATTTGTGCGGACTTGGGACGATGCGAAGCCGGCACGGCTCGTGCTGGTCGCTCGACGATGAGCCAGGCAAACGGAGCCCGCGTGCTGGTCGTCGATGACGAGCCCGCCCTGCGCAAGAGCATCGCTCGTGTGCTGGGCGACGAGCATGTCGTCGAGGCCGTGGCGAGCGTGGGCGACGCCCTGGAGCGCCTTCGCTCCGGAGCGCAGTTCGACGTGATCCTGTCGGACGTCATGATGCCGGGCGAGTCGGGTCTGGACCTGCACGAGATCCTTGTCCGTGAGCTGCCTTCGTACGCCGACCGCGTCGTGTTCATGAGCGGAGGCGTTCGCGAGTCCCTTCAGGACCGCCTCGCGATGGTCGAGAACGTGTGCCTCGAGAAGCCCTTGAACGCCGAGATGCTGCGCACCGTCATCCGGCAGACCGTCGCGCACTCGCGGCGCTCGGACACCGGAGAGCCCATCCAGTAGCCCAGGCATCTTGCCAACAGCTCTGGTCGGATGCGACCGGGCAGCGGGATCACCGCGGCTGACGTAGACAGGTCGCACCGTTGGTGTATGACGGCGGACATGGCAGAACAGGTCCTGACGCTCATGCGGTGCATCGGGCGACTGACACAGGAGCGCCGAGCGGTGGTCACGCGGGCGTACGTGGAGGCCAGGCGGGCCGGCAAGGGCGACGGAGAGGCGGCGGCCACGGCGCTCGCGCTTCTCTCGGACGCCGAGAGGGGCGCAGGGAACGCGCATCCGCTCGACGCGCTGGCCAAGCCAGCAAGGCCGCCGTCGCGGGCGACGGGATAGGTTCGTAGCAGCCCCCAAGCGCGACGACCTCCAACCATCTGTATCAGGAGGGGGGCTCGGTCCTCTCGAGCGCAGCGTTCGCGTGGCGCTCTGGGGGCGCACGTCGAACTGGAGTCGTTCGTCCGACGCCTCGACCGGAAATCCTCGAACCTTCCTCCCTCCGATCAGAGGTCCAGCGTCAGCCCGACCAGGGGCGTGATCCCAATGGTCCTCGCGAGGCGGAAGTTGTAGGGCACCTCCAGGAGCATGTTGAACGAAGCGTTCTTGGTAACCGGGAGGCTGTAGCCCACCAGCGCCTGCACGCCGAGGTCGTAGGTGTCCTTGCCAGCCGCGCGCGCCGCGTACGTGAAGATCGCCGCGGCCGAGAAGTGGTCGTAGAAGTTCCAGCCGATCTGCGGCAAGAGCGCGAACGTCGTGAAGTGGTCCGCCCCCGGCGCGAGATCGCCGGTGTACTGCTCCGTCCACTGGAACATCATGCCGACGCGGATCGTCTTGGTGACCAAGTAGTGGGCACCGATGAACTCGGAGATGTAGAGCTTGTCGCCGATGCCGACGTCCTTGCCGGTATCGAAGTTGTGCGTGTAAAGCGGCACGCCGATGTTGTCCACGACGATCACGTCCCCCGCCTCGCGGGCGGCGGCCGGGCGCGCAGCGCTCAGACAGGTGGCAGTCACTGCGGCGACGACGAGGACACGGGCGGCTTCTCGCATGGTCTGCTCTCTCTTGCGGGTGGGATGGACACTTCGACGACGCGGCATACTTCCTCACCCCGCGTCCTGGCGTTGTTACAGTCTTCCGGCCGTCGTGACAGTCGCGTTACCGGCACTCAGGTGGGGGCAAAGCTGGTCCAACCGCTTCCTCGTCGAAGGCGGCGATCATCGCGAGGCCCTTCAAGCGGTACGCGCAGGCGAGGTCGCCGGAACTCTCCCACTCGACGCGGCCGGCTTCGATGTGAAGGTAGCCCTTCGTGAGCATCGCTCCCGGCAGGGTCGGATGGCCGTATCGCGACGGGCGGAAGCCATCCGCGCCCAAAAGGTCGAAGCGCAGGTCCCCGAGGTCGCCGCCGAGGTGGGAGCCGATCCACAACTCGTCGAGCCGGACGCTCAGCTCCCGGCATGAAGCGTCGTCGGCAGCGTCACGGGCCGCACGACTGACGAGCGACCACCTCGAACGATCGTGTGACCGTCACCGTGAACGTTCGGGCGCCAAACCGTGCTCGCGTTGGATCTCCGTGATGGCGTGCGTTTCCCGCGCGCCGAGCGGTCCGAACTGGACCCCCATCCCGCTCTTGCTTGTCCAGCGCACCGTGCCCGACACGAGCAGGGGCTTGCGCAGGCCTGGAAGGGTGAACCCAACGAGGACGGCCGTGCCGAAGCCGGCCGGGAAGGCGGTCTCGATGAACATCCCACCGAGCGAGATGTCCTTGGCCACGCCGGGTACCTTCTCCCACGAGTCCCTCGGTGTGAACTCCACCGGCACGTCGACCTGCAACCTACCGAAGCGCCGCTGTTCACGGGAACGTGCTGGCGAGTCGGCCATCGACACCTCGTCAGCGCAATCGTAGCAGGCGCACGCCTCGACGCCCTCCCTTGCGGTCAGCTCCGGCCACGTGGCCGAGAGGAGAGCCCACCAGTCAGGTCCCCATCGATTGCCCGTTCGAGTCTTGCCACGCCGACGTGCAAGGCCAGGACGCGCTTCATCAGCCTCTCACGGTCCTCGACGGTAGGCTTGGTGTGCGCCCATCCCTGCGCCTGCTGGAGGTAGTCCTCGGCCCTGAGCCGGAGTTCATCGACCTCGGGCGACGGCGCCATGGCCGCGAGACGGCGGAGGACGATCTCGATCGCGTCGCGGGCCAGGGCGAGCCGTCGAGATGGGATGGCCACGATTGCAAGATACCGCACCGGGCGCCTGCGCGCGATGGCGGTGTCACTTGGGTTCGCTTTCCAGCCCTTTCAAGGTGCCTCCGGCGTGGGTCCATCAGCTCCATGTCTCACTG
>VFSW01012995.1_pt1 | contig 11585 bp, 8 predicted proteins | sample 5358111 | NCBI WGS metagenome assembly VFSW01 (sample SAMN11554181, study PRJNA540505) | mine drainage metagenome | isolation source: sediment from site ElyBrook_90M | place: USA: Ely Copper Mine, Vershire, VT | collected 2017 | reverse complement strand
ACGAGCTCGGCTTCCGCGTACCGCTCATCGTGATCTCGCCGTATGCAAAGCTCGGCTACGTGTCGCACGTACAGCACGAATTCGGCAGCATCCTCCACTTCACGGAGAGCGTCTTCGGGCTCGGATCGCTCGGTTACACCGACGCGCGCGCCGACGACCTCTCGGACTGCTTCGATTTCAACCGGGCGCCGCAACCGTTCTTTACGATCGACGCGCCGCTCTCGGCCTACTACTTCTAACGCCTCCCTGCGGATCATCGCGCCCCGGACGACGATTACTGACCACCCCCCCGCACGAGATCAAACGACGGGCCCCGGCGATGCCGGGGCCCTTCGTTTCGCGCCTCGCGCGAACGTTACATCATGTCGCCGTAGCCGCCCATGCCGCCACCGGACATCGCCGGCTCTTTCTTCGGCTCGGGCTTGTCGGCGACGAGCGTCTCCGTCGTAAGGATGAGCGCGCCGATCGACGCGGCGTTTTGCAGCGCCGAGCGCGTCACTTTGAACGGCTCGACGATGCCCGCCTTGAACATGTCGACGATGTTGCCGGTCATCGCATCGAAGCCTTGCGGTGCCGTCTTCTCCTTGACGCTGTTGACGACGACCGAGCCTTCGAATCCAGCGTTGTGCGCGATCTGCTTGAGGGGCTCTTCGAGCGCCTTCTTCACGATGTCGATGCCGATCTTCTCGTCGGCCCACGTCGAGGAGTGACCGTTCGCCTTGGGGCCGCGCGCCGCAAGGTGCTTGTCGATCGCTTTGATCGCGTGCACGAGCGAACTGCCGCCGCCGGGGATCATTCCCTCTTGCACGGCCGCACGCGTTGCCGAGAGCGCGTCTTCGATCCGGTGCTTCTTCTCTTTGAGCTCCGTCTCGGTTGCCGCTCCGACCTGCACGACCGCGACGCCGCCCGACAGCTTCGCGAGCCGCTCTTGCAGCTTCTCGCGGTCGAAGTCGGAGTCGGTATCCTCGATCTGCTTTTTGATCATCTCGATACGGCCTTTGATGTCGGCCTGCTTGCCGGCACCGTCGACGATCGTGGTCTCTTCCTTCGTCACCGTGACGCGCTTCGCGCGCCCCAGCTGATCCGGCGTGACCTTGTCGAGCTTGAGGCCGAGCTCTTCGGAGATCACCGTTGCGCCCGTAAGCGTGGCGATGTCCTTGAGCATCTCTTTGCGGCGATCGCCGAAGCCGGGTGCCTTCACCGCGACGGATGTGAACGTTCCGCGCAGCTTGTTCACGACGAGCGTCGCGAGCGCCTCACCTTCGACGTCTTCGGCGATGATGAGCAGCGGCTTCTGGACCTGCACGACCTTTTCGAGCAGCGGCAGGATGTCGGCGATTGCCGAGATCTTGCGCTCGGTCACGAGGACGAACGGATCGTCGAGCACGGCTTCCATCCGCTCGCTGTCGGTAACCATGTACGGCGAGATGTAGCCCTTGTCGAACTGCATGCCGTCTTTGGTTTCGACTTCGGTCTTGAGCGTCTTCGACTCTTCGACGGTGATTACGCCGTCTTTGCCGACTTTTTCCATCGCTTCCGCGATAAAGTTGCCGATTTCCGGATCGTTCGCCGAGATCGACGCCACTTGTGCGATCTTCTCCTTAGAGTCGACTTTTTGCACGTAGCTTTCCATCTCTTTGACCGCGACGTCGACGGCCTCGGTGATGCCGTGCTTGATCTGCAGCGGATTGCTGCCCGCGGTCACGTTGCGTAGCCCTTCGCGAATGATCGCTTGGGCAAGGACGGTTGCGGTCGTGGTGCCGTCGCCCGCGACGTCGTTCGTCTTCGAGGCGACTTCCTTCACGAGCTGCGCGCCCATGTTTTCGAATGCGTCGGAGAGTTCGATCTCCTTCGCGATCGTCACGCCGTCGTTGGTCACGGTCGGCGAGCCGAACTTCTTGTCGAGGACGACGTTACGCCCTTTCGGGCCGAGCGTTACGCGCACGGCATCCGCAAGGATGTTCGCGCCGCGCTCTAACGCCCGTCGGGCGTTTTCGTCAAATACGATTTGCTTTGCAGCCATGGTTTACTATCACACTTTCTACTGATTAGACGCCGACGGGAACTTTGTCGACGATCGCAAGAACGTCTTTCTCGGAGACGATGAGGTACTCGGTGCCATCGACTTTGACTTCGCTGCCCGAGTACTTCGAATAAATGACGCGATCGCCGGGCTTGACGCTCATCGAGAGCGTCTTGCCGTCATCGGTCACGCGGCCCGTGCCTACCGCACGGACGATGCCCTCTTGGGGCTTCTCCTTGGCCGTGTCGGGCAAGAACACGCCGCCGGAGCTCTTATCGTTCTGATCCACGTGCTCGATAACCACGCGGTCGCCCAAGGGCTTGAGATTCACAAAACCTCCACTAACTACGACATCTCAGGGATTAGCACTCTCGGGCTGAGAGCGCCAACCCAAATGTTAGCAGACTCGCCCGAGGACTGCAAGCCCGGATATCGGCTTTGCCCAGCAATCCCAGGTTGCCCAAAAAGGGGCTCGGTTGCCCAAAATCCTGGCCTAGCCTCGCCGCGTGAGCTTGGCACGAGCAGATACCGGCGTGGGCCGCTCCTCACCACGAATTATGGTCGCACCTCTTGGCTTCGCCCTCCCGCGTGGAGGCAGCAGAGCCTCTATCCGGGCCACCATCTTCGAGCCGTCCTGCCTCGCGATCTTCAACAGTGCGTCAATGATTGGCCCTGCGAAGTACTTGCGTTGACGACCGCGCTTGAAATGCGAGCTTAGGCCATCGAGAATGTCGAGCCCCTCGTCCGTAAGGCAGGGGTAAATCTTGTGCGGATATTGCGCATCCGGGCGTTCGCCAGCCGATGGCATGGGCGATTAGTGTAGCACTAGCGTGGGCGCTTTACCTCCAAAGCGCAAAACGGAGTTTTCGGATTGCTGTTTTTTCACTTTTTTGCTATTCTTGCAGTAGGTGCAAACTCTCGCTCGGGCTCTCAGGAATGCTTCTCCTGAGGAGACTTCCTCAGGAATTGTTTATCCACGAGGAGGTCGTGGGGGCTGGGGGAACAGCCCACACCCGGCCGCTCACAAACGCCCCAGTCATCGAGTCTCGGGTGCCATCGAATTGCCGGGTTTTCGCGTTCCCTGTGTAGGGAAAGTTCTCGTGCATCGTGGGGATATATGGCCATCGCTGAACAAACGCACAACCGCACCATGATTCACTTTCTGCCACAGCAGCAGGTGACGGTTCAGGACGTGAACCCCTCTCTTCATAGTCAGCTCAACGTCGCAGTGAAGGACCTCGGCGTGGTGTGCACTGGCGCTGCTGACGAAACGCTATATTTCGACAAGCAGACCTTGAAAGCAAAGGCGATCCCCGAGGCCGAGTTGGCAAATGACATCATCCAGCGGATCATGGCTGTCCCAGACCTTGCCGGGTGGATGCAGCAGGAATCAATTTCCTACATAACCATCCGATAGGCGCACCGCGTGGCGCAGCAGCCTATGGTTCCACCACCAATCAAACTGAAGCCGTGGACGAAGATTGTCCTGATCGGCGTCATCAGCGTGCTCCTCATCCGTGCCGCGTTCGGATGGTTGGGGAGGATGCTCGTGAGCGCCTTGCGACAACTCGTCGCGCAGTTGTGGGCGTATTCGCTGGTACTCTGCGTCGCGATAGGGATTCTCATCTTTCTCTATCATGGTTATAAATACTGGTCTTCTCTCCCTGGCCTAACATGGCAAACCTGCGTCTATGGGAATTCCCAGTGCTCCGCGTCTGTCGCGACGTGGACCTTAGCAGCTTTTGCACTGCTGTCATTTGGAGCCGCAGCACGGGCAGTTAATTGGACAAGAAAGCTATTTGAGATAGAAATTCAGCTCAAGCTTGGTCAGTCATCTTGCTCCAACCACTCCGAAGAGCACATCAGTAAGGAAATCTTTGTTACCGATGGAGGCCAAGTCTTGCTTGACGCTCGACCTACCGGCTTCACAAAAGCAAAGCTTGCTGATTATCACGAACACCACGTTGCCTTTATTAACCTAGGTCGCACCGCCTTAGCGGATGCCCATGTTCATCTCTGCTTTGCTGACCCCAAGAACGTTAAGTCGCAACACTACCCGGTCCATCTTGGTAGTATTCGCTGTAACGATGAGATACACGTCGGCGTCTACATCCCGAAAACGTTTCAAGATATGCGCGTTCTGTGGGGCGAGGCGACAGAGCAGGAACGCAGGCTTGACTTTTTCCCCGTTGATCCAATCGTTTCCGAGGCGAAATATGCAGTCCCGACGTTACAGTTGCCACTTCAGGGAATGGCGAAGGCTGGTACTCCGGGCGGTGGCGGAAACTTGAATGCAACAGAGGAAACTGGGAAAGGCGGCCAGTCCGGCCCGTCATAATTCTGCCTGAGAAACTGGCGTGCGACCGCTCTTGCGCGGTCCCGTCCAGGGCGTTCTTGGAGGAATGTTTCTGAACCAAGGCGCGTCGCGGGGACCTGGCGGCGTGCAGTCGGATTCCCAGAACGCTGGCTCCAATCCAAGCTCATAGCTCGCGCTAACGAGGCAGCAGAGGTTGTGACATACGATCTTGCACAAGACCTCGTTAACCTGAGCCGTCGGCAACTTCGAGCGAACGAAAGCCCCAAACTTACTCTTAATCATGTGGAATGCAGTTTCAACGTTCGAACGCCTGTGATAGAAGCGGTAGAATTCGTCAGCGTTCTCACGAAAGTAGTCATACATAAGTTTCCACAGAGGCTCCCCATCAGACACCTTCGCGTTTGATCTGAATGGAATGAGCGGTACTGCCCCCACAGCGTAGGCGGTCGCGAGATTGCTCCTTCCGCTATAGGCTTTGTCGGCCGAGATTCTCTCAATATCAAAGCGCCCGGCCGTAGACTTAACGAGAGGCGAGAATATCTGATAGTCGCTGATAGCAGCAGGGGTAACTTCGGCACTAGTGACGATATTCGTTTTCGTTCCGACCATGATATGCGCCTTAACGAAGTCGCCGCGAGTACGCTCACGCCCATACTTGGCATCAAACCAACGTTTGTAGACTGAACTTGAAAATCCGGAGCTATCGACGGCGAAATCTGACTCAACCTCGCGTAGCGGGCGCGCGGATTCTTCGATCATGGACTTGAGGATAGGCGTCACCGCCGGATTTTCGAAAACATTGCAAACGCTGTTGTAATGAGGTGCGTGGTCAATGAGGCCATCGGCCTCGTATGCGCGCATGTCAGTCGTAGATCGGCGGCTCGAGCCTCCGCCGTAGACCTTCATAACGGCAGCGAACACGCCATCCGCCAAGGGTATACGAGGACGCCCACGACCCTGGGGCGGAGATTCGATGGCGGCGCATAGAGAACGGAGAAGCTCGGATAACCGCTGCTTCTCGATCATCTGGGCTCGATTATAGGCGGGCCATGCCTGCGGGTAGGTGGGTCTTGCCGGGCCGGAGCCTGACGGGCTATCCTGGACTGTGGACACGGAGCTAATCCCTCCTGTTCACGGCCGCCCGGATGGTCACACATTCGGGCGGCACCCTAGTTACGGAGCATGTGCCCCTTCGCTGGGCGATTTTGTAAGCATATCGCCTGCGATGCTTGCATAATAGCGGATATGACGTTAGAATGCAAGCATGGCAGATAACGATGCTAGCAAAAAGGACGTGCATGAGGCGCGCGTAAAGGCCGCCAAAGCCCGAGCGAAGAGTCTTCCCGCTAAGAGGCGCAGGGAGATCGGCCAGAAGGCCGCCCTCAGCCGCTGGGATCCGAAGATGCCCTTCGCCGAGCACGAGAGCGGCGATCATCCCTTGCGGATCGGAAATATCGAGCTTGCCTGCTACGTGCTAAACGACGGCATGAGAGCCTTCTCGCAACGCGGCCTTATGGACGCGCTCGGCCTTGGCGTTCGGGGCGGCCAGATCGAAGCGCTACTTGACGTTCTCTCGGACTACCTTGCTCCAGAGATCGCCGAGTCTCTCAGGAACCCGTTACTATTCCGTCGTAAGGGCGGCGGTCCACTAGTACACGGTTCCCCTGCGACACTGTTGGTCGATATCTGCAATGCGATTCTAGAGCGCAGTAAAGCTGGCGGTGTCTTTTGGCGCATGAACGCGCTAGCGGCACGGGCACAGATGATCGTCTCGGCGGTTGCTAAGACCGGTATTATCGCGCTCGTAGACGAGGCAACTGGTTACTCGCGCAAGGAAACTCTACAGGCCCTGCTCGACCGCTACTTGCGGCACGAGTTAGCGGTGTGGTCGAAGAGGTTCCCGGATGAGTTCTATGAGCATATCTTCAGACTTCGTGGATGGAACTGGCGTGGTCGGTCGATAAACCCGCCCGGCGTAGTCGCCCACTATACGAAGGATTTTGTGTACGCACGTCTTGCCCCGGGGATTCTACCTGAGCTGGAGCGGCGGAATCCAAAGGTGGGCAAGTATAGGCGCGGCAAGCACACGCAACTGCTCACAGAAGATTTGGGCGTCCCCGCGCTAGAGCAGCACCTTCGCATGGTGCTAACGATTATGCGAGGGTCGAATTCCTGGCACGAGTTGGAGATGCTTATGGATAAGCTGCTACCTCGCAAGCCGGAAAATCTGCAGTTACCCCTCCTCGAATGGGGGAAGGAACAGGCCGTCGATGAGGACGGTCCCAAAATGCTCGAACCAGGGAAGTACTAAAAAGGGAGCCGCCGCTCTCACACCCGGCGGCTCCCTCACAGAATCTTAGACTCTACCGCCCGGGAATGACGGAGATGACGGCGTTGCAGCTCGCGCATTTGAGAACCGTGATCTGACCGTTTGGAACGACCACCAGGCATAGCGCAAACAAGGTATTCTTGCAGAAACCGCACGTTGGCATTAGAAAGTCCTCCCTTCGCTGGGGGCCTACCTGGCCAGCCAGCTTACGGCCTTTTTTGGGCAACCGAGCCCCTTTTTGGGCAACCTGGGATTGCTGGGCAAAGCCCCGGATATCCGGATATGGGCCCTGCCGAGTATCGGCCTCCGCCCGAATACGGGCGCGGCTGCGCCGGGGAGAGGCAACAAGCAAGCGACCCCTCGCGGTAGGCGGCCCGGAAACGCTCGACTTTAGGGCGCGGACCGGCTGCGACGTGGCGCTGCCCAGCGTCGGCAGCTAGCCGGCAACGTGCTTCGGGTGCGCGTCGTGACTGTGTGAAGCGCCCTCGGCCGCGGTCATCGGTTTGGAAATCGGGTGCGTTTTGAAATACTCCAGAGACCAGCGGACGTCGTCGAGCAGCCCATCGGCGAAGTTGATGCTGAATCCGTGACGCACCAGGACGCGCATAACGCTCATGTCGGTGATGTTTGGGACCATCGAATACGCCGCGACTTGCCAGCCGCGTGCGCGCAGGCGGTCGGAGAGATCGAAGAGCGAGTACCCCACATCGACGCCCTCGCGCATCGTCCAAGATACGGCTGGGATCCCGTTTTGACTGTCGCCGTCGAAAATCAGTTCGAATTGTCCAAATTCGCCGATCCGGCGAGCGATGTGTTGCGCGATGTTGTAACAACCTTGATGAATGCGCCGGTAGCCGTCCATGCCGAGGCGCAGCATGAGATAGTATTGGCAGATGATCTGGCCGCCCGGCCGCGAAAAGTTTAGCGCGAAGGTCGGCATGTCCCCACCCAGATAGTTTACGCGGAAGATAAGCCCCTCGGGCAAATCGTCGGCTTCGCGCCAGATCACCCACCCAACGCCCAGCGGCGCCAACCCAAACTTATGGCCCGACGCGTTGATCGACCGCACCCGCGGCAAGCGGAAATCCCAGAGCATTTCGGGGTGCACGAACGGCGCGATGAATCCGCCGGAAGCCGCGTCCACGTGTATCGCAATGTCGAGCCCGGTGTCGCGCTGGAGTTTATCCAAAGCCGCGGCGATTTGGGCGACCGGCTCGTACTGACACGTAAACGTGACGCCGAAGGTCGGCACAACGCCGATCGTGTTTTCATCGGCACGTGCGATGACGTCCTCGGGCGTCATGACCAACCGGTCGCGTTCCAACGGAATCTCGCGCAGCTCGACGTCAAAGTAACGGGCGAACTTGTGCCAGCACACCTGCACCGGACCGGTAATAATGTTGGGTCTGTCGGTCGGTTTCCCAAGCTTCGCCTGCCGTGCGCGCCATTTCCACTTGAGGGCGAGGCCGCCAAGCATCGCGGCCTCGCTCGACCCGGTCGTCGAGCATCCAATCGTCGTCCCGGCTGCCGGCGAGTTCCAAAGATGCGCCAGCAAGTGCACGCACCGGTTTTCGATCTCCGCCGTTGCCGGATACTCGTCCTTATCGATCATGTTCTTGTCGAGGCTGAGATCCATCAACTTGTGGATCCCATCGTCGAACCACGTCTGGCAAAACGTCGCGAGATTCTGCCGAGCGTTTCCGTCGAGCATCAGTTCGTCGACGACGAGTTGCAGCGCTACATCGGGGCGAATGCCGTCTGCGGGTATCTGGTGCTTGGGAATCGTCGCGTCCATCCCGCGTGTCGCGTAGACATCGGAGAACGCGGTATCGCTCGGGTGCTTTCGCTGGTAGAGTGGCACGGCTCACCTTCGTTTCGAAGCGGATCGCGTCGTCTTCGCTAGAGAAGCGTGAGTTTACTGGGGCCACCCGCCGTCGCCGGCCACGGCCGCGAGCAGCGTCCGCCGCTTGTCGGTCGTTTCTTTGCGAGGCTCGCGCAATCCGTATCACCGATCAATGGCGTGTCTGTTTCGTATGGAAGAGTGGCGATGCCGGTCAACAACGCGGCGTCACCTCTCATACGGGTGGCCGATGGGGCGTGTGCGAAGGTTGGGGCAAATGACGGCCTCTTCGGCTACAGCTATACTGCGGGCGCGGCATCGGCGGATGGCGGCAATAGCCATCACGATCCTCGTACTGGGAGCAGTCCTGTGGGCTGGGCATGTTGCGCGTGCCGACGAGCTATTCGTTCTCGCCGTTGCGCCGTCTTTTTACTTGTTGTGGCACTTTCACCACGCCGACAAGTACAAGAGCGAACCGATCGGCCTGCTTCTCGGAACGTTCGCTCTCGGAGGGGTTTCCGCCATCATCGCAGCGTTCGTCGAACCCGGTCCGCCGCAGAACGCCGGTCTCGGGCTCACGTTTCTGTACTTCTTGTTCGGCGTCGCGTTGATCGAGGAGTTTGCAAAGTTTCTCGTTGTGAGACTTCTGCCGTACCGCTCCAAGCAGTTCGACGAGGCCATGGACGGGGTGGTCTTCGGAATTGCCGCCGGCCTCGGCTTTGCGGCGGTCGAAAATATCTTCTACGTATTCAGCTACGGTGGCGCCGTCGCGCTCTTCAGGGCCTTCGTTAGCGTGCCGGGTCACGCGTTCTACGGCGCGGTCATGGGCTATTATTTAGGAGAGGCCAAAGTGCGCAAGATGCCCTGGCTCGCGCTCCGGGGATTGACGCTAGCGATCCTGCTACACGGGGTGTTCGACACGCTCGCGCAGGTCGCCGGGTGGCTCGCGCTCCTCCTATTACCGGCGTTCGTTTGGTTCGTCTACTTCGCAGTGGTGAAAAAAGAGATCGCCCAGGCGCAAAGCGAGTCACTCTACCGCCCCGCGCCGTGAAAGAACAACGCCGCTTATTCGGGCAATCGGGGTCTCTCGGGCAAAGCCCTATCTATCGGCTTGCCGGAGCAAGATAAGCGTATATGAACCGCGGCTCGGCGAGCTGAGCCCGGTGAAGGCAGAACGTCTTGAGACCCGAGCGCGTTAGCAGTAGTACAGAACGTTTCGCTCACACGAGGCACCCGCAATGATCTGCTCATCGTTCGTCCGCCGACTGGTGTCGGTCATCGCCCTTGGCGGCGTCGCGGCCCTGATCGCCCCGACATCAGCCGGCGCCAGCAGCCCCAATCCGGGCGTGGCTCGCATCAGCCTAATTCAAGGCTACGCCACGATCGTCCGAGGTGACAGTCAAGCACAGGTTGCCGCGACGGTCAATGCGCCGCTGCTCGGCGCAGATTATCTCTCGACGGCGCCAAACTCGCGCGTTGAGGTGCAGTTCGACGGCACGTCGATGCTGCGCCTTGACGGCAACGCGCAAATCAGGTTCGTCTCGCTCGATCCCTCCAGCCGCGAGGTCCAACTTGCGCAGGGTACGATCGAAGCCTCGCAGCTGCGCAACGACGGCGCGGCGCCCCAGATCGACACTCCGTCGATCGCACTCCGCCCCGATACGACCGGCGACTATCGCGTCAGCGTGGACCAGAATGGAACCACGTACGTCACCGTTCGCGCCGGCCGCGCCGAACTGCTTACGCCTCAAGGGTCCCAGATCGTCACGCCGGGTCAGACGCTCGTTGCGAGTGGTTCCGCATCGAACCCCTCGATCGATTACCAAGATGCGATCGCCTACGATGGGTTCGATCAGTTCAATCAGGATCGCGATAACGAAGTCTCGGTCGCGCTGAACGATCCATATCTGCCAGCAGCGATCGCCGGCTCGACCGACTTCGCAGCGTACGGCAACTGGGTCTCGACTCCGACCTACGGCGAAGCCTGGGTTCCCAACGAGCCAGCCGGATGGTCTCCGTACAGCAACGGAACCTGGACGTGGGAAGACGGCTACGGCTGGACGTGGGTCGGATACGAGCCGTGGGGCTGGGCACCATACCACTATGGACGCTGGTTCTACGATGCGTCGGACGGCTGGTGCTGGTATCCGCCAAGCCCGTACGCCGCGGCGCCGACGTGGTCTCCCGCACTCGTTGGGTTTTTCACGGTCGGCGACGTCTCCATCGGCATCAGCTTCGGAATCGCGTGGGTCCCGCTGGCCCCATTCGAAGCGTACACGCCCTGGGGATCGAACGACAACGGTAACGGCTGGAATCCCAACGACGCTTCGGGTTGGAATAACGCCGACCAGGGTGGCAGGCGATACATCCAATCGCGTTATCGCAATGCTAGCCACGATGGAGCCATCAACCTCGTTTCGAGCGCAAACTTCCGCGACGGACACTTCCAGCCGCGGCGTCTTCCAATCGGCGGCCTTCGCTCGGTCCAAATCGTGCGCGGAGCACTGCCGATCGTACCGACCACCGCAAACCTGGGCTTCGGTAACGTCGCCCCCGTACGCCAGGTGAATCTCGCGAACACGTTTGCCCAACGTCGCTTCGCCGCAAATGCGTCTCTCGCGCACCCTGTGCCTTTCGCGGAACAGCGCGCGACGATGAACTCGTTCGTGCACGATGCAATGCCGGCACCGCGCCCGGCATCTCAAGCGCCTTCCGTCGCCGCTCCTCGCGTCCAGTTCTCGGCGCCGGCACCCCGCATCCAGTCCGCGGTACCCGCCCCCCGTACCATCGCTCCCTCGAGTCCGTGGGCGCGCTTCGGTCAGAGTCCCCCGCCGCAGCAGCAGTACCGCCAGCCGCAGACCAACATACCGCCGCAGCAGCAGTACCGCCAGCCGCAGACCTACGTACCGCCGCAGCAGCAGTACCGCCAGCCGCAGACCTACGCGCCGCCGCAGCAGCAGTACCGCCAGCCGCAGACCTACGTGCCGCCGCAGCAGCAGTACCGCCAGCCGCAGACCTACGTACCGCCGCAGCAGCAGTACCGCCAGCCGCAGACCTACGTACCGCCGCAGCAGCA
>VFSW01012994.1_pt1 | contig 11586 bp, 9 predicted proteins | sample 5358111 | NCBI WGS metagenome assembly VFSW01 (sample SAMN11554181, study PRJNA540505) | mine drainage metagenome | isolation source: sediment from site ElyBrook_90M | place: USA: Ely Copper Mine, Vershire, VT | collected 2017 | reverse complement strand
AATGCGCCGCCGGAATCGACGAGATAAATGCATGGAAGATGATTTTGCTCGGCAATCTCTTGTGCGCGAAGATGCTTCTTCACGGTCATCGGAAGGTACGTGCCTCCTTTGACGGTGGCGTCGTTGGCGACGATGACGCAGTGCTGCCCTTCAACGATACCGATCCCAGTGACCACACCCGCACTTGGAGCGCCATCATCGTACATGCCGTTCGCCGCGAGAGTAGAAAACTCGAGAAAATCGCTGCCCGGATCGACGAGTCGATCGACGCGATCGCGGGCGGTCAATTTGCCACGCTTGCGGTGTTTGGCAGTTGCATCGTCGCCACCACCTGCTCGAGCAACGCGAAGGCGAGCGCGCAAATCGGCGACCTGGCTCTCTAAGCGTTCCGCATTACGGTCAAAATCGGGACTGGTGCGATCGATGCGCGATTGTAGCTGACTCATTACCGCCTGGTTTCGCCGCATACCGCCAGCCTCCGTCCCCGGCTTAAGGGGAGGTTAGAGTCGGTGGCGATTTGCACCACGATGGACGGTGGCGCGTTACACTCGTAACGTCACCGATACTTCTGCAAAAAGGGATACGAAACGATGGTTTCCGGATTGCTTCGGCCCACAGGGCACCTCGATCTTGCTTCGGCGCTCGCGCCGTATAACGGGCCGTGGAATGAGCGACAAGCCGCTCACCTTCTCCGCCGGGCCGGATTCGGCGCATCGCCGGCAATGATTCGCGACGCTGCGGCAAGGTCGATGAACGATGCCGTCGCGACACTGTTGCGCATGCCGCCAGCCGATCAGGCCGGTCGGCCGGAGATCGCCGATGTCAGTGAAGCCATCATGCAAGCGCGTATGCAATATGGGAAAAAGGGGAGCAACGATCCGGTAGCGCTGAAAAAAGCGATTCAAGGTTTGCGGCGTCAAGAATTTCGCTCGGTCCTTGGGATGCAGTTGTGGTGGCTCAATCGTATGCTGAACACCCCAGCGCCATTGCAAGAGAAAATGACGTTCTTGCTCTCGGGTCATTTCACGACAGCGGCGCTTCAAAAGGGCGTCACTCCCGAAATGGTCTTCAATCAGAATCAACTCTACCGACGCTATGCGTTGGGGAATCTTCGCGATCTGACGCTCGCCGTGAGTCGCGATCCCGCGATGCTCATCTATCTCGACAATGCTCGCAGCGCAAAACAGCATCCGAACGAAAATTATGCGCGCGAATTGATGGAGCTTTTTACGCTTGGAATCGGCAATTATTCCGAGGAGGACGTTCGTCAATCGGCGCGTGCATTTACCGGTTGGTCGGTCGACTATCGCTCCGGGCAGTTTCTGTATCGTCGGTTTATCCACGATAACGGCAGCAAAACGTTTCTTGGCCAGACGGGGAATTTCGACGGTAGCGATATCGTGCGGATTATCTACGATCAGCCAGCGTGCACAAAGCAGTGGGCAAGCACGCTGCTCAATTTCTTCGTCTATAACAATCCCGAACCGCAATTAATCGATGCGCTAGCAGCCGAGCTGCGCCGACATAATTACGAGTTGGCACCGGTCATGTCGACGCTCTTGCGAGCAACGTCTTTCATTCGCAGCGGCCGTATCGAGCCTTGGTGAAGAGCCCGGTCGAATTCGTTGTGGGTTCGTATGCCGCATTAGGGCTCTCGACGATCGATATGCGCGCCTTGGGCGCGTTGCGGCAAATGGGCCAAATTCTGTTCTATCCGCCAAATGTGGCGGGCTGGCCGCCCGGGTCGAATTGGGTTACGAGCGAGATGTTGATTTCGCGGGAAAATTTCCTCGCCGGTTTGGTGAACTCACCGCTGATGCGACAATCCACCTGGATGGGACAAATTCCGATGCGCGCCGATGGAGCAACAAAGATGCTTGTCGATGAGCTTCTCGGCGGCGATGCGTCTGCTCTCTCGTATGCGCAACTCTCACAATATCTCGACGGTGCGAGTAAAGCCGCGTTAGGCGGCCTTTCCCCGGAAAATTATGAGACCCGCGTTCGCGGCGGCGCATATCTTACCATGGCTATGCCCGCGTACCAGTTAGCTTAAGGAGTCGATGCAATCATGAAACGTGGAAATTTTCTTCTCGGAGCGGTCTCCGGACTAGCCGTCGTTGCCTCGACCGAACATCTCTTCGCGCGCGCGTTGGCGCAAGCGCCCTTGCCGGGATTGCCCGGCGGCGAGAATCGCGTCTTGGTGCTGATCAATTTGCAAGGCGGAAACGACGGCTTAAATTGCATCGTTCCGCATGGCGATTCTGCGTATTACCAGGTTCGCCCGAATCTTGCGATTCCGCGCAACGACGTTCTTGCGTTAGACGCCCACGTCGGTATGAACCCGCAAATGCGTTCCCTCAAAGCCATGTATGATGCGGGAATGGTGGCCGTGGTACAAGGCGTCGGGTATCCCAAACCCAATCACTCGCATTTTCGCTCGACGGAAATTTGGCAAACTGCCGCACCTGATAGCTACGAACATACCGGATGGTTGGGTCGTTACCTGGATGAAGCGCAACTTCCAAAAGGGTTGTTCAACGGCGTTTCGCTTTCGCCGGTGCTGCCTGAAGTGCTCGTCGCGGAACGAAACGATGTTCCGGCCATCGCCCAACTCGCAGGGTATGGTCTCTATAGCGATCGTAACGCCGTAACGCGTACCGCGCTCACGCGTTTGGTTCATGACGGACGCATGCCATTTACCTCACCCTATCTCACCCATATCGCCGAAGTCGAAAGCGATGCCCAACGGGGTTCGCAAGAACTCCCGGCCTTGGTACGTGGATATAAAACCGACGCAAGTTATCCTGCGACGCCGTTGGGCCGTAGTCTTGCACTCGCCGCACAAATGATTGGCAGTGCAAACGTCGGCACGCGCGTCATCTATATTCCGCACGGCTCATTTGACACGCATGTCTCGCAAAAAGGCACGCAAGATCGACTGTTAGGGCAATTCAGCGATGCGATGAAAGCGTTTTATGAGGATCTCGCGGCACACGGAAACGACAAGCGCGTGCTGACCATGACGTTCTCGGAATTCGGTCGACGCATCGCGCAAAACGCATCGGCTGGAACCGATCACGGCGAGGCCTCACCACTTTTTCTCGTCGGTGGTGGCGTCAAAGGCGGACTCTACGGCAGCTACCCCAATCTCGACGTCAATCCAAATATGGGTAATCTAAAATACACAACCGATTTCCGCTAAATCTACGCGACGGTGCTTGAGCGTTGGCTGGGCCGCCACTCCGAGGCTATTTTACGGGGGCGCTTTCCCGCGATTGCGGCGATCTCGTAATCGCATGTGTATCCGTGCGAGCACGGATGCATTCCTGTGAGCAAGTTGCTAGGTTGGGCACATGAAGAGATCTTTGGCGTATGGCGCGTTCGCGTTGCTTGTTGCCTGCGGCGGAGGCGGATCGGCCATGCAATCCTCACCGAGCGTCGTGTCACTCGCAACGACGACGCCGACCGCGAGCGCGACGCCGCTACCGATGCCGACGGGCTCATCCGGTCAGACGCAACCGCAGATTGGGGGGTGCTCCATATTCCCAGCGGATAATCCTTGGAACCAAGATATCTCCACTCTCCCGGTCGATCCGAAGTCGTCGGCATATCTTGCGTCGATGAATGCATCTACGACAAATCTTCACCCCGATTTCGGGAGCGATCCCACCTACGGTATTCCCTACGTTGTCGTTCCGGCGACGCAACCGTTCGTCCCATTGAGCTTCCTCTACGCGGATCAGAGTGATCCGGGGCCGTATCCGATTCCAGCGAATGCGCCTATCGAGTTTGGTAACGATCATCACATTCTTGTCCTGCAGAGTGGCACGTGCATGCTGTACGAGATCTATCATGCACAATACGTCAATCCCGGTTGGAATGCCGATTCGGGAGCAATATTTAACCTGAAGTCGGACGCACTGCGTCCCAATTATTGGACATCCGCCGATGCGGCCGGCCTCCCGATTCTTCCCGGCCTTGTTCGCTATGACGAAGTCCAGAGCGGCGCAATCACTCATGCGTTGCGTTTTACGGTGCAGGCGACACAAGATGGATTCATTCATCCTGCGACCCATTTTGCAGATAATAATCCCGATCCGAACGTCCCGCCCATGGGTTTGCGTGTTCGGCTCAAGGCCTCGTACGATATCTCATCGTTTACCGGGGAGTCGTTGGTCATTCTCACCGCATTAAAAAAATATGGCATGTTCATTGCGGACGATGGCGCGGACTGGTATATCTCCGGTACCACCGATTCGCGTTGGAATGCAAACGACCTCAATCAGCTATTAACGGTTCCCGGCTCGTCATTCGAGGTCGTGCAGACTGGACCAATTATTCACTAAGGCGTGAAGCGGACCTAACTCCGAGCCGGATAGCCGGTGATTTCGCGAATGTCGTGATATAGAGGCTTGAGGCGGTCATACATCCGCAGATACACTTTACGGTATAGTGCGTCGTACGTCGTTGCGTTTGCCGCATCGGGGGAAAACGTGCGTGCGACTCGCGTCATGGCTTTTACGGCGGTAGCAAAATCGGCATGGACTCCGAGGCCGACGGCCGTATCGATAGCAGCACCCAAACCCGATGTCTCATAGACGTGCGGACGGGCGACCGGTAAGCCGAAGATATCGGCGGTAATTTGCATGGCGGCATCGCTTTGCGATCCGCCGCCGGATACGCGCAATGATTGCAATGGAGTTTTGCTGCGACGCACGATGCGTTCGGCACCCTCGCGTAAGCCAAAAGCTAGGCCTTCGAGGATGGCGCGATAGATGTGCGCTCGCGTATGCATATCGCCGAATCCGATGATTGCGCCTTTGGCTTCAGGGCCGGGCGTTTTTACTCCCGGTGTCCAGTACGGCTGCAGCACGAGCCCCATGGAACCTGCGGGAACCGTACCGACGAGCTGATCGAAGAGAGCTTCGGGAGAGGTTCCCAAATTTTGCGCTGCTTGTTGTTCGAGCAAGCCGAATTGCTCCTTAAACCAGTTCACCATCCAATAGCCGCGAAAGATTTGTACTTCGAGATCGTAGGCATGCGGAATCGCCGATGGGTACGGTGGGACGAATCGCGTCGCTTCAAGATAGCGCGACGAGACCGTGTTGATCGTTGCCGTCGTTCCGTAGCTCAACGCCGCAATCGTCGGATCGACGCAACCGGAGCCAAGGACTTCACACGCCTTATCGGCGGCGGCTGCAACGATTGGTGTGCCTCGTGGAATACCGGTAGCATCTGCGGCATCGTCGGTAATGCTTGATATCACCGTGCCGGGTTCGACGAGTGTGGGTAACATCGAACGCGTAATGGGTAATGCGCTCCATTTCCAATCGCGCGCATCGGCCCATTGCAGTGCTTTAAAATCAAACGGAAGGTAGCCGACTTGCGAACCGATCGAATCAACGAATCGGCCCGTGAATCGGTAGAGTAAATATCCCGAAAGCAAGAGATAGGCGCGCGTTTTTTTCCAGATTTCCGGCTCACACGCCGCAATCCAATTCGCCTCTGCCTCGGTTTGGAAATAGGACACCGTCTCCGTCAAACGAGTGAGCGCGAACAGCGAACGCCAGGCAAGCGGAATCTTCGGCAAGGTTGGACTTTTGCGTTGATCGAGCCAGGTGATCGCTTTGCGCAGCGGCCGTCCATCGCTGTCGAGATTGACGACGGTTCCGCGTTGCGTCGTCACGCCGACTCCGGCGATGCGTTCGCGTAATGTGGGATGTTCTTCCCATAAAAGATTGCAACTCGTGCAAACGGCAGTCCAGAACGCATCGACGTCGTGCTCATGCCAGGTTGGCTGCGTTGCGACATAGTTATCGAGTGGGACGCGCACCTTTGCGAGTAAATCTCCGCGAGCATCGAAAATAAGCGCGCGAACACTTTGCGTTCCATTATCGATGGCTAAAAAGAGATCGCGTTTCATGCGGGGAGCCCGTATCGCAGGGCGATTCGTTCCTTATAGTGTGCTTCTTCGCTTGCCATGCGCAGATCATCCCATTGGAGTTCTTCTTGGCAAATCGCCCGTATGCGTGGAAGAAATGCCGCACCGCCGTTGCGGGCGAGTAGACCGATGCGCGTACGACGCAACAAAAGATCATCGAGATGTACCACATGTTCGCGTCGCGCCGACCAACGGACTTCGGCCCAAAGAAATGGCAGCGCGCCAATTGCCTGAGTATCATCTTCGCGGGCTTCGGCGAGAAGCGTTGACGCGTGCGGTCCGAACCGTCCGGCCAATCGTTGGCGCGTGGCTTGCGAGAGGTTGGATACGGGAAGTGTCGTCGGCGTGAAAATTGGGCGTTCGTCGAGGGAAAATGTTTTTGGAGCAAGCATCGGTGCGCACGCACGTAATGCGGCCAGCGCCATCGGGCGAAATGTCGTGAGCTTTCCGCCGGTGATCGTCACCATGCCGGGTTCGGTGAGGACCGTGTGATCGCGTCCGGCTTTCGACGGATCGGATTGGCCGTCGTCGATCACCGGGCGCACGCCCGCGTAGGTTGCGATGATATCGGATTCGCACAGATCGCTACGCGGAAATTGTGCTTGCAAGGCTTCCAAGAGATAGGTGAGTTCTGCGCGTGATATCTGCGGTTCCATCGTGAGAGCATCGTGATGATCGACATCGGTCGTTCCGACGAGCGTGGCACCGAGCCAAGGATAGGCGAAGACGGGGCGGCCGTCGGCGGGATGTTTGAGCGCAATCGCTTGTGCGAGCGGCAGACGCCAATCCGGAAGCAGCAAGTGGCTTCCGCGCAACGGGCGCAAACGCAGCCCGGTGGCGAAGACGCCGGTCGCGTTGATCACGGCGCGCGCCGGAATGGTTGTCTTGCGGTTCGATTCACCATCGGTGACTTCGGCACCGACGACTCTCCCGTCGCGGCGCACGACGGAAGTGGCGTTGGTATAATTGAGAGCCGTCGCGCCGCCGTCGCAGGCGTGGCCGATGAGTCGCAGGACTAAGCGTGCATCATCGGTTGTGGCGTCGGTGTAGAGATGCGCGCCCGTGAGTTCGGCGGTTGCGATGGTCGGCGCTAAACGCTGCGTTTCTTCGCTATCGAGATACCGATGTGTGCGTCTGCCGGCAAACAGATCGTAGAGAGCAAGTCCGATGCCGAGTTCCAGACGCCCCGGCCGACGACCGCGATAATGCGGCATAAGAAATGGCATGGGATCCACGAGCCCCGGAGCCGCGTGCAGTAACGCTTCACGCTCGATAACGGATTCACGCGTGAGTCCGATTTTGCCCTCGGCAAGATAGCGCAGACCGCCGTGTACAAGTTTCGAGGATCGACTCGACGTTGCCGAGGCAAAATCACCGCGCTCGACGAGAACGGCATGCAGACCTCGTCGTGTTGCTTCGTGCAGGATGGCCGCTCCGGTAATACCGCCGCCGATGATAAGTACATCGCACGGTGTGCTTAGGCGTTGCCAGATAGCGTCGCCCGTCAACAGAGTTTCCCGGGATTCATGCGCATATCGGGATCGAATCGAGCGAAAACCGCGCTCATCGCATCAAGCCCTAGTGCGCCCTTTTCAGCCTGCAGATACGGCTTGTGATCGGTGCCGACGCCATGTTGATGACTGATCGTTCCACCGTTGCGGACGATCGCTTCGCTGATCGAGCGTTTGAGCACATTCCAGCGTTGGAGATTCGCTTCGTAGCCGGCGACCAACGGAAAGACGAAGGTACTGTAGACGCTCGAGCCTTGCGGATACACGTGCGAGAGATGGGTATACGCGAGGACGCCACCGTCACGCAAGGCGTCGCGCGCGGCCGCCTCGATATCGTGCATCATCGTTCGCACGCGCGGCCAATCGACCGCCGTTTCCACCGTATCGACGGCGTAGCCGCATTCCCACAAGGCGTTGCGGAGATAGACTCCGGCAAAACGATTGTGGCGCCAGCGATTGCCGAGACGTGCGCCGACCCAGACTCCGCGGTGCTCGCGAATGATCGCGCGTGCATCATCGAGGATATCCTGCGTCGATGCGGATTCTCCGGTGACACCGATCATTAAAAGGCACGCCTCATCACGACAGCCGCGCAACGCGATATAGCGTTGCAGCAGTTTGAGAGCGGTGCTCGTTCCGGCAAGTTGCATCGTCGTCGACGTTTCCATTGCATTGGCGAGTCGAATCATCGAAAGATCGACGCCGCGATGGACGAGCGTGCGCACGGCAGTTTCAGCATCGTTCCACGTTGGAAAGAAACAGCCGTAAAACGCTTCGCTCGTTGGAACGGGACGAACTTTCACCGTTGCCTCAGTCACGATTCCGAGTCGACCTTCGGAGCCCAGAATGATGCGGCGCAGATCGATGCCGGCGGCAGAGGCGGGGAAGGTCGGAATTTCTAACGTGCCTACGGGAGTTTCGATGCGGCCGCCGGCAAAGAGATCATCGATGCGACCGTAGCGCAGCGATTGTTGCCCACTCGAACGCGTGACTACCCAGCCTCCGAGACTCGAATATTCAAACGACTGCGGAAAATGTCCGAGCGTATAGCCGCGATCGTGTAATTGCGCCTCGAGATCGGGGCCCATGACACCGGCTTCAAACGTTGCTAATCGACTCATCTCGTCGAGTGCGAGTAATTTGCGCATCCGTGCCATCGAGATCGTGAGCACCGGTTCGTCCCCATCCGGTGGTGTTAAATGGCCGACAACACTTGTGCCGCCACCATAGGGAATAACGCGCGCCTCGCACGAGGCTGCAAAAGCGAGAAGCTCGCGAACATCATCGGAGGATTCGGGGAATGCGACACCGTCGGGAACGCGATCGATGCGTCCGAAGCGCAGCGCCAGCCAATCCGGGAGACTCTGCCCACGAGCGTGGAGAACGCGCGTAGCGGCTGTGTGATCGACGAGCGGATGATTCGGTAACCGACTTGCTCCGACGGTGGCCGTAAGACGTTCGAAGGTAGCATCGGCGATTGTCGGCGGAGTGCCGAGCAGATCTCGCAGATACGCCCGGGCAGTTTCAGGGAGTTCAACTGCAACCGCGTCGTCGCCCCATCCGTTCCATCGTCGCATCCGGTTATCTATCGTGCGGCGTGCCCGGAAGCCTTTTGGCGGCAGTCCGGCGAAAGGCGTCGTGATGATGACACGTCGTCAGTTGATCAAGACGAGCATCGCGGGCGTCATCGTGCTCGCCGTCGCAGATCTGGGCTATCAATGGTATTCCGATGAGCATGCGGTGCCGACAGATTCGTATGCGTATCGCGTGTTAAGCGCCGAATCTCGCGTGATCATCACCGCAATTGCGCCCGCGATGCTTGCCGGCGCATTGCCCACAGAACATACGGCACTTGCCATTCGTGATGTCGTGCGCGGTTTTGATGTTGCCGTTGCCGGGTTACCGCCGAGCGTGCAGGGCGAAGTGCAGCAATTATTGGGCCTGCTCGGTTTTCCGTTGACACGCTGGGCCGTCGCCGGTGTCGCCGTCCCATGGCATCGCGCTGATGTCGCGCAAGTGACGGCGTTCTTGACGCGCTGGCGGTTTAGTAACGTTGCGATGTTGCGTAGCGCCTATGATGCGTTGCATCAATTGATCAACGCGTCATGGTATAGCAACGCGCAATCGTGGCCGAGTATCGGCTACCCCGGCCCGCCGAACATCGGTGTGAAATGAACAACGCCATCGACGCATCCACGCTGAATGCCGATTTGCACCTCGAGGCCGATGTGGTCATCGTCGGAAGCGGTGCCGGAGGAGGGACGACGGCGGAAATACTGTCTCGTGCTGGCCTTCGCGTGATCATCGTTGAGGAAGGTCCATTGCGGACATCGGCCGATTTTCACATGGTCGAACGCGAAGCCTATCCGCAACTCTATCAAGAATCGGCAGGGCGACGCACCAAAGACAAGGGCATTTTGATTCTGCAGGGCCGATGCGTCGGTGGTTCCACGACGGTGAATTGGACGAGCAGTTTTCGCACGCCACTTCCCACGTTGGCGTATTGGCGCGAACATTTCGGTTTACACGATTATACCGTCGACGAACTCGCTCCGTGGTTTGCGATGATGGAACATCGCCTCAACGTGCATCCTTGGCCAGAACCGCCGAATGAAAATAATGCCATTCTCAAGCGCGGGGCCGAAAAAATCGGCGTGCCCACCAAAGTGATTCCGCGCAATGTGAAAGGATGTTGGAATCTCGGCTATTGCGGTATGGGATGCCCTGTGAATGCAAAACAATCGATGCTGGTGACGACGATTCCGGCGGCGCTCGAGCATGGTGCGAAGCTGATCAGCCGCGTACGCGCTCAGAAATTCATCACCTCCGGATCGCAGATCACGACGCTTGCGTGTAGCGCCTTGGATTCCACCGGTTTGCAGCCGGGGCCATATTCCGTGACGATCTCCGCGCGCCATTTCGTCCTCTCGGCGGGCGCCATCGGAAGCCCGGCGGTCTTGTTGCGCGCGAACGTTCCCGATCCGTATCGGCAAATCGGAACGCGAACATTTTTGCATCCGACCGTAATCTCTGCGGCAACGATGCCAGAGGCCGTGAACGGCTTTATCGGGGCGCCGCAGTCGATCTACTCCGATCATTTTCTCTCAACGCAGCCGATCGACGGCCCAGTTGGCTATAAACTTGAAGTTCCGCCGATTCATCCCGTTCTTACTGCAACAACGCTGATTGGATTTGGCCAGCAACACGCCGAGTTGATGGCCAAAATGCCGAACGTTCAAGTGATCATTGCGCTCATGCGCGACGGATTCAATGCGCAAAGCCAAGGTGGCACCGTCGGATTAAAATCCGACTCGACGCCGCTATTGGATTATCCGCTTGATGGCTATCTCTGGGATGGAGCGCGGCGCGCCTTAAAATCGATGGCGGCCGTTCAGTTCGCAGCGGGTGCCAAGAGCGTACTTCCGATGCACGAGAACGCGCGGGCCTACACGAGCCTCGCGCAAGCCGAAGCGGCAATCGATGCGTTCCCGATGGAAGTTGCGCGGATGCACGTGGTCAGTGCCCACGTCATGGGCGGTTGCGCGATGGGTGCGGATCCGAAGCGTTCCGTTGTCGATGGCGCGGGGCGCTTTCATCATCTCGATAATCTCCACGTCTTCGACGGTTCGGTTTTTCCCACGAGTATCGGAGCAAATCCGCAGCTTTCGATTTACGGTATCGTCTCCCGCAACGCCAGCCGCTTGGCGGCGCAGCTTACGGGAAAACCTGCGCCGAAAATTTAGCCTAGTACGCGAATTCCAATGCGGTGGCAAATTGCGTCGTCTGCGCCGTTCGTTGCGCTTCAAGCGTAAAACGCACCCGCTTTGCCGGGCGCATCACGAGACTGATCACGGAACTTCCCGTAAAACCAGCGATGTCGTCGGCAATGGTGTCCTTGCGTGCATAGATCGTCATCGCCGAACTCATATCGTACGATGCTTGCACGAAGCCACCGGATGAGTGGGCGAATGTTCCGAAACCATCGGCATTGGTGTCGCTCCCTTGCTGCGCGAGAACGGCCATGCCCACGCGCCGTTGTCGGTAGCGGAGAGAAAGACCGTTACGAATGAAGTGATCGCGGGCAGAGACCACCATCCGCTGCCCGGAATAGCGATACGCCGAAATGCTCATCGG
>VFSW01012993.1_pt1 | contig 11586 bp, 9 predicted proteins | sample 5358111 | NCBI WGS metagenome assembly VFSW01 (sample SAMN11554181, study PRJNA540505) | mine drainage metagenome | isolation source: sediment from site ElyBrook_90M | place: USA: Ely Copper Mine, Vershire, VT | collected 2017 | reverse complement strand
GCGCCGCAGGCCGCGCCCCAGCGCGCCCCGGCCGTCCAAGCGGGCGGCTTCATGCTCGAGAACGTATCGGTCTCCGAGTTGCTCGATATCATGGCCCGCCGGCTGAAAATCAATTACCTGGTAGACCCGCGCTTCAAGGGAGGCAGCGTCACCATCCACACTTACGGCGAAGTGAAACCGACCGACCTGATGCCGCTGCTCGAAACCATCCTCCGCGTGAACGGCGGCGCGCTGGTCAAAGTCGGCGATCTGTACCGTGTGGTTCCCATGGACAAGGTGTCCCAGATGCCCCTGCCGCCGGAGGTGAACGGCAAGGATTTTCCCGACGACGAGCGCATGTCGCTGAACCTGGTCTTCCTGAAATACGCTACCGCCGCCGAGGTCCTCAAGCTCATCCAGCCCTTCCTTGGCGAGGGCGCCGCGGTGGCCACCTACGATCCCGCCAATCTCCTCATCCTCCAGGACAACAATCGCAACATGAAGCGCACCATGGGCCTGCTGGCGCTGTTCGACAGCGACTCGTTCGTCAGCCAGCGCGTGCACTTGTTCGATGTCACCAACGGGCGGCCCTCGGACCTGGTCAAGCAACTGGAGTCCATCTTCAAAGCCTTCTCGGTCTCCGAAAAAAGCTCGGTCGTCAAATTCGTCCCGGTCGATCGCATCAATACCATCATCGCCGTGGCGCCCAATCCCAGGGTCTTCGACGAGATCGGCAGGTGGCTGAAGAAGCTGGACATTCCCGTGAAACCGCCGGCGGGGGCCGTGGATAACTACGTCTACCGGCTCAAGTACGGACGCGCCGAAACCATGGCCATGGCGCTGATGGCGTTGTACAGCGGCAATCCCATGGCGCTGCTGCAATTGAGCACCATGAACGCGGGCGGCGTGGCCATGGGCGCGGGATTTGTGGGTTCGCCGGCTTTGGGCGGCATGGGCGGCTATGGCGGCATGGGCGGCGGGTCCGTCGTCATGGGCTGCGGGTACGGCGGCATGGTCGGCGCCTTCGGCGGCAGGGGTGGCGGTTACGTCGGCATGGGCGGCGGCTACGGCGGCTATGGCGGCATGACCGGCATGAGCGGCATGGGCGGCTATGCCGGCGCCTATGGCTCGGGCTATGGCGCCGGTGGATACGGTGGCTATTCCGGCATGTCCGCGCCGAGCCCCTTCACCAGCTCGGCGGCGAATCCGTCCCAAACCGCCGGCGCGGGCGGCGCGGCGGACCAGACCGGCACTTACCTGGGCGCCACCCCTGGGGGCATGAACGGCCCCCGCATGCCCCACATCATCCCCAATCCCTTCGACAATACCCTGCTGATGCAATGCACGCCCGAGGAGTGGGAACAGCTCTCCCGCCTGATCGGGCAATTGGATGTGCCGCCGCGCCAGATCCTGGTCGAGGTCAAGATCTTTGAGGTGCAGTTGTCCGGCGGCCTGCAATACGGCGTGGAGGCCTACCTGCAATCCCAGAGCGCCACTCCGCCTTCCGGCTTCACGGGTCCGGGGCCCGGCGGATTCCTCGGCAGCCTGCTTCCCGGCGGCAACGGCGTGACCCTGACCGGCGGCCTGCTGGTGGGCCACAGCCGCGAACTCCTGGGCATGCTGACCGCCCTCGAGACCACGGGCAAGGTGAAGACCATTTCCACGCCGTCCCTGATCGCCACCGACAGCATTCCCGCCACCATGAACGTGGGCCAATCGGTTCCCACGTTGAACTCCACGGTGGCCTCGGGCGTGCAGCAGAGCGGCACCACGCTGTTCGCCAACGGCATTTCCAACGTCAGCTCCGGCGTGACCTTGAACGTGCTGGCGCGGGTCAATTCGAGCGGCGTCATCACCATGCTCGTCAATCAGCAGGTGAGCACTCCGCAGCCGCCCTCCTCGGGCGCGGCCATTCAATCCGACTCCTTCACCAATCGCAGCTTCCAGACCCAGATCACCGTGCAGGACGGCGATACCGTGGGAATCGGCGGCTTCATCCAGGATAACGTCACCGACAGCTCCAGCGGCATTCCCTTCCTGCAGCGCCTCCCCGTCATCGGCGGCGTCTTCGGCAACAAGTCGCACAACACCAGCCGCGACGAGCTGGTGGTGTTCTTTACGCCGCACGTCATCTACGACACCAGCTCCATAGCCGACGCCACCGACGAATTGAAGAGCCAGTTGAAGCACCTGAAGAACGAGCTGAAGGATCAGTAAGAACCCGCGCCACACCCGGCCATTCAATACGGGACGCGGCCGGCGTTGGCCCGCCACTCGGCAAAGGCGCGCTGAGCTTCCCGGCGCATCAGCGGGACCATGGCGATGCGCCGCGCGGCGAGGGGCGCGCGCAGTTCCCGGTAGATCAGGCCGTCGTCGAAGCCCGCGGCGGCCGCATCCGCGCGCGTCCCCGCGAAATATACCCGCGCCGGCCTGGCCCAATAAATCGCGCCCAGGCACATGGGGCATGGCTCGCAGCTTGCGTAAACCTCGCAGCCGGTCAACTGGAAGCTGGCCAGCGCCTGGCAGGCCGCCCGGATAGCCACGATTTCGGCGTGCGCCGTGGGGTCGTTGGCCGCCGTCACCCGGTTCACGCCGGAAGCGATCACGGCGCCGTCCTTCACCACCAGCGCGGCGAAAGGACCGCCCCGTCCCACCGCCGCGTTCTCCGCCGCCAACTCGATGGTGCGCGCCATCAGCGCCTCCGCGGTCACCTTCGTATCCTATCAGCATCCCGGGCCACCATCACCGGCGGCGCCGCCTGCTAGACTGAAATCACGATTACTTCGGCTATGGCAGCCAGAAGCCTGCGGCGGCGCTTGGAGGAGCTCACGGTGGTGGCGGACATCGCCTCCGCCATGCTGTCTCCTCTCGAGTTGAGCCAGGTGTTGCATACCGCCCTGGAGAAAGCCAGCCGCGCCATCGGCGCGCCCTTCGGCTCCATCACCCTGCTGACGCCCGGCAAGGACCGCCTGGAATTCGCGGCGGTCTACGGGCTGTCGCCCGATTACGGCGAGAAATTCCGCCAGCTCGGCCTGCTGCCCGCCGGCGAATCGTCGCCCTCCGGCCGCGCCGTCTCCACCGGCAAGCCCTATTGGGTGAAAGACATCAGCCGCCATCCGCTGTGCGCGAGCTGGAAGCACATCAGCCTGGCCGAGGGCGTAAGGTCGCTCATCTGTGTGCCGCTGGTGGTGGCAGGCGAGCCCGCCGGGACCCTGAATCAATACATGGCTGAGCCGCACCGCTTTTCGGCGGGCGAAATCCGCCTGCTGATGGTGGTGGCGCAGCAGGTCTCTCTGGCCATCGAGCGCGCCCGCCTGCATGAAGCGGTGGTGGCCGCCAGCGGCCGCAAGAGCCGCTTCCTGGCCGGCATGTATCACGAATTGCGCTCGCCCATGACCGCCATCGTGGGCTTCGGCGAACTGCTCGGCCAGCAGGTCACCGGCCCCCTCAACGCCGAGCAGCAGCGCCAGGTGCGCATGATCCTGGCCAGCGCCCGGCACGTCATGGCGGTGGCCAACGACGCCCTGGACGTGGCCCGCATCGAGGCCGGCAAGCTCGAATTCCTGATCGAGCCGGTGGACGCCGCCGAGGTCATCGGCGAGGTCACCGAGATGATGGAGCCGCTGGCCAGCGCCAAGCGCCTGAACCTTGAGGTGGACCGCCCGGGCGAGCCCCTGCTGGTGCGCTGCGACCGCCAGCGCTCCAAACAGATCCTGGTCAACCTGGTGTCCAACGCTATCAAGTTCACCGCCCGCGGCCGCATTCAGGTGACCGGCGCCCGCGACGCCGCCGAGCCGCATCGCGCGCACATCGCCGTGTCGGACACCGGCATCGGACTCCGTCCCGACCAACTCCCCCTGCTGTTCCAGGAGTTTCAGCAGTTGCCGACCCCCTACCAGCACCTCGGCACGGGGTTGGGACTCGCCATCAGCCGCAAGCTCGCGCGCCTCATGGGCGGCGACATCCAGGTCGAGAGCGACTTCGGGCACGGCAGCACTTTCACCCTCACGCTGGAGACCCCATGAGCGCGCACACTCTACTGCTGGTGGACGACGACCCCGCGGTGCATGAACTGCTGGCGGCCGTGCTGCGCCGCCCCGACTGGCACATCGACAGCGCCTACGACGGGCTGGAAGGTCTGGCCCGCGCCGAAGCCCAGGCCTACGACCTGGTGCTCACCGACGTGCGCATGCCAGGCATGGACGGCCTGGAACTGCTGCACCGCATCCGCGAGCTCCGCCCCGCCGCCAAGGTCATGGTGATGACCGCCGAAAGCACGCCCGCCAACATTGTCCGCGCCATCCGCGACCAGGCCTTTTTCTATTTCAGCAAGCCCTTCTCGCCCAGCGCCGTCGCCGAAATGATCGCCCACGCCGTCAACTCCGGTCACTGGCAGGACGATATCGAGGTGCTGTCGGCCTCGCCCCAGTGGGTCAGCCTGCGCCTGCGCTCGAAGATGGAAACCGCCGACCGCCTGATGCAGTTCGTGCGCGAAATGGAAATGGATTTTCCGCCGCACGAGCGCGAGAACATCGCCGCCGCCTTCCGCGAGCTGCTCATGAACGCCATCGAGCATGGCGGCGGATCGGACCCCAACAAGCGCGTGCAGGTGACCTACGTGCGCACCACCCGCGCCATCGTTTACCTGATCCAGGATCCCGGCCAGGGCTTCTCCTTCGACGCCATCGCCCACGCCGCCATCGCCAACCCGCCCGGCGCGCCCGCCCGCCACCTGGAGATCCGCGCCGAAATGGGCGTGCGGCCGGGCGGCTTCGGCATCCTGCTGACGCGCAACCTGGTGGACGAACTGATCTACAGCGAGAAGGGCAACGAGGTTTTGTTCATCAAGTACCTGAAGTAAGGGCGATCACCGCTCCAGCGCCTCCGCCATCTCCAGCAGCTTCCGCGCGGTGTTCCAGTTGCGGCTGGCGCCGGACGTCCCGAGCGTCCGCTCCACCGCGGGCATGGACAGCTTCGGACGCGCCATGCCGTTGGGATAGTAGATGTACAGCTCGCGCGCGCCGATGTGCAATTCCTCGGGGCCGGCGGCGATGCCGAGCGCCCGCCGCCGCGCTTCGGCGCTGGGGCCGGCAGCCAGAAAGTGGATGGCCAGCTTGCTGCCGTCCATGCCGGGCCGCGCCGCGAACGGATTCCGCGCCAGCACGTCTCTCAGATCGGCGGGCGTGCGCAGGATCACGTCGCAGCGGAAACCGCGGGCGCTCTCGATGGCGTCTTCAATCCGCCGGCGCAGGCGAACCAGGTCGCGCGCCGCGGTCCGGAAAAGGACATTGCCGGAGTTGATGTAAGTCCGCGCGTCTTCCAATCCGAGCGTCTCGTAGATCGCCCGCAGATCGTCCATCGTCACCATGTGCCGGCCGCCAACATTCACGCCGCGGAGCAGGGAGATCAGCACCGCCATATCGCTTCCAGCATAGCTCACCGGACCGCCCCAACCGGGTGCGTTACAATAACGGTGAATGACCCAGCGGGAAACCATGCTCGCCCCGCCGGTTCCTTTTGCGCCGCAGTTGCTCTCCAGGTTGGGCGAACTGGACCAGGCCGTGCAATCGGCAATCCGGGGCAAGCCCGAAGTGGTGCGCATGTCGCTGGTCTGCCTCCTGGCGCGTGGCCACCTGCTCATCGAGGACGTGCCCGGCGTGGGCAAAACCACGCTGGCCCAATCGCTGGCTCGCGGCGTGGCCTGCGGCTTTCACCGCTTGCAATTCACCAGCGACATGCTGCCCAGCGACGTGCTCGGCGTCACCATCTACAACGCGCACTCGGAGGCCTTCGAATTCAAGCCGGGGCCGGTGTTCACCAATTTCCTGCTGGCCGACGAGATCAATCGCACCACCCCCAAGACCCAATCGGCGCTGCTGGAGGCCATGAACGAGAGCCAGGTGACCATCGACGGCCGGCCCCACCTGCTGCCGCGGCCGTTCATGGTCATCGCCACGCAAAACCCCGTCGAGCACCATGGAACCTATCCGCTGCCGGAGTCGCAAATGGACCGCTTCCTCATGCGCCTGCGCATCGGCTATCCGGACGCCGCCAGCGAGCGCGAGATTCTGCGCAACTTCGAAATCGCCACCGGCGACGCCGTGCGCCCGGTGCTGACCGGCGACGATATCGTGCGCTTGCAGGCCTGGGTCCAGCACGTCACCGTGGAAGAGTCGCTGGTGGATTACATGCTGGCCATCGTGGAAAAGACGCGGGCGCACGAGTCCCTCACCCTGGGCGTGAGCCCGCGCGGTTCGCAGGCGCTGTTTCGCGCGGCGCAGGCCCTGGCGCTGGTGGAAGGGCGCGAGTACGCCATTCCCGACGACGTGAAACGCCTGGCCGCCCCGGTGTTCGGCCATCGCGTGGTGGTGAATACCCGCACCGCGCTGGCCCAGCGCCGCTCCGATTTGGGCGACCGCGTCATCGAAGAGATTCTGAGCCTGATTCCCGTGCCGCTCTAGCCGTTCCCGCCATCCCCTATGAAAACCGCCATCATCGGCCTGCCCATGGTAGGCAAAACCTCGCTGTTCACCATCCTTACCGGCGCCCACCAGGAGACCCGCATCGGCTCCACCGCGGCGCGCGTAGGCGTGGCCAAGGTGCCCGACACGCGCCTGGACCAACTGGCCCGGCTGTTCGAGCCCAAGAAGGTGACCCACGCCACCGTGGAATACGCGGATATGCCCGCGGTTTCCAAGGAGAGCCTGCGCGACCCCGGTTACGTCGCCAGCCTGCGCGTGGTGGACGCCTTCGCCCACGTCCTGCGCCTGTTCGCCGACGACACCGTTCCGCACGAAAAGGGCAGCGTCGATCCGCTGCGCGACCTGGAAGACGTGGAGACCGAGCTGATCCTGAGCGACCTGCTGGTGATCGAAAAGCGGCTGGAGCGCCTCGATAAGGACCGCAAGAAGATCAAAAACCCGGAGCTGGACCGCGAATTCGACCTGCTGGAGAAGTGCAAGGCGGCGGTGGACGGCAACCGCCCGCTGCGCGAACTGGACCTGGACCCGGACGACGACAAGCGCATTCGCGGCTTTCAGTTCCTGTCGCGCAAGCCCATCCTGTATGTCCTGAACCTGGGCGAAGCCGACGCTCCCGCGCTGCACGGCCGCGAGCGGGAGTACCGCGAGGGTCCGCTGGCGGGGCGCCTGCAAACCTCCGTGACCGCCGTCTGCGGGAAGGTGGAGGCGGAGTTAGCCGAGTTGCCCGCCGCCGAGCAGCAGGAGTACCTGGCGAGTTACGGCCTGAGTGAGTCGGGCCTGGAACGCCTGATCTCCGCGACTTACTCGCTGCTGGGATTGATGTCCTTCCTGACCGCCGGTGAAGACGAAGTGCGCGCCTGGACCATCCCGTTCCACAGCACCGCGGTGAAGGCGGCCGGGGCCATCCACTCGGATTTCGAGAAGAAGTTCATCCGGGCCGAAGTGGTCAACTGGAAATCGCTGGTGGACTTAGGCGGGTATCCCGCCGTGCGCGATAAAGGGCTGCTGCGTCTGGAAGGCAAGGAGTACATCGTCAAGGATGGGGACGTGCTGGTCATCCGCCACGGGTAACCGGCCTGCACGCTCCAGCGCCCGCATGCGTCATGGGTTGTGAAGGGAGCCTTATGCGTTTCCTGGCGCTTGCCCTGGTGTGCGCCGCGGCCCGCGGGCAGACCACCAGGGTGCTCCAACTGACGCAGAATGAAAGCCCACGGGACCTGCAGGAGATCGCCGGCGTGCTGCGCGCCGGGGCGAACATCTCGCAGGTGTCCGTCGACGATGGGACGCGGCGGGTGACCGTCAACGGTACGGACGCGCAGATCGCCACGGCCGGCTGGCTGGTTCAACAATTGGACCTGCCATCGAACGCGGCGCCGTCCGGCGTATACGAGCACCCGGCGCCCGGCGGCGGCGAGGTGGTGCGCGTGTTCTATGTCACGCACGCCTCCACGCCGCGGCAACTGCAGGGCATCGCGGTCACTGTCCGCGTGGTGGCGGATATCGGGCCTATGTTCGTCTATAACGCCCTGCGCGCCTTGGTGGTGCGCGGGAGCAGCCGTCAGATCGGCCTGGCCGCCTGGCTGGTGGACCAGCTCAACCTGCCGGCGGACGTGGCCGCTCCGGCGCCACACGAATTCCAGTTTGCCGATGACGATGTGGCGCAGGTCTTCGAGCTTCGCAATTCCCAGACTCCCGAGCAAATGCAGGAGATCGTGACGATGATCCGTTCCCTCGCGGAGGTCATGAGAATGATGGCCGATACGGACAGGCACGCCATAGCCCTGCGCGCCAGCGCCGGCAGGGTTGCCCTGGCTGCGTGGCTGGTGGACGAACTGGACAAGCCGGCCGGGACGGCGCCCGGCAACGCGGCGCACCAATACCAGGTGGCGGACGGCGCGGACAATCAGGTGCGCGTGTTTTATCTTGCCGGCGCACAAACGGGCGAGAAACTGGCGAAAGCGGCCGGCGCGGTCCATACCGGCGCCGGAATCAAGCGGGTGTCGGTTTACCATCCGCTGGGAGCGTTGGCCCTGCGGGGGACGGCCGGTGAGGTGGCTACGGCGGAGAAGGTGCTGGCGGCGATGGGCGATGGCTCCACTCCGGTCCCGTGAACCTTTTCCGCGCCACTGCCGCATACAGCAACCCCAAGGCCGCCAGCAGGCCGGCCAGGGTCTTGCCCGCCAGCAGGTTGGGCGGCATGATCAGCACTACCGAGATGCATGCGGCATATGCCACGGCCGCCGCGTTCAGCCCGGCGCCGTAACGGCCGAGGCTCCACACCGCCTGGCGCGGCCAATCCGATCCGGCGCGCCGCGCGCGCCACGCCAGCGCGATCGGGATGGTGTACGCCAGGTACAGGGTCACCGTGCTGAGCGACGTCACCACCGGCACGGCCCCGGTCCAGAGCATGGCGGCCATGGACGCAGCCACGATCAGCCAGATGGCCGGCGCGGGCGTCCCGTGCCGCGGGCTGACCCGGCGCACCCGCTCGGCGAAGGGCGTGCCGTGATCGCGCGCCAGCGAATACAGCGCCCGCGATGCCGACGTGATGCACGCCAGCCCGCAGAACCACATGGCCATGGAAGCCAGCGCCGCCATGGCATTGCCGGCTTTGGCGCCCAGCGCCTGCTGCAGAATGGCGATCACCGCCGGCACTTGGTTTCCCTGGGCGTCCCTGGCGCCCAACACCGCGGGAATGCCGCGGATGGCCAGGGTCAGGGCCAGCAGCAGGAAATAGCCGGCCACGCCCGAGACCGCCACCGACAACACAATGCCCCAGGGCGCCCGCCGCCGCGGATCGCGGGTCTCCTCGGCCATGTGCGCCGAAGCGTCGAAACCGGTGTAGGTCCACTGGGCCTGCAATAGCCCCAGCACGAAGGCCCACCAGTAAGGCGAGCGTCCGTTGCTGTTCGCCGCCCGAAACAGAAACCCCACCGGCTGTTTGGGCGCCAGGAAGAACAGCGCCAGCACCACCGCGGCCACGCCGGCGATGTGCACGGTCACGCTGAAGTCGTTCATCAGCGCCACCAGGCGCACGCCGTAATGGTTCAGCAGGCCCTGGTTCAGCAGGATGAACGCAAACATGCAGTAGAGGTTGAAGGGCGTGGAGGGCAGGTTCAGGAACGGCAGGATGAACTGGGCGCAACTGTAATTGATGCCCGCCTGCGCGGCGATCAGCCCCAGAATGTTGAGCCAGGCCACCAGCCAGCCCCAGCCCTTGCCGCCCAGGCCCGCGGCCCAATGGTAGGTGGCGCCCGCCGTGGGATAGGCCGAACAAAGCTCGGCCATGCTGGCAGCCACCGCCAGCGTGCACACCGTGGCTAGCGGCCACCCCAGGGTCATCTCCAGCGGCCCGCCCATTTCCAGTCCGTAGCCGAACAGGGTCACCGCGCCGGTCAGAATCGAGATGATGGAAAAGGAAATGGCGAAGTTGGAAAACCCGCCCATGCCGCGCAGCAGCTCCTGGGCGTATCCGAAGCGGCCCAGATCGGCGCGATCCTGGTCGGGGAGGGCCATCGCGCTGCGCGGCTAGAGCTGCACGTCCTGTTTCAAATGCTTGCTGATGGCCAGCTCCAGGACTTCCTTCAGGGTCTGGTGCGTTTCGGTGTGGACGAAGGCGTTCTCGACGATGTCCCAGTCGAACTTGTGGCTGCGCGTCAGGACGTTGGCTTTGAGCTGCTGGGAGCCGGCGTCGGAGCCCACCGTGAATTTTCCGGGCGGCCGGTGGAAAGTGATGGTGATCGCGCCGCCGCGCAGGCTCGACTCGAAGCCGTAGTCGTCGCCCGCCAGAACCAGCTCGCGCTGCAGGGCGGTCAATGCTTCATCGGCGTGGTGCTTGAACTCGTGATCTTCGATCATGCGCTTTTACCGTAGCATTCTAATATGCCGCATGCGCGCGCGCCGTCGCAAGGGGCCGCATGTTACCTTGCCCTTGATGGCCAAAATCCAGACCGTCCTCATCAGCGTGACCGATAAGACCGGCATCGCGGCGTTTGCCCGCGAGCTGCGCGCGCTGGGCGCGGAGATCGTCTCCACCGGCGGCACGGCGCGGCTGCTGCGCGGCGCCGGCGTGCCCGTGAAGGACGTCGCGGAAGTGACCGGCTTCCCCGAAATGCTGGACGGCCGGGTGAAGACCATGCACCCGCACATCGCCGCCGGTATCCTGGCCATGCGCTCGAACCCCGCCCACATGGCCGCGCTCGAGGCCCACGCCATCCGGCCCATCGACATGGTGGTGGTGAACCTGTACGCTTTCGAAGGGGTGGCCGCGCGGGCGCACGCCGGCCTCGCCGAGCTGATCGAGAACATCGATATCGGCGGACCTTCCATGATCCGCGCCGCCGCCAAGAATCACCAGGATGTGGCCGTGGTGGTTTCGCCCGCCGACTACGCCGCCATCGCCGCGGAGATGCAATCGGGCGGCGGCGCGCTCTCGTCCGCGACCCTGTGGCGCCTGGCCCAAAAAGCCTTCCGCACTACGGCCGATTACGATCGCGCCATCAGCGCGCGGCTGGCGCGGGTGGATGGCGCGGCGGCGCTGCCCGCGGCGCTGGATCTGCGCGCGGACAAGATCATGGACCTGCGCTACGGCGAGAACCCGCACCAGTCCGCGGCGCTGTACGGCTCGCGCGGCGCGGGCATCGCGGGCGCGCGCCAGCTCCAGGGAAAAGAGCTTTCCTACAACAACCTGGTGGATCTGGACGCCGCCTGGCAACTGGCCAATGAATTCGACTCCGCGGCCGCGGCCATCATCAAGCACACCAACCCGTGCGGCTGCGCGGAGCAAGGCGCGCTGGCCGAAAGCTACCGGCAGGCCTTGGCGTGCGATCCGGTCTCGGCCTACGGCGGCGTGGTGGGATTCAATCGCGCGGTGGATGGCGAGACCGCCCGCGAGTGCGCCAAAACATTTCTGGAAGCCATTGCCGCGCCCGATTTCACGCCCGAAGCGCTGGCTGCGTTGAGCGGCAAGAAGAACCTGCGGCTGCTGCAAGCCGCGCCGGGCGGCGATGGATTGGTGGTGAAATCCATCTCCGGAGGATACCTGGCGCAGACCCCCGACACCGCGCGCCTGGACCGCGCCGCGGCGCTGGTGAAGACGCGGCGCGCGCCCCGCGAGGAGGAAAGG
>VFSW01012992.1_pt1 | contig 11586 bp, 10 predicted proteins | sample 5358111 | NCBI WGS metagenome assembly VFSW01 (sample SAMN11554181, study PRJNA540505) | mine drainage metagenome | isolation source: sediment from site ElyBrook_90M | place: USA: Ely Copper Mine, Vershire, VT | collected 2017 | reverse complement strand
TGCGTTTACTCAACAACGGGGGTAAGACTAGCGGAGTGCGGGTAAAGTTTCAATTGTGATGCTGATAGTGGATATATACGGGTTGAGAATGGGTTCTGGCGGAAGCGGTGAGATTCGAACTCACGGAGGACTTTCATCCTCGCTAGTTTTCAAGACTAGTGCCTTCAACCGCTCGGCCACGCTTCCTGATTGTTGTTACTTCGCACTCGGGCGGCAGATCTGGCTTTTTTCGTGCCTTGCCCGGCGCTGCCGGCCCTTTGAGGTCGCGCATTTTGAACCAAGCGGCCGACCCTGTCCAGAAAAACGCGGGCCAGTCAGGAAGGAACCCGGTTTCTCACGCAGTCTGCCCAGTTGTTGGGAGTTTCATAGAGGCGCACCTGCTCGAGGCGCAGGTGGTTGCCGTAGGTGTCCCGGTAGGCCGGTGCCAGGACGTTGAAGGCCTCCTGGGCAAGGTTCTCGGCTGTGGGCACGGTGTCGAGGATGACGGTTTTGTGATTCGGCAAACTTGCCAGAAAGTCGCATACCGGCTTGTCGCCGCGATACACCAGGAAAGCGTGATCCCAGGCATCCACCAGTTTTTCCCTGGCGATGCGCTTGACATCGGAGAAGTCCATCACCATGCCTTGTTCGGATAGCCCCTCGCTGGTGATGATGTCCCCGGACAGGGTGATCTCGATCGCATAGCGATGGCCGTGCAAGTGTTTGCACTGGCTGTTGTGGTTGGGGATGCGATGTCCGGCATCGAATTCCAGGCGGCGGGTGATATACATGTGGCTTGGGCGGGATGAATTGCAGCGGATTATACCCTGTCAGATTTTAAAGGCCCGGACGCGTTGCAGAAATTCCTGCCGGGCAGACTCATTCCCGTGCGAGCCATAGCGCAACGCGCTGTAGCGTGCCGCGAGGTCCCGGATATTCGCCGCCAGCGCGGGGCGAGCCGCCGCGACGCGATCGGCATAGTCTTTTGCGCCTTCATGTGCGGCCCGCGGCAGGCCCGCGCGGGCCAATTTGCCGCACACCCTGAGCCATGCGGCTTGCACCCTGTCCGGCCGGCGCACGAACAGGTGGCGCAGCATGAACAGCGAGAACAGCGCAATTACCGCACCCAGCCCTGCCGACATGTTGAGCGCCATCTTTTGCCAGGTGACGGACTCCATGCCCAGGCGCGTCAGGAAAGCGAACTGGCGCTCGCTGTCGTAACCCAGCACCCATTGGTTCCACTGGTTGGCGAGTGTGTCCAGGTTGAAGCGCAGGTCGCGCATCCACTGCGGCGGATTGCGTTCCATGAACGGCAATGCCGCGCTGTCGGAAACGGCGGCGGACAAGCCGCTCTCCAGGCGCCCCGGGGCAATCACGCCGGTGGGATCGACGCGCACCCAGCCCTGTCCCGCCAGCCACACTTCCGCCCAGGCGTGGGCATCGGATTGGCGCACGATGTAGTAGTTGCCGACGGTGTTGAGCTCGCCGCCCAGATAGCCGGTCACCACGCGCGCGGGGACATTGGCCGCGCGCATCAGGAACACGAAGGCCGAGGCATAGTGTTCGCAGAAGCCCTGCTTTGCGTTGAACAGAAAGTCGTCGACACTGTTGCTGCCCAAAAGCGGGGGTTGGAGCGTGTAGACAAAGCCCTGCTTGCTGAAATAGCGCAGCGCCGTATTGACCAGGGTTTCATCGTCCTTGCTGCCGGCGCGCCATTCGGCGGCAAGCTGTTGCGCGCGCGGATTGAATTGCCTGGGCAGCTGCAATGCGCGCTGCAGCTGGCGCTCGGATTCCCGCACATTTGCGTGGTAGACCAGGTTCGAGCGCGCCGCATAGCGCATCCGCGCGTGGACCGGCGCCCTGTTCAATACCTGGAAATCGGAAGAAATGATGGCCGGTATGGTCAGCCTGTCCGGCACATCCAGCGTGAACAGCCAGGTCTTGTTGTGCGGTTCCAGTGTCACTACATAATCGATGGGCTGGCCGAGATCGGTGAAATCGGGCGGGTAGGTGAGCGTGGTTCTGCCCGGTGTCCAGGTGCGCCCGTCGAAATACCACAGCACCGGTCCGCGCCAATACATCTGGTCGCGGCGCGGCGGCTTGCCGTTGTAGGAAACGCGAAATGCAACCTCTTCCGACATGCCCAGGCGGCTCAGGCTGCCCGGCGACATGCGGTCGTCCAGCCCGGTGCTGGCGTAGGCGTCTTGCGGCAATCCCCACAACGGGCCTTGCACGCGCGGAAACAGGATGAACAGGATCAGCGTCAGCGGCAGGGCCTGCAGCAGCAGCACCGCGGCGATGCGCATGCGCGGCCTGAGCGCGATGCTTTCCGCCTGCAGGTGCACCCAGGTCGTCACGATGACCGTCAGGGAGGCGAGCAGATACAATGCAGTGGGGATGCTCTGCGAGTAGAAAAAGTTGGTGATGATGATGAAGCTGGCGAGGTAGACCAGCACCATCGCGTCGCGCGGTTTGCGCAGTTCCATCAGCTTGAGCGCGGCGAGCATTACCAGCAGCGTGACCCCCGCTTCGCGCCCGAACATGGTGTGGTAATTGAATATGATGCCGGCCGTCCCGGCAAAGGTGACCAGCATCAACAGCCAGCGTTTCGGCAACGCCTTGTCGCTGTATGTGAGCCAGGTTCGCCACAGCAGCAATCCGGCGCACAGGCCGCTGACCCACAGCGGCAGATGCCCGGCATGCGGCGCGATGACCATCAGGATGGACAGCAACAGGCCGTAAATCAGGGACTTGTTCATTGCAAAAACCTTAACTGCAAGCCACAGAGTTCGCAGAGAACACAGAGGGTCAAGAGCCCGAGGTATTTGGCCAATTCACTCGCTTGATTTAAATGCCAAGGCTGGAGACCCGGTGTTTTTTCTCTGTAAACTCTGTGTTCTCTGTGGCTAATTATTTTTAGGTTCATGGTTGCCCCTGCTGCGGCAAATTAAATAACGCGATCCTGCGCAAACATTCATCGCGATGCGCGAGGCCGTTGCCGGATGGTAAGTCATCGTCCGGCAAGCCCAGCCCGTAGCGCAGGCCCTGTGCCTCGGCATCCAGCACCCAGCGCGTCATGCGCGCGAGTTTTTCTTCCTCGTTGCGGTCGGGAGTGTCGGCATAATCCAGCCACAACTCTTCGCCCAGCGGCGTGGAAAATTGCTTGACCTGCAAGCCGCGTTCCCGCGCATAGGCTTTCCACGCGATGCGCGGCAGGGCATCGCCTGGAGTGTATTTGCGCAGCCCGGAAAAATCCTCGTCACCGGCCACGCTGCGCTTCCCGGTGCCGTCTGGGGAACTGCCGGACGGCAGAGGCGCTTCGCGCAAAGGTTTCGGGTAGACCAGGCAGCGCGTGCCGAAATGCAGGTATGACCAGCAATAGAACAGGCCGAGCGGGAATTCGGTGTACAGCATCAATCGCCCCGCCTGCAGCCATCCGCGCCGGGTTGCGGGTAGCGGGAAGGCGACTTCGCTGTCCTGCATGGCCGGGACATCGAACTTGAGCGGCGTGTTGGTGTTTGTCCAGAACGATTTGCCGGGTTGCACCAGGCACAACTGGTAACGCGACAACTTGCTGCGGTTGTTGAAGTGCAGCATGAACTGCGCGGTCTCCCCGCGGAACACCGGATCGGCCCGGCCCGGGCGTATCTCCAGGTGCGCGAGATTGCGGAATGCATGCAACATCGACATCACCGCCATCATGGCCAGCAGAAATGTCAGCACATAGCCCAGGCTCAGGTTGTAGTTGATGTCGCCGAGCAGCATCAGCACCAGCACAAAGCCCAGCATAAAACCCTGTTTGGTGGGGATGATGAAGATGCGGCGCTGGGTGAGCGTGATCGCGCCCTGTTCCATCCTGGGGCGGAACAGCCAGGATTGGAACTTTTGTGTAAGTGATGCCGGCACAGTCTAGGGTATCGCGACCGCTTCGATCAGTTCGCGCACCAGCACGGCACTGTTCTGTCTGGAGAACTCGCCTGTTGCCTGCAGGCGGTGGCTGACCACGCCGGGCACCACGGCCTGCACATCTTCGGGGGTCACCGCATCGCGGCCATCCAGCAATGCCCAGGCGCGCGCGCAGGAAAGCAGGGCGAGGCCGGCGCGCGGCGACAGGCCGTGGGTGTAGCGCGCCGCTTCGCGCGTGTAGCGCAGGATGGCCTGCACGTAGTCCAGCAGCGCCGGCGAGACGAATATCTCGCGCGCGCGTTTTTGCAGCGCCAGCAGTTCGCTGCTTTCCATCTGCGGGCTGAGCTGGGCGACGATCTCGCGCCGGTCCACGCCCGACAGCAGTCCGCGCTCCGCGTGCGCGTCCGGATACCCCATCTGGATGCGCATCAGGAAGCGGTCGAGCTGCGATTCCGGCAGCGCGAAAGTGCCGATCTGGTAGGCCGGATTCTGTGTGGCGATGACGAAAAACGGGCTGGGTAAAGGGCGGGTCGTGCCCTCTATGGTCACCTGCTGTTCTTCCATCGCCTCCAGCAGCGCGCTCTGCGCCTTGGGGGTGGCGCGATTGATCTCGTCCGCCAGGATCATTTGCGCGAAGATCGGTCCGGGATGGAACTTGAATTCCCCGGCTCTTGCATCAGTACTGGGGCGCTGAAAAACCGATACGCCGAGAATATCGGCCGGCAACAGATCGCTGGTGAACTGGATGCGCTGGAACTGCAGGCCCAGCGTGCGCGCCAGCACGTGCGCCAGTGTGGTCTTGCCGACGCCCGGCAGATCCTCGATCAGCAAATGCCCGCGCGCCAGCAGACAGGCAAGCGCGAAGCGGATTTGTAGCGGCTTGCCGAGGATGACCTGTTCGGCCTGGCGGATGACGTTGTTCAGGTTTTGGCTCATATGCATTCCGTAAAATTAAAACCGTTCGCCCTGAGTAGGCGCATAGCGCCGTATCGAAGGGTGAATGGATTTATCAAAATTTAGTTTCATGGTACTTGCTTTTTACATTTCTTAAAGTCTTTTTTAGCCAAGAGCGCAACATCTTCCCAATTGCCGCCCATCATGGCTTCTTTCTTCTTGCGACTCCATCCTTTGATCTGCAATTCGGCGGACAAGGCTGCTTCGCGTGTTGTATATTCCTGCGACCATACAAGTTCAACGGGTAGTCTTTGTGCTGTGTAACCCGGATACGAGCCGTTTTGATGTGCGCCGATACGTTGCTCAAGGTTATCCGTGTGGCCGGTATAGTAGGAATCATCTGCACAGTGAAGGATGTAAACCCAGAAGGCCATGTTTGTCTCTCATCATGCCATCCTTCGATACGGCGCTATGCGCCTACTCAGGACGAACGGCCGGGGATTAAATCAAAATCGCGGCGACCACTTTGCGGTCTTCCGCCACCAGTATGTTGTAGGTTCGGCACGCGGCCGGGGTGTCCATGCATTCCACGCCTATGCCCGCATCGGTCAATGCCCGGTACAGCCGCGGATGGGGGAAGCGCTGCGTCGCGCCGGTGCCGAGCAGCAGCACATCCGGCTTGAGTGCGACAAAATAGGCGAAATGTGCCTCGCTCAATTCGTCAAAGCCGGCGACGACCCAGTCGCTGCGCACTTCTTCGGCCAGAACCACGATGCTGCGCTCATGGCGCTCGCCGTTGACCATCACATGATCCGCGCCATGGGCGGTGAACAGTTTGGTGTCGCCGGGATTGGACAGGTGCAATTTCAAAATGGCCTCGCGGTTGTGCGGTGTGTGCGGGGGAGTTTAGAGTCAGTTGCGGGGCGCAGTCAAACGCGGCCGGGGAATTTCGTGATCTCCTGGCGGGTTGTTATACATGGCGGCAAAAACCGCGCAGTAGATTTATGTCACTTTGTATGGCGTGCTGCCCTGACAACCAGGCTCACGCCGATGGCCGTGAACGTAACGCCTGCGATGGTCACTGCCGTGATGGGCTCGGAAAAAAGCACCCAGGCCATCACGGCGGTGGTGGGCGGCACCAGGTACAGCAGGCTGGTCACGGAAGTGGCCGCACCGCGCTGGATCAGGATGTAGAGCAGCGAACTGCCGCCCAGGGTCAGGACCAGCACCGACCAGGCCAGGGCGGCAACGAATTCACCGGTCCATTGCACCGGCTCGGTTTCAAGCAACGCCAGCGGCAGGGTGACTGCCAGCGCCGCCAGGAGTTGCACCGCATTGGCGCTGCGGGCATCGCAGCGCGTCACATGCCGCTTTTGATACAGCGTTCCGGTGGTGATACACAGCAGCGCGAAGACGGCCAAAGAAAGATTGAAGGCGGTTGCCTCGCCGCCCGCGCCCAGCTTGCGCGACACCACCAGCACCAGCCCGGCAAAACCCAGCGCCAGTCCGGCCCATTGCCGGCGCGTGACGTGACCCCCCGTGGCCGACAACCAGAAAGCAGTGAGCACCGGTTGCAGCCCGACGATCAGCGCAACCAGTCCCGAGCCCATCCCCGCCTTGACGGCGGCCCAGACCCCGCCCAGATAGCCGCCGTGCATCAGCACGCCGGTAACGGACAGATGCAGCCACTGCGCGCGCGTGCGCGGCCAGGACACACCGGCCAGCATGATCCAGGGGAGGAAGCAGAGTATCGAAAAGGCATAGCGCAGCGCCAGGAATTTCATCGGCGGGGCGAGCGGCATGCCGTAACGCGCCACGATGAAGCCCGTGCTCCAGATCAGCACAAACACCAGCGGCATCGCGCGGATCAGGATATCGTCATCGGCACGGTCAATCATCGGATGGGCAGGACATCGATTTTAATGGGCTCAGGTTAGACTGAAGTTTTGTGAATTTTGCGTCTTGCGGCTTTTCAGCCCCGCCCCGTTTATCCGGGGCATTTGCTGTAGCGTGGCTGCACGGGTAAAATCGCGCCCTTTGCTATTGCGCGGCGGATTCTATCATTGTGTCCTGGCATTTCGCCTGGTGCACCGGAAGGCGCCCGAAAACTCGAGAATATATAAAGTGAAACCAATCCTGAAATCGACCAAGCTTTCCAACGTATGCTACGACATCCGCGGCCCGGTGATGGAGCGCGCCAAGCAGATGGAGGAGGAGGGCCAGCGCATCATCAAGCTGAACATCGGCAATCTCGCGCCGTTCGGCTTCGAGGCGCCGGAAGAGATCCAGCAGGACGTGATCCTGAACCTGCCGAATTCGTCCGGCTATTCGGATTCGAAAGGCATGTTTGCGGCGCGCAAGGCGATCATGCATTACTGCCAGTCCAAGAAGATCATGGGCGTGGGGCTGGACGATATCTACATCGGCAACGGCGCGTCCGAGCTGATCGTGATGGCGATGCAGGGCCTGCTCAACACCGGCGACGAGGTATTGATCCCCACGCCCGACTATCCGCTGTGGACGGCGGCGGTCACGCTGGCGGGCGGCACGCCGCGCCATTACGTCTGCGACGAGCAGAACGGATGGATGCCCGACCTGGCCGACATGCGCAGCAAGATCACGCCAAGGACGCGCGCCATCGTCATCATCAACCCGAACAATCCCACCGGCGCGCTGTATTCCGACGAGTTGCTGCGCGAGGTGATACAGATCGCGCGCGAGCATGACCTGATCATTTTCGCCGACGAGATCTACGACAAGATGATCTACGACGGCGCGACGCACACCGCGATTGCCTCGCTGGCCGACGATGTGCTGTTCGTGACGCTGAACGGCCTGTCGAAAAATTACCGCGCCTGCGGTTATCGCGCCGGCTGGATGGTGGTGTCCGGCGAGAAGAAACACGCGCAGGATTACATCAACGGCCTGACGATACTGGCGTCGATGCGGCTGTGCTCCAACGTGCCCGGACAATTCGCGATTCAGACCGCGCTGGGCGGCTACCAGAGCATCAACGACCTGGTAGCGCCGGCCGGGCGCCTGTGCAGGCAGCGCGACCTCGCCTACAAGCTGCTCACCGAGATACCCGGCGTGACCTGTGTCAAGCCCAGGGCCGCGCTGTACCTGTTTCCGCGCTTCGACCCGAAAATATATCCGATCAAGGACGACCAGAAATTCATCCTGGAACTGCTGGAGACCGAGAAGGTGCTGGTGGTGCAGGGCACCGGTTTCAACTGGATACATCCGGACCACATCCGCGTGGTGTTCCTGCCGAATGCCGATGACCTGACCGAGGCGATAGGGCGCATTGCAAGGTTTCTGGAGAGCTACCGCAAGCACCACGGTACAGAAATCAGTCGCTAGTCGCCAGCAGAACCAAAATCCGCGCAGCGACAACATCAACTAACGACTAGCGTCTAACGACAATAACTGGGATTTACAAATGAAAACGAGCAAAGCGAGTTTCGGTGAAGGCTCACGTGAGCAAGGCGAACGTTACGCCGGAACCAAACCAATCAACGTGGGACTTCTCGGCATCGGCACTGTCGGCGGCGGAACCTTCACCGTGCTGCAACGCAACGCGGAAGAGATCACGCGCCGCGCCGGTCGCCCGATCCGCATCACCGTGGTGGCCGACAAGAATATCGAGCTGGCGAAGAAAGTCACCGGCGGCAAGTGTCGCGTGACTGATGATGCATTCTCGGTTGTCAGCGATCCGGAAGTGGATATCGTCATCGAACTGATCGGCGGCTACGGTGTGGCGAAGGAACTGGTGCTGAAGGCGATCGCGAACGGCAAGCATGTCGTCACCGCGAACAAGGCGCTGCTCGCGACGCACGGCAACGAGATATTCAAGGCCGCGCAGGACAAGGGCGTGATGGTCGCGTTCGAGGCGGCGGTAGCGGGCGGCATCCCCATCATCAAGGCGCTACGCGAGGGGTTGACCGCGAACCGCATCGAATGGATCGCCGGGATAATAAATGGCACCACCAACTTCATCCTGTCCGAGATGCGCGACAAGGGCCTGAGCTTCGACACGGTGCTGAAAGAGGCGCAACGCCTGGGTTACGCCGAGGCCGACCCGACCTTCGATATCGAGGGCGTGGACGCGGCGCACAAGATCACCATCCTTGCCTCGCTGGCGTTCGGCATCCCGATGCAATTCGACAAGGCTTACATCGAGGGCATCTCCAAACTGGATGCCATCGACATCAAATACGCCGAACAGCTCGGCTACCGCATCAAGCTGCTGGGCATCACCAAGCGCACGCCGGAAGGCGTGGAGCTGCGCGTGCATCCCACGCTGATCCCGACCAAGCGCCTGATCGCCAATGTCGAGGGCGCGATGAACGCGGTGCTGGTGCAGGGCGACGCCGTCGGTGCGACGCTGTATTACGGCAAGGGCGCGGGCGCGGAACCGACCGCCAGCGCGGTGATCGCCGACCTGGTGGATGTGACGCGCATGCACACCGCCGATCCGGAGAACCGCGTGCCGCATCTGGCCTTCCAGCCGAATGCGATGGCCGACCTGAAGATATTGCCCATGGACGAGGTGCAGACCAGCTACTACCTGCGCCTGCGTGTCGTCGATAAACCGGGAGTTCTGGCCGACATCACGCGCATCCTCGCGGATGAACAGATCTCGATAGACGCCGTGATCCAGAAGGAACCCGGCGAAGGCGAAGACCAGACCGACCTGATCATGCTCACCCACCTGACGCGCGAGAAGCGCATCAACGCGGCTATCAAGAAGATCGAGGCATTGGGTGTGGTGGCAGGGAAGGTGAACAAAATCAGGTTGGAAGAGCTTGGTAAATAAGTACCGTCATTCCCGCGCAGGCGGGAATCCAGTTGATTGACACGCCCGCATAGCGGGACAAAACCTTGGTTGTCGGCTTCGCCGGATTTTATTTTTAGCTGGATTCCCGCCTGCGCAGGAATGACGGCTACGAGAGAACACAATGAAATATATCTCCACACGCGGCAACTCCTCCGCGAAATCTTTTACCGAAATCCTGCTTGGAGGCTTGGCCCCCGATGGCGGACTGTACCTGCCGGAGCAATATCCGCAGGTGACACGCGCCGAACTGGATATGTGGCGCGGGCTGTCCTATGCCGATCTCGCGTACGCGGTGTTGTCCAAATTCGCGACCGACATTCCCGCAGCCGACCTCAAGGCCATCATAGCCAAGACTTACACGACCGCGGTATACAGCAACGGCCGCGCCGATTCCGATTTCTCGCAGATCACACCGTTGCGCACTCTGGAGCCGGGTGTGCATCTCCTCGAACTCTCCAACGGCCCGACGCTGGCGTTCAAGGACATGGCGATGCAGCTGCTCGGCAACCTGTTCGAGTACGCGCTGGCGAAACAGCACGACGAACTGAACATCCTCGGCGCGACCTCGGGTGATACCGGTTCTGCGGCGGAATACGCGATGCGCGGCAAGCGCGGCATCCGCGTGTTCATGCTGTCGCCGCACGGCAAGATGAGCAGTTTCCAGCGCGCGCAGATGTATTCCCTGCAGGACCCGAACATCCACAACATCGCGATCAACGGCATGTTCGACGACGCACAGGACATGGTCAAGGCGGTGTCCAACGACCACGCCTTCAAGGCGAAGTACAAGATCGGCACGGTCAACTCGATCAACTGGGCGCGCGTGTCGGCGCAGGTGGTGTATTACTTCAAGGGCTACTTCGCCGCGACGAAATCGAACGACGAGCAGGTCGCGTTCTCGGTGCCGTCCGGAAATTTCGGCAACATCTGCGCGGGGCATATCGCGCGCATGATGGGGCTGCCGATAGGCCAGCTGATCCTCGCGACCAACGAGAACGACGTGCTGGACGAATTCTTCCGCACCGGCGTGTATCGTCCGCGCGGCACGAAGCACACCTACGAGACCAGCAGCCCGTCCATGGACATCTCCAAGGCCAGCAACTTCGAGCGCTTCGTGTTCGACCTGGTCGGGCGCGACGGCGCCAGGGTGCGCGAGTTCTGGAGCAGGGTGGATGCGGGCAGTTCATCCGGCAACGCCGCGTCTGACATCGCCGCTTTCGACATCAAGGGGACCGACTATTGGGATGCGCTGCCGAAGTTCGGTTTCGCTTCCGGCAAGAGCACGCACCAGGACAGACTCAAGACCATCCGCAAGGTGTGGGAAGACCACGGTGTGATGATAGACACGCACACCGCCGACGGCATCAGGGTGGGGTTGTTGCAGCGCCGCCCCAGCCTGCCGCTGGTCTGCCTGGAAACCGCATTGCCCGCCAAGTTTGCCGAGACCATACAGGAAGCGCTGGGGCGCGAACCGGAGCGCCCCGCGGCCCTGGCCGGAATCGAAATGCTGCCGCAGCGCTGCGTGGTGATGGATGCGGATGTGGCGAAACTGAAGGCGTTTATCGCGGCGAACGCGCCGCACTAGAGATACCGTCATTCCCGTGAAAACGGGAATCCAGCAATTAAGGAAATGCCGAATAAGTCCCAACTATGGTTCGATACATTTTCCGTTCGTCCTGAGTGCCGCGCATAGCGCGGTGTATCGAAGGTGCGAACGGAAAACACTCACCACGAACGGACTTATTCGGCGTTTTCGTAATCTAATTCCGCGTAGCTACAAAACCGAAAGACAGCACCCTGCCTGGGCAGGAATTTTTAAACTGACTGGATTCCCGCCTGCGCGGGAATGACGAAAAGCATGACCAACCTCATCCTGCTCATTCTGTGTTTCATCGCCGGCATGCTGTTGCACCGCTACAAGCGCATGCCGGTCAACACGCCGGCCGTGCTCAACAGCTTCATCATCC